>Ga0315290_10003222_pt1 | contig 11660 bp, 7 predicted proteins | sample YL17G12_0_MG_FD_203627 | JGI IMG/M metagenome (GOLD analysis project Ga0315290, IMG submission 203627) | Sediment microbial communities from Yellowstone Lake, YNP, Wyoming, USA - YL17G12_0 | ecosystem: Environmental > Aquatic > Freshwater > Lake > Sediment | place: USA: Wyoming | collected...
CCGGCCGGCTCTGCGTGCGAACGTCGGGAGTGTCGGGACGGAGTACCTGTATGAATCGCCGGAACGGGCCGAACTGCGGGTGCCTGAGATCGGGCCGGGCACGTATGACCTGGTCCTGTTCGACGCCTTCGCGGAGATCAGCCGCCGCCCGAACGCCCTGCGAGTCGAGTGGCCGCTCGAGGACGTCGTCACGGCGCTTCCCCGAGGCAGACACCGGGAAGCCCAACGCGTCGAGCTTCGCGGGTGGCACCTGGACAAGCTCATGCAGGCCTACGTCGGAGGGAAGGCAGCCCGGTATGAGTTCATGGAGCCGGATCGAGCCGAAGTGGAGCTGCCCCCGCTCGAGCCGGGCACCTACGACGTCGTCCTCGTCAAGAAGGACGACGCCACCAGGAAGCAGCTCGGCCGGTACGAAAAGGCCGTCACCATCGTCGAGCAGCGAGTCGTCGTGCGCGCCGTCGCCAGGCCGGACGTGATCGACAGAATCAAAGAAGACCTGATTGCTCAGGCACAGTCGAGGGTGACCACGCAACGGGCGATCCTGGAATCCTACGCTGTGACCGACGAGTTCATGGGGACCACGGCGAGAGACGCGAGCAAAGGCCGGGTCTTCGCCATTCGCGCCATCGTCCGGGTCGGGGCCATCAGGACGCCAGAGGGATGGCAGTTTGAGGGGCTGCCGCTCAAGGTCGGCGAGTCTTTTCACCTCGAGTCTGTGACCTATGTCCTCGACGGAGAGGTCCAGAGCTTCGGGCCGGCGACGGTCCGAGAGCGGTGAGCATGTGACGCCGGGTTGGCTGATGAAGAAGACCTCAGAAGACAGCGTCGCCGTTCGAAGGTGGAGATCGGTCTGGAGGGGCAGCAAGCCTGGCCTCAGTCCGACGCGCCTGGGGCGTGCGCTGTCGGCGCGGACGTCGTGGATCGGGACACGACTGGCACGCCATCCGGCCACGCTCGATTTTCAAGGGGCGGTTCGAACCGTGGAGGACAGCGCTCTGCTCTCGGCAGCCGACAGGATCTGGGTTGCCGTCGCACAGGCCCAACGCCGCAGCGCCGCCAGGCGGGTCGTGGACAGGCTGATTGAGCCACTCGAGCGATCGCAGCGGGTCCGTTTCATCGGTTGGATCATCGTCGTGGCCATGTCGGTGCACGTGATGTTGAGCGTCCACGTCCTTCGGCAGAACTGGCGCAGCGCGACGGTGTGGCTACTGCTCCTGGCGGGCGGTTGTGTCCTGGTCGCTGCCAGCCGTCCCTTCGCCTCGGCGTGGGCACACTCGCGTTGGAGACCGCCGTCGGAATGACCACTGCCGCCACCACGCCGGACCGCCCGGACGATTTCCGCGTCGTCGTCGCGCCTGCCGCCATCGCGGGCGGGACACCGTCGGCGTCGCCGCGGCCTGCGCGTCGTGTCGTGCGGGTCATTACGCGGCTGAACATCGGAGGCCCCGCGATCCAGGCCGCCAGTCTGGTACAGCGGCTGAAGAAGGTTGGCTACGACACGCAGCTTCTGTACGGCCGCCTGGCTCCCGGGGAGGGCGACATGCGCTACCTCCTCCCGCCAGACGACCCCGGCGAGTTCGTCTCGACGATGAGCCGCTCGGTGGCGCCGCTCCAGGACGTGCGTGCGTTCTGGCAGATCTACCGCGCGATCTGCCGCGTGCGCCCGGATATTGTGCATACTCACACGGCCAAGGCCGGCGCGGTCGGACGTCTCGCCGCCGTTGCGTACAACCACACGGTCGGGCGGCGCCGGCCGGCGTGCCTGATTCACACGTACCACGGCCATGTCTTCGACGGGTACTTCGGCAGCGCCACGACACGCGTCTTCGTGGCGGTCGAGCGGTGGCTTGCGCGGCGCACGGACGTGCTCGTCGCCATTTCCGAGAACGTGAGAGATGACCTGCTCGAGACCTACCGTATCGCCCGTCCCGGACAGATCCGGGTGATCCCTCTCGGTTTCGATCTCTCACCGTTTCTCGCGATCGACCCGATCGCACGGGAACGAGCCAGGTCCGCTCTTCGCGTTCCGGGCGACCGGACCATCATCACGACGGTCGGACGGCTCACCGAGATCAAGCGCCACGATCTGTTTCTGCAGATGGCCGCGCTCGTCGCGAACCGGCGGCCGGACGTGGAGTTCCAGATCGTCGGCGATGGCGAGTTGCGCGGGCGTCTCGAGGCACTCGCCAGGACGCTCGGTCTCGGTGATCGGGTGAGATTCCTCGGCTGGCGGACTGACCTGGCGACGGTCTACGGCGCCACCGATGTGTTCGTCCTGACGTCACGCAATGAAGGCACACCGGTCGCTCTCATCGAGGCGATGGCGTCCGGTGTCGCCGGCGTGAGCACCGACGTCGGCGGTGTGAGTGATGTCGTGCTCAGCCCCGACATCGGCACGCTGGTTCCCTTCGGTTCGCCCGAGGCCCTTGCGAACGCGGCTCTGGAACTCCTGGCGTCGCCGAGTCGCCGCCGCGCGATGGGGGAGTGTGCTAGAGAGGCGGTACGGTCCCGATTCCACGTTGACCGACTCGTGCGCGACATCGTGGGACTCTATGACGAGCTGGCGGACGCCCCGCATCGGCCCCGGAGCAGTCAGATTCTTCCCACGGACCCATCCGACGATGTCTAGCACGGCGGCCGGGCGCACGACGAACGCGCTCCTCAAGCGCCTCGACAGGCTCCCGCTGCCCATCTCCGTGGTGCTGGTCCTGTTGCTCGCGGTCTGGGCGGGGTTGACGCTGGTCTCCGGCTCGTTGGAACGCCGCATAGCCGGCCGGATCGGCGTCATCGAATCGCTCTATTCGTCGCCGGACTTCGGCGGTGCCGCCCTGCTCAGCCGTCGCGTGACCACCATTGACCTGTCGTTTGACGGCGCGGGCGTGGAGGCCCCGGAGCGACTCTTCTCGGTTCGATGGACCGGTCTGTGGGACGTTCAGTCCGACCATGTCGACCTGTATGCGGGCGCCGACGACGAGGTGGCCGTCTTTGTGGACGACCAGCTCGTGCTTGAGCGCAATCCGCGAGTCGGCATGGGCACGGAAGGTCGCACGCTTCACCTCGCCAGGGGCCTTCACCGTTTGAGGGTCGAGTTTGTCCAGTACGGCGGCGGCGCCAACCTCAACGTGCTGTGGGCGCCGGAGGGCGGGTCTCCAAGGCCGCTGACGCCCGAAACCCTGTTCATTGCCCGGCCCGACGACCGCACGCTCTCGACGGCGAGGCGCGCATACGCCTTGCGGCAGGCGGCGGACGTCTCGTCGAGGGCGGCCGAAGCCGTGTTCGTCCTGCTGCTTGGCGTCGCGCTGCCGGTCCTGTGGCGCCGGTTCGCCATGGCCGATCGGCTCGCCCGGCTCGCCGGACTCGCGCGCCTGGGATATGGGCGTGCGGCAGCGTGGCCGGCAGAACACCCCCGCCTCGCCGCGGGCCTCCTCGGGGCGCTACTGGCTGCCGTGACGCTGAGGGCGCTGGTCGCCCGTCTTCCCGGTTTGAATCCCGAGTCGCTCTGGTCCGACGATCTGGCGTGGGCCGCGCTGACGCGAGCTCCGGACCTTGGCACGATGCTTCGAGTGCCGACCAATGCCCCGCCCGGCTTTCTGATCCTGCTCCGCCTTTCCCGCACGCTGTTCAGCGACCCCGAATGGTCGGTGCAATTGCTGCCGTTTGTCTGCGGCGTGGCGGCCATTCCCGTCATGGCCCTGGCGACGCGGCAACTCACGCGCAGCCGGGGACTGGCTCTCCTGGCGGCCGCCCTGACCGCGCTCAATCCGCTGCTGGCGCACTTCACGGTCTACGTCAAGCAGTACTCCCTTGACTTCCTGAGCAGCGCGTTGCTTCTGCTGGCGGCCGCGAGATTGCTGGACGGCCGACCGATCCGTCCCAGGCACGTTGCACTGTTGACGGTCTTTGCAGGCCTGACGCTCTTCTGTTCGGTCTCGTCCGTGTTCCTGAGCGTGCCCATCATGGGCATCGTGGCTCTGCGCGCCGCGCTGAGCGGGCGACGACGAATCCTGGCCGTTCTGGTGACAGCAGGCATCTTCGCCGTGATCCTGATTGCGGCGTACTTCCTGTATCGCGGTCGAGCCGCCGAGCTCATCCTCTACGACTTCCGTCAGAATCTCCTCTGGCGATCGTACGATGTCTCGGAGTTCTGGACGTTTCTGGCGACCAAGGGGAGGCGCATCGTCGAGACGAGCCTGCCCAGCTGGAGGGAAACGGAGGCCTGGAATCCGGTCACCGTTTCGTGGACGCTTCCCTTCGTCGGTCTGGGCCTGGTCTGGCTGTTCGTTCGGAAGTCGAGTCGCGCCATCGGCTGGATCGTGGTCGGGTTCCTGGCAGCGTTCGTCTTCGCCGCCTACACGGAACTGTATCCGGTCACGAACGACCGGAGGAGCATCTTCGCCTTCCCGGTCTTCATCTGCCTTTCGACGATGGGGTGTCACCTTCTGACCGAGTGGCTTCCCAAACGTGAAATCGTGCGGCTTGTTGCGGGACTGGCCGTCGCCGGGTTCTCGCTGTATGCGCCGATTCGTGCGACGTACTGGCCCGTCAACGACGCGCGACTGATCCAGCGCGTGTCTGTTCTGCTGGCACCGGCCGATGGCCTGATCCTCTCGCCGTCCGGAGGCGATCTCGCGGCGTACTATGGCAACTGGCCCGTCGTGATCGACACCGGGAGGACAACAACCGCCGCGGAAAGGACCGGTATCGCCCGTCCCTTGACCCTCCACGTGCCCGTCACCAGCCGCAAAGCGAAGGCGGCAATCGGTCGGTTTCTGGCGGTGTCCCGCCCGGCGCGGCTATGGTACGTCGCGTTTCGCACGCCGGAGGAGGAGGCGGTCTTGGGGGATCTGAACGCACGCGGGTACGACCTGACCGTAGTGGAGCGCACCGCAAAAGGGACACTGTTCCTCGGCGCCATGCGCTAGCACGCGCGCGTCCAGTTGTGCGCCGTGCGGGCCATGCCCGGCTCCTCACCTAGGATGGCGGGCTCGGAAGGCCTCGGCGTACGACGTCAGCGTTACGCCCGTCACGCCGTCGCCGGCCAGATGCTGGAACACCGCCGCGAGTTTCGCCAGGAGGTTCGCCACATCCGCCTGCATGGGGTTGTGCGGCGATCCGCCGGGCATCAGTTCGGATGAGTGAAACGTCATCTGGATGACCGGCAAATCGAGCGTGCGCGCGGTCCGATAGACCTGCAGCAGCCTGTCGACGGTCATGTCCTGGAATGGCCGGAACCACTGCGGCGCCACGCGAAAAAAACGGTTGAAGCCCCGCGCCGGGGCCGTCTTGCGATGCCGCCCGTACCACGTCGATAGGAGCGGAGACCGCCGCATCAGGTCATTGGTCTGGAGAATCGTGACGGGCACTTCGACCAGTCCAGACGCGCCCTCCCGCCCCGCATCGCCCCAGGCGACGTAGTACGGCCTGACAGGCGCCTCCCGGAAGTCCTGCCCGCGCTCCTTCGCCCCGGCGTCGGCCCACGACACCAGCGGGGTGACCGAGCAGTCCGCTACATACCCGAGATCGAGCAGCGCTTCGATGTGCGCTGCCGAGAAACCCCACCGACCCGCGCGGAAGCTCTTCGGCCGCGTCCCTCGCCTCTCAGCCAGCACATCCGTCAGCACCTCGAGCTTCTTCCGGAACAGCGAAGGCGGGATTTCGGACGCGTACGATGTGGCCCGCTTGGTCCCGTCCCAGCGCGCATCAATGGGCGGTGTGGCCCACGCGTGGAGGTGTGCGCCGATCTCGGCGACGCCGGCGCGCTCGTACGGAAGCAGCACCGCGTCGAAATCCGGCGACGAGACGACGGCATGCGTGCAGAGATACGTGGGTGGGAACCCGAAGCGGTTGCACACCTCCTGGAACGGTGGCACCCAGCGGATGTTCTCAACAGTGGCCGGTCTCTGGCTCCGCCACTGGTCGTCTTCCTCGGTATCGATGGTGATGATGAGCTGCATGGAGGTGTGTGGCACCTGGTCAGTCGGCCGCCAGGACGTATTCCATGTTGGTGATGAGCACGTCGCGGACCAGCGGCACCCGCGGCAATGCCTGCGTCACCGAGCCGGGCAGCCACCGCTTCGCGAGTCCGCTCACGAACAGGTCTTCCCGCACCACGCGGAATTCCGCCTCCGCGATGAACTGCCTGAGATTCCGCACGGTGACGCGATAGAGCAGATCGTCGCGCTTGATCTCGCCGCGTTTGGCCATGCTGATGAACGACGTGCCCTCTGCGGGAGCGTCCAGGGCCCAGGGTGCGTGCGCGCCCAGCCACCGGCACAGCCCGAACGACAGGGTGCGACCGAGCACGAGATGGACGGGCACGGGGATCCTGAGGCGCGGGAGGTGTGCCCCTGACGGCGACAGGTACGGAGCCGTCTGCAGGAACACCCGGCCGCCGGGTTTGAGCACACGGCGAATCTCGTGCAGGTACGCCCGCGGGTCGGCCACGTGCTCGATCACGGCGTGCGAGAAGACCGTGTCGAATTGACTTCCCGCGAACGGCAGAGTCTGTCCGTTCGCCCGCACGAAGCTGACGTTTCGTGTGCCCTTTTCCTTCGCGAGTGTCGTGCCCGCCGCCGAGAACCGGTCGCTGAGATCGATGCCAACGACCGACTCGGCTTCCTCGCCAAACGACACGGTCATCCCGCCGCCGCCGCAGCCGTCATCAAGCACCTGCCCGAGCCCGCTCACCCCCGACCGTTCCAGGAAGCGCAGAACCTTTGCGCTGCGCCAGTATTCGAACACGGCGTAGTGGTACTCGGACCGGAAGCGTACGGCCCCGTGCGTGCGGATGGACTCGTCGTTGACGATTCTCACGACAGCGTGTGGCTCGCGGTTGCAGCGTCTACGCACAATGCGGGTTGACGGCAGCCACCGGGACCGATGATGCCGAGCCCGCCATCAGCGAAGAGAAGTGCCTCGGCGATTATACCTTCATTCCAAGCGAGCCCGGCGCGCATCGAATCGCGTTCCCCATCGCGTTCGTCGCCACCCCCGACGTCCAGGGTCGGCATCGGAACGATGGTAGACTGAGACCGGATTTCACAGACGGGGGTCACAGCATGCACCCGGCACTTGCGTGGGAGATCGCGCCCGGGCGATGGATTGGGGACGGCCATCCGTGCTTCCTCATCGCCGAGATCGGGTCGAATCACAACCACGACTTCAGCCTTGCCACCGAGTTGATCGATGCTGCCGCGGAAGCGGGCGCGGACGCGGTGAAGGTGCAGACGTTTCGCGCGGCACGCCACTACTCGCGGCATGCCCCGGGATTCACGTACCTGAACAACGTCGACACGTTCGATCTGATCAAGAGCCTCGAACTGGATCGATCGTGGCATGCCCCGCTCAAGGCGCATTGCGAAAGGCGGGGTCTCGTGTTTCTCTCGTCGCCTTGCGACGAGGAGGCCATCGACGAACTGGATCGCCTGGACGTCCCGGCCTTCAAGGTCGCCTCGTTTGACCTCACCGATCTGGACCTCATCGGGCGCATGGCGCGAACCGGCCGGGCGATCCTTCTGTCGACGGGCCTTGCCGACTGGATGGACATCCAGCGCGCCGTCGATGCATGCACCGGAGCGGGAAACAGGCGTGTCGTCCTGTTGCAGTGCACCTCGTTGTACCCGGCCCCGGCTCGGCTGAGCAATCTCCGGGCAATCGCGGTCATGAGGCAGGCATTCGGGATGCTGACCGGCTACTCCGATCACACGGATGGCGACCACGTCGCGCTGGCGGCGGTCGCCATGGGTGCCTGCGTCATCGAGAAGCACGTTACGATGGACTGCACGCTGCCCGGCCCTGACCACGCCTTTGCGATGGAACCGAAAGCCCTCGCTGCCATGGTGAAGCGCGTGAGGGAGGTCGAATCGGCAATGGGAGACGGCGCCAAGACCGGCCCGCGCCCCGAAGAGCAGGAGATGTCGGACAAGGGCAGGCGTAGCCTCCACGCGGCCAGGGCGATCGCCAAAGGAGAAGTCATGACGCGGGAGATGCTGACGAGCAAGCGGCCAGGCCTCGGGATTTCTCCGCACCTTGCGGGCGTCCTGATCGGGCGGGTGGCCCGAGAGGACATCGAAGCGGACCAGTGGATCACGTGGGACATGATCTAGCGCGGGTCCTGGTGACTGGCGCGTCCGGCTACCTCGGCCGGAGGGTGATGGCCCGGCTGGAGGCGGCGGGCATGCCGTGCGTCGCCACCAGCCGCCTGGGCGCGGTCGGCGAGCCCTGCGACCTGACCGACCCGTCGGCCGTTCGGATCCTTCTGGCACGCGTCACGCCGTCGGTGATTGTCCATTGCGCGGCAAGAGTCCCGGCGTCAGCGCCAGCGTACGGCGACGGCGGCGCGGCCGCCGAGAGCGTCGCCATGCTGCGGCTTCTGACGGAACAGGCCCCCTGCCGGATTGTCCTGGCGTCGTCGATGACCGTGTACGGGATGGGGGCCGGCTCTGCCGTCGACGAAGCATCCGAGTGTGTCCCGGCTTCGGGGTACGCCCGCGGAAAATGGACCGCCGAACAGATGCTCTTCGCGCGCGGCGTTCCCGGGGATGTGGCGCTTCGCCTGCCTGGCCTGTTCGGACTGCCCAGGCGGTCGGGCGTGCTCTACAACGCGGCCAGGGCGTTCGTGACGCGGAGCGACTTCGAACTCGCCGCGCGCGATGAACCGTGGGGCGCGGTCACCGTCGACGATGCCGCCGAGTGTCTGGTGAGGGCCGCCGCCAGGCCCCTGGCTGACCCCGCACAGGCGGTGAACGTGGGGTACGAGGGTGAGTACAGCGTGGCGGAAGCCGTCGGGCAGATTGCCGCATGGTGCGGCGCGGCATGGACGCCATCCGGCTCCGGCGTGAGGACGTTCTCCATGAACCTGCGGCGGCTGAAGGCACTGTACGGCTTGCCGTCAAGCACGTTCGGGCAGCGCCTGCGGGAGTTCGTCGAGGCCGTCCGTGCCGACCTTGCCGTTCCATCCTCGGGCGCTCGGGCATGAGCGTCCTGGTGGCGGATGGCGGCGCGCCGTTTCCGGTGCCTGAAGAGAGAAGCACACATGCATGACATCACGACGACGGGTCCGGCCTGATCATGGGACTGCTGGCTAGTTTCAAGCGGTGGACCTACGCGTGCGTGGCGCGCGAGATTTCGTGCATCACGCGGTACTCCGACCGGGTGGTCCAGCTGGACCCCCTGCCGGGCGATACCGGCATCCTCCGAGATCGGATTCAAGCCCCGATGACGAGCGTGCTGGGGCGTGGCGAGTTCGACGCGCTCCGATCCCGTGACGCCGGCGAGCGCGTGGTGTTCCTGTTCAACGGGAACTTCAACACCTCCACCGACATCCAGGGACTCCTCGAAGACAGCCGGACCCACATGCGCCGGTCGGATCGCGTGGCCGTGGTCCTCTACAACGCCTATCTGGCGTGGCTGTACCGGGCGGCCGACCGCCTGGGCCTGCGGGACGGGCCAGCCTCCACGACATTCGTGACGAGGACGGATTTGCAACAACTGGCGAGGCTCTCGGGCTTCGAGCTGGTCAGGCTGCGTCCGGTGGTCTACCTGCCCTGGCATTTCTTCGGGATCGGGACGATGGTGAACGCCCTGATGCCGGCCGTCCCCGGACTCCGGTGGTTGTCCCTCACGGCTGTCGCCGTCCTCAGACCCGTCGTCGAGGAGACCAACCCGCGCCCGTCGATTAGCGTGGTGATTCCGGCCAGGAACGAGCGCGGGAACATCGAGCACGCGCTGCAGCGCCTTCCCGCCCTTGGCACGGACACCGAAGTGATCTTCGTCGAGGGGAATTCCACTGACGGCACGTGGGAGGAAATCCAGCGCGTACAGTCCCTGTGGGACGGCCGCGACCATCTGCGCGTCCGGGCCTTCAAGCAGACCGGGCGCGGCAAGGCTGACGCCGTCCGCCTCGGCTTTTCTCTGGCCACCGGCGACCTGCTGACGATCCTCGACGCGGACCTGACGATGCCCCCGGAGTTGCTGCCCAGGTTTCTCGAGGCGTACTGCCGGGGCCTCGGAGATTTCGTGAACGGGACCAGGCTCGTCTATCCGATGGAGGGCGAGGCGATGCGCTTCCTGAACCGGCTGGGCAACATCTTCTTCGCGAAGACGGTGAGCTGGGTCCTCGAAGTCCCGCTCGCCGACACGCTCTGCGGCACGAAGTTGCTGGCGAAGAGGGACTACGTGCGATTTATCGCCTGGCGCAAGGACTTCGGGGACTTCGATCCGTTTGGCGATTTCGAACTCCTGTATCCGGCCGCCGTCCTGTCGCTCGGCATGGTCGACATCCCGGTGGCGTACCGTTCGCGCACGTACGGCACCACGAATATCCGGAGGTTCCGGGACGGGTTCACACTGCTGCGGATGGTACTGACAGGCCTGCTCCGCGTCCGCCTCGGGCGGTGACGCAACCGCGGCTTGAGCAAGGGAATCCCATGAGCGGCCAACGAACAACCCGCCTCGCCGTGTGGGGCGCTCTCGTCCTGGCGATCGGGCTTGGTTTCTTCTTTCGCGTGTACCACCTGGACAACAAGTTCTGGAACTGCGAAGCCCTGACCGTCATGACGGGACTTCGCCTCCACACGCTGCCGTTCTCCAATGTGTCCGACCACGCCTCGCTCAACTTCTTCAAGGCGCTCTTTACGGAAATCGGCGGGATGCGGCACATCCTCTCGGTGTTCGTGTCATCGGGCCTCTACCAGATTCTCGGCGTTCCGGTCACGGAGTTCTGGCTGCTCTTCCCGTACGCGTTGCTCGGCACCCTCACCATCGTCCTCGTGTTCTGGCTCGGCCGGGCGCTTGGGGACCCGCGCGCAGGCGTGGTGGCCGCTGTGCTGTTCGCCTTCAGCGAGCCGGTGATCCAGAGCCACCGCACCGACAACGCAGAAGCCACGGTGACCTTCCTCGTGGCCGTCTCTTTCGTGCTGCTGATGCGCTACCGGACACACCCGACCCTGCCGCGTGCCCTGGCGCTGGGGCTTGTACTAGCCGCCATGACCTGCATGGAGACCATCGCGCTCTTGCCCTTGATGTTCCTCCTCCTGGCTGTGGCGGTGACGGATGCGGCCAGGACGTCTGGCGCACGGCTGGGGCAGTTGCTGACGTTCCTGCGGTCGGCTCGCGGCATCGCGACCTGGTCTCCGAGCGCGGCCATTCTTGGCGCCCACTTCTACATCTACACGCGCGTGGGCGTGAGCGGTCTCGGCCTGTTCGGGTACATGGGCCGCCAGTACGGCGACGGGCAGATTACGATCCTGGATCGGCTGTCCGGAATCATCGGAGTCAACCGCCAGTATGCGTCGTACTACTTCTCTCCCTGGATCTACTGGGCAACGCTGGCCGCCTTTCTCCTGCTCATGATTCGGACGCGATTCAGGGGCCGGAGCCCGCTGATGCGGGTCTCGGCCCTGGCGTTCTTCTACGTCATGCTGGTCTTTGCGGCCGTTCCGTCGTCCTGGTCCGCCGGGATGGTGCACTTGTACACCTGTGATGTCCCCAACCTGCTGTTCTTCAGCGCCGTCTGGTGCGCCGTCATCGAATGGATGGCGACCAGCCTCCCGCTCTCACGGCACCCGACGGCCGGCAGGCGCGCGGCATTTGCCGCAATCGGCATCCTGCTCCTGTGGCTGGGAGCCGCGCAGGCCGAGCGCACGTGGCGAGAACCCGTC
>Ga0315290_10003223_pt1 | contig 11659 bp, 7 predicted proteins | sample YL17G12_0_MG_FD_203627 | JGI IMG/M metagenome (GOLD analysis project Ga0315290, IMG submission 203627) | Sediment microbial communities from Yellowstone Lake, YNP, Wyoming, USA - YL17G12_0 | ecosystem: Environmental > Aquatic > Freshwater > Lake > Sediment | place: USA: Wyoming | collected...
GGCTGGCGGGCAATGATTTCTTCCGTCATTCCAAGCGACATGCCTCATGTTGTCGCCCAACACCGCCCTCCGTGTCCAGATCAGTTTTGACGAAAAAATGACTCCAGGCCGTGAACGGTTACCTCCAGCAGCAACTTCCCCCGCTATGTGCGCAACCAGAACACCGGCCTGGCGCTGGGCACCAGCGCCGTGGTCAAGCGAGCCGAGCAGACCGTGTACCACCATCGCCAACACCCCTCCTGCCTCATCCTGCCGGTGATTCCGTGAGGGGCTTGGCGTCGGACGAGGCTACCCATCTCCATTCCCCGTTCCTTCATGATCCTGCCATCGGACTCGGCAGTTGGGCATGGTCATCCTCAGCTCACGGAGACCAGCTTCAGTTATTCCCGTGCCAGTCACGTCAAGGTGTTCAAGATGCTTTAATGATTTGACATGTCGAACACCGTTGTCGGTGATCTGGGTATCTCGGAGGCTTAGGGAGCGAAGCTTGGGAAGTTTGTAGAGCACCACAAGCGATTCATCCGTGACTGGGAGAATCGCCCCAGGTCGCTTTGCGGCGGCAGAAGTGTGCGGAGACAAGTCGACGATCTCAACGTAGTTGAAGAAGGTTGCGTAAATCCAGAATCTCGTCTGGCCGAAAGACGCCCTGGCGGGCTGGGCGCTGGCCATCCCATAGACCCCGCCGTAGGGCGAAATCTCCCGCGTTGCCAGGTCTTCTCGCCACTTGACGAGCTGCCACCGATAGACTCCGGTCAGAGCCCCCAACAACACGGCCGTCATCGTCGTCACGGCGAATAGCGAACGTAGACTAAACGTATAACGTCGGCGCGATACAATCTCGTCTGCCATCTCGACCTCGCACGTAGGAGTAGTTCTTCGCTCCCCAACGGATTGCCGAGCACTCGACCCAAGCACATTCTACCTCGACTGCTTGGCGCGGGTCAACTGCCGCAGGGTGCGTCGGGGTGGCTGGGGCAGAGCGAGCGTCAGCCAACGGTGCCCCAGTCCCCGACCTACCTGGCGTGGGCGGGGGACGGAGGCCAAGGCGGCAATTCTACTGGGGCATCGCTTCGCTTTGCCCCAGCCACCCGGCCGCCGGGCAGGATCGGCACTGGCGAGACGCCAGTGCCACGCGCGGAGCCAGTCCCCTGTGGCCGCTTGACGCTCCTATCTTCCTGGTGTTCAATGGCTTGTGCATCATAACCCTGTTGTTGTCCCGAGCCCCTGGGGATACCAGGGGAGCCCCGGGGCGTCGTGGTGGAATCAAGTGGAATCAAGGAGTGTGCGATGAGCCGGCACGGCGGAACGTTGCGGCGGCGGGACTTTCTTGCCTCGGTGGCCGCGGCGGGCGCGGCGGCCGGAGTGATGGGCACGACGGTCCGGTCGCTGGGGGCCCCGAACGAGCCCGGCCTGCTGGCCGGCGAAGGGGTTGTCGACATCACCCCGCCCTTGGGCATCGAGATGGGCGGGTTCCATCGCCCGCCCGGCCAAGAGCGGCGGATCAAGGGCATCCGCGGGCCGACTGCGGTCCGGGCCCTGGTGCTCCAGATGGGCACCACCCAGGTGGCGATCTGCTCGCTGGACGTGGCCGTGGTCACCGACGCGATGTCGGCCCGGGTCCGCAGCGAGGTCGCCCGGCAGACGGGCATCCCGGCCGACAACGTCCGCCTCTCGGCCACGCACACCCACTCCATGCCCGGCTTCTGCTACTTGCGCCAGTGGGGCGCGATACCCAAGGAGTTCATGGCCTTGGTCGAACAGCGCACGGTCGAGGCGGTCCGCCGGGCCAACGCCGACCTGGCCCCGGCCGAAGTCGCCCTGGGCAAGGCCCGGGTGACGGGCGGGAACCACAACCGCACCACCAAATCCTGCAAGACCGACGAGCACTTCACCAAGGACTCGACCGACGATGAGCGCTGGCTCGACACCCTGTTGCAGGCGATGCTGTTCCATCGCGCAGGCGGCAAGCGGACGCTCTTGTGGTACCACTTCTCGGCCCACGCCGTCTGCTTTGCCGACGAAATGGCCGGACCCGACTGGCCGGGCATGGTCGCCGAGCTCGTCCGCACAAGCGAAAAGCTCGATCCCTCGTTCCTCCAGGGGCACACGGGCGACGTCAACCCGGGCGACGGCAGCGACTGGCGGGGCGAGGCCAACCAGACCACCAAGGCCATCTACCCGGCCCTGAAGCAGGCCATCGCCGCCGCCCGGCCGATCCGCGTCGACTGCCTCCGCACCCTCCGCGAGCCGTTCCGCGTGCCGCTGGACATGACGCTCTTCAAGACCTGGCTCGAGCGCTACAAGAAAGACCCCAAGCAGTGCACGGGCGGGGAGTGGGTCGACGCCGGCTTCGCCGAGGACTGGTACCGGGGCAACGCCAGGCGGGACCTCAACGACGTGTACCTGCCGATCACCCTGAGTGCCCTTGCGCTCGGCCCGGTGGCCATGCTGTTTCATCCGGCGGAGCTGTACACCGGCTACGGCCTGGCGATCCGGCGGGACTGCCCGCTGCCCCACACGCTGGTGGTCGGCTATACCGACGGGATCATCGGCTACCTGGCCGACCCGGCCGCCTACAAGGCCGGCGAGTACGCCGCGACCACCGTACCCAAGATCCTCGACTATCCCCCGTTCACCCCCACCGCCGCCCGGCAGCTCACGGCCGCCGCCACGGCCATACTCCGGAAGGTGGCGGGCAAGTCGTAGTCGTAGGGTGGGACGAAGTCCCACCACGATCCTGGCAATCGAGGCCATCGCGACGACCGCTGCTCTGTTGTGCTAAAGCACAACCTACATCTGGTGAGGTGAGACGTGCCCAGCGAGTTGGTGCCCGTGATGAGCTTTGCGACCGAGCCGGAAGCGGAACTGGCGCGTCACGCGCTGGCGGAAGCGGGCATCCAGGCCTTTCTCGAAGGCGATCAGGTCGTGTCGATAATCGGGTACTTGAGCAATGCTATCGGGGGAGTCAAGGTGCTCGTAGCGCGCGAGCATGCCGGGAAGGCCCGGGAGATCCTCGAAGAGAAGGACGCCGGCGAAGGGGAAGAGCCGAGCGCCGGCCGGGTTGCCCTGGCCGACGCATTTCCCGCCAAGAGCGACGCAGCGGAAGACGCGGTCCTGGAAACCGACGCGCAAGACGCGGTCGCCAGGCGGGCCTGGCTTGCGGCCGTCATCGGCCTGCTGGCTTGCCCCCCGACCCTGAACCTCTACTCCCTGTGGCTCATCTTCAGAATCGCCTTCAACGACGCGCCGATGAGCTCGGCCGGCTGGCGCCGATTCTACGGGGCGGTCCTCGTGAATCTCCTGTGCTTTGCCGGAATCGGTGCCTTCCTCGGCGGTGTGGTCTTTGTTTGAACCAGTTGAAGGAAGATCGTAGATCGTAGGGTGGGACGAAGATCGTAGGGTGGGACGAAGATCGTAGGGTGGGACGAAGTCCCACCGCCGGTCCGCTTGCACGCAACGCCGGCAACTCGATCTTACGCCCTACCCGACGGCCTGGAAAGGCCGTCCTACGGTTGGGTGGCATGCCGTCACGCGGCGCAGCCGCGGGTCGGCATGCTGGTGGAGGTACCCTGGGGAAGCATGCTTACCCGACGCTGCGCGTCGTGAAAGCATGCCACCCGGCCGAACAACTCCTCGTACGCCCGGCGCTACGTGCCGGCGTGGACGGTGTTCCAGACCCAGCGGAACACGACGTCCCGCAGGGCCCGCTTGTGGCCGGAATCGTCGGGCCGGGGGGTGATGGCGGCGAGGAGGAGCCGGTTGACCTCGTCTGTCCGGCTGGGCGGGGGCTCCCCCGGCCCTCGCGTGGCTGCCTGGTGGAAGAACTCCAAGGCCGCGTCGCACCGCCGCCGCATCAGCCCCTGGAACACCGTCCGCCCAACCCCCCCTACCTCAGGCAGCCACTTGCCCAACACCTCCGCCGCGTGGAACCGCACGAATCTCAAGCCGTCGCCCAGCCACTTGACCACCATCGGCACCGCCTGCCCCTGATGCCCCCATTCGCCCAACACCTCGGCCGCATGGATCCGCACGTCCCCGTCCGCGTCGCCGAGACATTCGAGCAGCACCGGCACCGCCTCCGCCTGATGCCCCCATTCGCCCAACACCTCGGCCGCGCGCACCCGTACACACGGGTCCGCGTCGCGCAGCAAGTCGAGCAGGGCCGGCATGGCCTGCGCCTGACGCCCCCATTCGCCCAACTCCTCGGCCACGTCGAGCCGTACAGAGCAGCGTGCGTCGCGCAGGCACTCGAGGAGCGCCGGCACCGCCTCCCTCTGGCGTCCCCATTGTCGCAACACCTCAGCCGCCTCAAGCCGCACGTACGCGTCCACGTCCTTCAGACATTCGACCACCCCCGACACCGCCTTGGCCTGATGCCCCCATGCCGCCAGCATCTGGGCCGCGCCGAGCCGGACATCGCGGTCGGCGTCCCCAAGCGACTCGATCAGCGCCGGCAATGCGTGGGCCTGATACCCCCAACCGTTCAAGACCGAGGCCGCGATGAGCCGGACATCCCGGTCCACATCGCGGAGGCAATGAGTCAGAGCAACCGCCAGACCGTGGTCTGGTTTCAGGCGCAGTCTACCTGGGTGGCTGGTCAAACCGTAGACAATTGCCCGCACCACCTCTGGCTGGTCGGTGCGTCCCGCACGCCACAGCCCATACGCCGCGTGGGCTCGCACATTCCAATCCTCGTCGCGAAACAGGCTTTCCAGGGTGTCCCGGGCGGCCGGCTCCAAGTCGCTGACCCGGGCAAGCAGGCGGGCGGCTTCCTGGCGAACCAGCCAGTCCTTGTGGAAAGCCGCCTCCGTCAGGCGCCCAAGCATGTCTCGTCCCGGGCTGACCGGGAGTTGAGTGAGCGACTCGATCAGGGCGTCCCAGGCGTGGCGATAGGGCATCTCTTCCAGCCGGTCGAAGAGCGACACGATCACGCGGTCGGAGACCTGGCGCTTCACGCGGACGTCGTCGGCCAGGCACGCCGCGGCCAGACGCAGGTGGGTCGAGAGGTACGGCTCCAGCGGGTCGCGGGCGTCGTTCAGCAGCGCCGTGACCAGCTCGCTGGCCGTCTCGTAGTCCTTCTGCAAGGTGCCGATGTAGCCCACCGCCAAGCGCACGACCTCGTGCCACCGCGGGTCGGGGCTGACCTGGAGGATCCGCTCCCGGGCCTTGCTCGTGGGGATGGCCACGTGCATGGCGGCCAGGTACTCTTGGAACGTCTGGTGGACGAAGGCGAAGAAGTCGGCCCCGCGGGCCTCCAAAAGCCCGCTGCTCTCGGAGGCCGTGACGATGAAGCCCTCGGCCCTCTCTTCGGCGTCGTAAGGGGCCACCTCCATCTCGCCCAACACGCGGACGAGCTCCTGCTTGAGCCGGCTGCGGTGGACGGTGCCGCGGCTGGTCTCCTGGTGCATCCAATGGGCCACGGCGCCCCAAACCCGCTCGGTCGGGGCGTCCCGCTCCTCGCGCCCCACGTCGCGCCCGGCCAGGCTCCGGGCCTTGTTCCAGCTCTTGACTAGCGTGGTCAGGGCCGCGTGGTACAGCTCGACCCGGCGGTCCGGCAGGCGGACCCCCTGGTGCTTGATCAGGGCGCAGATCGTCAGCATCAGCGGGTTGGTGACTAGCGACTGGACGTGCTCCCGGGCCCGGATCTCGTCGAGCAGCTCCTTGGCCTGCGCTTCGGCGGCGGCGAGGTTGGGCCGCTCCGGATGGATCGCCCGCTCCAGGGCCAGGTGCCACTGCCGGGCAAAGGCCTCAATGTCGCGGGGCTCGAACGGCTCGAGCTCGAAATGGCCGGCCGGGGCGGCCAGCCGGCAGATCCGATAGCCCACGATCCGGGACGTGACCAGGAGCCGGTTTTCCGCGAGGCTGGGCACGAGCTCGTCGACGGCCCGGGCCGCGCCGATCCGCCGGCCCGTCTCGGCCACCTCGTCGAGCCCGTCGGCCAGCAGCAGCACCTCCCCGGCGGCCCAGCGCAGGCGAAACGCCGCGACCAGGGCCAGGCCGCCGCGCTCGGCCAGCACGTGCTCGACGTAGCCCAACAGGCCGAACTCCTGCCCGGCGCGCCGATTGCGCCAGTCGTCGTAGAGCGTAACCGCCACCACGACCGGGAAGCACCAGGGCAGCCTGGGGAAGTTTTGTTGGGGCTGCGGGTCCTCGCCGAAGGCCTTCGCGCAGTGCCGGGCGAGGCGCTTGACCAGGGTGGTCTTTCCGCTGCCGGGCCCGCCGAGCAGGACCACGCCGCCGGGCCGGGCCAACAGGTCGTCGATGGCCATCGGGCCCATGCGCCCGGCCCGCAGCAGGTCCCCGGCCCCGCGACCCAGCCGATCGAGGCGATGGAGCTGCTGCTCCAGCGAGTCGCGTGCCGCGGGTTCGGCCGATTCGAGCCCGGCCAGCAGGCGCCGCTCCTCCTCGGAAGGGCGATCGCCGCGAGCCTCGGGCCGGGCCCGCAGGTTGATGAACACCTCGTCGAGCTCGAGCGACACCAACCGGTCGAATTGCTCGATGCCCTTGAAGTCGGCGTAGAGGTACTCGTCGGCGACGCCGCGGAGGTAGAGGGCCTCGGCAATGCTGCGGGCGTAGTCGCTCAGCCGGTCCTCGGCCACCGGCAGCTTGTCCTCGTGCAGCCGGCGGACGATCTCGGCCGTGTCGGCACGGATTTCGTCCAAGGCCGCCTTCAGGTCGCTTTGGACCTGGGGGTCGGCCAGATTGCCCACGGCCCCTGCCTTGGCGGCGGCGTCCTGGAAGTCAATCAGGAGGCCCATCCCCGCCTTGGCACCGGGCAGAACCGACTTGTCGGCGAGCTCGGCCACGGCCTTCCCGACCGCCTTGATGTACGGCCAGAATCGGCTGGGGGCACCGGTGGCATCGGGCTTGGAAGGAGACATGACGGGCCGTTGACCAACACGTGAGGCCTGGGAATCGGGCAGGTTGCCGCGCGAGGGCATTATGGCACGGCAGCCGGTCGGCGGCAATCGAGCGGATGCCCAAGCGCCGGGCTTGCGGTCCTCATCGCCCGAGGATACAACGAGTTGCGGCGACTGCGGAGAGCAAGGCGAGCAACTCGTAGGGTGGGACGAAGTCCCACCGCCGGTTCGGTTGGACGCAACGTTGGGGTTAACAAGCAAGGCAAACGGAGGGACCACGCGATGAATCGGCGGGATTGGCTTAGGGCGTTGGGGCTGGCGGGGGCGGCGGCCGGACTGGCCCCGCTGGGCCGGCAAGGGGCCGCCGGGCAGGAGGTCGACCAGGCCAGCGGGTTCGAGAGCCACACCGTGGCCGGCCGCACGACCCAGGCGAATCGGGCCAGCCCGGCGCTGGTCGGCGGCAAGGTCGTCCAGCCCCAGCGGGAGCTGCCCGTCCTGAACAAGACCGATGTCCTGGTGGTCGGCGGCGGCTCCGCGGGCGTCATCGCCGCCATCGCCGCACGCCGGGCCGGGGCCCAGGTCACCCTGGTCGAGCGCTACGGACATTTTGGCGGACTCTGGACCGGCGGGCTGGTGCTGTTGGTGATCGGCCACATCCTCAAGGACGGCAAGCAGGTCTGCCAGGGGATCGGCGAAGAGATGATGCGGCGCCTGGACAAGCTCGACGGCGCGATCATCGACCGCCGCCCGGGCGTCAACCCCACCGTCGACGCCGAGGCGGTCAAGTACGTGATGGTCGAGATGATCCAGGAGGCGGGCGTCAAGGTGCTGCTCCACTGCTGGGGCGTCGACGCGGTGGTCAACGGCCACACGGTGGCCGGGGCGGTCTTCGAGAGCAAGTCGGGCCGGCAGGCCATCCTCGCCAAAACCGTGGTCGACGCCACCGGCGACGGCGATCTCCTGGCCGCCGCCGGCGCCGAGTTCGAGCACCGCACCCACAACGTCGGGCTGGTCTCGCGCATCGGGAATCTCGATCGGGTCGATCCGCAGCAGGCCGGCCAGGCGCCCAAGCCGCGCCACCTGGGGAGTCCCACGCCCGTGCCCGGCGTGAATTGGGTCAACCTGCACGGGCCGGAGGTCGATGGGCTGGACGTCGAAACGCTCACCCGCATGGAGATGAGCCACCGCAAGTTCATCTGGCAGAACGTCCAGAAGACCCGGCGCACGCCCGGCTACGAGAAGGTGTACCTCGTGGAGACCGCGCCGCAGTTGGGGGTGCGGATTACCCGGGTGCTGATCGGCACCAACCGGGTCACGGTGGCCGGCGTCAAGGCGGGGACGCGCGTGGCCGACGCGATCGGCGTGGGCGGGGCGGCTGGCGGCAGCCACGGCGAGTGGCAGATCCCCTACGGCGCCCTGCTGCCCGTGAAGGTCGACAACCTCCTGGCCGCCGGGCGGTGCATCAGCTCCGACCTCCGCATGGCCGACCTCGTGCGGCTGATCCCCAACTGCTTCGTCACCGGGCACGCGGCGGGCGCGGCGGCCGCGGTCGCCGTGCGCGACGGCTGCCGGCCGCGCGACGTGGAGGTGGCCAAGGTCCAGAAGGTGCTGCGCGATCAGGAGGCGTACCTGGGTTGAGCCCTGAGGACGACCCCCAGATCGATGCGCCGGCGCAAGCGGAAGGCCGCGGCTTTGCGCGGTGGCTGGTCCGTGGGGCGTTCTTGCTGGCGGCCGGCGCGGCCCTGTGGCCCGGCTGGGACCGGCCGGCGCTGGCCGCGCTGGTTCCCGCGGCCAGCCCCCTGGTGGCCTTCTCCGCGCTGGCGGCCACGTGGACGCTGGAGGCGGTCGGGTGGCTTGGTCTGGCGGTGGCGGCGATCGCCCTGGTCCGCCGGCGCTGGTTCTGCCGCTGGGTCTGCCCGACCGGACTGTGCGCCGACGCCGCCGGCCGCCTGGGCCGGCGCGCGGGCCTGCGATGTCCCCGCCTGCCCGTGCTGGGCCAGTGGATCGCGCTGGTCACGCTGGCCGGGGCGTGCCTGGGGTATCCGCTCCTGGCATGGCTGGACCCCCTGGCCATGTTCGCCGGGCTGTTCGCCCCGTTCGGTCCCCGGCTCGGGCCGGTGGTGTGGTGGTCGGCCGTCGGCGTGCCGGCGGTCCTGGCGATCTCGCTCTGGATGCCCGGCGCGTGGTGTGGGCGGGTCTGTCCGCTGGGAGGGATGCAGGACCTGCTGGCCGGCGTGACGGGCGCGGTGCGGCGGAGGCTGGCTGGGGTGAAAGACCGCGCCCCGGCTGAGCCGGACGGGTGGCACGCCCTGCAAGGGCGTGGCTCGGACCTGCCGGTGACCACGCCCTTCGCTTCGCTCAGGGCGTGCCACTCCCCGGGCTGGCGCATGGCGCGCCGGGCGGTGCTGGGGGCGGCGATCGGGGGCGTGTGGGCGGCGATGGTGCGTGCGGCCCGGGCCGCAGCGCCCCGCCCGCTGCGTCCCCCCGGGGCCCGGCCCGAGCCCGAGTTCACCGGGCTGTGCATCCGCTGCGGGAACTGCATCCGCGTGTGCCCCACGGCCATCCTCGCCCCGGACCCGGGGGGCCACGGGCTGGCCGGGTTGTTGGCCCCGGTGCTTCGGTTCGAGTCGGACTATTGCCGGGAAGACTGCACCCGCTGCACCGCGGCCTGCCCGAGCGGGGCGCTGGTGCGGCTCACGGCGGACTCGAAGCGGCTCGGGGCGATCGGGCTGCCCAAGGTGGACATGGGCGTCTGCCTTTTGGGCGACGACCGCGAGTGCTTCGTGTGCAGGAACTCCTGCCCCTACGAGGCGATCCGGCTGGTGTTCTCCGAGGTCGAGTACACCCTGACCCCGCAGGTCGACGCGGGGAAGTGCCCGGGCTGCGGGGCCTGCGAGGTGGCCTGCCCCACGACGCCGGTGAAGGCCATTGTCGTCGCGCCGCAATGACGGCGGGTGGCACCGGCGGAGGGTGGCATGCTTTCACGACGCGCAGCGTCGGGTAAGCATGCTGACGTGGGACCGCGCAGCGTCGGGTGGGCATGCTCGGGCGTGGGGCTGCATGCCTACCCCGGCTGCGCCGGTGAAGGCATGCCACCCGGCCGTGGCGTCTTGCGGCGGCAGCGGCCTGCCAAGCGCGCGAGACGCAAGCTGCTGACTGAGGGAAGGAGGCTAAGCCGCAAGCGGCTTGCCCCAAGGCGGTCGGCCGATGGCCGATCGCGCCCCCGGAGCCGGGGGGGTATTTCCTCCCTGAGCGGCGGGAATCCGCAGAAAATGGTGTTCGGGAACTGGGTGGGAACCTGCCCGCGGGTTATGCTGTTCGGGCCATGCTCCAGGTTCAACGGATCGGGTCTCAGGAGCGATAGCGAAGTCATGACCACGGCAGCGACGATGACCTCTCGCGAGCGCGTCATTCGCACCTTGAACCACGAGCCGGTCGACCGGGTGCCGCGCGACCTGCGGGTCGCGCCGGCGGTCGAGGCGCTCCGCGGCGACGAAGTGGCCGAGCTCTCGTTCCGCTATCCCGCCGATATCCTCCGGGCCGACGCTCGCCCGCACAAAGGGCCGCGGACGCGGGGCAACCCCGCGGAACCCGGCGAGCACACCGATGCCTGGGGCTGCGTCTGGCAGGTGCCCGAGCGCCACGGCACGGGCCGGCTGAAGCTCTCGCCGCTGGCCGATCTCGGCCAACTGGCCGGCTACCGGCTCCCCTGGGAGCTTGTCGAGAAGCCGAGTTTTGCAGCGGTCAATCGCGCCGCAGCGGCCACGAGCCGCTTCGTGCTCGGCTGGACCGAGGTCCGGCCCCTGGAGCGGCTCGGGTTCCTCCACGGTCCCCAGGACACGCACCGCGAGCTGGCCCTGGGCACCAGGCCGATCCGCGACCTGCTGGACATGGTCCACGACGTCTTTTGCCGGGAGATCGAGACGTGGGCCGCCAGCGACGTCGACGGCGTGGTCTTTCAGGACGGCTGGGGGCCGGGCAGCCTTCTGCCGATCCCCCCTCGGGCCTGGCGCGAGCTGCTTAGGCCCCTGTACCGCGAGTACTGCGAGATCCTCCACGCCAGGGACAAGTTCGCTTTCTTTCGCTGCGAGGGCAGCGTGGAGGAGGTCTTCGAGGACCTGGTGCAGGCGGGCATCGACGCCATCGAGGCGGAGGTCGCGTCGCTGGACCTCCAACGGCTGGCCGACCGGTACCGCGGCCGCATCACGTTCTGGGGCGCGGCCGAGCACCGTGAGCTTCTGGCATCGGGGACGGCGGAGGAGATCCGCGCGGCGGTCCACCGGCTCGGCTCCGCGGTCGACTTTGGCCGGGGCGGCGTCATCGCCCAAGCCGAGTGGACCCCCGCCGTGTCCTTCGACAGCGTTGCCGCCTTCTTCGAGCAGTGGCTTGCGCCTTTGCCCATGGACGGCCGGACCTAGCCATTCTCGGAGAAGTAATGCAGCATTCTCTCTCCGAGCCGGGGCAGGCTGGACGGGGTTTCCCGATTGTGCCGGATGTCTCAGCCCTCCGCCGCCCGGCACGGCGCTGCCGGGCGTAAGCTATGCTTTGTTGAGGGCCTGCCCCGGCAGAGCTTTCCGCTGCGACGCGGCGGCCTGCTCGTCTACATTTCCCTCGGCGAACTAGCGAGTCTGGCAACTGTGGGTACCACGCGCGATTTGTCCTCGGCCTTGTCCAAGAGCGGCGGGGCGATGCTCCGGCCGTCCATCGAATCGAAGGAAAACAGCTTTGAGGAGCTGAAGCAGCGGATCCACAGCAAGCTGGTCGACAAGCTCGATCTGTCGCGGGTCGGGGAGCTCCAG
>Ga0315290_10003224_pt1 | contig 11657 bp, 5 predicted proteins | sample YL17G12_0_MG_FD_203627 | JGI IMG/M metagenome (GOLD analysis project Ga0315290, IMG submission 203627) | Sediment microbial communities from Yellowstone Lake, YNP, Wyoming, USA - YL17G12_0 | ecosystem: Environmental > Aquatic > Freshwater > Lake > Sediment | place: USA: Wyoming | collected...
GCAGAGGCTGAGCGGATGACTATAACGCAGGGAAAGTCTATATAGTTTTATCACTTCTATCATTAACCATCTTTTGTTCATTATGCCGGTTAAATGGTCTCTCATTGCTGAGTATGCCATACGCTCATATTTGACTGCGTTTTTAATGATCCCAGCGAAGTTGTCATTGAGAAACCGGTGGATCTTGGCAATTCTCCTCCCTTTAAGTGCAAAGACACCAACGGGAAGGAGACATTCACATTTAAAACATCTCTGGAGTTTGTCGGGGTAATTATCGAGTTCGTTTCCCCTGAACCTCTTTGATGACTGGAGCCAGCAGACAGGACGATATTTTCTGTAACAATCGCAGCTTTCGTCGTCGCACTGATTTTGCTGCCAACAAGCTGTTTCCTGCTGCATGGAAAGAGGGACAAACACTATATCTTTCCCTAAACGTTCTGAAATGGCCTTATCAGCGTCTATGCCTTTATCGAGGCCAACAGGCTGCATCTTAAAAAAAGCCTTTGTTGCTGCACTCTTTGTAAAGATAGGGACGTAATCATCTCCGGACTCGAGATAACCGGTTGTAGCATTTTTCTTAAAAAAACCGTAAGTTTTATAACCTCTGGCTCTTATAGCTGAAAGCAGAACGGAAATAACTTCATCGAAGGAAGTCACCCCGTGGAGCTCGGCAAAAATATTTTTAATATCGACGGACTCTTTGTACTTTATCCTGGAAAAAGCATACAGGGCTGCCGTCGATGTTATGCTTGCCAAACTTATGATAAAAAGAATTTTGATAATCATCGAGCGATCAGGTTGTTTTTTTTAAATAGTCCTGTTATAAATCTACAACTCACTCTTTATACCACACACTCAATGCGCCTCGAAATAATATTACCTTCGAATTTTTGAACACGAACATAGCTGAAGCGGGAAGCCATAAAAAACGATAATTTCTATTTGAAATATTGCGCTTGTTTAGTTTTTCTTCGCAGAAGGACTACTTCATCAAGTCAACGTCCTTAAAATCGAGCCATAAGTGCAGATACCAGCCACAAATAGAGAGTTTCAAGAGTTCTGAAATCTCATTGAATACTTCAAAAAATCAACATATCTGCGTTTCTTCATTAGATGACAATTTCATCCCGGAATGTTGGTCTAAAAAAAGTCATAGCTATTCCCCTTCAATTACTCTTAAATCTGCATAAGCAAGGTTGCTGTCTGCAAAACCTTTATTCACAATCAGTTTCACTTTATACGTTCCAGCAACATATTCTGCAAACGTCAGATCATTTGGCTGCCTTAACCAATATCAGAAAATCACCTGAAGCCTCAAACCGATAACAGTCGCCTTATCAACATCCTTTTTTGTGCTGAGCAATAGGGTGTCTTCATCAATCTTCAGCGATTGCTTCTGCGCAGGTCTGATAACTTGTATATCAGGTGTCAACTTCATCCACGGGGTTATCGCGATATTGTAGTAAGCCTCAAGTCCGTACTCATCCCTCAGGAAATCCCTTCCCGCAAGCGGGCCGGTGAATTTCGGGTTGCTGATGTCCATGTAATAGTAACCTATGCCGAATTCGTCCAATTTCCTTCCGGGGATAACTCCCTTTCCGCCAACACCGAGACTGTAGAAATAGTGCACAGGGTTTGCGTCTCCGTCTGAGGCTCCGAATCTCCCGAAAATGCCTATGCCCTGCTCTTTTTTCGGTTCATAGAGGTACTGGTCGAAGTTATAGTAAACAGCCCAGGAGTTGTCCTCTTTTTCTATCGTGCCGTTCTCGACAATAATACGCAGGCTCTGGTCGAGGGACGAGAAGTCCTTGCCGGAATACGTCGCCCCCAAAAGTTGATGTCCTGTCATCCCGAAAAAGTCAGTCCTGACGCGTCCCTCGATGGCAAAGCTGTTATTACCCGCGAATACCGTATCAAAGCCGGTCCTGTTTGCCTTTCCATCGGAGTCGATTGCCATTAAGGTGATAATTGCCGCATGGGGATCTTTGTTCGGGAGGATGATAACCCCCCCGCCAAGCGTTGAACTGGGAACAGTCAGAAGTAAAGCAGGATTAATATTGAAAGCGAGATTGAGGAACTGTTTGTCGCCTTTTCCATGGGCAAACGCATTCGCATCCCCGGATGTTGTATCGAGTTTCCCGAGGGTCAGACCAAAATAAGGACAAAGGAATTGTGTGAAAGTGACTGCGGGTATGTTCAATTCCCGTCTGCCCGGCGTGGGGAACAACTGATTGGTGTTCACCGGCATGAGAGCGCCTGTATCCAAATTGATGGGTCTGTTGTAATTGCCCTCGACTTCAAATGTAAAAAATCCACCGGGCCACAGCCCCAGCTTTTGTGTATCAATATGGAGCGTGAGGTTGCCGCGTCCGGTATACTCCCAACCCTGATCCTTGCCCCCGCTTACAACGCTCTGCCCAATCTGATTCAGGTTGATATCGAAGGTGACCCCCTTCGCAGCCCATTCATTGCGGGTCCCCCCCCAGTCACCGGTAAGAGTCGAACGGGACCAGAAATCACCTGAGTATTGCTTTGCAGCCGCTGTTTCTCCTTTCTCCGCTGCTGCGCTTGCAGAAGAGAGCATGAAGATGGTAAGTAAGACAGTAAAAACATTTTTCAGACATTTGACCTTATTCATTGTACTTCTCCTTTCTTGAAAATATTTCCTTTATTTGAGATCTCATCAAGAAGCATTTCCGCATCTTTGTACCCTGGATACTTCTCTATAATTGCCCTTAACGTCCTGACTGCCTCGTCCTTCTCCCCCTTGCGATAAAGGTAAAATGCAAGAGTATATCCATACTTCGCATTATCTGGCCGGGTTTCATATGCTTTTCGGCAGAATCCGATAGCCTCATCGATCCGGTCCTTTGCAAGCATAACGCAAAGGTTGTAAGCTGCCTGTGCCATCTGAGGATCGGTCACGAAAGCAGTCATTAAGGCATGTTCTGCCTCTTCCATGCGCCCCAGTTCGGCCATGAGCAGGCCAAGGTTAAAGTTCGCAGCCGCATTCCCGGGTTCAACCTTGAGGGCTCTCCTGAGACTTCCTTCAGCCTTTTTCTTATCACCGAGATTCACATATGCCATCGATGCATTGACATAGGGAACAATGGCATCAGGTCTCAGCCTGCTTGCAGTCTCAAAGGATGCTGCAGCCTTCTTATACTCCCTGAGGTTCATGGAATAATTGCCGAGGTTATAGTGCGACCCAAAGTCATCAGGCCGCGCCATGAGAGATGATTTCAGTTCATTCAACGCACTCTGGAAATTATTACGCTCTTGTTCGGGTATGTATTCCGCAGGAACTGCAGCAAGTGATGAGGCGGTCCTGATCCTTACAAGGCGGTACTCATCACGAGTTGCTTTCAGAAGCGCTTCAATGGATTGAGGAGTCAGGTAATTCTGGAGACCCTCTGCTGCTGCAGCCCTGAGGAGCGGAGAGGGATCGTTTAACGCCTTCATGAGCACAGGCCATTTTTTTTCGTCATGACATGCCATGAGAAGCCGGATGAGCGAAGCCGCGTAGACTTGATCGCGGTCTTTGCTTGTGACATAGGTAAGCATCTCTTCAAGTCTGTTCCAGTCCCGTTTCCGGCCGGCTTCAATTAAAGCGGAAATATGGATCACAGGCGACTGATAATCCCGCGGTCTCCATTTACGCACAAAGTCGTCAGCCCACCGGGCGTCCTTGTCCTTGTGACAGATGTTGCAGGCATTCGGAGACTTGAACGCGATTGATGCCGCAGGCATCGGCGGCCTCATGGAATGGTCGCTCCGCTCCATCCGGGCAAATTCAGTCTTTGGCATGTGGCAGGAGATGCATTTGCTTCCTTCGCTTTCAGGTTTGTGGTGGGTATGTGCAGTTGGATCCTTCACATGCTTCTCGTGGCAAGGCATGCATGCGTCATTAAACTTCTCCTTCTTGAAGCGGTAGCGGCCGCTTGACGTATGGCAGTGCATGCATTCGAGTTTTCCTGCCTTTACGCATGGGCTCATCATCCAGAGCGTATAGGTATAATTTTCTCCCAGGTCTCTGCCGTCGGGGTAGAAGTCCGGGTTTTCGAGTGTGGTCAGGTCGAAGTGGTCGAAGTATCTGTCGCCGGGAGTGAAGCCTGCGGTAATCGGTCCTCCCTTGGTATGACAGGTCGCGCACATATCGTCTCTCTGTTCAGGCGTCATTGTTTTTGTACTGATGATCTTAAGATCTTTAAGAGGCTGTCCTTTCGGAGTGGCCTTTGCTATCTTGTTGTGCTCCTCGCCGGGGCCGTGGCAGGTTTCGCAATTGATGCCGGGTTCTGCCCATGTTGATTTATATGAATCTGTCTTCAGATCATAGTTCGTTTTTAACTGGCTCACGTGGCATCCGTAACATGCCGTATTAAAGGTCAGCATGGGATCTTTCCAGTCCACAGGCCGGTCAGTCGCTTCGATAAAATGGCGCACGAAGCTTGCAGTTGTGTCATACCACATCTTCTTTTTCACATCATACGAGACAGGAAGCACCTGCAACTTTCCGCGTTCCATAGGGGTAAGGAAGAAATAGACATACTTTCCGCCCATGACATGTTTGACAGGGTAATTCTTCCTGTTCTTTTTAAAACTCTCAATAACTATCCCTTTGTTGATGTCAAAACGGTAGTTCTTGTCCTTGATTGTTATGTCTTCTGCCTGCGGAGCAAGGTTTTTCTCCGCGAATGTTTTTGTATACGGCTGCATCGCAAGGCCATGATGCGATGTTGACCAGAGTGTATAAAATTTCTCATGGCATTCGCGGCAGCTTGCGGAACCGGCAAAGCCTGAGGGTTTTGAGGGTTGCCGTGCAAAGGCGGGCTCAACAGAGATAAATGCGGATAAAATGAGTATGCAAACAATTCCGGCTACACTTTGAATTATGGCTTTTAATGAAACGTTATCGTCACTCAAATCCTTTTTCCTCTCTCCTAATGTTTTCGTGAAACGTAGGCATTGTTGTGGATCACCCCACCTGACCTCCCCTCCTTACGAAGGAGGGGGTGGGGGAGGTTATGGCAAATCTTCCGTAATCTGCATAAAAACCCCTTCAACGGTCTCCCTATTTTTCAAACGGATAAATCACCTTCCAGTCTTTATTCAATCCACAACCGTCCAGCCTTTCGCCTGCGCCTCGTCGAGGGCCTTGTCCAGACCTTCTCCAAGAGCGTGCCGGTCCGTACCTCAAGGCTTCAAATCCCATTCTTTGAGTTTCTTCGCAGCCGTGCCGAACTGGCCTAACTGGTAAACGGCTGCGCCCGCGGGCGAGAAGGTGAACGGCTCAAACGGTTCGGCCAGCATTTGGTCGAGGTATTCCCGTAGGGCGACGCCGGTGGTGACGTGCGGATTGAAATGCTCGCCGGAAGCCTTCGGAACAAACGTCGAAACGTATTCGATCAACATCGGGTCAATGATCGGATCATAGGGCGTGGTGACGAACGCGGACGAGTCTCCGGTTTCCACCGTGAATGGGGCCACGGCGGCAATCAGGTCCGCTTGCAGTTTGAGCAATTCAGGCGTCGGCTTCGCAACAATGCCCGCAAGACCAATGGCCTTGCTCGGGATGTAGTAGTATTTGAAGGCCTCCAGCTTCAGGCCGGTCACATTGGCACGGGCGAGAACCTGGCCAGCGGCGGCATAGACCTGGTCGAGGTCGGCGGTGCGGACGTAACGCTGAATCATCGTGATGTGCGGACGATGCGTCGCATCCAGGGCGAAACCCTTCGGGAATACCGCGAGCAGGCGGGCGTTGTTGTCGGCGGAATGCTGGAGCATCGTGGCGTCCGGTTCCAGCAAGATGTCAATGGCCGTAACCGGGCTCACAGCAGGGAAGACGGTCTTCCAATCGTCCTTCATGCTGACCACAGTCCAGCCGTCTTTCTTCGCCTGTTCGTAAACCGCCTGAGTGAAGGCACCCAGCTTGACGTCCGGCAATCCGAGTGCCGGACCGTAGGCGTATTCGCGTGCCGTATCATCGTGCAGCACCAATAGCATGAACCGCGCGCCGCTGCCGCCCTGCGTGTATTCCAACATCTCTTTGTCGCCACGAGAGTTGCCGAAGGCGGCGATAGGACGGCGGCCAATGTGCAGGTTGATGCCGACGGGCTTATCGGCCTTGTCATCATTGAAGTTCAGTTCCGGCAGTCGAACGAGGACGGGTTTGCCGTCGCGCATTTCAAACTTTGTCTTGATGCTGCTGCCGATGACCTGTTCCGGCGGTATCCCGTAAACCTGCTCTGTCCAAGGGCGCATGAACTCGATGCCACCGCCAGAGACGATGAAGTTCTTGAAACCATTCGCGCGCAGGTAGGCGAGCACTTCAAGCATCGGCTGATAGACCATTTCGGTGAAGAGCTTGCCGGTCTTCGGATGCTTCGCGGTTGCGAGCCAGTCCTTAACGATCTGCTCAAACTCTACCGTGGTCATGCCCGCGTGCGTTGCCATGATGAGTTCGATGAGCGCGTGGTCACCGCCGGCGAGCGCGGTTTTCACATCGCCCTTGAGCAGCGAGGCGAACGGTTCCTTGGTTTTCCACTCGGGATGCTGCGGCGCGAGCGCCTTAACGCGGTCGAGCGCGAAATACAATTGAACGGGCATCGGCTGCTCGCTCCAGAGCGTGCCGTCGTTGTCAAACGTGGCGATGCGTTCGGCGACCGGCACAAAAGCGGGCGAGCTGGGCTTCGTCACTTTCTCGACGAAGGCGACGATGGATTGTTTGGCCTTGCCGTCATTCCATGAGGGAAGCGGGTCGTTCTGGGCATAAGCCCCGACGACTGCCAGGAGCAGTACGCACAGAGTCAAAGCTGCTAAACGGCTTAATCTAAAACAAGTGCGATTTGATTTCATCTAATACTCCTTTCCAATACTGCGGCCGACGCAGGATACGGTTGGCCGCAGATGGTTAACATCAGGGTTGACAGACCTTACTTCGCCCCGCTTTCTTTCAGATTCCGCAGGACTTCATTGGAGTGACCTCCTTGTTTTAGAATCCTGTTTATTATTGAGTGGGCCGCACCCGTGTGGATCAGGTGCGGCCCGGTGCTTTGAGTTAATGTTTCCGTCGGTGCAGCGTTAGTCGCCTTTCGACATTGCTTCGATCTGCTTCTGCATCTTCGACAGGTTGAACGAACCCGCCGTCTGGCTGGGCGGATAGTCCTTAAAGGTCATGAGGAACTTGCCGACGATCTCGACCGTCGGGGTGATGACATAAACGCGGTCGATCCACCAGTCGTTGTAGGTGTTCGAGTTGTGCTGGGCCTTCTCGAACGGATCGCGGCGCAGGTTGAAAATCAGCGGGGCGCGTAGTTCAACGAACGGCTCACGCCAGAGGGCCATGGTCTCGGCCCGGTTTTCCATGAAGACGACCTTCCAGTCCTGGTAGCGGGCAGCGACGATCTCGCCGATGTCATTCACATAGATGAATTCCTTGCGCGGCGATTCCTTCGTCTTGCCGCTCAGGTAATCAAGCTGGGTATAGCCATCAAGATGGTTTTTGTAGGTGCGACCATTGAGAGCCACACCCTTGAGGAGCTTTTCTTTGATGTCCGGCGCGCCAGCTGCAGCGGCGAAGGTGGTGAGCCAGTCCTCGTGCGCCACCAGGCCGTTGAGCGTCGTACCGGCCGGAAAATGGCCGGGCCAGCGCACGAACGCAGGAACACGGTAGGCGCCTTCCCAGTTGGTGTTCTTCTCGCTGCGGAACTGGGTGGTGCCCGCATCGGGCCAGGAGTTGTAGTGCGGGCCGTTGTCGGTGGAGTACTGGACGATGGTGTCGTTGGCGAGGCCGAGGTCGTCAATCAACTTGAGCAGCTCGCCCACGTGCATGTCGTGCTCGACCATGCCGTCGCTGTATTCGTCCTGCCCGGAAATGCCGCGATGCTCCGCCTTCACATGGGTGCGGAAGTGCATGCGCGTGCCGTTCCACCAGACGAAAAACGGCTGGCCAGCTTTGGCCTGGCGGGTGATGAACTCCTTGGCAGCGGCGACGGTTTCGTCGTCAATGGTCTCCATGCGCTTCTTGGTCAGCGGGCCGGTGTCCTCTATCTTCTGCCCACCCTTGCCGTCGGCCCAGGTGTGGAGCACGCCGCGCGGACCGTACTTCTTGCGGAACTCCGGGTTCTTCGGATAGTCCAGATTCTCCGGCTCCTCTTCGGCGTTCAAATGGTAGAGGTTGCCGAGGAACTCGTCGAAGCCGTGCATTGTGGGCAGATGCTCGTCACGGTCGCCCTCGTGATTTTTGCCGAACTGGCCGGTGGCGTAGCCCTGACTCTTGAGGACCGTGGCCATGGTCACGTCGGTCTTCTGCCAGCCTTCCTTTGCGCCGGGCAAACCGACCTTGGTCATGCCGCTACGGAGGGGGACGGAGCCGCTAATGAAGGCTGCGCGTCCTGCCGTGCAGCTCTGCTGCGCGTAGTAGTCGGTGAAGGCCACGCCTTCCTTGGCAATACGGTCAATGTTCGGCGTTTGGTAGCCCATCAAACCACGGCTGTTATAGCTGATGTTCTGGATGCCGATGTCGTCTCCCCAGATGACGAGGATGTTGGGTTTCTTGTCAGCTGCAACTGCTATGGCTGCGAATGCGAACAGAAAAGCTAATGTCAGTACAAAAAAAGTTTTGAATCTGAATAACTTCATAATTCCTCCTTTCTTTTAATGCGTGCAACGCACTGCCTGAATGATTCTTATTCACCTCCTTTTCTATTGTCATGAGGATTGCTCTCATATGCGCACTTTCTATCCCTTCGGGAATAGCGGGCGGCGCAATAGCGCCATCCGCTCGAACAACTCGTTAGCTGGCTTTCCACGCTCACTTCACCAGCTCTATGTCCCCAGGCTTCCAGCTCTTGTTGATCGCCGCCTCGGTGGGTCCGTAGAGCCGGAGGATAACGAAATATCCTTTGCCGGGCACCGTGGCATTCCAGTTGGCTTCTTTGCCCTTGGGGGCTTTCGGGCCGAGGTAAATGTCGGTACTGCCGTCGGCGTTCTGCGCGGGCTTGTCGCGCGAACCGAGCGACGGGAACGGCCGGCCATTGGCCAGACCCGAAGCATTCTCCGCCTCGTAGAGGGTCACGGACCAGAAGTTGGCGGCGGGGATGTTGGCCGGCAGGTTAATCCGATAGTTGCTGCCACCCGACAGTGGCGCGCCCTTGCTGTCGTTGAAAGCGATCATGTATTTGGCTCCCTTGCCCGGGATTTGCGACACCATGCCCGGACTGATCGAGTAGTAGTCGGTGAACATCCAGATCCGGGCGTCGAGATCCAGATACGGATACGCTCCGGCGACATTCTGCCAGGCCAGATTCTTTACTCCACCGGGATTCGAGGGCGTGCCATCCGCCATCGGATTGAGCCAGCAGGAGCGGTCGGGATAGACGTGCAGATCGAGACCGCTCACCTTGTCTTCAAAGCCGATGACCCGGCTCATTTTGTAGGCGGTCTTGGCGGCGCGATCCAGGATGACCTTGGTCTTCGCATCGGGATTGAACGGCTTGCCCTTGATGATGCCGATGGACGCCAACATGCCGAACCCATCGGAGTCGGCGAGATTGGCACCTTCGCTGTCCACGAGTTGCTTCAGCTGGTAGAACGCGCTGATATTGCTGGCCGGCAACTCGTTGACCGGAATGCCGGAAGCATTGGGGTACTGCATCGGCTTAGCGGTTGCCTGTCCGTTGAGCGGATAAATCTTCGTCTGCTCCATCAGCGCCACGGCGGGCGTCAGATTCTTCGGGTCCTGATAGAAGGTGCGCAGGAAGACGAACACGTTGAAGGTGCCTGACCGGTAAACGTAATAACCTTCCGGCACTTCGCCCTTGTAGCCGGGCGGGAGGATGAGCATCTTGCCGCCCTTGCCGGCATCCGGTCCGGGCAGGCCCACGTCACCGAAGAATTTGCCGCCATCCACCGGGATGGGGCGCTGCCAGAAATCGAGCAGGATGCCCTGCAATCCGGGCGGCGCTTCGAACACCAATGGACCATCCTTGCCCAGGTCAACATAGCTGAGCGCGTAGATCACATCGGAGTTCGGCGTGGTGATCAGCGTCTTGGCATCCAGCCGGTTCTTGAAGACCGGCAGCACGTTGTAGCCTTTGCCGAAAACTTTTTCTGAGCCGACCTGCATGCCGAGCGTGTTGATGAGCGGCAACGCCCAGAGATAGGTCTGCGTCGCCCGCTGGAAGAGCAGTTCGTCGCGCAGCATCTGCGAGGTTTCCTTGGTGGGGCGGTTTTCCTTGAACGGCGCATTGGCCAGTTTATCGAAACGGGTCTCCGCCGCGGCCGCCTGCGCTGCAAGTCCGGTCATTCCCAGCACGCAGATGAGGGCGGCAGCGACGAATTTGTGTTTGTTTTCGATTATCATTGTTGTCTCCTTTTTGCTGTTTCTGTTTTGCTACTTAACCTTCACGACCTGCGGCGGCATCCAGGTGCCGTCGAGAATGGCTTTGTCCGCCCAGTAGGCGCGGATGTAGAGCGAGAACTTGCCTTTGGGTGCCGGAACCCAGTTGGTTTCCTTGTCCTTGCCAGGAGACTTTGTGCCGAAATACAATGTGAGCGAGCCGTCCTTGTTGTATTTCAGGAAGGACTTGCTCTTGGTGCCAAGGGAGTAACGGTTCAGCTTGTTGGGAGTAAAGAGGTGATGTTCGTTGTAGAGGGTCATGGACCAGAATCCATTGACCGGCGGTTCCTGACCTTTCGGGAAGGTGACTGTGTAATTGTTATTGCCGTCAAGCTGCTGCCCCTTGCTGTCGAAATCGCGGTAGATATATTTCGTCTCGTTTGGCTTGTTGTCATACATGTTGGACTTGGCAGTACCGGTGCGGTTGAGGTAGTCAGTGCCCCACTGGGCGTTGTTCACTGGCGAAAACCAGCCATTGCCGGCTGAACGGCCGTTGTTATTCCACTGAAAGAGCGGGTTGATGATTTCCTTGTCGGCAGCCACGAATGACTCAACCAACGCCTTCTTGATCTGCGGATCTTTAGCGGCGGCATCAAACACAGAACTGATCCAGCCATAGAGGGCTTCTTCGCCGGGCAGCGGCGGCACAAGTTTCATTACGCCGGGCAGCTGGTCAAAGTATTTCTCGGGCACAACCCACTTGGTTTCGCCCCCTGGACCTGCCGGGGCCGGAAAGTGCGGCACCTTGCTCCAATCCGTAGACTTAATCTTGCCGTCAAACTGGCTGAGCGGATAAAACACGATCTGGTTGAGCACCAACTGAACTGCCTTGGTATCTTCGGCGTTATCGCCCTTGAAAATACGCGGGGCGGTGAACGCCAGTTCTGTGGAAGAACGTACGACGGCATTGATGCCTGCCGGAACTTCGCCTTTCCAATTCGGCCCGACCATCATGTAGAAGCCGGGCTTTGTGCCGTAGGGCTTGCCGATTTCAGCGAACTCATCCGTGCGTGCATCATACAACGCATAGACCCAGAAACGGTCGCCAAAGTCCGGCACTTGAAAGACGACCGGTTCCTTGTCGAGGCCGAAAAATCCCGCGCCATATACCACGTCCTGATTTGGGCAGGCGACAAAGGTCTGCTCCGGTTTGATGTAATCAGTCAGCATGGAGTTATAGCCAATCGGAGCCATGGGAAGGACACCGCCGTTCCAGCCAGGAACGTTGCCGTTCTGGCTGGTCACATAGGCGAAGGCG
>Ga0315290_10003225_pt1 | contig 11657 bp, 11 predicted proteins | sample YL17G12_0_MG_FD_203627 | JGI IMG/M metagenome (GOLD analysis project Ga0315290, IMG submission 203627) | Sediment microbial communities from Yellowstone Lake, YNP, Wyoming, USA - YL17G12_0 | ecosystem: Environmental > Aquatic > Freshwater > Lake > Sediment | place: USA: Wyoming | collected...
TATGGTGATCGCCTTGACCCACGAAGAAGTGGTCAGCCAACTTCTGCGCAGTGAGGTCCATTCCTACAAACAACTGCCGCGCTTGATCTATCATCTGCAGACAAAATGGCGGGATGACCCGCGTCCACGCGCCGGCCTGATCCGTGTCCGCGAGTTCACCATGAAGGATAGTTACAGTCTGGATACCGACTGGGATGGCCTCGACCTCCAGTACCGTAATCACTACCAGGCATATTTTAATATATGCAACCGCTGCGGCCTGGATGTTATCGCGGTCAGGTCGGATACCGGTATGATGGGTGGTCAACTGGCTCATGAATTCATGTATCTGACCCCCATCGGCGAGGATACACTGCTCCTTTGCGATGACTGCGGTTACACCGCCAACCGCCAGGTGGCTCGCTTCCAGAAGGTGACTTCCCCTCCGGAAGATCTGAAATCGATGGAGAAAGTCCTCACTCCGGGGTGCAAGACGATCGAGGACCTGGCACATTTTCTTGAAGTGCCCATATCCAGGACCGCGAAGGCAGTCTTCTTCATCGCCACCATTTCAGAAGGTGAGGAATCGATTGAAAAATTCATCTTCGCCGTCATTCGCGGCGACATGGAATTGAACGAGACGAAACTTGCTAATGCCGTGCAATCGCGTGACTTGCGACCTGCCACCGAGGATGAGATCAAGGCTATAGGTGCGCAGCCGGGGTATGCATCCCCGATCGGCCTACCAGACATTTCCCACAACTCAACCCATGAGAAGAGACGAACACCATTCCTGCAGATCGTTGTGGATGATTCCATACCCGGAAGCGCAAACCTGGTTGCCGGAGCCAACGAGATCGATGCCCACTTGCTCAATACCAACTTTCCGCGCGATTACGCTGCCGATATCATCACCGATATCGCCGCGGCTGGAGCGGGTGCAGCTTGCCCGGATTGCAACCACCCGCTGCGGGAGGCGCGCGGTGTTGAAGTGGGTAATCTTTTCAAACTGGGCACGCGTTACTCTGACGCCTTTGGCTGCACTTACCTTGACAGGGATGGTCAACAGAAACCGGTCATCATGGGTTCGTACGGCATCGGCGTGGGTCGCTTGCTGGCTTGCATCGCTGAAGCTCATCACGACGAGCACGGTCTGATCTGGCCTGTCACGGTGGCACCTTTCCAGGTACACCTGGTTCTCCTGCGTGGAAAAGGATCGCTTCAAGCGCAAGAGACGGCCGACCAGCTCTACGCCAGCCTGGAAGGATCCGGTATCGAAGTCCTCTACGACGACCGGGATGAAAGCCCCGGTGTAAAATTCAATGATGCCGACCTGATCGGTTGCCCGCTGCGGGTCACCGTCAGCGAGCGGGGGCTCGCCCAGGGTGGAGTGGAATTGAAATTGCGCCGTGAGCAATTGAAGATGATCCTGCCGCTTCATGAAACCGTCGCCCACATCCGCTCAGTGTTACAATCCCTGCAGGATGAGATCTCCTTCCGGGTTATCCCGGTCGTTTTTAAAAATTGACAATTGCTGCCACCATTCCAATTACCACCAACCTGCTTGAATGCCAGCCATTAACCTTGCCCAACTTAAAACCCAGACTGCTTTGCTTTCCGAAAAATTCAATCAGCCGGAAGGTTTTGTGCTTCAATTGAACGTACTGCTGGATTTCTATACCAACCGCACCATTCGGTCCACACAAATTGCCCGGCGGCTCTCCCTGCCCACCTACCGAACACCCAAACCTGTCTTGCGTCAGATCCAATTCGAACTTGCCCACCAGGCTGAAAAGCAGCCTGCACAAGCCATTGCCCTCGCAAATTCGCTCTGGAGAGCTGGCTGGCTTGAAACCCGGTTACTGGCAGCCTACCTGCTCGGCTGCATCCCTCCCGCCCAGGCCATTCCCTCCCTCACCCGCCTGCCTGAATGGCTTTCACTGTCAACGGATAAGCAGGTGCGTACAGCGTTGCTCACAGACGCGTTGTCCCGTTTGCGTACGGAAAATCTCGAAGCGCTTTTCCTCTTGCTTGAAGAGTGGTTAAAATCCCCTCGTCATGCCAATCAAGCTTGGGGTTTGCGAGCCCTCATCCCGATCCTTTCTGATCCGCAATTTGAAAACCTTCCTGCGGTTTTTCGAATCATGAAACCCGCGGTTAAGTCAGCGGGCCCGGTGACACAACTGGATTTGCAGGCTGTCATGGCCACACTTGAGAAAGTTTCTTTTACCGAAACACTGGCTTTCTTACGGGAGATCATCGCCGATCAACCATCCCCGCTGATGCTGCGCACCATCCGCCGTATCCTGCCCGGATTGTCAACCAGCCTGCAGGCAAGTTTGCAGGAAATTCTCCGCCCGCATGGCAATCAGAAATAGGAATGGAATCAAGGTCAATATGAATTGCAGGGCGATCTATTCTTTCCTGCTCTTTGCATTCGTGGCAGGCTGTGCTTCAACGCAGGTCACCCAACCCGCCATAACCTTGGATCCAACCCTCACAGCAACTCTTCCATCCACCCCGACGGGAACAGCCACCCCACTGCCTACTCCGACTGAATTGCGACCGCTCACCCTTGTCTCCTATGGTGACAGCGCTCTGAAAATTTGTGAAGTTGGCAGGCAGGGGCAGGTCGGATATCCTACGTGGATTATTTACGTCAACTCCTGGATCCCAGTCACGATCTCATTTTTGCCAACTATGGGGGCAAGAAGGCAAAATGGGCTTACGAGAATCTTGACCAGAAAGTCCTAAGCCTGAATCCCGAAGTGGTCACTCTGGAGTGGGGTTGGGATGATCTGCATGGCTGTGTGGTATTTTCGACCGTGAAACAAATACTCTGATCGAGTACAAGCTGGTTGCGTGGATCAATGATCACATCAAGTACCTCAAACTTCAGATCGATGCGCTGATGGAGCACGCCATCCCCGTTTTTGTGGTGACTCCCCTGCCGACCAATGGCGACCTTCCCTGGACACATTTTGATCCAAATTATGAAGTGATCTTTGAATATGACTATAGATGCAACTATAATAATGGCGTTGAACGGTTGGTTGAGGCTCAAAGGCAACTGGTCTGCGAATAAACCGCCAGTCAGGAACCGGTCTACCTGGTGGACGCCTGGCAAATAAACAAAAATAATCCAAATGCAGATAAAATGTACATGGACATCATGCACCCCGCCAGTCACGGCGTTGAACTGATCGCCGAGGGCTGGATGCAAGCATTCATCGCCTCCAACATTCGATAAGCCATGCCTCTCACCCATCGCGAACGCCTGCAAGCATGCCTGAGCGACAGCCCTGCTCTCGACCGCCCGCCGGTGGCTCTTTGGCGTCACTTCCCGGTGGACGATCAGGATCCCGATGCCCTGGCTGCGGCGGTCCTGGATTTCCAACGCCATTATGACTTCGATATGGTCAAGGTAACCCCGGCTTCCTCATATTCGATCAAAGATTGGGGGGCAGAAGATGCCTGGCAGGGGCACACCGAGGGTACGCGCACTTATACCAAACGCGTGGTCGCCCAGCCTCAGGACTGGGAGCGTCTGCCGCTCCTCTCTCCCGATGCGCTGCATCTCTCCCAGCATCTGGACTGTCTCCGCCGCATTCGCTCTGGACTTCTCCCCCACACCCCGCTCCTGCCAACCATCTTCAGTCCATTGGCACAGGCAAAGAACCTTGCCGGAGGTGAGCGCCTGCTTGACCACCTCCACCGTCATCCACAAACCGTACTCAAAGGTTTGGAAACCATCGCGAAGACCACCAGCCGGTATATCGAAGCTTGCATGGAGGTGGGTATTGACGGTATCTTTTATGCCGTCCAACACGCCCAGAATGAATTGCTTACCCTTGACGAGTACAAGCTGTTCGGTCTACCCAACGACCTGATCTGCCTTGCGCCAGCCAGTTCTCTTTGGTGCAATCTGCTTCATCTTCATGGTCTCAACATTCATTTCGAACTGGTCAGCCAATCCTTGTACCCGGAGGGCTTGTTTCAAATCGTCAACTGGCATGACCGCGAAACACGTCCCACTCTGGCTGAGGGATTAAAAAACACCCGGGCAGCGGTATGCGGAGGGATCAGTCAGAACACAATCGTTTTTGGCAACCAGGTCGATATCCGAAAAGAAGCCGCGGATGCCATCGCCCAGAGCGGAGGTCGGCATCTGATCCTGGGAACAGGTTGTGTTGTTCCGGTCATTGCCCCGCATGGTAATATTTCCGCCGCCCGTGAATTAGTGGAGAAGGATTTATGAGCCTGCGGGTGATCTCCGGTAGCGCCAAGGGTCGCAAACTGAAGGATGTCCCCGGTGACACCACCCGTCCGGTGACGGATATGGTCAAGGAAGCCTTGTTTGATATCATCGCTGGAGATGTTCTCGATTCCACCTGGTGGGATATTTTCGGTGGCACTGGCGCGGTTGGTATTGAAGCCTTGAGCCGTGGAGCTGCTTTCGCCCGATTCTCTGAATTGAACTCGCTTCCCATCCAGACCATCAAAGCCAATCTGGAAACCACCGGTTTTTCCCTTCAAGCGGAGGTTCGCCGCGGGGATGCTTTCAGCATGCTATCTGCTGCGCCAGACCGGGCTTTCGATTACATCTACATCGCCCCACCCCAATACAAGGAAATGTGGTCGAAAGCCGTGAGTCTGTTGGATGCCAATTTAGGCTGGCTGAGCGATGAATCGGAGGTTATCGTCCAGATCCACCCGCGGGAATATCTGCAACCCAGGCTGGACCACCTGCAGGAGTTTGACCAGCGCAAGTATGGCAATACCTTGCTCATTTTCTATGAGAAAAATTGATTCCCATGCGTGCCTTCATGATATGTCGCTGAGGAATCATTCCTGAAGTATCATTTCCATTTGGCATGATTATTTGAATCATGTCCCAGGTACTGGAGGACTGTATGGAAATTTCAATAGTCAAGATTGAAAAACCTGAGGAGCTCAACTTCATTCTTGGGCAATCGCATTTCATAAAAACCGTCGAAGATGTTCACGAAGCCCTGGTCAATACCGTGCCGGGTATAAAATTCGGTCTTGCTTTTTGTGAAGCCTCCGGTAAATGCCTGGTGCGCTGGTCGGGCACGGATGAGGCGATGATCGAGTTGGCAAAGAAGAACGCCCTCGCCATCGGTGCTGGGCACTCTTTCATAGTATTTCTCGGGCAGGGTTTTTACCCGATCAATATCCTGGGTGCCATCCGAAATACGCCGGAGGTATGCCGCATTTTCTGCGCCACCGCCAATCCCACCGAGGTGCTCGTCGCAATCACCTCGCAGGGGCGCGGTATTGTTGGTGTGGTGGATGGAGCCTCTCCCAACGGAATCGAGGCTGAGGAAGATATCCTCTGGCGCAAGGATTTCCTGCGAAAGATCGGATATAAGGCTGGATAAATCAAAAAAATAAAACATCTCCGGTATCAAACCACACCCGGTCTTGTGATGGCTGTAATTCTTTTCTCCCGCCATGCGTTTCTCTGCTGAAAGATACCACCGAACCAGCCATATTGTGGAAAAAGGCACCAAAGAAAACACCTCCTCAGAAAATTTTCCGGGGAGGTGTCTGTTCACATATTACCCAGATTCTGTTCCCCCTTCGAGGGCTTGGACCGCATTAATCATCAGCAAATTCGACCGTTAATGAGTTGCCTTTATAGAATGAGCGCGCGTGAAAAGGCCGGTCACCCGGCTTCATTTTCCGGATGCGTTCGAGTAATACCGGCAGATCTTCCACCATCTTTAAGTCCGATTTTCCTTCGAGGGACACCCATTCCAGAGTTCCTTCAGATGAAGGTTTCAGCTCGCTTTGAGGCGCATCGCCGGTGAAGACGAAGAGACCAATGCCGGGATTCGACTCCGTGTCCACTACCACCGTCCCGCATAACCACAGGTCAGCTTTTAAACCTGTCTCTTCCAGCAATTCCCGCCGCGCTGCCGACAGGATATCCTCCCCAATTTCGACATGACCACCGATGCCATTGTATAGATCTGCCCAAAGGCGTTTAGTCGGTGCGCCTTTCAGCAGCAGCACCATCGGTCCGCGCCTGGCAAAAATCAGCACACGCGGGGTGAGCATGTAACGATCAAGCGTTGCACCCTGATCAGATTTGGGCATAATATCCAGTTGAGAAGACTGCCGAGGGTTTTCCCGGCTGTTGCCAATGGATTGCCGGGATTCCTTGCTCTTATTTCAGCAATTCTCGCACTGAGGCAAGCGTTCCAGAACTGCCCAATTTTTCATTCTTGTGGGCAATGAACCTGGCATACTCGCTCATGAAGATCTTGCCGGGATCGCGCAGATCGAATTTTTCCGGGAAGTCACGGAAGAATTCACGGTGAACTCGAGTCCACACCAGGCGACCATCGGTGTCAATGTTGATCTTGGTCACTCCCAATTCTGCGGCTCGCTTGAACTGGTTCTCGTCAACACCCCTGGCACCTTTCAGGTTGCCTCCGGCAGCATTGATGCGGGCCACCTCCTCCTGCGGGACCGAACTGGAGCCATGCATCACCAGGGGAAAATTGGGCAGTCGCTTCTGGATCGCCTCGAGCACTTCATAATGCAATCCCTGCGAACCGGTGAACTTGAAGGCGCCGTGGCTGGTACCGATTGCGCAGGCAAGTGAGTCAACCCCGGTTTTCTCAACGAATTCCTTTGCCTGGTCAGGGTCCGTGAGTTTTGCGTTGGCTTCATCCACCTGGACATGTTCCTCCACTCCGCCGAGCTGACCAAGTTCCGCTTCAACCACGATCCCTCTGGAATGTGCGGCTTCCACCACTCTGCGGGTGATCTCGACATTCTTATCGAACGGTTCACTGCTGGCATCGATCATGACCGATGAATAAAAACCGCTGGCAATGCAATCAAGGCAGGTTGCCTCGTCGCCGTGGTCCAAATGGACAGCAAAAATCGATTCCGGGAATATCCCATCCGCGGCGCGGATCAATGCCTCCAGCATATTTTTATGGGTAAATGCGCGCGCTCCTTTCGATATCTGGATGATGAAAGGCGCTTGACCATCCATGCACCCCCGGAACAAACCCATGGTCTGCTCCAGGTTGTTGATGTTGTAAGCCCCGATGGCATACTTGCCATAAGCGGCTGCGAATAATTGCCTGGTTGTAACGATCATCTTACACTCCTTATAGCTTTGCGTAAACGATATATTTACTTTTGATATCGGACGGTATGGTAAGCCTGTATGGACTCAATACCCTTTTGGGGGAATACACTTCCTTCTTCCGGTAAAGATTTCGCCCCATTATACAACTTTCCCACTCAAATGTCGTAAACCTCTTTGGACGTGATGAAGTATAATAAATTAATGCTCCAACCTGCAGGTGATTATCAATTTGGATTATCAAACATTTATCCTGGCAGTCATCACTTGCAGCGAGATCCAAAATACCAATCATCCTTTCAGGAGGAACCATGAGCGACCTTTTTGAGACCGTCAAAGGTGGGCAGGATATTTTCAAGAAACTCCTTTCTTATGTCCCCGGCTTCAGCGGTTATATCGAACGCAGCAACCGCCGGGCTGCCGATAAACTCCTGCGCGAGCAGGTTGCTCTCAAGTACAGCGAACTGGCTGCTCGTACCTCACGTCTGCAGAAGGACATCGCTGATTCTGGACAGATCGATTTTCTGGATGAAATCGATTCGGTTGGCTTAAAACTGCGTACTTTTGCCGACCGCATCAAGAATGCCTCCTATGGCTACTCAGGTTTCTTTGATGCAGTCAAGGTAAATGAAAAGGAATTGGAGAAGATCTACACTTTTGATACCGCTTTCTTCTTGTTGGCTGACCAGATCTCCAGCGGTTTGGATAATGTCGAAGCAGCCGTGGCAGGTGATGGACTGAAAGCTGCCATCCGCGCTGTCAATGACCTTTCCCGCCAGGCTGGCGAGACCTTCGACCGCCGTTACGAATCTATCACCTCCAGCGGCACAGCCTGATAATATCCACTTACCAAAATAAGTAGCGCATGATGGCATCTTGCGCTACTTTGTGGTTTAATAATGATATGTGGAAAGAATACATCACCACTGTATCGTTGGAAGAGACGCTGCGCATCCTGGCTGAAAAACGTGAAGGCGCGCGCTTGATCGCCGGCGCCACTGACCTGATGCTCGAACTCGAACGCGGGATCCGAAAAAATATTCACACCGTGATCGATATCACCCGCCTGCCGGGATTGGATCAGATAAGCATGGATGGCGATGAAAATATCCATCTTGGCCCACTGGTCACCCATAATGCCGTCGTTTCCTCCAACCTGCTGCGCGAACGTGCCTTCCCCCTTGTCAGTGCTGCATGGCAGGTGGGTGCTCCCCAGATCCGCAATCGCGGGACGGTTGCCGGGAATCTGGTCACAGCCAGCCCCGCCAACGATACCATCACGCCGTTGATCGCACTCGGCGCATGGGTGCTGTTGGCATCCAGCAATGGCTCACGCCGGGTTCGCCTCGAAGATTTTTATACCGGCGTTCGTCAAACGGTTCTTCAACCTGATGAGATGCTGGTGGATATTTCCTTCCCGGCTTTAAAAACCGCCCAGCAGGGAACGTTCTTAAAACTCGGGCTGCGACGAGCCCAGGCGATCTCGCTGGTCAATGTGGCGGTCGTCCTAACTCGAAAATCCTCCAAAATTGAAACCGCGGTCATCACCCTCGGCGCTGTGGCGCCCACCATCATCCACGCCCCCCAGGCGGAGAATTTCCTTATCGGCAGAGAATTGACCGAGGATGTCTATGCTCGCGCTGCTGAACTGGCAGCTGAGGCTTCCCGTCCCATCGACGACCTGCGTGGTTCTGCCGCCTACCGCAGGGAAATGGTACGGGTGCTGGTGATGCGCGCTTTGCGCCTTCTGCGTGACGGCCAGGAGAAGGATCAAGTTCCGCCAGAACCAGTGCTGTTGTGGGGCAATCCAACCACCCCTTCCAATCTCACCACTGGCAAATGGATGTCATCGGCAGATGCATCCATCCAGACCAGGATTAATGGCAGGGAATTTACCTTCACTTCAGGTCACGAAAAATCTCTACTCAGACTGCTGAGGGAAGAGGCTGGTTTGACCGGAACAAAGGAAGGGTGTGCGGAGGGTGAGTGCGGTGCCTGCACTGTGTTCCTCGACGGGAAAGCAGTCATGGCCTGTCTGGTGCCTGCACCCCGCGCACATGGAGCAGAAATCATCACTGTGGAAGGTCTTTCCCTTATCTCTGCCGGTGGAGCCAACGCCATGAGCGATGTCAAGGTTGAGAAAATGGAGCACCTCCATCCTGTTCAGCAAGCTTTTGTCGCTGATGGGGCTGTTCAATGCGGGTATTGCACTCCCGGGTTCGTCATGTCCGCAGTCAAACTACTGGAAGAGCGTCCCAAACCGAGCCGCGATGAAATTGCGCAGGCAATATCAGGCAACCTGTGCCGCTGCACAGGTTATTTCAAGATCGTTCAGGCTATCGAAGACGCATCCAGGTCAACTGGGCAGTGGAAACCTGCCCATATGGAGGATTAAGATGGGAAAATACATGCGCTACCACTCCAAGACGCCTGGAAAGAAACCGATGCATCCGATCTGGCGCGGCATTGGCTGTATCCTGATTGTTTTTGTCCCCCTGCTTACATTCTGGCTGATGACGATATTCGTACCAATGATTGTCTCTTCGCGGAAGTTGCCATACCAGTTGCTGGGTCCCGTCCACTTCCCCAAATGGATTCTGAAACTTCGCTTCCTGGATGGTATCACTGGTTTCATCGGCAGTCTCGACAACCTGTGGATCAGCATCATTACCTTCCTGGTGATCCTCCTGATTCTAACCGCCGTTGTTTCGATTTCCTATTCTATGATCTATGCTGCAGTCGGCCCGGCACGCTACAAAGAAACGGATGCCCCACCGTCAAAATATAAGACGAAGAAATATACGAGATAATGAGTAAATGAATGAACTCGATCAACCTTCCGGGAAGGTTATGATAAACGCCATCGGTCGATCTGTCCCCCGCATCGATGCTCCTGACAAAGTAACCGGCGCAGCACTTTACTCCGGCGATCTCATCCGTCCAGGGATGCTCCACATGAAGATCCTGTTCTCATCCCGTGCACATGCTCGGGTGATCAATATTGATATTTCCGCAGCAAACGCGCTGCCGGGCGTGGTGGCTGTACTGACCGCCATGGATGTGCCTGTCAATGAGTACGGTTTGCAGAAAAAGGATCAACCTGTGTTGTGCGGTCCATCGTCTGATCTGCCGGAGGAGAAAATGGCAGGCATGCAGCAGGAAATTGTCAGGGGCGATATCGTCCGCTGCGAATGCGACCAGGTGGCTGCCGTCATTGCAGATACAGAGGAAATCGCCGCGCAAGGGCGCGATCTGATCCTTGTGGAATATGAAAACCTTCCGGCTGTCTTCGATGCCACGGAAGCCATGAAACCCGACGCCCCCCGCATCCATCCCGAGATCGGGGACTCAAACATCTGTGTGCTCGACAAGATCCGCAAAGGGGATGTGGACTCTGCATTTTCCCGGGCAGATGTGATCGTGGAGGGGGAATACCGCACTCCCTTCCAGGAACATGCCTACCTCCAGCCTGAGGCAGGCATCGCCTATTTGGACCCGGAAGGGCGCATCACGGTGGAATGTGCCGGTCAATGGACGCACGCTGACCGCAGCGGGATCGCCCACGCGCTTGCCCTGCCCGACGAGCAGGTGCGCGTGATCTATCCTGCCATTGGCGGAGCCTTTGGCGGACGCGAGGACCTTTCTGTACAAATCGTCCTGGCGCTCGCGGTTATGAAATTAAAACGCCCCGTCAAGATCATCTGGAGTCGCAAGGAATCCATCCTCGGGCATGGCAAGCGCCATCCAATGAACCTGAAGACAAAATGGGCGGCTTCGAAGGATGGAAAATTGCTCGCCGCTGAGACCACCATCATCGCTGATGCCGGAGCATACCTGTACACCACCAACAAGGTGCTCGGCAATTGCACCATCACCGCCACCGGTCCATATTTCATTCCAAATGTCAAGGAAGATGTGTACGGAGTCTATACCAACAACATCCCCACTGCCGCTTTCCGAGGTTTTGGCGCACCGCAAGCCCTCTGGATGGCGGAACTCCAGATGGACAAACTGGCCGAAAAACTGGGTCTGGACCCGGTCGAATTCCGTCACCGCAATGCACTGCGGGATGGTGACACGCTTAACGTGGGTACCCCCGCGCCTGGACGCGTGAGCATCGTACAATGTATCGAAGCAGCACGCGACCGGTTTGGCTGGTCAGGAAACCTACCTGACGGAAACCAGCCAACTGTCAATCGTGCAGGGAAGAAAAAAACCTTATCCGAAGAATTGAAGAATAAGATTGGCTCAAGCGCGCGTGGACGTGGATTCGCTTGTGGCTTTAAGAATGTCGGTTTCTCCTTTGGTTACCAGGAGAATTCCTGGGCGCGCATCGAATTGCACGGCAAGACTGCCATCGAGCAGGTCGTTGTCTGGCACGCCGGGGCGGAGGTCGGCCAGGGAACCCATACCGTAATGGTTCAGATTGCAGCTGAGGTGGTGGGTGTTCCTGTAGGGAAAGTGGCGATCGTCACTTCAGACTCGGCTACGATGGGCAATCCCGGCAGTGCTTCAGCATCGCGCCTGACCTTCATGGCCGGACAGGCCA
>Ga0315290_10003227_pt1 | contig 11655 bp, 11 predicted proteins | sample YL17G12_0_MG_FD_203627 | JGI IMG/M metagenome (GOLD analysis project Ga0315290, IMG submission 203627) | Sediment microbial communities from Yellowstone Lake, YNP, Wyoming, USA - YL17G12_0 | ecosystem: Environmental > Aquatic > Freshwater > Lake > Sediment | place: USA: Wyoming | collected...
TCGCTGCGCTCTTGTTTACGATGTGCAAGAGTTGTCTTCCATGTCTCTGGATAGTGAAGTTGAAGCATGGCGCATTGTGTTGCACGTCGATAGGAATACTCATTGGGTTCAAGATAGGTCTTGACATCCGATACATTCATTCCGTGAAAAGAGGAGAGATAGGTCTCCAAATCAGACCAGGAGGGAGGAGGGATTTTCTTGATCTTGCAGCGAGAGCGAATGGGCTCCTGAAGACGACCAGCGTCGCGACACTCCAAAATGAAAAGTACATCCGAGGCATGCGTCTCCAAAATGCGGCGCAAGAAGGCCTGCGCTTCGGGCGTCAAATCGTCGGCACCTTCGAGCCACAAAATAGCGGGTTCGGTGCGGCGGGCCCAAATGTGGAGCTTCTGGCGACCGTCACGAAGGGTACGATCTTTTCGGCAGGGACAGACAAAGAGTTGTTTGTTAACTTGTTCGGCATATTTCTGAATCCAGTGGCTTTTTCCGCATCCAGGGGGGCCGGTTAGAATAATGGGAGTATGGTCCATTTCCCGCTGTGAGCGGGATATCATATCTCGTTGTGACAGCATGCCCTTTTATGAATTCATCGATAGGAGGGTTTATATTCTTACATATCTATATTCATTATCAAGTAGATCATACTGAATATAGAAGATTCACCTCTTCTTTTATTGACGCATCATTCCACATGGGCCACAATTACCTCCACGGTGCTTTCTAGTACGCTTGCTACGCTTTCGCTTGGTGCTACGCTTTCCACCATGAGCCACATTGTACATCTTAGCCGGTGTAGGAATACCTGCCGTGGTCGCCCACCGCATAATCGCATGGCTTGGCTGATGTCCCTGCGCCATAATGGACCGTGGGTATGGTGCCGGATTAATGTCATTTGCACCACCCGAGTGGCGCTTTCTTGATCCACACTTACGTCTTGGCATTCTATTCTACCTGCATAATTAATTACGACGAGACCGAAGGAAGGATCCCAGTAGAATGGCGGAGATGCCAAATACTGCGCCCGCCACAAATTGCTGATAGCTGCCCCACCATCCCTTCACATAATCCAATGAACTTGTTACTGGTACTTCCTTATCAGGGTCATCCTTAACGCAGTCATCCTTAACGCAGTCATCCTTAACGCAGTCATCCTTAACGCAGTCATCCTTAACGCAGTCATCCTTAACGCAGTCTTCTTTGACAGGGGCAACGGTTGTTTCCTCTGGATTGGTCTCCATTTACTCATGTATAAATGGAGTTGTTTAAACTCTTTACTTTGATTATTTCACACGATCCACAATCTCCTCGATCTTCTTTTTCGGAACCGCATGATCATACAGAAGTCCCACCAGTAGATTCTCCTTGCACACATAAGTTTGAATGACGCGATCAATTTCCGCCTTTGTCACCTTCGCCAAATAGGTCTCATACACTTCTTGAAAGGGAACTTTCGGAGACTGATTCGTGAGAATGATCTGCGAACCATTATAGCTCGCAATTGCATCATTTGACTGCAAATTCAATAAATAAGCCCCTTTCAGACCTCCCTTTGCATGACGCACTTCCTCCGCCGTAACTCCCTTTTTCAGTTCCTCTATCATACGAACAAGAACGGGTAGAACTCCATCACAATTCTCCTGTATAAGTCGTTTTGGATCCGTTAAGACCCGAATCTGGAGATAACCTGCATGTTCGTTGAAATCTACCATGCATGCGGAAGAATAGGTCAATCCGCGCTTGGTACGAAGAGCTGTAAATAATCTTCCACTAAAACCATTCAGGATTTGCTGCAAGACCATCAGCGGGTATTTATCAGGAGACCGAAAGCCACAGGTACGAAATCCAATCGCCAAAATGGTTGCCGCCACACCCTTTTTCTGAATGTATCGAATATTCACCTTCCCTGAACTCATCGGTGCCAATGCTGGCATAAGTTTGGGAAAGGCAAATGGAAGCTGGGGGCATTCCTTTGGCGGTGGATCCATAAATGCAGTGCGCTTTAATATGGAAATTACCTTGGTAAATGGCAAATTACTAACAATGCTACATACCATATTGGATGGATGATAATACCATTTATACCATTTGAGAATATCCTCATAGGATAAATGCGTGGGCGTGGGATGATATGAAATGTGATCGATCGGAAATGCATAGGGGCTGCCTCGAAAATAGATTGCATCCATGTCATCCCCCAGAATACCAATATGACTATCCTCTCCACGAATCTGTTCCTCAATCACAACCTTCTGCTCCTTATAAAATTCCTTTTTGGAAAATGCAGAATGTAATATCATATCGGACATCAATTTCAAACACATAGGAACATGGGTATCATCACAATTGATGTGATAGGTCGTATATCGCTTCTCCGTGTACGCGTTAAAATCCGCGCCAATCTTATTATACTGAACGAGAAGGTTTCTTGCCTCTCGAATGGTCTCTGTGCCTTTAAAACACATATGTTCTACCAAATGCGAGGCACCCCGTATACCATCTACTTCAAAGACTGATCCGACATCACAGAAGACATGCATACTGGAAACGGGAATGGACTGCGAAGATTCTTGATAGATCACTCGAAATCCATTTGAAAATCGATGAGTTTTAGGGCATAGCGTCGCCACCGAAGGTGACTTAGGGCAAGACATTCCCTTTATTAGAATCGAATAAATTATGCCTGTGCGGAAAGGTACTGACGGTATTCACGGATCGCCGCCTCATCAATCTCCGCATTCTTACGAAGACTCTGCATAAGCGGATTGTTATCAACGGCCTCCACTGCACTATAGGTGTTGCGCTCACGGCTGACATCCAGCTTGAGTGGAACACGATACTCGACACGGCCAATATCGCCCACGCCTGGCGTAATATCCAGTGAGCGATTGATGGCGAGGGCACGATCGTTGATGTAGTCCGCATCCAGCTTCTTTGACACTTGGCGACCTGGATCGCCATTGAAGGTGGCCGAGCTGCCCGCACCCGCGATTGGTTTGCGGCCGCGAGCAATCTGCTCCTTGTTTGGATTGGTGCGCATGTTGTATGCAAAGCTCGGATCGATCACATCGTTCCATGCACCATTGCCACCAGGTCCCGTCCATGCCAGGTTGTTCGACAGCTGCGATTTCTGTGTCGGTCTTGCGATGTCATCAGGGTCGTACACCTTCAGACGGTTCGGCGCCGACGCGGCCGCCATGATACCAGGACGATCCAGATAAATGGTGGATTCCTTCACAGTGGTACGGGCAATATCCTTCGGATCCCACACGGTGATCGCAGGGGCGCGCTCCGCATAGGTGATCGGTGTACCCGTCATGCGAATGTTGCCCGTGGTTTCCGCACGGCGCGTGGGGCGGGCATCATCCGTGTAGTGCGCGATTACCATACCATTCTCTGCAGGAACCGCATTCAGTGCCATCACACGCTCCGAAGTCTCATTGCGCTCATTGGGACGGATCTCGATTGATGATTTACCATAATCTGCCTCTTGTGCCCCCATGTCCTTCGTATAGTAGGTTGTCATGTCCGCATTACGATAACCTGCCCCGCCATATTGCTGCGACATCGGCATGCGGTACGAACCCGTGACATAACTCTCTCCAAAATCCTGCGATGATGCTGATCCCTCATATTCTACCGAGGTTTCTGGACGCGTGGTGTGAGGAAGAATTTGTGTGGAACGCACAGTCTCTTTGATGATCTCACCATTTGTGACAAAGAAGCGCTCACCTGTTTCATCAATGTAGAAGGTATCAGGCTTGTATTTGCGAACTTCACCCACATCTTTGACATCTGCATTTGTTCCAATGAAATGGCCTCCAGGAACCATCGGTGTATCATAGGTTTCCTTGGGGTTGGAGATGACGCGGAGATCGTTGGTATCCTTGGGACGCATGATTTCATTGATTTCCAGCTGCTGAAATCCACCCTTGCCCGCAAAGCCGAACTTCTCACCGAGGCCTGATCCAACTTTGGTAGGCTCAAAGGGGCGCTCTCCATTTCGGGCAATGGGTGCCTGGCTTGTGATGCGTGACTGAAAGAATTCAGTATTATCCTCCATGCCATAGGGATTTCCATAGGGAGCACGGCTGGTCTCGAACATATTTTCGACCTCGCGCTTTTTCATTTGCGTGGACCCATTTCCATTGTAGGCATCGAGCACACTCACATTGGCCTGAGGTGCCATATTTTGTTTGATGCGGCCTCCAAAAAAGGGCTGCATATTGTTATGCTTAAACTCGGTGGATGGGATGGTTTGACCTGATAGTGGACTAACGACATAATCACTATCAATATAAGTGGGGCTGCTTTCCGTATTATCAGAACGATATTCCATCATAGGGACATTAGAATCAATGGGAGAAGGGGCGGGCATGGTACCCGGAGTATATCCTGGGGCGTAAGGCGGCTTATTAGAAGAATAACCAAGTGCCGTACCGTATGGCCCAGTACTGGGTTCCGATGGATAGGTTTGGCCATTTGGCATCTGATACATCATATCGAGTTCGGGACCAAAACCCGTGGCGGATGCGCCTTTTGGGGCGACAGTAAGAGGATCCGAGTTTGGACCTCGTGCGGCGGGCATGAATCCTTCACGAAGAAGTGGTTGCTCTCGGTTGGAAGGGGGGAGAACTCTTGAAGAGGCTACATTTTGGGCCATTGATTGAGAGGCTGATAGGGTTGGTGGTGCAGATGTTTTTTTCTGACCGGCTCGTGAGACCACCCATCCTAATCCAAGAAGTCCTGACAAGGCAGCGAGTTCCATACTACCAGTTTCTACCTTTAAATTTTTTGTAAAATGCGAGTCGGTCTCTGAATGTCCGAAATTCAAAACGGGGTCTAAATAGAATTCAATAGAATAGGCTATGTCGATTTCTTTAACGGAGGCACATCTTCTTCCATGTCTTATTCATAAAACCATCATCACCACCGTTACCAATCGCGGATATCTCTTGTATACACTCAACATGCTAAAGAGTCTCGAGCCCTTTGGATTGGATAAAAAGGTTCTATTGGTTTGCCTGGATACCAAGGGCGCTGCGATTCTTCGAAGGAGAGGGTATCAGGTGTACTGTGTGGAGGAGAATGAGTTAGGCACATTTTGCCCCTGGAATACGAAAGGATATGATCGAATCTGTTATTTAAAATTGGAGCTCATTTATCGGATTCTGTCGCTCAAGAAACATGTTCTTTTGGTGGACGGTGACATCGTCTTTCGATCCAATCCGCTTCACGATTTGACGGCATGGCAACAAGATACCACCTATGATGTCTGGGTCCAAAATGATTCTCAGCAAAATGGAAATACCAAAAATATGTGCACGGGTTATTTGTATATCAAATCCAGTGACCGACTATGCCAACTCTATGATTGTGTATCCGAGAAAGGGCAAAAGAAATATGAGACATGTGCGTTTGATAACAACGATCAGACTTATTTTAACCGATATGTCAAACCAGCATGCATGATGAACGCTCTTCCATTGGAACGATATCCAAATGGAAAAATGTTTTATGAAAATGTGGATCAACTAAAAGGAACCGCTGTACTCGTACATTTTAATTGGGTGCAAGGTCATTTGAAAATGGCAAAAATGAAAGAGCATCAAATGTGGCTACTCACGCCCGAAGAAGAGGAATGAGTTAGTAACGGTTTATCAGCTGATCTTATTAGAATTCGAATAGGTTCCTTTGGTGTAAAACAGCACGTACAACAGGATATGCTGCATTGTATCAATTCCAATATCGCCTGCATCGCTTACATAGCTTGTATATCATGACTATGATTTAAGTCTGGATAGAAGGAAAGCGAGGATACATGTCATTTTCATGCCCCAGTTCAGAAATGGGTGGCTGATCGCGCGGCGTAAAGCAGGATTTCATGCGATGTGTGTTGTATTTATCCTTATCGAGATCACGAGACGGAATAAAGAAGTCAAATGGCGTCTCAAAGGTCTCCTGGGGATTGTGGAAGAGAGGCTGCCAGCGATTCCAGCCCGTCGCACGAAGAGTGCAGGGCGGGTCCACCAGGCGGGCAAATGTCTGCGGCACATTTTCATCCTTCGCATTTTTGAGGCGTCGATTGGTAAAGGCATTCGTATCAGGATTGTATTGAACGGCATCACATCGGATTTTAGTACCCAGGCGATCAATACCCTTCAAATCAGACTCCACATCTGTTTTCCATTCTCCCTCCACCCATGAATTTCCACTCTTTTGAAGACGAGTTGTTGCATTGACGGGAAAGGTGGTCGGACAGTTGGCAGCAGGCGGATTTAAATAATAGCGGGCGGCATACGATGTAATTCTCATATCATCCACTTGGTGAAAGGGATCATTGCGCGAGCGTGTTAGCGCCTGCTGTGTAGTATAGCATGACATTCTTCTTATTAGCTATGTTTAATAAAAATAGCTGAGAAAAAGATAACAACGAGTTTCAAATGATCCAATTAATACTTCTCGGGAGTAACACATACTTCGTTCTTGATGGGGAACGGTGCCACCACTGCAGGGTAGGCAATCATTTGATAGGCCGGTAGGTTTGCCTTCTGCACATCAATCGTGAGGGAGATCTTGGTATTGTCTCGAACAATCTCGGTCTGGTTCTTTGGTGGCGGCTGATACTGCTTCCACGGGCAGAAGGTGTTCGGGATGTTGATGCCGCGCAAATCAGACTCCAAATCAACCATGTTGCCTTTAATCAGACTGGCCTCATTTCCACCCACCAATCCTAAAATGTGTCGTTGCGGAGTTGGATTCACAAACTGTGAGGTAAGATAAGTATAATGCTGCGGGTCTACCTTTTTCTCCCAGTGCGCTGTTAAAATGGGGCCATATGCCTCATCGACGGTACTTAAATAGAGTGCCATTCGTTCTGATCTCGGGATTGAATTTAAATGGGATAAAAATTGACAACGTAGGTTCCCCATTGGATAGATAAGACAGCCCACGATGTCACACTTGATCCTTTCCCTCGACGGTAACATTGGCGCAGGCAAATCCACGCTGTTGGCGGAGATCCGTAAGGCTCTTCCCGATCTCCATGTTGTCGATGAACCTGTGGGGCAGTGGACGGCTCTTCACAATGCGGCTGGAAAGAACTTATTAGAGTTGTTCTATGAAGATAAAAAGCGTTGGGCGTATACCTTTCAGAACTGTGCCATTCTCACTCGCCTCAAAAACATTCAGGAAGCGGTCCAGCGTCTGGATCGCTCCGTGAAGGGGCCGCACATTATTCTGACGGAGCGCTCCGTGCTAACCGATAAATATGTCTTTGCGGAAATGCTCCGCGATGCGGGCGATATGGATCCGATGGAGTGGGAGCTCTATGATACCTGGTTCTCCATCTTTAGCAAACAACATCCCGTACATGGGATCATCTATCTGTCTACGAGTTCCGCCACTTCAAAGGATCGTATCCAGATTCGTAATCGTCAAGGGGAAGATCGGATTCAACTTGACTATCTGGACGCACTGGATCAACAACACAAGAAATGGATTGAGAATACGACCATTCCCGTTCTAACCCTCTCCACCGAGCCTGGTTGCTCCGTGGAAGAGAATCTACAAGCGATTCGAGAATTCATTAAGGGTCTAAAAGAAACAGTGACGCCGTCTTGTTAAAGCGCAGCGGCTTAGAGCTTTACTCATTGCTACTGGCAGCGGCCGCGCCCGATTCATTTTTCTTCTTCGCGGCGCGTGCCCGCATATAGGCTTCCAGTGCGGCGGCATTGGAGTTCGCCTTCTGTTTCGAGGCGGACTTCTTTGAAACCGACTCCATCTTTCTCGTGGCAGCTGAGTTGAGTTTCAGCTGAGATGCGGCAATATTGGCGCGCAGCTTGATCACTCTCTCAGGAGTTCTCTTGCGTGTACCAAGGCGAGGAGACAACTCCTCACCACGCTCACGGCGATTGATACGACCCTGCTCATACGCCAGCTCACGCTGAAGGTTGTTAAACACCTGTTGGGTGGTACGGCGCACTGCCTTGGCCGCGGCAGGGGAGGCCGCCATGGAGGAAGAAGAGGATGAGGCCATCGCAGAAACGAGATCAGAAAGGGCCTCTGCAGGGCTTCCCAGTTCTTTATGTACCGCGGCGATATCACGAGCAAGACGCTCCTCCACTTTTAGCTTATACACACCCAACTTCGCCTCCGCCTCTGCAACATCCGCGGCGGCCTTTGCGCGCAAGTATTCAATCTTCTGAGGGGCAGCGAGCGACTTAAATGCCTCTTCGGCCGCCTTTTTAAGAGCAGCGGGATCCACTACATTGGTCGCTAATCCCTGATTTTGGTCCATCATTAATTTTAGCTTCTGTGCTGCCGTCAAGCGTTTGGGAGCGCTTCCAACCGGGACGCCAAACGCAGCAAGCGATGCGGCACGTGACGCCTTTGCCGCGGCCGCGGCCGCCTCTGCCTCTGCCTTTGCCGCCTCTGAGGCGATCTTCTCCGTCAGCTTCTGCTTACGCTCGGCAGCCTCTTGTTCCTCTTTGGCAAGCATCGCTTGCAATTTCGCCTGGCGCTCTGCAGCCGTTAGAGTCTTTTTGGGAGTTGACATGTTCTATATCATTTTGAGAAAATTAACATGATCCAGAAATGGAAAATAACCGGATCATATTGAATAATATGCTTAGCAATTCACGTCGCGAAGATACGAACGCGTGGGAATACCTCCATGAACCCAGCCTGCCGCCGCCACCTCGGGGACAAGGTTCTTTGGGTTCTGAATATTCTTCTTCAAGATGGGGATCATCGGGGTATACTGCTGAGAGAAGAACTGCTCGGTTACCGTACCGCACTCCTTACCCATGCGGACCTGCTCCGAATGAAGCAGAAGGCTCTCCACATCACGAGAGGGGTTACCGCCTTGCATGTAAGGAACGGTAAGGAAGGGACGCGCCTGAGGGCGGATCTGGCAACGGTTGTTCTTAAAGGCAATCTGGTTACGAAGAATAGAGTCGGCATCGATCGCCGCATTATTGTAGCCGTATCCTTCGCGAGGGTACATGAGCAATTGGTCTACTGCCGTTGGATTGACGCCGGTGGCCTTGGGTACCAAATTGGTTGTCTGATAACGACCAGGGCCGACAGATTGGGCATAAAAGGATTGAATTCCACAAAGGTCGTCTCTGGAGTGAGTTAAGCGATTGATCTCCATGATCTCTGAAATACGATCGTATAAAAAAATAAGAGAAGTAATCAGAATGCAAAAACGAAAATCGCTAACAACCCGATTCTGCCATTGTATCAAGTCGGTGCGGAAAACGGTTCGTGTCCGACCGGATCCATGCTCTGTTCGAAGAACAGAGGGTCAGAAGAAAGAGAAGGCCGCAATTGGAATCTGTGTCCGATCCGTTCTTCAGACCAAAGGGAAGACATTGAAGCGATTTCGTTGTAGTACCAAGCCCTATCTTCACACTCAACCCATTCTCAAAAAATAAGAAGACCCTGTAGTAATGTACGATCCAGGTAAGCATCCCATTTTATGGAATGACATCTTTGATGCGAGAGAATCCATCTCCGCGTTATATTTATGGTTATTATTTGGTTTATTAAGTCCAATGGTGAGCTGTGATTTACAGAGCATGATTAAACATAATCCATGGGCTCGACATTTTTTTGGAATTATTGCATTTTTCTTATTATTTGTTGTCGTGAATCCTAAAAAGAATATCTCAATTGGAAAGCTATGGGTCAAAACGATTTTTATTTATTTAATTTTTTTATTGATGACAAAAAGCAAATGGTATTTCTCCGTGCCGCTCATTTTATTATTATTGATCGATCAGAGTATCAAGATCTATATTGAAAACAATAGCACGGCTCCTGCAGAATCTCTAAAATTATATCTCAAAATTGGTAAAATCATGAATGCGCTCACCTTTCTAGTCATTTTTGTTGGATTTATTTTTTATGTATTTCATCAACGCAAATCATTTGGTAACACATTTTCATGGTTAAAATTACTATTTTATAATACATGTAAAAAGGTGTAAAAATATGTAAAACTATGCAAAACGATGTATTTGCCAACAATAGTTATCATCATATGATAGAAATTGTTTGCTTACCCTTACTGAACCCTTACGACGCCTGATTCAACCAAGGAATGGCACCACCATCCGTGCCCGCCAAGCATGCCTCGCGTCCGCCCTCCTTGCAGGTCTTTCCAGGAATGCGATACAACCAGCTCGCAAACGCGCCCTGATCGTTGGGGACCGTGGTCGACGGCTGTGTGACAAATTGACGCTGGCTCTGATTCTTTCCAAAGACATCCGTTGGATCTGAAAACCATTGCACGCGGAAATAGTCATCCATGGTTTGCTTCACGGTTGGATTGTCAACGGGCGCGGCCTCAGGACGGCCTGGATTGTATTTGATCTCATCGAGTAAGACATTCATAAAGAGATTGCGAGAAGTGGGTGGAGTATAGTCAGGGAGTGCTGGGCCCGAATAGGGAAAGGCATCCACTTCTACAAAGCCTGTTGGACCCTCTGTTCTTCGAACAGAGCATGCTGTTCCGTTTCCAACGGAACATGGACCCGATGGCTGAGTGCTTCCCTGTCGTGATCCTCCATTGACAAAATGCTCAGTAAGCGGCGCGATATAAGGGGAGGGGCCTGCAGAGGGATTCACATTGGCAACATAGGGCAGAGTATGATAGGTGTCCCAGCGTTTTTCATTGTAGGGAGTAACCATAATAATGGCAAATGCAGTAATGCCGCCAAACAGAAGTGTTACCAAAAATGCGGATAATCCGCCGAGCACACTGGCAATCATTCCAACAAAGACTGATAAGAGCAGTAACCGGAAAAGGAAATTCCATTTGGAATGCTCACACTGTGGGGTATATTGTAGTGTGAAATGGTTTAATACAACGGAGTAATCTCTCCAAAATGGAAGTTCACACTCCTTCTTACTCATTATCCTAACCCTTAGCCATTTTATTTCTTATCTTTCATTTGCTGCTTCTTCGCAAGCTTCTTTCGTAGACGATCCCGTGCCATGGAGAGTCGTGCACTTCCCTCTTTTCCTGCGGCACGGGCGACATCCATGTCTTCCATTCCAAAAGCGCTCTTGACTCCCTTCATCATATCAACAAAACTGGAATTGCCGGCAAACTCCTTCATGAGCTCTTCGGCCTCGCGTGCAATATCATCTGGGCGGATGGAGCCCGATTGAACCATTTTCTGGAGACGATTTCCGATCTTAGCAATGGTCTTTTGAATGACACCAGGGTTATCCGAAAAGGTCGAAATCAGAATGTTAAATGCCCGGGACGGATCCTTTTCACATGCTTTTAGCATTTCAGGCGTAATTCCCAGATCATCTGGCTTGATCTCCTTCACAATCTCCTGCGCCAATCTCGCCAAATGGCCCTTCAAGAACTTTTCAGGGAGCTTGGGGAAACCGTTTTCGAAGAGACCCTTCAGATCGGGTATACCCTTCAAGTCGGGCATTCCCTTGGAATCCTTTTGATCGCTCTTTGAATTGGTGCCCGTTGAATCACTTGGATCGAGAGTAAAGAACTTCATAAATTTCTTGATGATGTCTTGGAAGTCGGTGCTCTCCATCTTCTCTTTCATCTCCTTCATCGCATCATCCATCCAGGACGGCTTGGAATCGCCGAACCCTGCCTCCATAAAGCAGCAGATGGAA
>Ga0315290_10003229_pt1 | contig 11654 bp, 7 predicted proteins | sample YL17G12_0_MG_FD_203627 | JGI IMG/M metagenome (GOLD analysis project Ga0315290, IMG submission 203627) | Sediment microbial communities from Yellowstone Lake, YNP, Wyoming, USA - YL17G12_0 | ecosystem: Environmental > Aquatic > Freshwater > Lake > Sediment | place: USA: Wyoming | collected...
AGGTCTTCACCACGCAGGGTTTTGGAACACTTATGGCGATTTTGAAACGCTACGCGGGGAAAAAATTTAAAAAATCGCAATTCCCCGCCTCAACTGCGAAAGTTGGGGTAAGATGTGTGACGACAAAATTGCTCTGTGTGGCTATTTTTTTCCTGTGGGAACGTTTTGCTCAACAAAATAGGTATCTAACTCACCTGATGGTTCCGAACTGACTTGTTCAAAAATTAGTTGGCATATTGGTGTTTTTCTCGGTCGAATTTTCAAGTTGAATGGTCCACTATTTGAGACTTCTAAAAATATGTGTCCGGAAAATCCACAGTGGATGGTTGGTGCCGTCATATGTACAGAAACGCCCAAACGTGCTAGACTGCTACGACCTTCAACACGAGCAGCAAGTTTTCCAGAAATTGGTAACTTCACATGCTCATACGTTAAGAGAAGAATAAATCCGTTTTGTTGTAGGTTAAAGTTCTATCTTCGTCTAATGTAATTGGCTCGAGAAAACCAGAGAGATTATGAAAGGTCTCAGCAGTTGCTGTAATTAGATCAAAATCAACGATAGTCTGTATGCCTTGCCCTTGTTTTTTATATCTCCAAAATTTATCACCTGCCCTTAAGTCCAATGCAGATGTGGAATACTGAGACATTTCGGGAACAGGAGTTATTGCCACGTTCTTTTCATCAATAGCTTTTATAATATCTTTGTTGGAGAGTATCACTATAATTAGTTACCAAGTCGGACGAGGTTGGAAGATTCTATTGCCACTACGGCGCCATTTGAGAAAGTGGGTTTGGGAAGAACAACTGATGATACTTTATTGCTTTCATCAAGAAGAGATACTGTCAAAATCCCTTCAACTTCCTGGTCGGCTTCAGGAAAACATTTTGTAGAAAGCTCCTCTTTGCCTGCGAATATAAACATTTTGATCTTTGCACCATTTTTATCTAACGCATCGATAGCTACCAAATACTCATCGTCAAGCATGCCTTTTCTAATATGGCATTTTAAATTACCTATTTTTTCCATGGTACCGTCCACCTTCCTAGTGTTCCGTGCATCGCCAAATACAACAACTTTCATATCGACAAATCAAGAGTTTTTAATCTATTAAATTATGTCGGAGTATGAACTTCGTAAGTCAACTTAAGGCATTTTAACACGTTTGGCTAAATATTTCAACTATTTCTTTGAGATTGTAGCGAGATTACAGAGTGTGCTGCTCGATGAATGATGCGGCGAAATAATATCAAAGCCAAATTACTATCTTAATCTGTTATAGCAGTGAAGCGGGTGTCAGCATAATACTACAGCGCGACTTAGGCATTTTCGGGGTCCATCAACCATGTTATCAGTATCGCAAACGCGGTTTTTGAGTCCAAGAACAGCTATGTCTTGCTATAGTAATAAGCCCAAAAGTGTACTGGTTCAGCGTGAATTGGACAAACGCATTTAAGCGGTTACACGTATTTTTATCGGATTGGCCTTTGGTAAATTAAGGTTTTTTAAGGCATAAGGGAATCAAGAATACATTTTGAAGGAAGTGGGTGGACGCTAAGGCCTACACCAACCAGGTGACTGTCCCCAGGTTTCCGAAAAACTAGCTGCGTCCCCGTTTCCAGTCTTGTGAATTCTGCATTGCACACGAATTCCATAAAATGGCTGTTGTAGTCATCACCAATAAAAACATCCTGCACGGCGTCATTCTTGATCTCCTCACGCAAATTCTAGGTATCGAACGTTGCCCTTCACCCTCAACTCATTCGCGTACGCGCGAATGAGTTGTAGTGGTGCAAGGACTTGTTGGAGCCTAGTCATTGGCTTGCAGTGTCATCGGGTTGATCCCTGCTCTTGTCGAGCAGGCTCTTCACCACGTTGATCGTATGCTGTCCAAGGCGTATCACCTCATCAAAACTCATCATCGTGATTCTAGGGTTCAGGTGTTCCTTGTCTCGGATTTTTATTGCTTGTGATTCATCGAAGGAATCTCCCGCAATAATGAAGCAGTGGGGATTCTCAAAGATAAGTTGCTTCTGACGCCGCAAGTAGTCCGTCTCCCTGTCGGCAAATCTGAGGTAGCGTTCGCCTTGACTCCATGCGTCATGGAACGCCTTGCGGAAATCACCGTCCTTTCCGAAAAGCGACAGGAAAGGTTGCTTGATCTCAATAATGTCCCTATCGCCACGCGGCATTTTGACACCAGTGAAGTCGGGTATATTCTTATCATTGAACGCCTTGTGTGAATCTATTCGGGAAAACTGGAGACCAAAGAACCACCCGTTGCGAGTGAAAAAGTCCTGATACGCCGCTTCATCTGTGACCCTTCCTGTTAGGAGGCCCTGAAGCTCCTCAATAACTTTCTCTAATCCAGCGACAGTCTTAGGAACTTGCTCAGCGGCTATCTGCTGTTTCGCCTGTTTGATGTCAATGAACATGAAGTCATCGACACCCATCGATTCTCCGCCGCTAACCGCTCGGGCTGCGACCGCAACCTCGATCTTGCCTTTAAGATACCTTTCGATGAGACCTGCGAATCTTTCCTTGCCCTGAAAAAACATAATGCCATCGGGGAACCACTGCAGGTGGCTCGGGGATAGATAGCACTCCATCCCATCGACCTGCGCTTTCACACTGCAGTTCATGGTTATGGCGTGTCTAATCCCTGCCGCTAAGGTCATTTTCGTCTTGTTTTCGAGAAGGTAGTCGTAGATCGAGGTGGATTTGTCGTACGGCTTCGGTAACAGGGCGGAGAACAACTCATTGAACCCATCATCATCCTGAAGAAGCTTGGCGAAGTCGTGATCCGAAAGCGCAGCGATGGCCTCTGCTAACTCGCGAATCTTTTGTCGGATCGTTTCATCTTGGTTCATATTTCACCTATCTTCAGCCCGAACGGCTGCCTCAAGGGCTGGAAGGAGCGACAGTTCCTGGAGGTTCATTTATATCCTTATGGTCCAATTAATATCTTAAACTTTGGTACTTCTTCTGATTTGCAGAAGAATTTAATTCCAACGCCATCTATTGCATTATAAACCTCATATCTTGAAGGGCTGTCTGTTTTAACTTTGATTGCAGAAGAATCTCCATAACGGTTTTTAATTAGAAATACTGGAAAACCATCATTACCCGTAGTAGTGTCAATTCTCCAGGGAAAGTTCCACTTCTTAATGATTTGACCATCGGAAGAAACATACGCTGAAGATGAATTCCTGTAGCTACCTATTGTTTGGGCAATGCCGTAAAAAAGAAGAACAACGGCGGCAAGTATGCCTATGGATTTGATCCACAACTTGTCTTTTAATGAATCCGGCAGAAAACCATACACTGTATTATAAATTGAAATAATTACGAGAAGTAGTATCCACATCCACATTAATGGTCTCCCTGTTTTATTGAGTAAAACGCCCGCGCTCAGCCGCGCCGGATTGACCGACGCGAAGCGACGGGCAATACGGCGTCGTGCTGCAGCGCGTTGTTAAGCCGGTGCAGGGGCACCGATCGTGCAATCGCCTATCCAAACACTTCTCTCACAGTCTCCTCCAAGAACTGCTTCAACTTGGGATACCCGGAGGAGTTGTCTGCGTATATGCAGAATCTGAACCGCTGCAGATCGAAAGGAATATCGGTGGCGTCCTGGGAAAGCAGCGCGGTTCTCTTGCCGAAGGAGTGGGCTATGCCCAATTCGTACAGAACGTTTGCGTTTCTGCCGGTACACTCGGCGAGCACCAGGGCTGCTGTAAGTATTCCCTCGTATATGTCCTCCATCACTGCTTGGCCATACATGTCGTTTGCTCGACGCACTATGAGTTTCTTGCCGTCGGGAGCCTTTCCCAAGTAGGGCTGAATGTGGTCGTTCCATATCCGATCGCTCCAGGGCTTGCAAAAGGGCATGAGAACGAAGACAGATCTCGCCCGAACATCGTATTTGTGCTTTTTGTCGTAGAACGGGCAGACTTGAACATCAGCAACGGTTCCCTGCGGTAAGCGTTTGCGTGTATCCTTGCTCTGGTCGATGTCCAGAGGCGGTCGACGTTTGATTATGCCGCGCAGCACCTCGGCGACGGCCAGCGCTCCTGGAAGGTCGTCCGATGTCTTGTTAAAGGCTACGTACATCTCATGAAGAATGCCACGAGGGCCAACACCGAATAGGTAGTCTTCCGGGAAATGGATTGTCGCCAGCTTATCGCAGGCTACCTTGAAGGCCAGACCAATGATGGTTGGTGTCTGTTCTGGGTGGGCGAAGCCAGATGTTTTAAGGAGGTTCTGCGCATCCTCGCAAAAGTCTTTATACCGTTTCGAGAGTGAAGCTGGTTTCATCGGGATCTCCGTTGATTGGTCTTTTGTGGCCTAACAAGATATTATATGGTTTTTATTGTTAATATCCCAAATCGTATCAGTTTAATTCTACTTGAGAGACTGTTGCATAATATCCAAAACGCGATAACGAAACCGCGCTTTTGCTATCAAAAACCGCTATAGTAAGACTCGAAAATGGGTCTGTGCACAGGCTCTTGACAATATATTTTTGAGGTTATGTCACGAATTCGAGCTTGTCAATATGAAAATTAGGGTATTAACAGACTATTACCCGCTTTTGTGGGTACAAGGTTGCTGGCAAATTGACTTTTGAGGGGTTAGTGGATAGAATGGCGGTATGCGCAAAGGGATCGTTATTATTTTGTTGGCGATGGGTGTGTTGGCGGGGGTGGGGGCAGCCGGGGAGTTGTGGGCAGGGGTGGCGGTGGCGGCGGTTCTGCCGACGGTAGAGACCGAGCGGGTGCGGGGTACGGGTGATAAGGCTGACGATATAGCTATCTGGGTTCATCCCGTCGATGCGAGTCTGAGTACGATAATAGGTGTAAGCAAGGCCGAGAGCGGAGGGTTGCATGTTTTTAATCTCGACGGTCAGGAGATTCAGTTTGTCGGTATCGGCAGGATAAACAATGTCGATGTGCGCCGCGATTTCCCGCTGGCCGGCGGGCTGGTCGATCTGGTCGCGGCCGGCAATCGGACGGACAACAGCATCGTGGTTTACAAGGTCGATCCCGTCAGCGGTGAGCTTGAGGATGTTGCCGCAGGTTCGCTCTATACGGGGACAGGCGTTTACGGTTCGTGTATGTATCACAGTTCGATTACGGGTAAATATTATTTTATCGTCAACTCGTTAAAAGGCGAGGTTCAACAGTGGGAGCTATATGACGACGGTAGCGGTAAGGTGGCAGCGGTGCTGGTGCGCAGTTTTGAGGTGGGCGGCAAGACCGAGGGATGCGTGGCGGATGACGAATATGGCGTGCTTTATATTGCCCAGGAGGGCAGAGGGATATGGAGATACCCGGCTGAGCCGACGGACGGCACATCGGGCAGACTGACAGACAAAACAGGGACAGGCGGGCACCTGGTTGCGGACGTGGAGGGGCTGACTATTTACTACGGCGAGCGGGGAACAGGTTACCTGATAGCTTCGAGCCAGGGAAACGCCACATTCGTGATATACGATCGGCAGGCGGATAACGAATACATAGGGACCTTCGAGGTTGTCGGCAATCCCGATCTGGGCATCGACGGATGCAGCGAAACAGACGGTATCGACGTGGTCGGCGCCTATTTGGGGTCGGCGTTTCCCAACGGACTGTTCGTGGCCCATGACAACCGCAATTCAGGCGGGAGCAGTTCTAACTATAAACTCGTACCCTGGGAGTCGATCGCTTTGGCGGTGGGGCCTGGACTGTCGATATACACGGGCGGTTCGCAAGAGTATGAGCTGTCTGTGGAGGTGGCGGGCGGTGGCAGCGTAGAGCTGGAACCGGATGGCGGAATGTACGGTGCGGGGATGATGGTGAAACTGACAGCGATACCCGAAGAAGGGTTTCGTCTCAAGTCGTGGAGCGGCACAGCAGATGACAGGTCCACGTCCACCGTCAATTATGTGAGAGTAAATTCGAATCAAACTGTGGGGATCGAATATGAGGCAAAACCGGATATTCCGGCGGAGATATTCGATATTACGAAATGCAAGATAACCGCAGGTAAGGACAGAGGCTGGCCGTTGGATTCTATTGCGATGTCCGGTTCGTTGTTCGATGGTTTTTCGACGGGTATAGAAGGCGCCCAGGCTATAAGAATACGCATTTATAACCTTGAAGACGAAAATCCGGTGTATCTGGAGGATGTGCCTTTTGATTATGGAGATATGGCCGGAGGCAAGTTCAGTTACGAAGATACGTCGGGAAGGTTTTTTCTCTTCAAGTTCGATTTGAACGAGAACAGTTTTTTTCTGACAGCAAGAAATACTGATCTTACCGGTCTGAGCAGTCCGGTGATATTGGAGATGGAAGCAGGAGATTATCTGGGTATGGCTGTGGCGGGCGAGAGCGTGGAAGAATATCTGTCCGCCGGTATCGGACCTGGGGCGGCGGGGCATGATGTTATCAATGGCTCCAAACGCATTCCTATACAATTGCTTTGGGGCTATGCCGACCGGATGCGTATCGACAAGGGGCGGTTCGAGTTTCATAAGGAAACCAGAGAAGAGATTTGTGGACAAGCCGAGTATTTTCGCAAAAACGGGTCACTTTCCATAGCAGGCGAATTGTCCTTACAGGCCCGGATCGATATGAGTGACCCGAATTTCCAGTTGAGTTTCGGATCGGAATTTCTGTCTTTTGAAGTTGGGGCCTTCGAAGAGGTTATCGAGCCTGACAACGTACCGGGTGAATACAAAACGGTCACGAACCGGGTGATCGTTTCTAATCAAGACAAGGAGATATACACGATCAAAAAGCATAAACTTGATCCAGACGTTATTGTTTATGACAACGGCGGTGATGAGTTCGGCAAATTGGAGAATTTCGGTCCGATTGTCGATGCGGTGTTCGATTTTGAAAAAGGCACCTTCAAAATTGATGTTAAATATGCTGATATCGAGGCCCGGGATGTGGAGCCAGACGACAAATTTGAGTTTAGGCTTACCATGACAAGAATTTCAGGTGAGTTGGGTGATTTCGAGGGAAAAGCCGACTACGTTTACCGTGGCAAGTCAAAGGATTCCAGGAAATATGCCTGGGATGGTCAGTGTGATTAGAAGAGGTGGCGTCAGCATTTTTTGTGGCGCCAGTATCTTTTTGCAGTTGTCTGAATCGACCGAATGCAAAAAAAATGCAAGATATGGCAGCCCTAAGGTCGGAGGCTTTTGTAGGGGGGTGGGAGTTGGACCGCCATATCAAGCATAAATTGCGTATTTGCGAAACAGATTACATTTACGTCCTATACTGGAAGTCAATCGCCTTTCATTTCCGCCAATATCTGTGAACAACTACTTCACTGTTAGCATTATCGGTAGATATTACTTTTTTTACCACGAGGGAAAACCTGAATTTGGCGGTAGAAAACCCTATAATTATCGCGTCCAAAGGTCAGGCTTTTGGCTCACATTTCTCACAGACCGGTCTGGTGAGCGATTTTGGGGGTGATTGGTTGGGATTGGGGGGGTAAGTAATTTGTTTGACGGGGTGGTATTTGGCTGGTTTAGGCGGTCAGATTTAAGGTGGAAAAAGGTTGCAATTGGGGCTATAATTCGATAGAATGAGTTTAGGATCGCATATCCGATCCTGGGAGTGTGTCTTGATCTGCAAAGTTGTCGAGAAATTGAGTAGGCAAGAGAGGGGAAATGCCCACCTATGCTAATATCAATCCGAAAAGTATCCCAGTAACCAGTAATGTGTAGAGTAATGTGTAGGAGTATGATTATCATGTGTAGAACAAGGATTTTGACTATCGTAGCCATGGCGATTCTCGTTACGGCCATTGGGCAGGTTCAGGCGGTAGAGATGGTCGATGTGCCCGTGCCAAATTGTGCTTTTGAGACGATTTACAAACCGAACTCAACCACAATCACCGCGACCATAACAGATTGGACGCAGGGCGTAGGACCGGATTGCCCCATAGATAGCGGAGTGTACACCTTCTCCGATCAAACCACCGGCACCCTGGGCGACATTCCCGGTTGGCTCGGGTACGACAGGGCAGGGTGGATCACCTGGGGCGGGACATACGAACGGGACGAGACTACTGGGAATCTTCAGGGGTCTGTCTCAACCGGAAACAACCATACCCCGGGCGGGGCTTATTGCTACCTGGCCAACGGCGGCGGCTGGAGTAATGCAGCCGGTGGGCTGATCGTCTCGGCGGCCTCTGTCGGCAACATTCTGAGCAACTGTACCTATATACTTTCGATGCATGCCAATGGCAGTGCGACTCCTGTGGTGCTCAAGCTGTTGGCCAACGGAGTAGAATTGACACCGAGTTCCTCGGTGTGGCCGACTTTGAGCGGTGGCTATCAGGAATTCTCCAGGACATACGACGCTACGAGCCTTAGCAGCCATGTTGGCAAAGCCCTGACGATTGTGTTGGGGGTCGGCCGCAATGCCAGCGGCACCCAATCCCACTTTGACGATGTATCGCTTAGATATTACGTTCCCAGTCCGCCGGGGCAGGCCAGTGATCCAAAGCCGATGAACGGCACGACAAGTGTCTGGACCGGCGCAGACGTGATTTTGAGCTGGACTGCTGGATTTGACACGGAGTCCGGCAACGTGTATTTCGGTACGGACTCGACTCCGGATAGCGGCGAATTCCAAGGTAATCAAGTCGAGACTACTTTTAACGCGGGCATACTGAATGCCGAGACGACCTACTATTGGCGTATCGACGAAGTCAACACTTTGGGCACCACCACCGGGGAGGTCTGGAGCTTTACTACCATGGAGCCGCCGGTCGCGGGCAGGAACACTTTTTTGGTTTCAGTTCCCGCTACTGTCGCCAGTTGGAAAGAATTTGCATACCTGGCGGCTGTGCCGGCGTCGGCTGCCGTCAATACGGGTGGACCGTCGGTGATCGCCCTGAATGAGTCTGGAACAATACTTGAGGAAATAACCCATTATCTGACACTATACAATCCAGAAAATATCTACACGATCGATACCAGCGGTTCACTGAACGAGGTGGCTTGTGATCTTGCACAGACTTTCTGGACGACGACAAGCTATGTTGTGCTGGTGGGCGATGGCGACTATGAGAATGCGCTGTGCGCTTCGGCATTGGCGGCTCGATTGGAAGTTCCGTTGATGTTCTTCAACGCCTCAACCGGTCTTTCCTCGGCGACTCTCAGTGTCATAGACAACGATCTGCAATGCACCACCGCACTGACTGTCAACGGCAATAGTACCGTAACCAGCCAGTTGTCGGGTATTGGTGTTTCTCAGACTTCGCTGTATAATGCCAACGCAATATTGGGCTGGATAGTCAGCAACATTGGCCCGGTTGATTACTTCGCGTACACTAACCCCAACGACCGATCAGGTTCATGGAAGGCGCCCAAGTTGTCGCTGGCTGCGCCGTTACTGGCCGCTGCACACGAAGGGGCTGTTGTTCCGATCGCCTACGACGTCGATTGGATGGGGACCTACTTCAATTACTCCACCGAGACCACTACCCGGCCGAGCGGTGCTCCAAGCGGTAACAAGTGGCGGCTCGGCACCATGACTCCTGTCACCACCACGTATGATTTCTGCATTACGGTTATTGACAATTATTACCAATACGTCAATATCGACTTCAATGATGACGGCGATTACGGCGACGCCGGCGAAGGGCCCTTCCTGGAAGCCGGAAATGAACTTGCCTTTAATGGAGTCATGTTCCAGGTGATCACAGGCGTACCGGGCGAATTTCACGGACCAGGCGACGTTACTCTTATCTATCCTACAGCTTCGGATATGGTCGATGACCTGGGCACTTACTTCACCACCAACGGCGGACACCCGGAGTACCTGTGCATAGTTGGTGCATTCGACACCATGCCTTACGGCACAGAGGTGTACTGGGGTGGAGGTATTATTGGTGTTGGAGACGCACTTATTTCCAACGTGGATGATGATGTGTTCGTCGAGTTGGCTACCGGGCGCATCGTAGCGCTCGATGTGGTATTTGGCACCTTGCAGGCAACACGTTCGAGCACTTATAACGACCTTGTTAATGACGATTGGGAAAAGAAGGTTGTGTTAATGGGCGGCGGGGCACTGAACTCTCTGAGATATGCCAGTAGATATCTGCAGAATGTCGGTTTCGACGCGCCGGACGAACTGGACAGACACTTTGACGAAGGCGAGCAGGTGTACATGCAGAACCGCTCGGCAATCTCTCATTCGTGGCACTCGTGCCAGTTCGGATGGGGCTGGGGGCCCGGATACGGCGTACCTGAGCCAAACCTGGACAATTATCTTCTGGCGCCTTCTATTGCTGAAAGCGGCGGCTGCCTGACCGAAGCAATTCACTGTTACAACACCACCCCTTGGCAGGAGATGGTTTCATTGCAGATACTACGCAGGGGTGCGATTTGTCATATTGGCTGTACAGCGACCGCTTCATTCTGTTATGAAACGCCCAGGGTCGCATTTTGGATTGGTATAGCTGCCGGTGACACACTCGGTCAGGCCTGGAAAAAGGGCGCGATCACAACAGAATATTGTGCCCAGGCAAACATATCTCCAGGCTGGGATGATGAAGCCCCGGTAGTCCTGTTCGGTGATCCGGCAGTGGATATTAATATTCCATCGAGTCCCACACAGACGCCGGCTCATGTTGATGTTGACGGCACCACACTTACCGCGATTGCGCCAACATTCACGCTCGGCACCTATGATGATCCAGGGAACCCAAACAACATATACACCTATTATGGACCGGGAACTTACCCCGAATACTGGACCCCGGCTTCCAATTACCTGGCCTCATATACAACCGAAGGCACGATCACAAACCTGACCGAGACTACTTCGTGTCCCGGAACCCTGGGTTGGCCGGCAACGGACGCCTGGTTTATCGACGAACATCAGGATGGCACCGAAAGCGTTTATTGGCGTGTGCGTTTCCTTGAATGGGCCGGTACGTACAATTCCACCATCACCAATCAGTTAAGTTCCATCAAATATAATGTGTCCGTAACTATGTGGCGATGTATTTCGGGTAATGTCGGTCTCGAAGGCGTTGTCATGAATGGTCTGCCGGGCAATCCTGTTACAACCGCCGATGGCTCATACTCAGTTGAAGTTCAGGAAGGCTGGAGCGGCACGGTAACGCCGACATTAGCAGGTTATACATTTAGCCCTGCGAGCAGGATATACACAAACGTAACCAGCGACCAGCTTAACCAGGATTACACCGCTCACAGTGCGCGGGGAGACACTAACCTCGACGGTAAGATCAATCTGGTGGATTTCGCGTGTTTAGCCGCGAACTGGCTGGATACCGACTGCGACGCGGGCAATAATTTCTGTAGTGGGGCGGACATCGACCAAGCAGATGGTGTTGGACTGGATGATCTGCTTATTTTGGCCGACAATTGGCTGGAAGGCGCTTCGCACCTGATAACACGCTGGAGACTAGATGAACTAAATGGTACGGTTGCCAGTGATAGTATGGGTGGTAATAACGGAACACTTAAAGGTAATCCGACGTGGCGGCCGAGTGATGGTAAGATAGGTGGGGCGCTGGAATTTGACGGGGTCGGTGATTATGTGGAAGTCGCAGGTTACAAAGGTATCAGCGGGACTAATCCTCGAACCGTAACCGCATGGGTGAAGACCGAATCAGGTCTGTC
>Ga0315290_10003230_pt1 | contig 11652 bp, 2 predicted proteins | sample YL17G12_0_MG_FD_203627 | JGI IMG/M metagenome (GOLD analysis project Ga0315290, IMG submission 203627) | Sediment microbial communities from Yellowstone Lake, YNP, Wyoming, USA - YL17G12_0 | ecosystem: Environmental > Aquatic > Freshwater > Lake > Sediment | place: USA: Wyoming | collected...
CCACCGCGGATCAGCGGACCCGCCCCCGCCGTGACAACCTCGCCGACGGTGCGCTCGATTGCCTCGTGGGTGCGAGCCGCGTCGGCCGGGAGCACGGCCGCGTCTCCGTAGTCGACAACGCGTAGAACCTCATTCCAGTCCACCTTCGCCTCGAGATGCGGGCCCGGCGGACAGCCTGCGGCGCGGATCGCCCGCGGGCCGAAGCGCGTGCCGGGACGGTCGGAGACGAGATCGTCCGTCGGCGCGCCCACAATCGCCACGTCGACGCCGGCGAGCTCGGCCGGATCCTGCGTGTACGGAACGGCCGAGAACGTGAGCAGGCCCGCGTAGTCCGGCTTGTCGTCGAGCCCGAGGGCCCGCCAGCGCTCGAGCGGGTCGATCATGCGCGGGATCCTACGCCGAACGACCCTCTACGCGGGTTCCTCTACTCTGCGTCCGTGTCACACCCGGGCCGTCAACGTGCGCAGCTGGCCGCCCGTCTCGGTGGAGTGGCCTTCGTCGTCGTCTGGATCTTCTCCGCCCAGCTCCAGGCCGCCATTCCGTCCTGGCTCCCGTTCCTGATCCTCGCGGCGACCGAGCTCGAGTTCTTCGCGCGCGGGTGGTGGGAGTCCCGCACGGCACGGCGGTCGGAGCAGCCGGAGACCGACCTCGACCGGCGCCTGCCCGGAGAGGACGACGCCGATCTCGGCTGGGTCGAGGTGGAGGGGGAAGACGGCGAGCCGGTGCTCGTTGCCGCTCCGCCGGCGCAGAGGCCACGGTCGCGTCGCGTCCCGTACGCGATCGGCGCGGTGATCGCCGTCGCGCTCTTCGTCGTCACGCTGCGCATCGACTCACGCGACACCTGGTCGTCCCTCTCGCCACGCGCCAGGGTGCGGGCCGAGCAACGGTTCACGAAGGAAGCGGCCGCGATCGCCGGCCGCGCCGTCACGGTCCGCTGCGACGACGCGTACGGCTTCACCGGTGTGGGCTCGGATGCCGCGGGTGTCGCTTTCCAGCGCCGCGGCCTCGCGTACCTCGAGCCCGACGTTTGCCGCACGCTCAACGACATCACGGCCGGACGCTCCGTTCGCAGCCGGGAGGATGCCGCCTGGGCGATCACGGTGCTCGCGCACGAGGCGACGCACCTCCGTGGGATCCGGGACGAGGCGATCACCGAGTGCTACGCGATTCAGGAGGGTGTTCGGCTCGGCACGCGGCTCGGGTTACCGGCGGCGGAGGCGCACGACCTGATGCGCGCGCAGTTCGACCGCGACCTGGGCGACCGCAGCGTCCAGCGGTTCGGCTACCGGCTCCCGGTGGGCTGCCGCGACGGCGGGGAGCTCGACCTGAGACCCGCGGACACGGCGTTCCCGTAGGCCGGTCCGGACGACGCCGCTCCGGGGAACGGGGACATCGAGCCGACCCGGCATTCCCCTCTGGTCCTAGCCCGGGGTGGCGTCGTTGGGGCTGGTGCCCGCGATCTTCGCCACGGTGCCGCCTGTGGGTGCCACGATCGCGAGGCCACCGCCAGCGAACGTCGCCGACTGGAACACGATGCGGCCCGCATCGAGGTAGAGCGGAGCGCGGTCGAAGCCCATGATCGTCGTCAGCCGCAATTGCGAGCCACCGTTGGACGCGTTCATCACGAAGATCTCCTGCTTGTTCGCCGGCCCGCGCGTGCCCTGGTTGCTCGAGAACGTGATCTTCTGGCCGCTCGGCGAGTAGGACGGGTCGACGTCGTTCTTCTTGTTCTTCGTCAGCTGGGTCTGCTTGCCGCCGGTTGCCATCATCGTGAAGATCTCGAACTTCGCCCCGCGGTTCGAGGCAAACGCGATCCTCGTGCCGTCGGGTGACCAGGCGGGCGTGATGTCGTCTTCCTTCGCGTTGGAGACGTCGACGAACGACGTGAGCGCTGTCCCGGTCGGCGAGAACGTGGCCGTCCAGATGTCACGCTCCTTCGACTTGCTGCGCGTGCTCTCGAAGGCGATCTGCGCGCCGTCCGGCGCCCAGTCCGGGGCCGTGTAGTCCTTGGTGGGATCGCTGATCAGCTGCGTCGGATTCCGCCCGGCGGCGTCGATCACCCAGAGCTGCGGCTTCGCGGAGGCACCGGCCCTGCGGGCGAAGAGGACGCGCAGCCCGTCCGGTGAGACGGAAGGCTGCTCGTCGATCCAGGCGCCCGGCTGGTCGAGACCGGCAAGTTGCGTCAGCTGCCGTGGTGCGAACGCGTCAGTGCCGTCCGGCTTGACCACCCAGATCTTGCCGCCGCGGACGAACGCGATCGTCCCGGCGAGGGTGCCGATCGTGTAGGCAGCCGTTCCGGTCTGCGTATTCCCGGCGGCGTCGGTGCTCGTCACCGTGAGCAGGTAGGTGCCCGTCTGGGCCGTCGGCAGCGCAGTTCCGTCCGGAACCGTCACGGCGCCCGACGGGCCGGTGACGACGCCGACGCACGTGGGGCCGGGCCGCGGCCCGTCAGTGCATTCGTAGTCGGCTTCGACGACGGCGTCGCGGGCGTGGCTCGACGAAGCCACCGGTGCGATGATCGTGATCACCGGCCTGGTCGCGTCGATCACGAACGCAGTCGTCGAACTGGAGCCGTTCGATCCGTTCGCCTTGACGACGTGGATACCGTCTCCGGTGACCGGGCCTGGCGTTGTCGTGAAGGGGCCTCCGTCGACGCTGACCTGGACGGTGACGCCCGGCGGCGCAGTCGTCGTCACTGTCACAGGGCCGGTGAACGTGCCGCCGGACGCGGTGCCGGTCGGCGTGATGATGATCTCACCGGTCTGCGGCGGTACGGCCGCGCCCGCGTAGTAGAAGCCCTTGTTGGTCGAGACGGTGACGTTGCCGCGCGCATCCACCGCCTGCACGAAGTACTCGGAGGTCGGTGCGACGGTGGCGGCGGCTCCACTCCAGTGACCGCCCACGAGCTGCAGGTCGAGCGGTGTCCACGCGCCGGAGGGGCCGTCGAGGAAGAGCACGAGCACGCGCTTGACGCTGTCGCCCGCGCCTGCGTCGACATCGGCCGTGAAGTTGAGGAAACCTCCCGTCTTGACCGCGTCGACGCTGCGGACGAGCGGCGGCGCGTAGTCCGTGCCGGCCGACGTGAACACGTGACCGGCGATGTGGGTGAAGAGCCGCTGGACGCCACGCTCGTCGCCGTCGCTGCCGTCAACCGCGAAGAACCGGCCCTGCGCGAGCACGAGCTTGTGACGTCGCCCGCTGCGGCCCTCGAACGTCGTCACGGTCTGGAGCTTCGAGGGGAAGGCACCCGCGTCGTAGGCCAGCTCGGGCTCGGTCGCGCTCCCATCGACGGTGGGGCGCTGGAACAGCGGATCGAACGGGCTCACGTCATTCGAGGTCAGCTCGGTGATGAGCGCGCCGTGCGCATTCGGCGACGCGATCGGCTCCACCGCCTTCGGCTCGAGCGGCCGCAAATGCGTGATGTAGACGCCGTTGCGACCACGGTAGAAGGAGCCGCGCAGTCGGTCGACGCGACGGCCGGTGAAGTTCTGGTCGACGGCGAAGCTCTCGACGACGAGGCCTGTGACGGGGTCGACCGAGGTCGTGAGGAGGCCCGCCGCGGCCGCGGCCGTCGACAGGCCCGCACCGGTCGAGCCCGCTGAGAGAACCCTGGCGCCGGTAGCCTTAGCGCTCGCGGTGGCCGCCGCAGGAGGCGTCAGTCGGCCGATGCGGTACATCGGCATTCCGTACAGCGTCAGCTCTACCATCGCCTTCTCGTCGTAGACACCGACGATGCCCAGCTCGCTCTTGAACTCCTGCTTGGCGAGCGTCAGCGCCTGCCCGGCCTCGAACCCCTCCGCGAGGTGCTCTGCAAAGCGCGCGTTGAGATCTTCCGAGTAGGCGGCGATGTCCGAGTCGCCGTAGCCGAAGCCGGAGTTCCCGATGAAGACGGCGGCCCCAAGGCCCTGGAACGTCTGCGGCCAGTCGCCGAGCCCCCTGGTCCCCGCGAGGAACGGGTCGGGGACGTTCAGGCCCGCATGACAGCCCATCGAGAAGAGGATGCGACCGTTGAACGAGGAGGTGGGAGCGAGCGTGTCGCTCGCGAGCAGGGTGCCGTTCGCTGCCTGGAACCGCGAGTGGTCGGCGTGAGCGTTGATCGAGAGGATGGAGGCGGGAGTCTCCAGCTTGGCACGCAGCTGGCCGGCCGTCCACGTCTCGGAGATGAGCGTGTCGTTGGTGCCGCCCACAGACGGCACGCCGGCCACAGGTGTGAGCGCGCTACTTACCGCCTCGGCCCCGTCGGTGAGGAAGCTGTACCCGCTCGTGAACGCCGTGTGCGGATCGAGCGACCCACCGGCGGCGGCAAAGGCAGCGACCTGCGCCTCGATCTGCGCCGGCGTCTCGATCAGCCGGCCGACGGCAAGCTCAGGCAGGTAGAGCTGCCGGTCGAAGAACGGGATCGGGTTCAGCGTCACGTAGGGGTCGTCGGACAGCATCGCCGCCTGGCCGAGCGCTCCGCCGAGCGGCGAGTCCGCGGGGAACGTGCCCGTGTAGGCGCTTTCGTTGGAGAGCGTCACGCGATCGTCGAGGCGGGCGAACGGCAGCACGTCGTCGCTCCCGACGAGAATGACGTTAGCCACGGTCTGGTGGGAGGAGCGGAAGTTGCGGACGACGGCTCCGACGGCGGCGGCGGCCGTGTTGGCACGCACCGGGTCGGCCGGGCAGTCGTTCCAGCCCGCCGCACCGTCGTACGCGGCACGCACGGCCGGGTCGCTGTCGACCTGGAGGACGGCGCCCGGGTAGCCGAGCACGGCGAAGCCCGTGAGGGTCGAGATGGCGTGGTCGGCCGTGGCCGCGCCGTAGACCCGGGCGAGCTGCTGCCTGTTGACGACGAAGACGGTGTTCACGCCGGCCGGGACGGCGGCCGTCGTCAGCGACGACGCCGGCAGCGCCGTGTGGTCGAAGGAGCGCACCGTGCAGGTGGCCGGCGTGCGCGGCGGCAGCACCTCGGCGCGGACCATCGCCGGCTCGATGCCGACGGCGCCGTTGAAACCGGACACCTGGATCAGGTACGTGCCCGTGCCGGCGGAGACGAAGGTGACGTCGTCCTGCTGGCTCGTGCGGTTGGCGGAGATGCCGACCACGGTCGCGCCGGCCTGGATCGGCACGCCGTCGACGGCGTCGGCCGGCAGCTCGTCGATCGCGTGCGTCGGCGCCCCGACCGGGTCGGCCTGCTGGCCGTCGAGCGGGACGGCGGAGGCGGAGGGGTCGACGAGAACCTGGCCGCGCGGGCCGTAGACGACGAGGTCGTAGTCGACCGGCAGATGACTCAGGTGGATCGTGACGCGGCTGCCGATCGGCGGCGCCGGCAGCGAGAACACGTCACCGTCGGCCGACGAGCTGATGTAGGTGAGGTAGAACGCGTCGGAGGTGATCGCCGCGGGCGTGGCGGTGCTCGCCCCCGGGAACGACTCGGTCACGTCGACGGTCGCGGGATCGGGAGCGGCGACGGTCGGCGAGCCGGCGGCTCTGGCTTTCGCCGTCGCGCTCGCTGGGCCGAGGACGGTGCCCGGATTGGCGCTGAACCGGAGCTGCGCAGAGCCCGGCGACGCGATGCCGAGCGTCCAGGTGAGCACGCCTCCGGCCTCCGTCGGGTCGGGCACGGTGGCCGTGGCTTCGTCCTGTTCCAGTCGCGATGAGCCGGAGACGTAGGAGAAGCCGGGCGGAAGCGTGACGCGCACCGTGACGTCGTGCTCGCCGCCGCCGCCGGAGATGGCGACGTCGACGGAATACGGGACGGTGTCGGCCCCGTCTGCGTACTGCCCGATGCCGAGCCCGTTCAGGTCGAGGCGCTCCCAGCCGAGGTCACTACTGCTCAGCACGAGTGCGAGCATCTGTGCGAGAGAGGCACCGTTTCCGTACAGCGTCTGGGTCACGTAGGCAAGGTCGATCGCCAGGGAGGGCCGCGTCAGCGCGATCAGCGCGAGGAGGTCGCCGAGGGTCGGCGCGGCGGGGGTCGTGCCCGCGTACTGCTTCACGAGACCGACGATCTGGGCGAGCGAGGGTGGGTTCGTGCCCGGTGGCAGGAACCTCCAGTCGACGCCGCCGAGGGCCGATACGAGATCTCCGACCGTGGCGGTATCCCAGCTCCCGATGTCACCCAGCGTGATGTGCGCGGGCAGGTCACCGCCTACGTGTGCCAGTCGCAGGTCGAGGAGCGTGACGCCGCTCTTGAGCTCGGCGGCGTTCTGGCCCAGCGTCCCGCTCGCAGGGCAGGTGGGCACGCACTTGAAGATCGCAGCCTTGTTCGCGATGTCGTTCACCGGGATGTCGTTCACCGGCGAGCCGTTCAAGAGGATCTCGTTCACGGGGATGTCGTTGACCGGGATCTCGTTGACGGGCACGTCGTTGACCGGGATCTCGTTGACGGGCACGTCGTTGACCGGGATCTCGTTGACGGGCACGTCGTTGACGGGCACGTCGTTGACCGGGATCTCGTTCACCGGGATCTCGTTCACCGGGTTGTTCATCACGCGGACGTCGTTGACGGGTACGTCGTTGACCGGAATGTCGTTCACGGGCACGTCGTTGACGGGCACGTCGTTGATCGGCACGTCGTTGACGGGGACGCCGTCGACGCGGATGTCGTTGACGGGCACGTCGTTGACGGGAATGTCGTTCACCGGGATCTCGTTCACGGGGACGTCGTTCACCGGCACGTCGTTGACCGGGGCGCCGCTCAGCCCGAGCGACAGCAGCGTGCGCGCCTCGACCGCGGCCTCTGTGGGCGGCGCGCACTTGACCGGTGGGCCGGCGAAGACCTCGCACCACGTGGTGCCCTGGATGCCGAGCTGCGAGAGCGGCACCTCGCCCACGGCCCAGGCGAAGGCCGGGATCTTGCCGAGCGGGCTGTTGGAGAGGTCGAGCTCGCCGAGGTCGAGCGTGGCGAGGAACGCAGGTACCGGGATGAGCTCGAACACATCGCGGAGCGTCACGTTCTGGAGCGGCCGGCCGGCGAGCGCCGTGCCGGCGAGCGCCGCTTCCCAGCCACCCGGCCGCAGCAGCGGCACGGTCGAGAGCAGCACGTCACCGAGTTGCGGCGCGAGCGCGTCCAGGCCGACATCGTTGACAGGGATGTCGTTGACGGGTGAGCCGCGCAGCAGGATGTCGTTGACCGGCACGTCGTTGACAGGTGACGACCGTTGGCTCGACGCGGTATTCGTGAGGAACGCAGCCGGGGGCACGTTCGCGAGCGGCACGCTGCCGGGTGCCTTGACCGAGCCGACGCCCGCCTCGATCGCGACGCTGTCGACGACAGTCGTGCCCACTGTGACGCAGGACGAGAACTCGGACGTGTCGGTGTTGAGTATCACCGCTCGCGTCACCGTCGCGGTGACCACCGAGCCGGCAGCAACTGCGCCGATCTCGCCCGAAAACGGTACGACGACCGTCGGCTGCTCGCCGGCCGGTGCCACGACGGATTCGAATCCCCTGTACGCCTCGCCCTCACCCGCTCCCGAGGGGTCGCACGACGGGCTCGCGAAGAACTCGACGAAATACGTCGTGCCGGGCGGAACGCTGATCGACCCCTGCACCGTCGTGGTCGTGTTCGCCAGTGCGGCGAAGTCCAGCTCCGGGGCGGCCAGGCCGTTGTTGGCGCCGCTCAGGAGCGCGATGCCCTTGCCGCCGTTGTCGTGGATCGAGTTCGCGACGATCCGGTTCCCGCCGGCGCTCTCGCCGTCGATCTCGATGCCGTTCGCCGTGTTGTGGGCGACGTGGTTGCCGGGGCCGACCTGGTTGTCGCTCGCCCCGCTCACCATGATCCCTGTGTCGTTGCCGAGGTTCGTCGCATTCCCGGTGCGCGCAACGCCGACGAAATTGCCCGCGATCTTCGTGCCGGTCGACGTGCCGCCGGTCGAGATGCCGACACCGCCACCCGCGTCGGAGCCCACGATGACGTTGCCGCGGGCCATGTTCGCGGCCGCGGGTAGCAGGACGTCGTCGCCGATCACCGTTCCGGAGGTGTTGTTGACCCGGACACCGACCGACGGTGACTCGGTCGTGTTTCCGAAGGCGTCGGCCCCGATCGTGTTGCCGGCGACTTCGTTGCCGGCGCCGGCGCCGTCGATGACGACGGCGGTGCCGTAGAAGCCGTAGAGGATGTTGCCTTCGCCCAGTCCGCTGTCGCCGCCGATCGTGTTGTTCGCGGCAGCGCCGGTGATGAGAATGCCGTTCTCGGTGTCGTAGCTGAAGCTGCCGTCGGGGCCGAGCCCGATGTACGAGCCCTCGACCGTGTTGCCGCTCGAGAAGCCGGTGATGGCGATCTGGGCGGTGCCCGAGAAGTTGCCGTTGGCGCCGAGCACGACCCGCTGGGCTGCCAGTGGCCCGCCGATTCGGTTCCCGGAGCTGTTGGAGATCCGGATCCCGTTGGCCCGGTTGCCCGCGGACGAGGTTGGCCCCGGAGGCTTGATGCCGATCCAGCTGCTCTCGACGACGCTGCCGGCGTCGTTGCCGGAGAGCACGATCCCGTTGCCGTCGAAGTTGCCGATCGCGAGACCGCGGATCTCGCTGCCGCTGCCGCCGGCGTCCACGACGAGGCCGTCGACTCCGCACTCGCCGCACGAGGCGGCAGAGCCGTCGACGAAGATCAGCGGGACGGTGGCGTAGCCGGGCTGGGTCGTGCCGTCGATCACTACGGGATCCGTGATCGCGGGTAGTTCGAGATCAGGCGTGATCGTCTGTGCGCCGCCCTCGGGAATGTCGAACTCGATCCGATCCGGCGTGCCGGCGTTCGGGTGTGCGTTCGCCTCCTCGATCGCTGCGCGCAACGTGCAGTTGCTGCCCACGTCCGTCTTGCAGACGCCGTCGACAGGGCTTTCATCGCCGAAGTCAGCGGTCGAGTCGACGACGAACGCGGCCGAGCCCGCGGTGGCGAGAACAGCATTCGACAGCTCCGACGTCGAGTGGGTCTCGGGGGTGATCGTCGCCGTGATGTACGACCCGGGCGGCGCGGCGCCCACCGAGACGTCGAACGAGTGGGGGCCGTCCCCGTCCGTGTTGAGGAACCCGGTGCCGAGCCACAGCTCGGCTTCCGCGCTCCCGCCGTTCGAGCCCGCGAAGATCTCGATCGCATAGTTGTGGGTGCCGGGTGAGATGTAGTCGCCGGCGACGTGCGTCACGCCTTCGATGACCACGGCGGACGTCAACGTGACGCGGTGCTGACCGGCGTTCGGACGCACCGTCCCGCCGGGGGACGTGCCGTCGGGCCCATCGTCGCCGATGTCGATGGACTGCCCGTCGTTCGCGAAGATGCGGTTTCCGGACAGGCTGCTCCTGCTCGTCGCACCCACGATCACGACGCCCTTGCCGCCGTTGTGCGCCACGGTATTGGCGGCGAGCTGCGCAACCCCGCCCTCGGGGTCGAACTGCGAGAGGCTGTCGAGAACGATGCCGTTGCCCGTATTGCCGAGATCAGCCGTGCCGGCCGGGTTCGTCCCGATCGCGTTGTCGGCCAGGAACAGGCGGTACGTGCCCGTGGCCGAGATCCCGGCTCCGTCGTAGCCGGTGATCGTGTTGTCGGAGATGTCGACGTGCGAGCTGTTGACGACGGTCAGTGCGGCGTCGGCGGTGGCGGCCGGCGGCGTCAGCCCCGGCGCGATGGAGTTGTTCCGGACGGTGACGTTGTCCGGGACGAAGGGGTCCACGACGGAGGCAGGCGCTGCCCCGGTGACGAGGATGCCGGCCCCGTTCCCGGTGAGCTCGTTGCCGTCGACCGTGCTCGAGCTCGACTCGACGACGATCGCTGTACCGGGCACGCCGGTGATGCCGAGGTGCTTGATCACGCTGCCGTCCGAGCCGGCGGCAAGATGGAGGCCCATCGGGCCGGACGCGCCCGCGAGCGCCGCCCCGTCGATCGTGGGCGGAGACGTGCCGCCGTCGATCGTGACCTGGTCGGTCACCTCCGGCAGGTCGGTCGAGGACAGCGTGACCGCCGGGACGGAGAAGTCGATCGTGTTCGCGCCGTCCTGCGCGTTCGCTGCGTCGATCGCCTCCCGCAGCGTGCACTCGTCGACATCGCAGACGCCGGTTCCCGGATCCGCCGCCGAGTTGACGGTGAAGGTGGGAACCACGGGGATCGTGTACGTGACGATCAGCTGCGGCCGGACGTTCGGATCGCCGGCCTCCTTCGAGGAGAAGCGCACCCAGTAGCCGTCGGGGCCTCCGGGAGGATTGAAGATCTCCATCGAGATCTTCCTGTCGCCTGCGGCCTCCTGCGCGACCGTCTGGGTCATCGTGGGGGTGTACGGCCGGTCATTGCTCGGCCCCGGGAGACGATGGGTGTGCTCGAACACCCCATAGGTGCCTCCATAGAAGATGGGGTCGTAGCCCAGGTTGAGCGGGGTCTCGCGGATATCCGGGAAGCTGCCCTGACCGTCGTCCGGCCGGTTCGCGTAGTCGACGCTTTCGGGCCACGTGTCGTTCGCGAGGAAGATCGCGAACTGGGCCACGTCGCCGTCGTACGAGAAGCCCGAGAAGCTCGAGAGCTTCAGCTTCGCGTCCGTGACCGTCGCGCCTGCCGGCAGGGCTGCGAGGTCGAAGCGGAGCAACCCGTACTGGGGGCCGGGCTGTCCGATGTTGTTGCCGTAGGAGTCGAAGAAGTCCAGGAGGCCGTTGGTGGTCGCAAGCGGATTCGACGCGTCGACGTACGTATCGGCCTCCGGGGTGAGCACGAGCGTGCCGGGGACGGTCGCGACCGCGTCGATCGCGGCGTTCCCGATCGAGACCGTCGTGCTCGACGCCTCCGTTCCCGTGGCGCTGACGACCGCGCCGCTGACTGCGGCCGACGGCGCTGCCAGCTCGAACGACAGCGTCAGCGTGCCGCCGTTCCCCGGGATCGCGATCGGCCAGGGAGCGCCGGCGCTGCCCGGCCAGGTCAACGCGCCCGTTGCTCCCGTGAAGGGCTCGGCGCCGCCGAAGCTGCCGTTCAGCTTCGTCGAGTTGCGCACCAGGCGGAATCCGTCGGGCAGCGTCACCGTCGCCGAGGTCAGCGACGCCGCGCCGGCCTCGGTGTTGGTGAACGTGACGGTCACCGTGGCGATGTCGCCGGTCGCAACAGTCGCGGCCCCGGTCGAGACGGATGTCGTGATCCCACCTGCGCCCATGCTCCCCTGCACCGCTACCGCGGCAAGGCAAGCCGCCGCGACAAGCACGCCAACGCGTACCCCCCAGCGCGACCGAACGTCCCCTCGGCGACTGCTTCTGCCCACGTGCTCACCCACCCTACGAAAAATCGGCTGACAATTCAACAGCGCCTGCAACATCCAACAGCGCCGGCAACATCACTGCGCGCCCCACCTGCGACGCCCGCCGTACAGACGCTGTGTGGGTTCCGTTTGTTGTGAACGGTCCGCAACAGCGATGCTGGCGCAGTGAGCGAGACCTCCTCCCCGCCCTCGGCGCTGGCTCCGTACCTGCCGCGCCTCGTCCGCGCCTGGAGCGAGGAGACCGGTGCGCCACGCTCGCGCGTGATCGACGGCTCGCTGGTCTCGATCGACATCTCCGGGTTCACGGCGCTCGCCGAGCGGCTCGCAGTCCACGGCAAGGCGGGCGCCGAGGAACTGGTGCAGCGCATCTCGTCCGTGTTCGACGACCTGATCGCCGTCGCCGAGCGCCACGGCGGCGACGTGCTCAAGTTCCGGGGCGACGCGCTGC
>Ga0315290_10003231_pt1 | contig 11645 bp, 14 predicted proteins | sample YL17G12_0_MG_FD_203627 | JGI IMG/M metagenome (GOLD analysis project Ga0315290, IMG submission 203627) | Sediment microbial communities from Yellowstone Lake, YNP, Wyoming, USA - YL17G12_0 | ecosystem: Environmental > Aquatic > Freshwater > Lake > Sediment | place: USA: Wyoming | collected...
GTCGATGACCATGGTGAGCGGGGCATCGAGTGTGGCCGAATGAGGATCGCCCTTCTTGTCGATCGAGACGATCGGGTCTTCAGAATAGAGCAGAATATCTTTCATCGGGCCGCTTGCCGCTTTCCTAAAGGCGGCGTTAACGGAGGCGAGGTCACAGTCCTTTTCGGTTTCGACGGTCAGATCCACCAGCGAGACATTCGGCGTGGGGACGCGGATGGCGAGGCCGTCGATCTTGCCCTTGAGTTGCGGCAGCACTAAATGCAGCGCCTTTGCCGCGCCGGTGCTGGTCGGGATCATCGACATGCCTGCCGCGCGCCCGCGCCGCAAGTCTTTGTGGGGCAGATCGAGTAACTGTTGGTCGTTGGTGTAGGAGTGGATCGTGGTCATCACGCCGTGCTTAATGCCGAAATTATCCAAGAGAACTTTTGCCACGGGAGCCAGACAATTGGTCGTGCAGGAGGCGTTGGAGATGATGTGGTGCAGCTTCGGATCGTAGGCCTCGTCGTTGACGCCCAGCACGATGGTGACATCCGGATCGTTCGCCGGCGCGGAAATAATGACATGCTTGGCTCCGGCAGAGAGGTGCTTCCCCGCGCCTTCGCGATCGGTAAAGCGCCCGGTCGATTCGATGACGATGTCGACATCCAGATCTTTCCAGGGAAGCTCTTTCGGATCCTTCATCGCGAGCACCTTAATGGGCTTGCCGTCGACGAGGATTTGGTCGCCTTTGGCCTCGACGCTCTTCTGTAACGTCCCGTGCACCGAGTCGTACTTCAAGAGATAGGCGAGCGTCTTCGCATCTGTGAGGTCGTTAATTGCAACAAAGTGTAGATCGGGATCACCAAGTGATGCCCGCAGGACGTTCCGTCCGATCCGCCCAAATCCATTAATACCGATCCGAATAGCCATGACGAGTGGTTCCTCAAGAAAAATGGGCCGGTTCCAATACCAGCCACAATGAGGGCGATAGTATCGACGACCCTAGGCCTTGTCAAGCAATACCAAAGCGGTAACCCCGCGCCGGATCACAGAAGTTTCGCTGCCTCCCGAACCGGATGCTACAGAATGGGTGCAAAGTCCGCGGACCTGTACCTTGCGTCTCTGTCGCTGGGTTCGTTAGAGTTCGTCGATCCCAGCCTGAGTCGTTTTCCAGTGAGGTATTGGTGAATCTCTTCGAACAGACAACGATGGTGTTGGAGTGGCCGAGACTGTTGGAGGCCCTTGCCGGGCACGCCAGGTCGAAGATGGGGGCGGCGCGCTGTCGAGCCCTCGAATTGGCGACCGATCTGCACGATTCGGAACGGCGTCAACAGGAAACGACGGAGATGGGACAGCTACAAGACGCTGGCGAGGGTCTGCCGAGCTTAGCATTTCCGGATATTCGAGATCCGCTTGCCCGGGCGAAGAAGGGGGCGGCGTTGGAGATCCTGGAACTCCGCGATTGCGCGATCGTGCTGGAGTTGCTGGAGGAGAGCGGCCGTTTTGTGGAGCGGCATCAGAACGACGCGCCCGCGCTGGCATCCGTCGCGCACCCCCTGCGATCGGTCGAGGAAATGCGACCAGTGAAAGCCGCGCTGGATGCGGCGATCCACCCAGACGGCTCGATCAAGGAGTCGGCGACGCCGGAGTTGCGGCGCTTGACCCATCAGGCTCACACGCTCAAACAACAGATACGGCATCAAGTAGATCAGATGCTCCACTCGCGCCGCTTTGAGGAGATCCTCCAAGAACAGTATTTCGCCCAGCGAGAAGGCCGCTATGTCATTCCTGTGAAAACCGATATGCGGGGCCGGGTGCCGGGGATCGTACATGACGTCTCGGCCAGCGGGGCGACGGTGTTTATCGAACCGCGCGAACTGGTCGAGCTGAACAACTCGATTAAAGTGGCGGATCTTGAGATCGAACGGGAAGTGCGCCGCATCCTCCGTGAGTTGTCCGCCCTCGTCGCTGCACAAGTCGGGGTTGTGCTGGCGGGGCTTGAGGCGCTAGCTGAGCTGGATGGTATTGCGGCGCGGGCATCGTTTGGCCGCCAACTGAAGGCGCAGCCCGTCGGGCTCAATAATGAAGGGCGCGTGAGGCTGCTGCAGGCCAGGCATCCCCTGCTTGTGTTGTCGAAAGGGCAGGTGGTCGCCAACGATATTCTCTTAGATGAATCGATCCACGTGCTCGTCATCTCCGGCCCCAATACGGGCGGGAAGACCGTGACCCTCAAGATCGTCGGTCTCTTTGCTCTGATGGTCCGGGCCGGATTGCATCTGCCCTGTGACGCGGAGTCCGAGATGGCGTTCTTTCCCGACGTCTATGCCGATATTGGCGACGCACAAGACCTGGCCCGCGATCTGTCCAGCTTTTCGGCGCATATGACCCAGATGATTCAGCTGCTCGATGAAACGGACCGTCAGCGCAGGGACGACGCGAATGCTATCCCGCTGCAATGGTTGGTCCTCCTCGATGAACCGGTGACCTCGACCGATCCGTCAGAAGGGGCGGCCCTGGCCGAAGCCTTGCTCTGCCGGCTGGCCACGCTGGGGATGAAAGTCGTCGCGACCACCCACTATGGATCGCTGAAGGCCTTGGCGCACACGATGCCAGGCTTCGCGAACGCCAGTGTCGAGTTTGACGTGGCGACGCTCTCGCCGACCTATCGGCTCTTTATGGGGGTGCCAGGTGGGTCGTCCGCGCTGGAGATTGCCGGCCGGTTAGGGATGGATCGGGCCTTGCTGGATGAGGCGAGGCTGAAGCTCCATAAAGACGAGCGAGCCATGGAAACGATACTGCACGATCTGCAAGCCACGCAGCGGCAGTTGTCCGATGATCTGGCCCGCGCGGTCGAGGCCAGACGGGAGGCGGAACAGGCCGAACAGCGTGCGAAAGCACAGTTGGCTCACTTGGAAGATACCGAACGGGAAGCGCAGAAGGGCCTTAAGCGAAAACTCAGTGAGCAATTCAGTCGCGCGCGGGCTGAAGTGCAAGCCACAGTTGATGCCGTCAAGGGCGAGCAGAAGTTGATCAAAGCCAAAGCGGCGAAGCAACGATTGTTCGAGCTTGAGGCGCAGACAAGAGCCGAATTGGCCCCGGCCGGCACGCCCATCCCGCTTGAGCAATTGGGGGTAGGGGATCAAGTCGAGATCAGCGGGCTCGGCATGACCGGGACACTCCTCGAATCACCGCAGGGGAAGAAGCGAGTGAGGGTAAAGGTAGGGGCGGGGGAACTGTTGGCCACAGTGGCGAATCTCGTCGGCCTCGCACGAGGGCAGGCAGCACCGCCGAAGTCGGCGCCATCTCCATCGAGTCCCCGCCGGTTCTCGCCAGGCGGTGGGCTGGGGCTGGATGAACAGACGGTCGTGGATGTTCGCGGGCGAGCAGCGGACGAAGCTCTGGATCAAGTGATTGCGGCGTTGGACCGCGCGATGATGGCTGCCGTGCCGTTTCTCCGCATCATTCATGGCCACGGCACGGGGAAACTCAAGGCCACACTGCGAGAGTATTTGAAAGACTCCCCCTATGTCGCCAGCACCCGCCCTGGTGATCGTGCAGAAGGAGGGGATGGTGTGACGATCGTGACGTTGCGCTAACAGGATGCTGAATAAGTCCGCCAGCTTCGTTCTCGGCTCATCGAAATCATCAACGTACCCCCGAGGGTACGCCTCTGGTTTCGATTAGCCTGCGGCCTTGCTGGACGGACTTTTTGAGGATCCTGAGGCTATTCTGGCCTCAGCACCACAAAGAAGATTCAGATAAAACGATGGTCGCTTGATACGTCGCGCTACTCGACGATCGCCAGCTTCGTTTCATCCAGATGTTTTTTGAGATAGATCATGAACGGCGTCCCGCCTGTCCCGACGGCAGTGGGATTGCTGGCGTGGGACTGATGTTGCCGGTGAATGTAACTTTCGGCATAGCCGATGTGAATGCCGCGAAACTGCGCGAGCAGATCGACGCAGGTGCAGTAGGCAGTCCAGAGATCGGGACGGCTGAGCTTGCGATCGCGGACATAGCCTGAGAGCACGGGTAGGCCCCGATGGTCCGTGGTCTCCTCCAGGGCCTGTAAGAATGTCCGGTGGCGGGGAGGCATGTAGTCGCGCATCTCTTGCAGGTACACGGTTAACGGGTCCGGCGCATGGGCGATTCCCAGCCCGGCATCGAGGCAGGGCACAATGGAGCTTTGTGCGCCGGTTTGGTCACGGAACTGTTGCGGGCGTCCCTCGTAAGCCGCGACTCCTTCGTACCCGAGGCCGTTGGGAAGCGCAGGGTTATTCTTTCAGGCGTGGATGTAGGGCTGCACACGGTTGTAGTACACATAGGGATCGCAGCGATCTTTCATCCTGAGCAAGGTGTCGCGCATTGCTTCTTGCGCCTGCACCAGCGAGGCGAGTCCCTGCAACGTGTCATCTTCCTTATCCGAGGTCGCGCCACTTACCGCCCGTACGAGTCCGGCGAGTCCGGGCCCTGCTTCCCGCTCGATCTGGATGTGAACCACGACAAACCACTCTTCGTCGAGACCGCCGAGAAAATTCTGCAGCAAAACAATGTTGTCGAGCCGAACGGGCTTGGCAGGATCGAGTCGCCGCCAATTGTCGAGGGCATAGGGGGAGTAGGAGAGCACCGGCGGCCGGCCGAGCCGCTGGGCGATCTGGTGCCAAGGTTGAGCCAGGTGGGGCGGCAAGGTACTGGCCGGCTGGTCCGGCACTTCCCAGACATAGGCGTGGCCGGCAAACGAGAGAATGCGCATCGCGGCCCGATAGTCCTCGATACGCCAGGATGCAGGCACGGAGGGAAGCAGTATGCGCTGCTCGTCGATGAACCGTCGGACCATGCGGGCGCTGAGCAGTTTCGGCAGCTCATGTCCGAGCTGATTCAATGTGGGGCAGTCAGGCAGCTGTTCTTGAGGGTCCCGGGGGAGAAACCCCTGTTCAGGCCTGATCTCGTAATCGGAGAGGACGAGGGGAGCGGGCGTCGTGGGTTTCATAAGCGCTTCCGGTTCGTATGACCTCGGCACCTAGCTGGACTCGATTATTTTATATATCGGATGCAGCCCATTTACTGTTCGTGGAACGGGCGCAGTGAGGGGGAGAGGGGATGGAGCCTGATGATCTTCTGTGCTCGCGCAACCCGCGGTCGCGGACTCCCCTCGTTGGACGCGCGCAATGGAAGATCAATCTGGGCTGCTGCTGGTATCAAAGACACTGAGTTAGGTGTAGGAATGAAACCGGAGGTGGGTTATGGAGCGACGCAAGTTTACGCGAGAGTTCAAGGTGGAGGCGGTGAAGTTGATCCAGGAGCGTGGGGTGACGGTGGCGCAAGCCGCGCGGGATTTTGGTGTGCAGGGGACGGTGTTGCGCCGATGGGTGCAGGAGTGTGCAGCTGATGCACCGCAGGCCTTCCCGGGCCAGGGGCAGATGAAGCCTGAGTAGGCGGAACTCGCAAGGCTCCGCCGTGAAGTCATCAAGTTAAAGGCGGAGCACGACATCTTAAAAAAAGCCGCGGCCTACTTCGCGAAGGAGGCGCTGTGAAGTTCGCCTTGATCGCGACACACCGAGGAATATGGCCGACGGAATGGTTGTGCGAGGCGCTCGGGGTCTCGCGCGCAGGCTTTTATGCCTGGCGGACCCGGTCGCCGAGTGCCCGGGCGAGGGCCAATGACCAGCTGCTAAGCAGGGTGCGATCCAGCTTACTTGCCAGCGACCGTACCTATGGTGCCCGGCGTGTCTGGCACGACCTGCTGGCTGATGGGGTTTCCTGCGGCCGACATCGGATCGAGCATCTCATGCGACAGGCGGCGTTGCGCGCCCGTCCCAGACGGCGGCGAGTGCCGTCGGATACCGGGGGACGGTCGACGAACGCCGTCGCGCCGAATGTGCTCGACCGGACGTTCACCGCCGCGTCGGCAAACCGCAAATGGGTCGCCAACTTCACCGACCTCTGGACCGCCGAAGGCTGGCTCTACGTGGCCGCGGTCGTGGACCTTTTCTCGCGACGGGTTGTCGGCTGGTCCATGAGTGCGACGATGACCACGCAGCTCGTTACCAATGCGCTCGTGATGGTGATCTGGCGACGGGGCACGCCCGAGGCCGTGTTACATCACTCCGATCGGGGCAGCCAGTACACCAGTGAGCCCTTCCAGCGGCTTCTCGCCGACCACGGCGTTACCTGTAGCATGAGCCGGGCCGGCAACGTCTGGGACAATGCCACGATGGAGAGCTTCTTCTCCTCGCTGAAGACCGAACGCACGGCGAGCAAGACGTACCAAACGCGAGATCAGGCCAAAGCCGACGTGTTCGATTATATCGAGCGCTTCTATAATCCCAGGCGGCGACACTCGACGTTGGGCTATCTTAGTCCGATAGAGTTCGAACGGCAGGCGGAATTAGCGTAGGCCGGGGTCAACTAAACCAGCAGTAGCCCAGACTACTAGGCACATATGCTGAGGTGGACAAGGCACTATCCACAGTATTAATTACGCGATTTAAGGAGTTCACTAGTTGTCCTGTCTTGGTGAACACATCTTAGTGTTGGGGGGATATTTCATTAACAGCAGAGGGCGCTTTTAGATGCTTAGTGGGGACAGAAATTGAGATGTTGGAGATCAGTAATGTGATGCGAGAAAAGACTTCACATGCCGGTTCGCTGTGACATTTTTCCGAAAAACTGGACCAGCCAAACGGGGAAAATCTTTACCCTGCAGCCTTCCAACCCAGGAGGGCTACGGTGAAAAGAGCTAGTATTCCGAGGAGCAGATTGCTGGTCGTCGATTAGAGAGATGTGCATGAACGTGATTAAGAAAATATCTTTCATCTTGATAGCGATAGTCGCCGGAGGCATAATGCCTCTGTTGTTACTAGAACTATTGCTAAGGTGTTTGCCTGTAGAGACAAATGTTGAGTATCCAGTCATTACAAAATCATCGCCATATTTACATTTACAGCCGTACTCAGTTCGAACTAGCTCGTTGGGGTGGAATTTTTATAATGTGATAACAAAGCAAGCTAACAACTATGGATATATCTCAGACGTGGATTATTCTAGAAATGGAAGACCGACGCTTGCAGTTATAGGCGATTCATATGTGGAGGCAATGCAGGTAGCTAAAAAGCGAAGCCTTTCGGGAATTCTGGAAAATTCAGATATAGGCGGCATATATAATGTTGCGATTTCCGGATCTGCACTTTCCCAATATGTTGCTTTTGTAAAATTAGCTGAATCGGAATTTAATCCAAAAGCATTCGTGATTGTTGTTGTAGGCAATGACTTTGATGAAAGTTTATGTTCTGTTCGTCCGCAACCCGGACATCATTGCTACGAACGTCTGGATCGCGATTTAAAGCTAGCTTTGAAGGAATTTTATCCAGCAACTGGGATTAGAGGAGCCGCGAAACATTCTGCCCTGATGAGATATCTTGTATTTAATTTAAAAGTGGACTGGAGAAGAATGCTGAGTGCGGCTAATTTACTCAGTGATGAAGTTAGCGACGTTAGATACGCTGGCAACACTCAGTTTTTAAAAACTGTCCCGATCGAGCAAGAATCTCTCGCTGTGGTAGATCAGTTCTTTAAGGATCTAAGCTTAATAATTGGGAGTAAGCCCGTCCTATTCATTGTTGATGCTGATAGGGAATCTATCTATGGGGGATCTAGTATTGATGGTTCGTATTTCTCGAGGATGAGAAATCATTTTATCACTCGAGCACAAGATTATAATCATGAAGTTATAGACATGTATCCGATATTCTTGGATCATTATAGCAATCATAGGGCAAAGTTTGAATTTCCGACAGATGGGCATTGGAATGAATTGGGTCACAGATTGGCGGCAGATGCTGTTCTGCGCAGTAATACCGTTCAGCAGTTGATGCTGAGTGAATGAAATGTGCGATTTGGGGACATCCGTTCACTTTCCCCCACATTGGTGTCGAGTTTGAGCGTGTCGCCTGAGTATTTGTAAACGTTCCTCTATCTGAGACGGGGTCAAAGGAGAATATTTTGGCAGAATTATCCCTCTGTCCAGGAAGTTCTTTTGGCCAATCGAACTTCACTGAGGCATAGATCGTCAGCATTTTCAAGGAGGCCGATCCCGGACGGCCTGGCAACGAGACCCGGCGGATATATGAGATTAGTTCTGTGACCTATTGCACGTGGGAAACCAGGTCTGCTCGGAGGCACCGTGTGTGCAGCGGCTCAAGGAGCCGGAGCCCGAGAACGGTTTCCTCAAGCGGCTCTATGCCGACCTCTCCCGGAAGAATGCGGCGTTGAAGGAGGTCATCGCAAAAATGCTCTAAGAGTTGTTTAACGGCGGGAGGTGGTGGCCCACATGGTCAGTCAGGGCGACCTACCGGTTCAGCAGGCTTGTCAGGCAATCGGGTTAGGTCGGGCCAGCACCTGTCGACCGCTCATCGACTCGGCTCGGGCGGGATGCGCCGGTAATTGCCGCGCTCACGACGCTCGTCGCAGCTTATTTTGACTTTCCTGCAATTCCTTGGACGCCTGGTTAAGCTATAGCCGTCCTCGATTCAAACTCGGCAGGGGAGTAGTAGCCGAGTGTGGAGTGATGACGCAGCCGATTATTGAGCCCTTCGATATACATCGAAGATGTCCTGCGTTGCCTCTTCGCGCGTGCGTCCAGACGTAGATGACCCCGGCCCACACTCGGTTCGGGCGCGCAATCGAGAATTGGCGATCGAACACGTTCGCCGCCCCCTGCAGTCGGTGACTTGACTGAGTCGTGGCGCGCTACTGCTTTACGGTCTTGACCTGGATCCCTTAGGTACGCATGAGCCGCGCGATGAGGTTCTCGCCGACACAGTGCCCTCGCTTGATCAGGGCGTCCCAGATGCTGGGACTGCCGTGGGTCTTGCGGGACTCTTGGTGGATCACCAGGATTGCCGAGAGCAAGGTGCGGGTATACACCGACCGGTTGCTCTCAGGCCTCGCGCGAAATGCTTAATAGCCCGCAGCCAATACGGCGAGTGCGTGGATATGAGTAGGTTGGAAACGCGACGGTCGTGCTCCTGGATCGTGAGGTATCTCATTAGGACTCTCGAGCGAAGAACGCCTCCGAACATTGTGAAAGTCCCGCCCCTGGCGCAATAGCACGTTCTCACGCTTGAGCGTCGCCAACTCCTTGCACAGGATCGCGAGCGTAGTCCATTGCGCGTGTGCGTGCCGCTGTCCACTGACCCAGCGAGGCAGCTCATTGTCTGGGATGCCCGGTTCCCAGGCGATCTGCGCCACGAGAAGACCAGACTCGCTGACCAGGCGCACAGCCTCCGTTTGAAACGCGTCGGTGTACTCACGTCGTGTCGATGCGGGCATGATGGCCTCCAATTTCACGATTATTCTTCTTTTAGGAGTGTCTGTGAAAGTGGGGGAGGGGCACTTCCCCTACTGAAGAGGAATGCTACTACACCTGAAGAGGAATTCCATCCGCGAGATCATATGCTATATTTTCATATGCCTGGAAGTGAGTCATGGGAGTGAGAGGGCGAAGCTGTGTCATCAGATAAATTCAAGGTCGAGACAAATAAACCGCAACAACAGTTACGAAAGCAATGGTTTGCGTTGTGTACGCGCGCACGTCACGAGAAGGCCGTTCGGGAGCGACTCTGTAAGAGAGGGTACGAGGAATTCCTGCCCACTTTCATCTGCACTAGCCAATGGTCAGACCGGACAAAGAAGATAGAAACAACGCTGTTCCCGGGATATTGTTTCGCGCGGTTCGAAACCTGTGAACTGTTCGATGTCCTCCAAGTGCCCGGCATATGCTATGTCGTCGGAGGCGGAGGTCAGCCAGAAAGTGTCCCTGAGGAGGAGATAGAGGCACTGAGAAAACTTATGGCGAGCGCAGTATCGTACAGCCCGCATCAAGGCATCTCAGAAGGAATGTTAGTGCAAATCGCAAGAGGACCTCTGGCTGGTATTCGAGGTCGCCTTATGAGCCAGGATGGCGGGGACTATGTGATCATAGGCGTGGACCTAATTAAATTAGGTGCGAGAGTGAGGGTCCAAGCCAATGACGTTATACCGGTCATAGAACTGCTAAGCAGGAAAGAAGGTGCTACCTGCTCAAGTGAGAAATCGGATCTCGCAGCTGGCTACGACCTGAAGCAAGGATTGAAGTAACCTAGCCCCCGGCTTCGGGACGCCGCATTTTTGTTGCCAAGGATGAGAGAAGGATGCTGCATAGTAAAAAATCTCGTATCCCCTGGCGAAGTCTCCGTAAACTAATCTTTCTCGCGGCAATGCTATGGGGCCAGAGTCAAATTGGCGAATGCTTGGCGCAGCAGGCCCCATCAATTCGTCCGGGCGCCATGTTTGGCGGACAGGGGAATTTTTGGCTCTCTCAGTACGCTAATCCTGCAGTCCTTGGCGCGCTGTATCAAACGCCGGATTGGCCCATGACCGGGTATTATCCTCTTTATCCGGGAACCCAGTTGCCACTCATTTCTGCTGACGGCGTATTGTTGGGGCCGCTCAAGTTGAATCCCATGATGGGAGTGGCTGAAATGTACACCGACAACGTATTCAGGACCCACACCAATAAAACAAGCGACTTTTTTACGACTCTTTCGCCAGGCCTTCAGGCGAGTTTGCCGTTCGCTGGAAGACATAATTTTGTGGTCGATTACCGTACGAATTTGCAGTATTACCAAAAGACTCCGTCGAACGATGTTCAGGATCAAACTGCATCAGGAAGATTTCAGTTTGATTTTCCAGGAGGCCTTAAGGTTGACCTGGCAGGCGAGTACAAGGTTGGGCATGATCCAAGAGGGACTGCAGTGGACACGAGGACTGAAGAAATAAATAAATGGGACACAAATAGCTTCGTTGGTCAAGCGGAGTATGTTGGCGCACAGTCCAGTATCAGGATGAACGTGCAGTCGACACGCTGGCAATATCTGAACAATGGTCAAGCTCCCATCCAGGGCCGATTAGTCAACTACGCAGGACTGACCTTTTCTGGTGATGTCTCTCCTAAAACCGCTCTTCTGGCAAATGTCGGTGTTCAACAACAGATTTTTGATGAGAATCAAAATATGGATAGTGCCGTATACCAGATTAGTGGAGGGGCGAAGTGGAACGTAAGCGAACTGACTTACGGGCAGATTCTGATCGGATTACAACACTTGCAGTTTACAAAAGCTCAGGTCAACCAGCCTCCTCCTGTATTAAGCCAGTTCACTAGAGCGTCCGATTCCTATACCAACTTCTTTGTAATGGGAAACATGGTTTGGGCACCGACGTCACTATTGACGATCAGTCTGCAACCATACCGGACTGTCCAGCAGACTGCTGTGGCTACCTCGCTATTTTTTATTGCCACCGGGGCAAATTTGGGAGCGAGTCACAGGCTGACCGACAGCACAACGTTAACCCTCAATGCTGGAATAGAGCAGGATCAATTTACGAGTGCGTCTGGGGACACCAGCTCCAGCAGCAATAGGACCGACCTTCTGAAGAATGTTAGTGTAGGAGCTAAGTATCGAGCGGTCAAATGGTTAGGGTTAGGTGTCCAATACATGTATGAGGACAGAGGTTCGACGGATCCCACGTTTCAGTACACAGCAAATACATTTATGGTATCTGCCCAAGTTTTGTTTTAACATGGGAGTGGAGAAATGAATCGTTACACGGATCGTAGGCTTACTCAG
>Ga0315290_10003234_pt1 | contig 11642 bp, 9 predicted proteins | sample YL17G12_0_MG_FD_203627 | JGI IMG/M metagenome (GOLD analysis project Ga0315290, IMG submission 203627) | Sediment microbial communities from Yellowstone Lake, YNP, Wyoming, USA - YL17G12_0 | ecosystem: Environmental > Aquatic > Freshwater > Lake > Sediment | place: USA: Wyoming | collected...
GTATGCTTTGTTCATGATGTTCAAACTAATGGACTCTTTGATTGGCTCAAGGATCAAGCTGCCACTTTGGGATACTCCGCCACCGAATATGAGTATCGATGGATTATACATATGCAAAAAACCTGCCATTGCCTGGCCTATGAAATTTCCCGCACGGGTAAAGGCTTCTCTGGCAAGTTCGTCTCCCTTTCTGGCGGCATCATGAATATCCCGGGCATTGTACTCCTCCTTGGAACTTAGCCCTGATTGCCTGCCGCTGGCGATTTGCGCTCTGACATATTTGGCAATGGCTGGTCCGGAAGCAACCGCTTCCAGATGACCGGGTACGCCACAGGAACACTCTGGTCCGCCAGGGATGACCGTAATATGACCCAATTCGGAGGCCATGCCATTCCATCCTTCAATAAGCATATTATTACTGATGACGCCTCCTCCGATCCCCGTGCTTATTGTCATGTAAACGATATCATGGTGTCCCTGACCAGCCCCATACTTCCATTCTCCAAGCGCAGCCAGATTGGCATCATTTCCCAGATAAACAGGGACATGATATTTCTTTGCCAGCAATTCAGCCAGGGGATATTGTGTCCAAGCAGGGATATTTGGGGTGGAAATGATGATCCCAGTGCGCGGATTCAAGGGACCTGGAACTGCGACAGCAATTGCATCCACCGGTTCATCAGGCCACACATTGTCAATCAGGGCAGTAAGGCGCTCAAGAATTCCGGCTTCCAATCCTCGTGAAGCAGAGTGCTGTATGGTTAATGGAGTTATCCCAGAGCGCGGATATACAGCACTCCGTAGTTGAGTACCACCGACATCTACAGCCACAATGCAGCCCATAAAGGAAATTATAACATGCAGAGAACAAGGGCATTATTTTATTGCTGATATATGCTCAGATTTCAAACTTTGTAGAATAATTCACTATAATAATTCACTATTGTTGACTATTCCCATAAAGACTGCTATCATCCTTGAAATGTTCAAACGCCGTGAAACTTGGCAAGTATCAACATTAAGGATGATTTCCCGATTCTTACGATGGTTCGTTCCCGGAATTGGCGTAAAGCGTTGGTTCCTGGTCCTCTTGGTTGGAATTACTCTTATTGGTGTTGGAATGGCAATTCTAGTTCTGGATACCTACCGATCAGCTCCTGACACATGGTGGTTGCCAATAGTCTCGGTGATCTCATTGAGATTTCTAACCCGTCCGTGGCGAATTATTATATTTTTTGCGCTCGGATTTGGATTGGTTTCTTTTGGAATTTGGCGCCTCAATCGGTCCTTATTGGTACCCTTTTTACGACCTGGTCAACGGTTGGTGGACCAAGTTGCTGATTACCGCCGGCGAGAGCGTGGGCCACAAATAGTTGTCATTGGAGGGGGACATGGTATTGCCACCGTCTTGCGCGGTTTGAAAGCCTTTACTAATAACCTGACTGCAGTTGTGTCGGTCGCTGATGATGGCGGATCCTCCGGTGAATTGCGACGAAATCTGGGAATCCTTCCACCTGGAGACATTCGTAACTGCCTGGCGGCATTGTCTGACGATGAAGCATTGTTGACCCAACTTTTTCAGTACCGATTTGGAGAAGATACCGGCTTGGGAGGGCATTCCTTTGGGAACTTGTTTATTTCAGCTCTCTCCGATATAACAGGAAGTTTTGAGAAAGCAATAGCCGAATCGGGACACGCCTTATCGGTCCACGGGAGGGTGCTCCCGACCACCTTGCACAATGTACGCCTAGTGGCAGATGTTCAATTACCAAATGCTCAGACCGAGGTTAGGGTGGAGGGTGAAAGCAGAATCCCCCAGTCGGCAGGGAAAGTGCGCCGGGTGTGGCTTGAACCAGATGGTGTATCCGCATTTCCTCCTGTGATACAAGCGGTTCTGGCTGCCGATATGATCATCATTGGACCTGGGAGCCTTTATACCAGTATCCTGCCCAATATGCTGGTTCGTGATTTGCTCGACGCTATCCAATCAAGTCGGGCGATAAAATTCTTCATATCCAATGTAACCACACAACAAGGGGAAACTGATATGTACACATCCGGGGATCACATCCGTTCACTTGAAGAACTTGTCGGCTCTGAACTTGTTGATATAATCGTGTGCAATTCATGGTATGGTGAAAAAATGAATCAAGGTATCCAGTGGGTGAGGGTGGATAAGGAGCTTGAAGGTGATTCCCGGCTATATCTATCTGATCTTGCCGACCATCAGCAGCCGGGGCATCACGATGCAGAAAAATTGGCCCAAGTGTTGATGGATTTATATAATGAGCGCACTGGACCAATTTCAAAGGGATAAACAACGCGCTAGCGTTGAAAAAATTCAAAAGTAAGGAGAACAGACATGACTGTCAAAGTAGGAATCAATGGTTTTGGCCGGGTAGGCCGTCAGGTCCTAAAGGCCATCCGGGATTATCACTCAGATGCTTTGGAGGTGGTCGCCTTCAACGACATTGGTGACATGAAAACGATGGCTCACCTGCTCAAGTACGACTCTAACTATGGTCGTTATGAAGGCACGGTCGAATTTGCAGAGGATCATCTCCTAATCGACGGGAAGAAAGTGACTGCATTCAAAGAAACAGATCCAGCAGCAATTCCCTGGAAAGATCTCGGAGTGGAGATCGTCATCGAATCAACCGGCCTTTTTACAATCAAGGAAGATGGTGTCAATAAAAAGGGCAAGACGGTCAAGGGGGCTGTCAATCACATAACAGCTGGAGGTGCAAAAAAAGTCATCATATCCGCACCTGCTGAAGGTGAAGATATCACCATCGTGATGGGAGTTAATGACGATAAATATGATGCCAAGATGCATCACGTGGTTTCGAATGCCTCCTGCACCACGAACTGTCTCGCCCCAGCGGCAAAGGTTGTGCACGATAAATACACTATAAAACGGGCATTTATGACCACAATCCACGCTTACACCAATGATCAAAAGATACTAGATATGCCTCACTCGGATCTCCGGCGCGCACGTGCGGCAGCCATGAGCATCATTCCGACAACCACAGGCGCAGCAAAAGCGATCTCCCTGGTGATTCCTGATCTTAAAGGAAAATTCGATGGTTACGCACTGCGCGTACCCACGTCGACTGTTTCCGTTGTGGATTTCACAGCTGAACTTGAAAAATCCACCACCACCGATGAATTACGACAGGCATTTCGGGATGCCGCCAAGTTGCCGCGCAATAAGGGTATCCTCCAGGCAATGGACGAACCCTTGGTCAGTATTGATTTCAAGGGTGATCCACACAGCGCATCTGTGGACCTGCCATTCACGAGCGTTCTAGGTAAGGCGGAAAATAACTTCGTAAAGGTCGTTGCCTGGTACGATAATGAATGGGGTTACTCGGTGCGGACAGCAGATTTGGCCGCATTAATGGCGCGGTCATTGTAAACACTCCCGCGATTGGTGGAGATTTCGTGTGACCGTCCAGACAATTGGCCGGAGCAATTTTTGGAGACTCTATGAATAAGAAATCCGTCAGAGATATTAATTTGAAGGACAAACGCGTCCTTATGCGCGTGGATTTCAATGTTCCAATGGAAGGTGGAAAAGTCACCGACGATAAACGAATTAAAGCAGCTCTTCCCTCGATCGAATATATCCTGAAGGAAGGCGCGACTTCTTTGCTGCTAATGAGCCATTTGGGACGACCGAAAGGTGGATTCGACCCAGAGTTCAGTCTAAAGGCTGCCGCAGATGTACTGGCAAGTCATCTTGGAAAGCCAGTTCTAATGGCTCCTGACTGTATTGGCCCTGAAGTGGAGAAAATGGTAAAAGTTCTGAAACCGGGTGGTGTCCTGATGCTTGAAAACACCCGCTTTCATCCCGAAGAAGAAAAAAATGACATGGAATTAGCCAAAAAGATGGCTGCATTGGGTGACATCTTTGTAAATGACGCATTTGGCTCTGCCCACAGGGCACATTCCTCTACCGAAGGTGTAGCGCATTTTCTTCCTGCCGTTTCCGGATTTTTAATGGAACAGGAACTTGGGTACCTTGGCAGAGCAACTGCCAATCCACAACATCCGTACATTGCCATCCTCGGAGGCGCCAAGATCAGCGATAAAATCCTGGTCGTTGAGAACTTGCTTTCCAAGTGCGACAAGCTGATCATTGGTGGGGGAATGGCGAATACTTTCCTCGCCGCAAAAGGAAACCAAATGCAGGACAGCCTGGTGGAAACCAGTTCTATCGAGACCGCGAAATCCATCCTGGTTAAATCTGGTGACAGAATTGTACTTCCTGTAGACGCGGTGATCGCAGATAAATTTGAACCGGAAGCTACATCCAGGATCGTGGATGTAGACAAAATACCGGCAGGCTGGCGTATGATGGATGTAGGTCCTTCAACCTTGAAATGTTATCAAGAAACCCTTAACGGAGCCAAGTTAATTGTATGGAACGGGCCAGTGGGTGTGTTCGAGATGCCCAAGTTTGCTGAAGGGACATTCGCGCTCGCCAGAATGCTGGCAGAATCCGGTGCCACCACAGTAATCGGAGGCGGTGATAGCGCCAGTGCAGTAAAGAAAGCGGGCGTGGCCAAACAAATGACTCATGTTTCCACCGGTGGTGGTGCTTCGTTGGAATTCCTGGAGGGAAAAGTATTGCCGGGTGTGGCAGCATTGCTCGATAAATAATCCAAATCGACTGGACGGGCTTCATGCCCGTCCTGTTCAAAATGGCAAAACATCAAAATGGAATCACCCAAGGGATCTCAGAGAAAATCCAATATTGGTTTGATTATTTTCATTTCAAATTGTGTTACTTTTTGTTGTGCTCGTATTACCCTGGTCTTGACAACGGGATTGGGTCTATCCCACCTTGATTTCTCGACCTTAAACAGGTGAAGGTAATCTAATCATACGCGATTTTTCGATTGAATATTCGAAGAAACCTTTAGAAAGTCACGGGAGATATTTTCATGCGAATACCATTTGTGGCAGGTAACTGGAAAATGAATAAGACAATAGCTGAGGCAAGGGAATTTGTTTCTGAGATTAGCCCGGCGCTTGGAAAAATAAACGGAGTCGAAAAAGTAATTTGTCCTGCATTCATGGCACTTTTCCCGGTTGGAGCGCTCCTTCAAGGGACAGATATTGGTTTAGGGGCACAAGATATGAACTGGGAATCGAAAGGAGCGTTTACTGGTGAAGTCGCACCCGGTATGGTGGCGGAATTCTGCAAGTATGTCATCATCGGTCATTCCGAACGACGGACATTATTTTTTGAAAACGATGAAATCGTAAAAAAGAAAACAGCCGCGGCGCAAGCGGTAAACCTGATCCCTATCGTATGCGTCGGCGAGACTTTGGTTGAGTACGAAGCCGGACGAACCGAAGAGGTTGTCAGTCGTCAGGTAAGGGAGGCACTGAAGGGATTTGATGCTGATTTCATTGCACGAATTGTAATTGCCTACGAACCTGTGTGGGCTATTGGTACAGGTCGCGCTTCCACCAGTGATAACGCAGATTCGATCATCCGCAAGTATATTCGCAAACCATTGGCCGAGATGTACGGTGAAGAGGCTGCAAACGATACTCGTGTGCTTTACGGAGGATCTGTCACTGCGGCCAACGCGAAGGAGTTTTTCAACAAACCTGAAATTGATGGTGCATTGGTCGGAGGCGCGAGTCTGAAAGCGGAAGAATTTCTTGGGATTGTATCTGCTGCTGCAAATGCGAAAATTAAGTCAGGGGAAAATTAATTTACTGTGATCCAAATGAACAATTACCTGATACCCTTCTGATTGAATTGCGGGAATTCGTTTGAATTACTTAATCGCATTTAACGGTCTATTCTGGCTATTTGTCACCCTGACTGGTTTTATCTTTATTCAGCGGATCCTTCATCGGGAATTTCAGGCTTTCTTACTCATTCTGACCAGAAATTCAAGAATAACGCAAGTTATTTTCTCCGTGGTTTTCTTGCCGGGAGTTCTTTTACATGAAATCAGCCATTTTATCATGGCAAAAATCCTCGCTGTACCAACTGGGAAGTTTTCGCTCATTCCACAAGCACGATCTGATGGTACATTGCGTCTAGGCTATGTTGAAACAGCGACTGGAGGATTTATTCGTGATTCATTGATCGGAGTTGCTCCATTAGCGGCTGGTTGTGTTATTGTCAGCTATGTGGCGAGCAGCCAAATGAATGTTGTACCTCTATGGGATTTGATTCGCAATGGTGAATGGGGGGTGTTCTGGATCAACCTATCTTCAGTGCTTAATAGCCCCGGTTTCTGGTTGTGGTTCTACTTGGCTTTTGCAGTTTCAAGTACGATGATGCCATCCCAATCGGACCGGCATGCATGGCTTCCCCTTGGAATTCTTATTGTTGGATTGATTATTCTTGCGATCCTTGCAGGCGCAGGCACCTGGATGTTGGAAAAACTTGCCCCCAATGTGAATAATTTCATGCGAGCACTCGCGTTGATATTCGTAATGAGTGGAGTGCTTCATATCGTATTGACTATGCCATTATTATTATTGCACTGGATCTTAGCGCGAATCACTGGAATGGATGTGAAATAACCTGGCATGTGTCAAAAGAAATAAGACTCTTTGGTGATAAGAACCAGGTTTCTGGATTTCGTATCTTTTACGATTCTTCTCACGCGGTTCCAAATTGCCGATCCCCTGCATCACCAAGGCCTGGCAATATATAGCCATGCTCGTTTAAACGGTCATCAATTGCAGCTAGATAAACCGACACATCGGGGTGTTTCTCCTGCATCGCATTTATTCCTTCAGGGGCACCAATTAGCCCAACAAATTTTATTTTATTCACACCCCAGGTTTTTACAATATCAGTACTGGCGACTGCAGAGCCACCTGTCGCCAGCATCGGATCGAGGATGATACAGACTGATACTGTGGGTTCAATCGGGAGTTTATTGTAATACTGCACGGGTTTGAGCGTTTTCTCATCACGGTAAAGGCCGATATGCCATACTTCTGCGCTGGGCATTAATTCCCAGAATCCATCCACCATGCCCAAACCGGCCCGCAGGATTGGGACGAGGCCTACCTTTTCTCTTAATTCTACTCCCGACATTGTAGAAAGCGGTGTTTCAATACGACGTTCAACAATGATGAGGTCAGCGGTGGCTTCATATGCAAGAAGAGCGGAGATTTCACGCACTAGTTCACGAAATTTCTTCGGATCAGTATGCTTGTCACGTAATTTGGATAATTTATGTGCAACGAGTGGATGGTTGGAAGCAAAAACGTTGGTCATGATACCTCCATTTGGATGCATTATATCCGAGGTCTCGACGGAAGGTTCTGGGAAGGATTACTTGTCGGATAGGTTTAGAACAGCGGAATCGGCTTGACGATTTTACCGTTAATCGGTTATTCTTTATCGAAAGGTAAGAACCTTATGCCAAACCATATCCTCGTAGTTGACGATAATGATCTCAATTTAACCCTGCTTGCCAAAATCCTGGAATTGGAAAATTACAGAGTAACCACCGCTCATAACGGTACTGAAGCAATAAGAGTGCTTTCAAAGGAGTCTCCCGACCTTGCCCTGCTGGATGTGATGATGCCGGAAATGAACGGTTATGAGTTATGTCGAAGGATCCGGCAAGCGCCGATCAAGTCGGAGATGCCAATAGTTATGCTGACCGCGATGAACAGCGAATCAGAGCGTGACCAAGCACTAAAGGCTGGAGCGAACGACATCTGGTCGAAACCATTTGATATGAAAATATTTCGACAACGAATCGGGGAATTACTGAAGAAAGGGGATTCTTCCTGATAATCATCTTTGTGGGGGCTTTTAATATTCCGATCGAGGCTGAGAATTTATGATATTACTAATGCTATTATTTCTTTGCAGTGGTCTATTCCTTGCGGGAATATCTATCCCCTTAATTCTTGGAAAAATACCTCCCAATGGATTATATGGATTTCGGGTTAAGAAGACCATGGAAAATCCAGATATCTGGTACCTGGTGAATGCGTATAGCGGAAAATGGTTGCTGATAGTGGGGATCATCACGGCGTTCGTGTCAATTGGATTATATTTCATCCCGGGATTCTCAATAGACAGTTATTCATATTCAATATTGGCAATATGGGTGGTCATATTTACTGTTGCGCTGGTGGCATCCGTCCGCTACATGAAATCGTTGTGAATTCTCACGAAAGTAGTAAATCTAATCCTTGGGGGTCAAAGCGAAAAGATTAATCTCGAAACTTGAGACTCACAATTTCGTGTCCCCGAACTTGGAAGGAGACACTACCATCTTGAACGGGTTTCAAGGCTGAAATAAAGTTTTCAGCCAAATTCACCTGCTCAACTTTTTTATACCCCCGCCACGGTTTTATGCTAACCTGGATAATCTCACCGGTAATGTTGTAGCCTCTTACCAGCAAGCCGCTACCGTCTTCGGTGTGCTTGATAGCGCTTATAACGAAAGATGCCGGGTGGGCTTGTAAGAAAGAACCAAGGGCTGGAAGAATACCTTGGTGCAAAGATGTGGAAATTACTTTGAGCGGTGCCGTAAATGCATAAGCTTGTTGGTAAGCATTTTGCCAATCACCAGCATGCGAAATGATGGAATAATCAAAATTCCAGATTCCTGGCATTTGGGCTCCTGGAGTTTCCAGGAAAGGACCAGCATGTCCCTTGCGAGTGGAGAAATCATCACGTGAAAGCCAGCCGACACATCTTAATAGGGTGATCGCGATCTCGGCCTTACCGGTTGAATTCTTCAGAACTTCTACTTCAGATAATCCCCGATTGGCTACCGTCAAACCCATTCTGCCATCCGTGATGCTTGTAAATGCCCGCTGGGGAACCTCCGGTCTGGGCTGCTCCACCCAAGTTTCATCAAAAACAGGAACGCCAATTGTGCGCTCAACAACCTCAAAATGACCATCATACGAACCCTTTTCAGATGTGAATGAAGCAGGGAAGTGGACCCGCAATCGATGGTCGCATGCAAGGTTATCGATTGTTGTATGGATATCAACGCGAGGGATTCCTTTTATCAAATTAATGGTGGTAGTTATCGGAATAATGACTTTCTTTTTCGACCGCGCTTTTCGGTCAGGCGAGAGAGAAGCAGGAATGGAAAGTTCCAATTCAACCACTAACGATTGTAGTACTGTACCTTTTGTTAGGCGAACGCGCTTGCATTTCGGTGAGATCAATCGATCCAAATCAGGTGGGGAGTAATTGTATTCGTCGCCGCAATCACCTCCATCCATTAACCTGTTCAAACCATGCGAAATCTCGCCTGAAATTTTATCTTGGAGAGTAATTGTTCCTTCTTCTATTTCAACGATGAAATATTCATTCTCAATCCGATTTCCTGTCCTTAGGTCACTGGGGGATTTGATCAGTTTATTAATTATTGGTAAGCGGGATAGTGGTAGAAGGAATTTGAAAATCGGTTTGATCTGGATAGGAGTCATTTCTTCACGGGAAAGAGATCGAATCCAAATTGTCCGGTAACCAAGACCAGGAACCTCTGGAACTACAAAGGAGATCTGTTGGGCGGAAACGGAATGGGCACTAAGATGATAGCTTGTCACTGATGGATCGCTTAAATAACCCTCGATCTCTTTTCGTCCTGCATTCCATACTGAAAAATTGGGATCTCCACCATTCGCCATGGTGGCTTCAATAAAGACCTCTGCACCGGTCCGATGGACTTTGATATCCTGGATGGTCATCCCGGCGGCACGCCCATCGCTAATATTCCCAAATATGGATTGCAGCATCTTGGGATCCATGGTTGTATTGATGATGCCACGACTGCCGACACCGCGCTCCTGAAAGGGCAAGGATTTGCCAATCTCATCCACCAATTCGAATTCGGTGACATTATGGGGGAGCTCAATAGTGGCATCTACTAAACCAGTTTGCAGATAATTGGATGGATTAAATACAACCAGGGCAGAAAGGAAATCGATTGAGGCATTTGTGCTCGGAGAAAATGGTTTTGAGTCTGTTCCTATTGAATTTGCAATGTGCTCGAGGCTTTGCTTCAATACTTCTTCGCCGATCTGATCTACCTGGTCAAAGCGAACCTTCATTTCTTCATGCACCTGGTCGATAGAACAACCACAGATTGAATCATGTGGATGGTTTTCCATTAGGACATGCCATGCATGAGCAATAATCACATCTGAATTGATGGTTGGATTTTTTTGTTTCTTATTCGCTGATATAAGAGAGGCAAAGGTATTGAACGGCTCCACCCATTTTTCAAGCAATACTTCACAAGCATGATTGCGTTGTTTTATCCACATGCGGGTCGATAGTACCCCGGGTAGGAGATGCATCCTTTTGCATGACCTCAATTCCCCAACAATAATTGGGAGTTCGATTTTCCTTTTGATTATGGATGCTTTGATCGCTTTGATGTATTGGGGTAATGACGAATGGAGTACATGCGAGTTCCGGAGCATTTCGTCTGCATAGTCAATGGCTTCAGAAGTATTGCGCGGCGGTTCCATGTGATCAGTGCCATACATTATCAAGAGGTCGGTTGTTACGGATGTTTCTTCGAGTGAATCCCCCTTTTCATCAATCATGGTCGCAAACTGTTCGAGGTTATCAGCAGGAAGATCGGCACCATTTCCATATGAGTTGCGCAAGTATGCCATTAATACACTGGAGCCATCTGGCGACTTCCACCAGAATTCAGAAGGTCCGTCGAAAACGCCACGCCATAAAGAAGCAACTTCAATCCCAAATCCACGCAAGATTTGCGGTACCTGTCCAATGTGACCGAAGGAGTCAGGCATATACCCGATCATCATCTTCTGTCCAAATTTTCGGGCGGTGCGCTCACCCTGCTGGAGGTTACGGATGTGTGCTTCAGGACCAACCAGGAACATGTCGGGCAGGATATGCCAGGGACCGATCAGGATGCGTCCTTTACGAATATGATCACGTAGAACGGATTCTTTCTCCGGACGCATGAGCAGGTAATCATCGAGCACAATGGTCTGGCCATCGAGCATGAAGTACTTGAAGTCCTTGTCCTGATCGAGGAGGTCAAGCAAACCATCCACGAGATGAACGAGTCTCAATCGGAAAACTTGAAAAGGTTGATACCATTCGCGGTCCCAATGGGTGTGGGAAACCACGTGCAAATTGCGCATAGTCACTTCATGATCAGTTTTAATAGAATTTGTTCCCAATGAGGAAACAGTATTAAATGCGCTTCGTTTTCAAAGACCGTTAGAGAACTTCGAGGGATATTCGCAGCCATTTGACGAGCCATCGAGATGGAAGCCATATTATCGGAGGTGCCATGCCAAATTTGCACTGGAACACGAATATCTTCCAACCGGAAACCCCAGGTACTGGTAACCAAATGTATATCCCATGCGAGTCCTTGCAGGCCTTGACGGAAGGCTTCCTCTTCGCTGCTGATGCAGACTTGTCGAATCTCATTATTTTTGAGTAATCTATCATCATCCAAAGGACGATGACCGGTTCCACGATCCAATTCTCTTTCAGGATTTGCAGCCCTTTTTCTAAAGAACAACCTTACCGAAACCCGCCGAAATGCCCCTTGCTTCAGCCATGGGGATGTAAGGCGGTGGTGCGAAGCGCCGGAGACACTTGATGATCTGGTGTAGTAATG
>Ga0315290_10003236_pt1 | contig 11637 bp, 14 predicted proteins | sample YL17G12_0_MG_FD_203627 | JGI IMG/M metagenome (GOLD analysis project Ga0315290, IMG submission 203627) | Sediment microbial communities from Yellowstone Lake, YNP, Wyoming, USA - YL17G12_0 | ecosystem: Environmental > Aquatic > Freshwater > Lake > Sediment | place: USA: Wyoming | collected...
CAGTGCTGTCCTCACGGTTCAGCCACCATCGCGTGCACCGCCCTTCGCATAGTTCCTCCTCTTTCTTCATCGTCCGAGCTTATCGGTGACAGCGGTCGCGACTCCTTTACCCTGAAGGAGATTGAGACTGTTGACTGATTCAGACGTTGGAGGAGAAGGAGCTTAACGGAAATCGTGTGTGCAGCAGCGCGGCATATTGCATCTGTGAAATGGAATCAGACTGAGGAGAATGAATCGATGAGGCACAGGCAGTCTTCCTTCACGAAGGTGGTGATCAAGTGACGCTCAGTCCAAATGGGCAGTATCGTGTGCAAGGGTGGGTGGTGTCCGCGCTTTTTCACGGCCTTGCACTGACTGTGGCCCTTGGGCTCATGGCTCAGGTCAAACCGGTAATGCCAAAAGAGGTGTTTACGTGGGACGTCGCCTTGGTCGAACCACAACGGATTCAAGAAACGCGTCAGGCTGAAATCACGCCAAATCAGGAGCCTGCGAAGCCGACTCCGCGTCCGGCAGCTCCTGCCCCCAGGCAGCCCCAAGTGGTCACGCAGGAAGTGCAAACCCGCGAGGTGACGCCGGTTGTACAGCGTGAAATCCGCCAAGTGGTTGAGACGAATCAGCCGATTCAACAGATGGCGGCGGTGCAAACGAGAACCGAGGCGGTCACGCCGGTCAGGGAACAGCAACCAGCAGAGGTTCAGCAGACCACGCAGGCCGTGGTTGAGTCGATGGCCCCTGTCGTTCAACAGGAAGGAGTGACTGCTGAACCCGCGATGACCGCAGCGCCGTCGACTGCTGCCGCGAGCGACGCGAAACCGGCTGAATCTGTCGCGCAGGAGACCGCGCCGCAAGTAGCGATGGTAACTCGTCCAACTCCCGCAGTCAAAGCCGATTATGGCTGGCTGGCCGAATCGCTGAGGCGGAGACTGGCTGAACTCAAACGCTATCCGAGCGCCGCACGTCTCAATGGCTGGGAAGGGAAGGTCGTGCTGCGCGCAGTCATTCGAGCCGATGGCCACTTGTCAGAGGTGAAGGTGCATAGAAGTTCCGGCTATGAGGCGCTTGACAACGCGGCCATGGAAGCCATCCGGTTGGTCTGTCCGCTGCATATGACGAACGCGATGGGCGCAGCCGAAATAGCGGTGTATGTGCCGATGGTCTATAGCCTCGGGGGTTAGTGGTTGGAGGCATCACCCATGCGTATGCGATCAATTCAGATGGTGAGGGCGATAGGCGTGACGCTGGCGCTCGGTGCTCTGGGTGGTGTGACCGCACCAGGATGGGCCAATGAGAATCAGGCGGTTATGAGCGAATCGGCGCGGACGGCGCGTATCCAGGAACTGCAGCGGGATCGTGCGAAGGTCGAGCGGGAATTGCGTCAACTCCGCTCGCAGCTGGAAGGGACGGCGCGGTCGACCGTTCCACGGTCTGCATTCTCTGACCAACCGACGAGAAGCATGAAAGAGTCCCTGGAATCGGTGCCCGGAGTGAGCGCGCGGCAGGGTTCAAGGGGGCGCGACGTGCAATTATCCATTCGTGGATCGAAGTGAGGCGCAGCATGATCGAACGGAAATTCAGAACCAAGAGATTGGCGTGGATGGTCGGGATTGCTCTCAGTGCCGTCTCTCTCGCATCCACGGCCGTGGCAACTCCGGAGTCGCCGATCGTGTTCGGTCCGAAACTGACGACCGATCGTCCGGTAAGGGCGGTGGTAGGTCCTTCCGTCCGGATCGATGACGAGGGCCGTATCTCGCTCGCCTGGGTCGAAGAAGACAAGGACATACGCACGGTGTTCTATGCCGGAACTGAGAAGCCGGAAGGACCGATCGGGGCTCCGGTCACAGTGAACCAGCCGACCGAGGCGCCCTACATGCGACAGGAAGCGCCGGCGCTGGCTGTGGCCGGAGACGACGTGTTCCTGACATGGGCCTTGACCCATCCGAAACTGACCGCGGACAAGCCGTTCTCGAACGAACTGCGGCTGAGCCGGTCCACGGACGGCGGCAAAACATTTCTGCCGTCTATTCTGGTGAACGACGACGAGCAGGTCATCGGCCACAGTTTCGATTCGATCCATGTTGCTCCTGACGGCGTCGTGCATGTGGCCTGGATCGATGGGCGGGAAGGCAAGAAAGAACCCGGCACTTTTGTGACGCGCTCGACGGATCGCGGGCGCACGGTTTCGAAGAATCTCAAAGTGGACGACAACACCTGTGTCTGTTGCCGGACGTCTCTCACGACCGGACCGGACGGGACGCTCTATGTGGCCTGGCGCAAGGTTCTCCCTGGCGATCTCCGCGAAACGGTGGTCGTGCGTTCCACAGACGGCGGGAATACGTTCTCGGCACCGGTGATTGTGGGACAGGACCGCTGGGTGTTCCCCGGCTGTCCGCATCGGCCCGCCTCGATCGGGACGGATCGGCTCGGGCGTCTCTATGTGGTCTGGTACACGGAGGGCGTCGATGAGACTCCGGCTGTGTTCCTGGCCTACTCGAACGACCGCGGAGACACCTTCTCACCCAAGCAAAAGCTGAACGTCTCCAAGGGAACCTTTCCCGATCATCCGCAGATGGCCGTCGATCCGGAAGGGCGTCTCGTCATCGTCTGGGAAGAACAATCGCCCGTCCGTCGTGAAGTCGTGATGAGTGTATCCCTCGATCGTGGACAGACGTTCAGTACGCCGCAGAAATTGAATGAGAAGAAAGGTCAGACACCGTCCCTCTCGATGAATTCGAAAGGGCTCGCCGCCCTGGCTTGGATGGAACACGCGATGCCGAACCATCGGATGGTGGTACAAACCATCCAGTTACCGGCTGCGAAAGTCCTCGCTAGGCAGGAGCCGTAACGTGCCTGTAGCATTGAAACGAGTTGTGATGGCAGCGATGCTCTCGCTCATGAGCCTCGTCTCGGGTGGTCCCACGCTGGCCAGCGATCCCTTTGTCTCGCTCATGATGAGCCGGTTGCCGTCCGGGAGCATGGCGGTGCCCTTTGAGCTTACGACGCTGGACGGCAAGGTCGTGAAGTCGAGCGAGCTGGCAGGGAAGGTGGTGCTCGTCAACTTTTGGGCCACCTGGTGCGGGCCCTGCAAAGAAGAAATGCCGTCGCTGGCGCGTTTGCAGAAACAGTTGGACCCAGCACAATTTACCCTCCTGACGGTGACGACGGATCTGCAGCGCCAGGGCATCACACATTTTCTGTCTCAGCTGGGAGTCAGTCTGCCGGTGCTGTTCGATGAAGATCAAGAAGTGTCACGGTCCTTCATGGTGCGCGGCCTCCCGACCACGATCGTGATCGCGCGGGATGGCACGCTCGTTGGGCGAGCGGTCGGGCCTCGCGCATGGGATAGTCCCGATGCGGTGGCGGTGATGCGGCAGGTCATGGAGAGCGGGAAATGAGGAAGTGTTTCGTCCCGCTGGCTCTGGCCATCGCGACGCTGTACCTGACGCTATCAGTCAGTTCCGTGGCCTGTTTCTTTGCGCACGAGAGCCAGCCACGCTCAGCCCATCATCACACAGGCGGAATGACGCATTCGTCTCTGTGCGCCTGGGCCTGCCACGCCAATCCGACCGTTGACCTTCCTGCGACCACGTTACAGGCACAGCCGCTCCACCTCGTGGCGATGGTGCTGTTGGTGGCAACATCCGTATCGCCGTTGCTCTCCCAGCAGTCAGCACAGTCCCGCGCTCCTCCTCGTTCGTAACGTCGCATCCACTCAACGTTCATTGGTCATCTCCCTGCACTGACAGAGCCGCAGATCGTGCGGCTTGCGTCTGCACGGAGGCGGTTGTTCCATGTCATTCATCACATCAAGGAGTACGGGCTATGGTGTCGTTCAAGCGAGTTACGCAAATCATTGTGGCAGTCGCAGTGCTCGGAGGCATTGCCGCTATAGATCACGCTGCGTTCGCACAAGAGCCGACGCAGCCGGCCGCTGCGGAAGCCGCGCCGCGCGAAGAGCAATTGCGCGAACAGCTCAAGGGGATTCTCCAAGAGCTGGACGAGCTTCAGAAAACGCGGGAGGGGGCATTGCCGCTGGGCGATAAGCCCAAGGTGGTCACTGAGAAAGTGACCCAGGAGCAAGGGGTGGTTACTGGAGCGATTCCAGAATATGAGCTGTCTGATCTCAGTATCGTCAGCAAGCGCTTCTACAAGCGGCCGGAAGGTGTTTCACTTTCTTCCACGCTGCCATCTGAAACCGATTCCCAACCGACTCGGACCATGAAGGAGTCAATGGAATCGCTTCCCGGCGTGGTCTTGCGCCAGGCCAACGGACCCCGGGACTTCTCCATTATGATTCGCGGGCAGGGCGCTAAGACGACCTTCGCGATTCGCGATATCAAGATATACGAAGACGGATTCGTCCAGACCCAATCCGACGGCCTCTCACGCCTCGACATTCAAGACCCCTGGTTTATGCGGAGCGTCGAAGTCACTCGCGGGGCATCGTCTTCCCTGTACGACAACTACGCGCTCGGTGGAATGGTTCAGTTCAGGACCAGACGGGGGAGCGACATCAACGGAGTGGAAACCTTCTTATCGGGCGGTTCCTACGGGTACCAAAAATACGGCCTCGCCGTCGGTCAAGAAACGGACAAGGTCGACATCGCCATGTTTGCGAGCGAGGTAAAGGAAGACGGCTATATCCAGAATAGCAATTACAATACCCAGACGCTTAACCTCAATTTTCGCTTCAAGGTGGATGACAAGCAGAATTTCTATTTCAAGGCGATCTCCAACTGGCTGAATACGAAAGTGCCGACCAGACTCACCCAATCGCAGTTTACCGCCAACGACCGGCAGGCGGGCGGATCGCAAACGACCTGTACGCCCGGCACCTACAACCCTGGTTGCGCAAACGCGCTCTTGCTCGATCAAAGCCGCGTCGATCGTCGCACGATCCTGGGGGGCATGTACGAGCGGCAGATCAACGCGAATACCGTCCTGACGATGGAGGCCGACTACGACGTCAAAGACATCCAACAGTCATTTTCGCAGATCAGCGAGAACACCAATCCCAACTACAAGAGCTACAGCGACTTACGGCACGATGGCCGGCTTGGAGAGATGCCGCTGAAGAGCTATGTCGGCTTCTTTGTCAACCAGATGGACCAGAAAGCCAATTCATTCCAGAATCTTGCCGACGGTTTCGGAACGAAAGGGACCTTGCTCCAGAACTCCCGCGGGTCGATTTTCAACATCGGTGCCCGCTTTCGGGAGGAATTGGAATTCGTGCCGACTTGGACGTTGGCAGCCGGACTCGGCTTCGAACAGTCCCGCATCAGCACGCAGGCGACCACCTACAATAATGCGGGCGCGGTGGCCTCGCGTGCCAACGCAAGTCTTGATTACTCAAACTGGGCACCAGAAATGTCGCTCACCTGGAAACCGGCGGAGGCCTATCGACATTGGACTCGGGCCTCGACGGGGTACGGTATCCCTCAAATGAGCCAGCTCTTGCGCGATCCCGTCACTGGGCTTCCCGGGACCAACTTTAATCTGAAACCACAGAAGAACCTCAACCTGGAAATCGGTACGGAGTCCAAGCTGCACAAGACCCTCACCGTCCAACTCGTCGGGTTCATGACCTTCTTCAAAGACGAGATCATCACGCAGACGGTATCAGGGTCGAACACGGCTTCCGTCAATGCAGACTCCTCCAAGTACATGGGCATTGAAGCCTCCTACGATTGGCGACCGGTGACAGGCGCGCGAATCTCCGGCGCCTATACGCACATTGATGCCAGATACGTCAATTTCTCAGATCGGACCGCGGCTGGGCTCCTAGTCCGCGACGGCAAGCAGGTGCCGAACGTGCCGACCGATGTGTTGAATTCCAAAGTCGCATATGACCATGCGCAGACCGGATGGGGCGGCTGGGTCGAAGGCAGTTATTACAACAGCTATTTCCTGAACAACAGCAACACGTTCAGCATCCCCTCCTATGTGGTCGCGAATGTGAATGTCCACAAGAGTTTCGAGCTGGAAAACTCCTGGTTCCGATTCGCCAAATTGTATTTGGAGCTTGACAACATCGCAGATAAGAAATACGCCGCATCCGGCCAAGTGATCGGGGGTGAAACCACCGCCCAAGCCGCGGGCAACCAGGCGTTCTTCGCGGGCTATGGCCGGGCCATCTATGGCGGCGTGACGTTGGGGATGTTCTAGCTTATCGGGATATGCTGAGCGGTCCTGGGCTGAGATGAGGGCGTCCTTGAGGCGCCCTCATCCACCGGGTGCCTTCTAATAACGCGATGAGTCTGATGACGACATAGAGGAGGTGCAAGATGAACAAGCAATTGCTCCGGGTCAATGAGGCGGCGGTGGTCTTAAATGTGAGCCGCTGGACGGTCTATCGGTGGGTCGAAGAAGGGAGATTGAGCGCCACAAAAATCGGTAAGCAGAGCTTGCGCGTGATCGGGAACTCGGTCGACAAGCTGATCTCCGAGAATCTGACCGATCACTGAGCGTCAGCAACGTGCACGCGACGGGTCAAGGGCGGCGAAAAACAATATCTAGGACAGCTGTAACTACTCAGGTGTTCAGCCTGAAGACCAAACGCCTTCAGGCTATCTACCTGAGTAGTTACGGACAGCTGTTGTAGAAAGGACCGCGGTATTTTTATGGAAGGACTGAAAGAACTCGTCGAGTATGGCGTCATCGGGCTCTTGTTGGGGCTGAGTTTCTGGGCCATCGGGGTGGCTGTGGAGCGCTGGCTGTTCTACCGGCGGGTGGACATACGGCAGTTTCCCACGCTGGATCTGTGCGAGATCATGTTGACCCGGCGGCTGGTAGTGATCGGTACCGTGGCGGCCAACGCCCCCTATATCGGTTTGCTCGGAACGGTCCTCGGCATCATGCTGACGTTTCATACGATGGGGACGTCCGGTGCGTTGGCGGTGACGTCGATCATGATCGGCCTGAGCCTCGCGCTCAAGGCCACCGCGGCGGGGCTGCTGGTCGCCATTCCTTGCGTGGTCATGAACAACGTGCTCCGGCGTCGGGTGAGCGAACTCCTCGCGCAGTACAAGGCGCAGCATGGATCGTGAGGTCAATCATATCAACGTCATTTACCTGGTCGATGTCATGTTGGTGCTGCTCGTCATCGTGTTGACCAATGCCACCTTCATTACAGCGGGCCAGATTCCGGTCGATCTGGCCAAAGCCGCGAAGGCCGGCGACCGGCAGGACCGCCCGCTCGTCATTACCGTCACGGCGGAGGGTGAATTGTTCGTGAACGATCGCGTTGTCACCAATGAACAGCTCGACGCGACACTCCTCACCCATCCCCGCGAGTCACTAGTCCTGGTCCGCGCCGACAAAGTCACACGGTTGGAGCGATTCGTCACCCTCGTCGATCGCGTCCGCGGGCTCGGCTTTCACCAGGTCAGCCTGGAGGTCATCCGCACATGAACCAGCGCATTCACCACTGAAGTTCCGACGGACTCGCCATCACCATTCCCGCCGACCTCAGCGATCACAACCGCCTCGTCCCACCGTGAAAGTTGTAGCATCCGTGAGCAGCTGTCGGTAGACAGGTTGTCGGCGGACGCGTATAGAAGTGACATCGTGGAGATATTGATGACGCATTCTGCTGTATCACGCAGTACCATTTTCATCGCCGGGTTCGTGGCCCTGGTTTATGCATCGCTTGCGGCGATGGTGGCGAGCTGCGCGTTGAGTCACGTCGATCCCTCCAGCGGCCATGCGCACCATGGGTCGCAAGAATCTGCTCCGCACAATGCGCTCTGTGCTTGGGCCTGTCAGGCCACAACCGATGCCGGCCTGGTGCCGGAGTCGCCGGTGTTGTCACCAGGGCCGGTCGTCCGGCTGGTGGTCTCGTCTCCCAATCAGGTGATCCCTTCGCTCTCTTCTTCTCTGCTCCGCTCCCGTGCGCCTCCGTCGGTTCCTTTCATCCTCATCGGATAAGGGACCCCGGGCGGTCTGTGTCGTGCTGCTTCCTCTCGCGCTCCCTTATTCGATCGCTCTTTCGCGTCTACATCATTGACGGTAGTTGACCTATCGATGTCCGAGTGGGGCTGCCTCCCCGTGCTCGGACTGATCCGGGGCGCAGGTCTTTCCTCCTTTGTCCTCCGCCCCGGTTATTTTACTGGGTTGACGTTGAAAGGAGTGTCGCCATGAGACGGGTGTTCTTTCTCGCGTTGGCCGGGTGGTTGATGGTCGAGACTCCATCGTTCGCAACCGGGGCTCCAGAAGGCTGCGGAAAAACTATATGACAAGCCAGAACTTCACTGGTCCGCACGTCTGCCTGCGACGAGCTCAGTCGAGCGGGACAAGCCCGGTCTGTCTGGTCCATCTAGTCTTTCTGGTTGATTTGGTTCATCTGGTCTATCTGGTTGGTCTGGTTCAACCAAATAAACAAGACAAACCAAACAAACAAAATAAACGAGACAGACCAGACAGACCGAATAGACCAAATGAACAAGACAGGCGAGCGAGGTCATCGTCCAAAGTTTCGGTCGTATGTGTGAATACCATCGTGAGGATGTGGAGGCGGCGCTTCGTGCATTCAACACGTTCGACAGGTAGAGTTTTTGAATAACCATGGCGCGGTGCATCGCGCGCTCGCGTCAGGCTGAAATTGCTCGGCGCGGGTGGATCGTGGTAAATAGAGATTGCTGACCATTAAATTGGAGGGGACGCCATGAAGACATTCATCAAGCTTGGTTGTCTGATCGGACTAGTTTGTGCGATGGCGACACCGGTCTTTGCGGGCGAGGAGAAAGTCATGATCATGCTCGGCGGCAAATACTGCGATGCCTATTTGGGTAATGTCCAGGATGCGCTGACGAAAGTGGCCGGCGTGAAGGCGGTCGATTTGAAAAGCATGAAAGGCCACGCGGTGGTGACCATCGAATCCGGCAAGGTGAAGCCAGAGCAACTCGCCACGGCGGTCAACGGCGTGAAAGGCGATAGCTGGTATTGCACGGGCGAGGTCATGAAGTGACGGAATGCCTTCCTGGCAGGATGCTGAAATCTCCGTCAGCGCCACAGATCGTGATGCGTGAAGTGTGCGCACGCTCGACGCCCTGCACATTGCTTCCGCACTCACGTTTCAAGACGCCTCAGGACTGACCATTCCCTTCATCACCGGCGATGCCACACAGAGCGACGCTGCTCAATATCTGGCCTTGACCGTTATCTGGGTGGACTAACAGCACAAAACGCTTATCCGCTGTGATTCGCTGTCGGTGTGTGCGAGACAGGCGAGAAACGTGGGAAACGCGAGACGCGGAGTCTTGTTACGTCAGCAAGAGGAAGGGGGGGCAGGTGGAATTTCCATCTTTGGATGTGGGTCAATTCACCATATGTAATACGGCCTAGCATATGGTACACAGGACATCCACCGCCGGGTCGCGATCACGAGGAGGGCACGCCATGAAGATCAGGAAGTTGACCATTGAAGTGCCGGAAGATCTCCTGGCCAAGGCCACGGCGGCGACCGGACAAGGCATAACTCCAACGGTTCGAAAAGGGCTCGAATTAGTTGCGAAGACGGGGGCCTATGCGGCATTGCGCCGACTCAAAGGCAAGGTCACCTTTTCCGTTGACCTCGCCAAGTTGCGAGAAGACTGATGCTCTGTGTCGATACCAGTTCCCTGATTGCGTACTTGCAAGGCAGCAAGGGAAAGGACGTCGAGTTAGTCGACCAAGCGTTGGCAGATCAGGCGGTCGTCTTGGCTTGCGTCACGATCACTGAACTCCTGAGCGATCCTGATCTTCCAATGGAGACAAGAGCAATCATCCTCGGCCTTCCGATGCTTCCGCTGACAGACAGCTATTGGGAACGGGCCGGCTTGTTGCGGGCGAGCATCTTGCGAAGAGGAGCAAAGGCGAGGCTCGCAGACACCCTGATCGCGCAACAGTGCCTTGACCATCACGCCACACTGGTCACCCGCAATCGCGATTTCAAAATTTTCAGGCAGACAGCCGGGCTGAACGTCCTCATCATCCTCGACCACCAACCGAACGGGAAACGATAACAGACTCCCGGTTCATTTCCCGCCCTCTATCGGATTGACGACCGAGCCGAGGCGGTGGCCAGCTACTGTATCACGCACCGACGCGAAGCCTATCGGTGAGCCTCCTCTTTAGGGCCTTCGTTCCAGAGGCACAGTCAAATCAACAAAAAGGCCGGCACCTTTCCCTCCTCCGGGGAGAGGGTGAACGAGTCGAACTATCTGAGCAATAACTCGAAGGCGATGCGTTCGAGAAAATATTTCCGGTAGGATTCTGACTTGCGGACTTGACGGCTCTCCATCGGATTGTAGTCGTCCGTAATCGTGAAGCTCTCGTTACTGAGGATCGTGTGTTCATGATTGAGCAGCCATCGCACGCGGCGATCCTCGCCGGCGGGATCCAGGTAGATTGGCTCCTCCGACGCCAGAAACACGAAATCAGTGAACTCTTTCTTGTCCGTGATGAAGACGCGTACCTGAGGAAACACACTCTTGAGCGTCTGATGCACGGCGGCGACCGCATCCGATCCTTCCCCGTTGGTAAATCCCACGTAGTTGAGCGCGAGGATCCCGCGGTTGTTCAACAAGACGCGCAGTTCGCTCAACATTTCCCGGCTGAGCAGGTGCGTCGGTTCGGACCCACCGGTGAAGCAATCGTGAATAATCAGGTCATAGGGCGTGGTCAGGTGTTTGATCTCATAGCGCGCGTCGCCGACCAGAAATAGTCCTGTCGGCTTAAAGTGAAAGAACCGTTGGGCGGCATCGGCGACGGCCGGATCGATTTCGATGGTGTCGGTTATGATGCCTTTCGATTTGAGATCCTGCGCGACCTGTCCACCGCCCAGGCCGATCAGCAAGGCTCGCGCTGCCTCAGGATGAATCGCGGGGAGGAGGCCCAAGATTTCTTGATATGCCAGCAGGCTCCGATCTTCTTTGATGTGTACCGCACTAATGATCGATGCATCGGCGAGCATCAGGCGGAAGCCCCGCCGTTCATCGTCCACCACGCGCACCCAGCCGTAGAGGCTTTCGGCTTCGGAGCGGACCGTGAATCCTTTCACTGAATTCCGAGAGAAGGAAAGCCCGTACGTGGCCAGGATGCCGATGACCACGCAGGTCGCCACGGCCAACCAGACGGATCGGAGACGCGCGCCTGCGGATGGTTCAAACCAGGCGACCAGGATGGCAAGGACGCCGAGCAGGAGGCTGAGTGAGACAAGGATCGCCCTGGTTCCAAACATCGGCAACAGGAAAAATCCCAATAGCAATGTTCCCGCCACACTGCCGACCGTGCTGATGGCATAGACAGACCCGGCGGCAGTGCCCACCCCGCTCAAGTCGCGTGTCGCGCGCTTGATCACATAAGGGCCCACCATCGCCAGCGCCGTCAACGGCAGCGTGAAGAGCAAGAGCGCGCTCGCGAAAGCGCCCGCCCGAAGGCCGAGGGAGTCGGTCGCGCGGAGAATCGGCCCCGTCAGAAACGGGATGGTCACGGTCGTGAAGGCAGAAGACAGCATGATGTGAGCCAGACGGACAGCCGGAAATCGATCGGCGATCAATCCCCCGAGGAAGTAGCCCAAGGCCAGGGCGATCAAGGTGACGGCGATCAGCGACGACCAGACGTACAGGCTGACCCCGTAGAATGGACCGATGATCCGCGTGC
>Ga0315290_10003240_pt1 | contig 11628 bp, 14 predicted proteins | sample YL17G12_0_MG_FD_203627 | JGI IMG/M metagenome (GOLD analysis project Ga0315290, IMG submission 203627) | Sediment microbial communities from Yellowstone Lake, YNP, Wyoming, USA - YL17G12_0 | ecosystem: Environmental > Aquatic > Freshwater > Lake > Sediment | place: USA: Wyoming | collected...
CTGCCGACCTCGTCGCCGACGACGAGCGCCTGGCCGACCGGGCGATCGCGGCTGCGGTGGACGAGGACGGACCGGCGCTCCGGGTCGAGAGCGGGATCCTGCCGACGCTGCGTGTCTATCCCTACGGCGTCAGTCGGAAGCGCCTCGAGCAGGCCATCAAGGAGCTCCAGCTGCCCGTCATCGTCGCTCGCCTCGTCGACGAGGCGGACGTCGTCATGACGTTGCGCAGCGAGTACCGCCAGAAAGGCCCCACGATCCGCGAGGCCGAGGACCTGGCGCTCCCCGTCTACGTGCTCAAGGCCAACACCATCGTCCAGATGCAGGCGAGCCTCACCTCCATCTTCGCCCTCGAGGTGGATCCACGCGAGGCCGCGCTGCGGGAGACGGAGGAGGGGATCGGCCTCGTCTCGCGGGAGTCACAGCCGGTGGAGCTCGCGCCGCAGAACGCCTACATCCGGCGGCTCCAGCACCAGATGGCCGAGCGCGCCAACGTGGTCTCGCGCTCCCGGGGCCGGGAGCCATACCGTCGCGTCCGCCTCTATCCCGACGAAGCGCGCACCTGGCGATAGGCAGGCCGACGGCGTGTTCTGTCGCCTCGCTCATGCCCCGGGCCCAACGGTCCTGCCAGGGGCCGCGGCTCATCGTTGCCCGCGGGGCAATGATTCCTGCGCTGGAGCGACAGGGGGCGTGCCCGGTTCCACCAAACGCCCTCAACGCTGCCGCCAGGACCATGGGGACCGAGGAGGGGACGCCCGTGAGCGTGTCGAGCCGGCGTCTGGGCCCGGCCGAGCCCGGTCCGCCGGACGAAGCCACCTCGTCGGGGCTGATGACGGGATCCTGAACGGGGCGAGCGCACGAATCATCGACCGGCAGTCAACGAACACGCCGCCCCCGGCCCGGTTCGCCCTCGGCGGCGCTCGGGGGTACGGTGGGCATCCGCCACGAGGCTGAACCTGAAGGGGGAGGACGTCGAAGATGAGCGAGCCAGCAGCCGGCGACGGCGGGGCCGAAGGAGTCCGGCTCCGGGTGACCGAGGTCGTCATCGACTGTGCAGATCACAGGCAGGTGGTCGACTTCTGGGCGGCCGCCCTGGGCTACGAGCGGCGCGAGGTCAACGAGCAGTACGTGGCCCTGGTCCCGCCGGCTCGCGAGCCCGGCCGACCGCCGCTCCTCTTCCAGAGGGTCCCCGAGCCGAAGATCGCGAAGAACCGGGTCCACCTGGACTTCCGGACGCCGGTGATGGCCGACGAGGTCGCCCGTCTCGTGCGGCTGGGGGCGACCGTGCTCGCCGAGCGCTCCCTGGCCGACTTCGCGTGGACCGTGCTCGCCGACCCTGAGGGCAACGAGTTCTGCGTCTCCGGCGACGGCTGAGGCGACACCGCCCGTCGGGGGCCCCTCGACCGGCGCATAGCCCGTCAAGCCGGTTCCACTGGCTGGCGGACCAGCGTTCGAAGCTTGGCGGGCGCCGAGCGGCCCGGGTCGCCGAGGTAGAGCTCGTGGTGGCGGCCATGCGGTCGGAGGCCCGCTCCCGCGATCGCCGCATGGAGCGCCTCGATCGTGGGCCGCTCGTCCGCGTACGGCCCGAGGTGGAGCACCTGGGCTACGGCGCCCTCCGCGAACGTCTCGATTCGCAGGTTCGCGGCGACGTCGGGCTGGACCTTCCCGCGGCCCTTCGCAAGGGCGTCCGCGAGCTCCTCGTCGGTGGCCTCGTGGGGCAGGGCGATGAAGAGGGTCCAGCGCCAGGTGCCGCGGTCGGGCCCCAGGATCACGCCGAGGTCGGTCACCCCGTCGACCGTCCAGTAGAGGCCCTCCAGCATCCCGACGCGACGCTCCACACCGCGTCGCTTGAGGGCGAAGCGCAGCGAATACGCCGTCGTGTAGAGGCCGGGCATCCGGGTGCCGAAGGTGGTCTCGCCGGGCTGGCCATCGCCGTCGACCATCACGGCGCGCACAGACGCGACCTCCAGGAAGCGGGCGACGCCGGGCTTGCCGGCCAGCTCGCCGGCTCGGTCGGTCGGCTGTTCGAAGGCGACGGACACGGCGGGGAACGAGGTGGCGGATGCTTTGGACGTGGCTGTGGACATCGTGGGACTCCCGGGCTACCAGAGGCGGACGCGCTCGGGGTGGATCCGGATCGGGAGCGAGAAGTCGTCGGCGGTCGCCCCCTCGTCCAGGCCCCAGTGGGCGAGCGGTTCGCGGTGCTTGGCTGCGTACGCCGGGTGAAGGTTCGAGCGCAGCTCCAGCGGCACGACCTGGGCGCGGCCCTCGATGATGACCACGCGGTCACCGGAAGGGTCGCAGTTGAGGTGGAACGACACCGCCCCGTCGGCGGCGATGTTGCGAACCACCGGGGTGTCGGGGCGGCTGTAGAAGAGGATCCCGTCGCCGTCCCAGAGGAACGAGATGACCGAGGTCTGGGGGCGCCCGTCGGCGGCCATGGTCGTCAGCCAGCCGACGACGTCGCCGGCGAGCTGTTCGCGCGCCACCGCGCCGTCCGCCCCGAGCAGGGCGCTGCGCACGGCGTCCGGAAGGCCGGGGCCCAGCGGGAAGGCGCCGGCCCCGTCGGAATCGTGGTCGCTCACCGCTGGTCCGCCGGGATCGACGGCAGCCGGCAGACCGCGTCGCCCCGCCGGACCGTCCCGGGCCGGACGACCCGGGCGTTGAGGCCGCGCAGGCGCAGGCCGCGACCCTCGGGGGAGTTGACGAAGCGGAGCGCCTCGCGTCCGAAGCGCGCGCTGAACTTGGAGCAGCCGGTGTGGGCCGGCTCGGTCACTTCGATCACCGCGCTGCCGATCTCCAGGCGGGTGCCTGCCGGCAGGTTCGCGATGCTGAGGTCCAGGTCGACGTAGAGCTGGTCGCCGGCGCGGGGCCAGGCGGCCCGATCCCCGGCGGCCAGGAGGTCGACCACGCGGGAGCCCATGACGGTCAGCTGGCGATCCGGGTCCGCGGCTCCGCCGGGCGTGGACTCGCTGCCCCGGGCAAGCCAGTAGTCGCCCACGAGGCCCTCGTCGGCCGTGAGCAGGCCCTCCTCCACGACCTCGCGCCCGTTCACCACCGGGCGGCGCACGAGCATCTCGAGCGATCCAACCTCTGCGGGCGCGGCGCGGATCGCGTCCAGCCCCGCGGCAAGCTCCTCGGCTCCAAGGTGCTCCATCGATCCCTCCTAGAGCCCGAATTGTCCCACGGCCGTGGCCGCCAGCTCCCGCCCGATGGCCAGGCTCGCGGTCGCGGCCGGCGACGGCGCGTTCTGCACGTGCAGGACGTGCGGGCCGCGGGCGATGGCGAAATCCTCGACGAGCGAGCCGTTGCGGCGCAGGGCCTGGGCCCGGATTCCGGACGGCCCCCAGGTGAGGTCGGAGAGCGTCACGCCCGGCGTGTACCGCCGCAGCGCGCGCAGGAAGAGGCGCAGCGAGAGGTCGCGAACCATCTCGGCGGCCCCGGCCCGCCAGTAGCGGCCGGCGAGCCGCAGGAAGCCCCGGTCGCCGAGGATGCCGGCCAGCTCGCGGGCGTCGACGTCGCGGCGGCGGTACCCCTCCCGCGCGTACGCGAGCACGGCATTCGGGCCGGCCCAGACCGCGCCGTCGATCCGACGCGTGAGGTGCACGCCAAGGAACGGGAAGCGCGGATCCGGGACGGGGTAGATGAGCGCCCGGCAGAAGCGCTGTGCCTCCGGCCGCAGCACGGCGTAGTCGCCGCGGAATGGAACGATGCGAATCCCGCCTGCGTGGCCGGTCATGGCCGCGAGGCGGTCGGCGTGGAGCCCGGCGCAGGTGACGAGGTCGCGCGCCGCCAGCGCGCCGCCGGTCGTCTCCAGGACGAGGTCGTCGCCCGTCCCTCGGATCGCCGTCACCTCCATCTGGGTGCGGATCTCGCCGCCCCGGGCGCGGACCGCGTCCGCCAGGGCGAGCGCGAAGCGGCCCCAGTCGATGATCCCGGTCCCGGGCACGTGGAGGGCGCGGAGGCCCCGCACCTCGGGTTCGACCCCTCGCATCTCCTGCGGGCCCATCTCCCGCAGGGCCACCCCGTTGGCGCGCGCCCGCTCGGCGATGGCGGCAAGCCGGGGCAGCTCGGCCTCCTCCGTCGCCACGATCAGCTCCCCGCAGATCTCGTACGGGATCCCATGCTCGTCGGCGAAGGCGAGCGCGTCGCGCATCCCCTCGGCACAGAGGCGGGCCTTCAGGGATCCCGGCGCGTACGTGTTCGGCGAGTGGATGACGCCGCTGTTTCGCCCGGTCTGGTGGGCGGCGAGCGCGTCCTCCTTCTCGACGACGACGAGGCGCAGGCCCGGCCGCGCCTCGAGGAGCCGGTACGCGGTCGCAAGGCCGACGATCCCCCCGCCGACGACGACGAGGTCCGCCCTGTCGGTCATCGACGGGCCCGCTCAGCCGGCCAGCCGCAGCTGCGGCAGCACTTCGCGGCCGAAGACCTCGATGAACGCGGCCTGGTTGCGCCCGACGTTGTGGACGTGGACCTCGTCGAAGCCCATGTCGACGTAGTGCTGGATGTTGGCTGCGTGGACGGCGAGGTCGGACGAGATGAGGACCCGGTTTCGGAAGTCCTCCGGCCGCACCATCTTTGCCAGGGCGGCGAAGTCCTCGGGGTTCCGGATGTCCTGCTTGGGGAAGGGCATGCCGCCGTTCGGCCACTCGCGGACCGCGTTCTCGGTCGCCTCTTCGTCGGTCGGAGCCCAGCTGACGTGGACCTGGAGGAGCTTCGGCATTGCCGCCGGCTCCTTGCCGGCCTCGCGCGCCCCTTCGGCGAAGCGATCCCAGAGCATGCCGATCTTCTCGTCGGCCGCGCCGACCGTGATCATCCCGTCGGCGAACGTGCCGGTCTTCTTCGCGTTGACCGGGCCCGCGGTGGCCACGTAGATCGGCACGGGCCGCTCGGGCCGCGTGTAGAGCCTGGCCGACTCGAGGCGGAAGTGCTCCCCCTTGTGGCGGACGACGTTCCCGGTGAAGAGCTTCGAGATCACCTCGATCGCCTCGAACATCATGGCGGAGCGGGTGCCGATCTCCGGCCACTTGCCGCCCACGATGTGCTCGTTGAGGGCCTCGCCGGCGCCCAGGCCGAGCCAGAAGCGGCCGGGGAACATGGCGCCGAGCGTGGCCGCCGCGTGGGCGATGACCGCGGGGTGATAGCGGAAGCCGGGGCAGGTGACGGCGGTCCCGAAGGGGAGGGTCGTGCGGGTTCCGAGAGCCCCCATGAAGCTCCAGGCGAAGGCGGCCTGGCCCTGCTGGGGGGTCCACGGGTGGAAGTGCTCGCTGACCATGAAGCCGGCCGAGAAGCCGGCACCCTCTGCCTGGGCACACCAGTCGAGGAGGTCCGTGGGATGGAACTGCTCGAGCATCGCCGCGTAGCCGATCCTGGCCATGGTTCCCCTTCCTGCCGGTGCGTGCGGCAGCCAGCGTACACTCCGCGCCGTGGAGGACGAGCGCATCGAGCTGGGCATGCCGGCCCTTGAACGCCGGGCGGTCCGGGCCCGGCCGCGCGACGGCGCGGGCGCCCGATGAGCCACGGGCAGCGCAGCCCCGCGCCCCACGGGCTCTCCGACCTGCGCGCCGCCGGCGACGTCGAAGCCCGTCCGGACGCCTTCGACCCGGGCGCCGGCCGCGGCGTTCCGGCGTGGCTGGCGGCGTCGCTCAATTTCTGCTCCCGGTGCGGTGCCGCGCTCCGCCTGGGCCCGCTGCCCGCCGAAGATCGCGACCGGCTCGCGTGCAACGCCTGCGGCTACATCGCCTACGTCAACCCGCGGCTCGTCGTCACCACGCTGCCGGTGAACGACGCCGGCGAGGTCTTCCTCCTTCGCCGCGGGATCGAACCGGGCCGTGGGCTGTGGGCCCAGCCGGGCGGGTTCATGGAGATCGACGAAACAGTCCACGAGGGCGCGATCCGGGAGACGCTCGAGGAGACCGGGCTCGTGGTCGAACCGGGCGAGGTCGTCGGCCTTTACACGCGCCCGGAGGCGGCGATCGTCGTCATCGCCTTCGAGGCGCGGATCGTCGGCGGCGTGGCGACCGCCACCACCGAAGCTCTCGAGGTCCGCCCGTTCGCGCCCGAGGCGATCCCATGGCCGGAGATTGCCTTCCGAACGAGCGAGTGGGCTCTCCGCGACTGGGTCCGCCGGGTCCGCCCGGACCTCGCGCCGGACGACCGGTGAGCGACGGCCGAACCCCGGTGCGCGCCGCCGTCTTCCTCGGCGCCGCCGTCGGGTTCCGCGTGGAGGAGCTCATCCTGGATCCGCCCGGCCCGGGCGAGGTGGGCGTCCGGATGCTGGCGTCGGGCGTCTGCCATTCCGACCTTCACGTCCTCGACGGCGACTGGGAGCGGCCGGCCCCGGTTGTCATGGGGCACGAAGGGGCGGGGATCGTGGAGAGGCTCGGACCCGGCGTCGGCACGCGCCCCGGCGACCCCGCGGTCGGCGACCTCGTGGTGCTGGCCTGGACTGCCCCGTGCGGCGCCTGCCCGGCCTGCGTCCGCGGCGAGGGGTTCCTGTGCGCCGATCCCCGGGGCGCGGGCCACCGCCTCGCGGCCGCCGACGTCCGCCTGCGCCGGCCCGACGGGGCGCCGGTCGGGGTCTACTCCGGGATCGGGACGATGGCCACGCACCAGGTGGTCGCGGCCGAGGCCGCCATCCCCGTCGACCCCGCCCTCCCGGCGGCGGAGGCCGCGCTCCTCGGCTGCGCTGTCACGACCGGCGTCGGGGCCGCCGTCCGGACGGCCGGCGTGCGTGCCGGAGAAACCGTCGTCGTGATCGGCCTGGGGGGCGTGGGACTCTCCGCGGTGATGGGCGCCGTCCTGGCGGGCGCGGCGCGGGTCGTCGCGGTGGACCGCGTCCCGGCGAAGCTGGAGCTCGCGCGGGTGCTGGGCGCGACGGACGCGGTCCTCGCGGGCGACGGGCCCACGACGCGGGCCGCGCTCCTCCGGCTCCTGCCGGGCGGCGCGGACCATGCCCTGGAGGCGATCGGCCTTGCGGCGACCGCGGAGCTCGCCCTGGACATCGTGCGCGCGGGCGGGACGGTCACCCTCGTCGGGATGACGCCGGAGGGCGTCCGCGCCGGGGTCGACGTCTACGCGTTCGTGGAGCGCGGCATCCGGCTCCTCGGCAGCAACTACGGCTCGGCCGTCCCCGCGGAGGTCTTCCCGGAGCTGGCCCGCCACGCGGTGGCCGGACGACTCGCCGTCGGCCGGCTCATCGAGGAGCGGATTGGCCTCGACGACCTGGCTCCGGCGTTCGACGCGCTGCGCCGAGGCGATGGTGCTCGCCGGGTCGTCGTCTTCGACCCGCCCGCCTAGTAGATCGAGGCGGCGTCCCCCGGGACTGCGATGGCGAAGGCGCTCTCCGGGATCACCGCGTCCGGCGTCAGCTCGGTCGCCTCGACCCGCCGGGTCACGGTGCCGCCGAACGACTCCACGAGGAGCGCGAGGAGGCCGGTCTCCCGGTCGAAGGCGACCTCGAGGCGGTGGTCGGGCCGATCGCCGGCCATCTCGATCGTCCGCGGGTGGTCGGAGGTCACGAAGATCGCCTCGCGGCCGGCCACGATCCCGGTGCCGGTCACGGCGGTTGTGCCCGTCGCGAGCACGTTCTGGCAGTAGCTGCCGGGATGGACGAAGGTGTCGGCCAGCGAGTTGGCCGGCAGGGCGGTGAGCGGCGGATAAGGCCGCGACGTGCCCGGCAGATCCGGGGCAGTGAGACCGACGGGCCACCGGCGGACTGGGCGGTCTGTGGCCAGGCGGTGCAAGCCGCGATAGGTGCGGACCGTCTCGCCGTCGCTGAGCCAGGTCTCGTGGTTCGTGGTCGCGGGCCGGTCCGGCCGCACGACCGTCACCCGGGCGGTGCCGGGGTGGCGGACGAGGACCTCGTGGACGCGGAGCGTCTCGCCCCCGGCGCTCCAGGCACGCTCCTCGAGGCGGAGGCGGAGCGTCGCGAAGCGGAGCTCGGCGTCGCGGGCGAAGGCGAAGACGGTCGCCAGGTCCGCCTTGGCCGGTCCGAGCTGGACGATCTCCGGGACGCGGCGTCCGTCGAGCGCCACCGGGGCGAGAGAGGCGCGGTCCCAGCGGGCGGGGGTCGAAGCCATGGCCGGCATTCTAGCGCCCGCCCGACGGAGCAGGCCTTCAGTCCGCGAGGACGGCGGCGCGAGCCCTGAGGACCTCGAGATACCGGGAGTGCAGGGCGACGGGAAGGTGGCTCCGCTCGAGCGTCGCGGCCGCCGCCCGCAGGGAGCCGCGGGGTCGCTCGAGGATCCGCCGGACTCCCCGTTCGGGCATGCCGCAGTGCCGAGCGAACCGCAGCCATGCGGCCCGGTCGGCATGGGATTCGTCCGGGGCGAAGGGCAGGCCGAGGCGCGAGTCGAGTCCCGGGTAGAGGGCGGTGCAGACCTGGTCGTAGGTCGGGGAGAGGAGATGTCGCCCGGCCTCGTCCGCGAGGAGCGAAAGGTTCTTCTGGTGGAGGTCGCCGTTCCCGACCCAGTAGGCGAAGACGAACGTCTCGAAGAGCCGGACGAGATCGGCCCCCGGCTCCGCGGAGTAGCGCCGGATCACGTCCGCGCAGTCCGTCGCGGTCCCGTCGTACTTCGCCGCGGGTGGGAGCAGGCGCAGCTGGCAGAAATCCTCCTGGCGACGCTTGCCACCCTCGGGCGGGCGGTCGAACCGGACGACAACGTAGGCGAGCGTCCCGTCGGCGAGCTCGAGGAGCGTCGTGTCGGGCACCGCCAGGCCGAAGGCGCGGGCGAGCTCCATCGTCAGGTGCTCGTTCTCAGGCAGCGCCGGGAACTCGGGGACCTGGGGCTTGAGGATGAAGCGGCCCCCCCCGCCGAGCTCGACGCGCAGGGTGCGCCGCCCGGCGAGGATCCCGACCGAGATCTTGCGCTGGACGCCGGCGAGCGAGCTCCGCCCGACGGTCGCGAGCGCGACGGTCTGGAACTCGGCGCTGCCGAGGTCAAGCTGGGGCGCGGCGTCGGCGCCGAAGAGACGCCGGGCGCACCGCGGGTGGTGGCGCTCGCGACCATGCACGGGTCTGAGGCACGCAAGGCAGCCCGCCATCACGACGGGCCCTCCGCGGCGGCATCGTCGGGGACGACCTCGACCGCGCCTGCGCAGTCGGCGCCGGTCGCGAGCAGCAGGCCGAACTCGTCCTCCTCGTCGACCCGCAGCTTCGCGATCGCGAGCGTCCGGAGCCAGCCCTCGGGGAGCAGGTTGCGGAAGAACGGGTGAAGGCCCCACGTCTCGATCGGCTCCGATGCCAGCGGGATGGTGAGCGAGACCGGCGCGGCGTCGGGCGCGGCAAGGTAGGGCTCGTCGTAGCGGAACGTGACGAAGCGCCGGTCCGGCGACTCGACGAGCCGCCCGATGGGCCGCCCGTCCAGGCGAACGATCCCCGCGCGGGGGACGATCACCGCTCGGATCCAGGCGTGTCGAGGTCGACGAGTCCCAGGCGCTTGCCGAAGAGGGCGAGGACGGCGTTCGCACCATCCATGCGCAGGGTCGGCTTGCCGATCTCGAGGTCGCTCACGAGCGCCCTGCTCACCCCGACGTAGTCGGCGAGCTCCTGCTGGCTCCATCCGCGGAACTTCCGCCGCTCGCGAACGAACTGGCCGATGTCGCTGTCTGGTTGCTTCACCCACGTGCCCCCGATCGAACGCATATCGTTGTGCCAAGACGCAGACTAGGGGTCTTGGTCCGTCCTGTCAACCGTTCTGCGTGCGATCGCATGCAGGTAGGCGCTGTGAAACGCCCGGGATGGCCATCGGGGTCCCGAAACTGCCGTCTGCGTGCGATCAGCGGCATAGGTCGGTCGCATCCGGGCATTCTCCGAGCCGGATCAGGCGGTGGTGGATGTCCATCCCACTCTGTGGCATGCCCGGCGGCCACCGCGCCGCACGCGGCCGCCGCCGCACGCCGCCGGCCGTGGATACTGGCGGACGACGCCGCAGCTTCTTGCGGCGCGCAGGCGAGGGATCGACGTGGCCGACCAGGTGACCCCGAACGAGGCGCCGGACCTCGTCCTCGTCGAACACCCCGTCTGCCGCCGCGGCCCGGACGGGGCGGCGGTCGAGCCGCCGGAGCTCCTCCCCGGCGTGGCCCTCGTCACGCTGAACCGGCCGCGCGCGCTCAACGCCCTCAGCTTCGCCCTCCTCCTGCGCCTCGCCGAGGTCGTGGAGGCGCTCGACACCGACCCGTCGTGCGGGGCGATCGTGATCACCGGGGCCGGCGCCCGCGCCTTCGCCGCCGGCGCCGACGTCGCCGAGCTGGCCGAGCAGACGGCCGAGAGCCTCGCGGCTTCGCCGGGCTTCCGCGGCTGGGACCGGGTAGCGGCCGTGGCCACGCCCACGATCGCCGCGGTCCGGGGCTTCGCGCTGGGCGGCGGAGCCGAGCTGGCGATGGCCTGCGACATGCTCATCGCCGGCGACGACGCTACGTTCGGCCAGCCGGAGATCAACCTGGGGATCATCCCCGGCGCTGGCGGCACCCAGCGCCTGGCCCGTGCCGTGGGCAAGGCCCGGGCCATGGAAATCGTGCTCACGGGGCGGAGGGTGAGCGCGGCGGAGGCGGAGCGCCTGGGCCTCGTGACCCGCGTCGTGCCGGCCACGGAGACGCTCGGCGTGGCCCTCGACCTGGCCGCCGTGGTGGCCGCCCAGCCCGCAGAGGCGGTTCGCGCTGCCGTCGCCGCCGTGCGCGCCGCGTTCGAAGGGCCGCTCGCGGACGGGATCCGCGTCGAACGCGACCTCTTCAGGGCCCTGTTCGGGACGCCGGACCAGGTGGAGGGGATGCGCGCGTTCGCCGAGCGCCGCGATCCGCGCTGGCGTGCGCACGGGACTATCGCCATCCCTCCGGATGAGGCATCCTAGCGGCGCCGACGACGGAGGAGGCAGCCCGGATGGAAGACGCTCAGGCCACCGCCCCGGTCTCGCCGATGTCGCTCGCGCCCGAGCACTCGTGGGAGGCCGCGGCCCCGCTTCTCTATCCCGTGCTGCGGCCGGCGGGAACGCCGGGCCTGCACCTGGACACGATCGAGACGCCCACGAGCGCGGCCGGGAACGTCAGCCCGCTCCTCGATGACGGCCCGGTGGGCCTCGAGATCGCGTACGCCCTGACCGCGGACGGCTTCGACGTCCTCGCCAACGGCGACCATCTCGCAGCCTGGAGCGTCTCGCCAGCGACCCTGCGCGAGGCCGCGTTCCATAACCTCGCGGCGTGGGCAGCCGGAGCCTCCTGGACGGTCGACGCCACCGGCCGCCGGCGCGTCATCTCGTCGGACACCGGGGACGGCTGGGATGCCAGCCGGATCCTCCTGCCGGACGCGATCGCTCACCTCGTCGGCGAGCTCGGCGGCCCGGGCGCCCGCGTGCTGGTCGGCCTGCCGGCGCGCCATCTCCTCATCGCAGGCACCCTCCACGGGGACGACCCGGAGTTCGCAACCCTCTTCGCGGACTTCATCCATGACTACGCCGACGACTCCGACGAATCGATCGACCGGCGCCTCTTTGAGCTCCGCGCGGGCCAGGTCACGCTTTTCGACCCGTCGGCCCCCGCCTGAGCTCGCCCGCCCACCGGCATTGCGCGACTCCGCCGCGGTCCGGTGCCCCGGCGCGGTCCCGCGGGTCTTGCGCGTCGCCGTCCGTCCGGCCC
>Ga0315290_10003242_pt1 | contig 11625 bp, 12 predicted proteins | sample YL17G12_0_MG_FD_203627 | JGI IMG/M metagenome (GOLD analysis project Ga0315290, IMG submission 203627) | Sediment microbial communities from Yellowstone Lake, YNP, Wyoming, USA - YL17G12_0 | ecosystem: Environmental > Aquatic > Freshwater > Lake > Sediment | place: USA: Wyoming | collected...
AGTTAGGTGCCCATGACTCGCTACGAGCCACCCGAAGATGATTGGGAAGGGCAATTGGACGAGGACACCGAGGCGATCTTGAGCCGGCGGCGATTCTTGATCTCCTCGACCCTGGCCGGGGCGGGGCTCGGAGCAACCCTGTCGGGTTGCCGACGCCAGCCCCAGGAACCCAAGGTCTGCCTCACCCTCGACCGGCCGAAACCGCCGTACGCGCGCCCGGACCAACAGGCCCCTCCTACGGAGAAACCGCAGCCTGCGCAAGCCAAGCCGCAGCCGTGCCTGGAGGTCCCTCCCCCTGACAAGCCGCCGCCCGCCGAGCCCAAACCCTAGCCGCTTCCAGCAGAAGGAGGTCCTCATGACTAGCCTCAATCCGCCCGAAGACGATAGGCAAGGACAACCGGACGAGGACACCGAGGCGATCTTGAGCCGGCGGCGGTTCTTGATCTCCTCGACCCTGGCCGGGGCGGGGCTCGGGGGGGCGATGTCGGGCTGCGGGCCCTACAGTCGCCCATGCCTCACGCTGCCCAGGAAGCCGCCGCCGCCCCAGCCGCCGGGCCCGAAGCCGTGCCTGAAGGTCCCTGCTCCGCCGGAACCGGAGCCGCCGAAGCCGGAGCCGAAGGTCTGCCTGAAGGTCCCTGCTCCGGCGGAACCGGAGCCGCCGAAGCCGGAGCCGAAGGTCTGCCTGAAGGTCCCTGCTCCGTCGTAGCCGGGGTTGGCTGCGCGAGTGAAACCCTAGTCATTCTGGGGTGCTTTGTGCTCCCTGTCGGACTGATGGGCCGTGAAACGCGCCGCGCTCGTCGCCATACTGGTGATCGGTCTTTGCCTGGGCGCCGCGCGGGCATGGGCGCAGCAAGCCGGGCGTCCCGAGGCCCACTGGCCCCAGTTCCGCGGCCCGGGGGGAAGCGGCCTTGCCCCGGAGGGGATGAGGCTGCCGGTCGACTTCGGCCCGGGCAAGAACGCGCTGTGGAAAACGGCGTTGCCGCCCGGCCACTCCTCGCCGTGCATCTGGGGTGATCGGATCTTCCTGACCGGTTTCGACAAGGCCGCCGGCAAGCTGGAGACGCTCGGCATCGACCGCGCCAGCGGCCGGATCCTGTGGCGCCGGACAGCCCCGGCCAGGAGGCTGGAGCGGGTCCACGCGATCAGCACGCCGGCCAACCCCACCCCGGCCGCCGACGCCGAGCGGGTTTACGTCTACTTTGGCTCCTACGGCCTGTTGTGCTACGACTTCGAGGGCCGCCCGCAATGGAACCTGCCGCTGGCCGTGCCGAGAATGGCCGACGGCATGGGGACCTCGCCGATCGTGGCTGGCGACCTGGTGCTGTTGCACTGCGAGTCGCCGCCGAATCCCTGCCTCCTTGCCGTCGACCGGCGAACCGGCCGGATCGTCTGGAGGCACGACCGCTTGCCCTCGGTCCTCGGCATCCCGAGCCACGCGACCCCCGTGCTCTGGAGCCGCGGCGACGTCGAGGAGGTCATTCTCCACACCACCATGCGCGTGGCGGCTCACGGCCTTGAGGACGGGCGGGAGCGGTGGTGGATGAGCGTCGCCACCACCGGATGCGGCACGCCGGTGGTGGGCGAAGGGCGGCTCTTCGTCGCCACCTGGATCCACGGCGGCGAGCCGGCCGACCGTGTCCGGCTGCCCGACTTCGACGAGCTGGTCAACCGGCACGACAAGGATCGCGACGGCAGGCTGAGCCGAAGGGAATTCCCCCCGGACTTGACCTTCATCCGCCGCCCCGAAACGGGCGACGTCGACGGCGCCGAACTCAAGCTGATCGAGTTCTTCGACGACCTCGACGCGGACAAGGACGGACGACTCGATCGCGACGAATGGGCAGGTCTCCTGAGCTCTCCTTTCAACCGCGTGGACCACGGCCTGATCGCCATCGGCCCGGGAGGCTCGGGCGACGTGACCGCGACGGGCGTCTTGTGGCAGCAGAAGCAGGCGGTGCCCGAGGTCCCATCGCCGCTCTGCTACCGCCGGCGCGTGTACATGGTCCGCGACGGCGGGATCGTCTCCTCGCTGGACGCCCACACCGGCAAGCTGCTCTACCGGGAGCGGCTCGCAGCGGGTGGCGGATACTTCGCCTCGCCCGTGGCCGGCGACGGCAAGGTCTACCTCGCCTCGGGCCGCGGGGTTGTCACCGTGCTGGCCGCTGGCGACGCCTTCCGGCCTCTGGCCGCCAACGATCTCGGGGAGCCGGTCTTTGCCACGCCCGCGATTGCCGAGGGGAACCTCTACGTCCGAACCCAGCGGCACTTGTACGCCTTCGGGCAGTGAGCGTTCAGGGACCTGGTGCCCCACAAAATCGACCGAGGCTTCTATCTCCCGGGTATCGAGACTATACTGGGGCGGTCTTTGGCGCGGGTCGTTCGGTGAGCGAGTCGAATGGAGCAGCGTGACATGAGCCTGGCCCTAAGGTTGTTCTTTGCGTCGATCTGCCTTTGGAGCGCGGCGGTTGCCGGCGGGGGCGAGCCGCCGTCGCTAAGGGCACGATGGGAGATGCCGCCTAGGTGCACGCCCTTGGATCCCCCGCGGATCAAAGACCTCAAGGAGGAGCTCCGGCAGACGGGGTACCGGCTGGTGATCGCCATCCACCCGGCGCAAGCGCCGGGCTCCAAGGAAGATCCTCCCCCGCGCGACCTGTACCTGATCAACGCCGACGGCACCGGCCTCAAGCAGCTCACCCACACGCCGGACCAGGAAGAGCACTTTCCCCGCACCTCGCCCGACGGCACGAAGTTCACCTACAACTTCGGCGACTGGCTGGTCGACGTCAACACGCTCAAGGCCCGGCGCCTCAACGGCGACTACGTCTGGACGCCTGACAGCCGGCACACCGTGCGGTGCGTCAAGAACGGCATCGTCACCACGGACGTCGAGACGGGCGAGCGGAGCAAGCCGGTCCGCGTGCCGCGCACGGTCAGCCTGGCCGACATGTCGCACGACGGGCAGTGGCTCGTCTTCGAGATACGCGACTACCTGGGGAGCAAGTACTCGATCGATTTCATCTCCGCCCAGGGGGGCGAGATCCGCAAGATGCCGAACCATCCGATCGCGGCGGGCGAGTGCCACCCGGCCTTCTCCCCCGACGGAAAGTGGCTCTGCTGGAACGCCGGCGAAAGCCTGGCCTTTCGCAAGTTCGATCCCTCGCTGCCCGGCGGCACCGACGGAAAGGTCTTCACCCTGCCCAAGGACCTGATCGGCCAGGACCCCTGCGGGCGGTGGTCGCACTGCGGCCGGTACATCGCCTACACGAAGATCCCGCACGCCGGGAGCTGGCGGGTCCACAGCCCCATCTGCATCGTCCGGCTGGCCGACCACGCCACGATCACCATCAGCCCGCCCGGCTGGCTCGGCCACCACTGGGACTACGATTGGCTCCCGCCGGCCGAGGAGGCCCGGAAGTGAAGCCCCCACGGGCCAAGGCGATCCCGGCCGGGCCGCCCGCGGCGATGCTCCTGGCCGCCGTGTCGGCGCTGGCCGCCGTGCTCCCCGCGTGCCGGCAGGGCGAGCCGGCGCCCGTTGCCAGCGATCCCCTCTCCGTGATCACCACGCCAAGCGGCGTCGAGATGGTCTTGATCCCCGGCGGCCGGTTCCGCATGGGGAGCGCCGAGAAGGGGGAGGCGGACGAGACTGCCCACGAGGTCGAGCTGGGCCCCTTCGCCATGGACCGCTGCGAGGTGACCCAGGAACACTACGAGAAGGTGATGGGCGAGAACCCGTCGCGGTGGAAAGCGGCCTCCAACCCGGTGGAGCAGATCCGCTGGCCGCAGGCGGCGGCCTACTGCAACGCCCGGTCGCGCCTCGAAGGGCTCCGGCCCGCCTACGATCCTAAGACCTGGCAGTGCGATCTAACGGCTGACGGCTACCGGCTGCCCACGGAGGCCGAGTGGGAATACGCGGCCCGGGCCGGGACCGGCACCGCCTACAGCTTCGGCGACAACCCGGCCGAGCTCGGTCGCCACGCCTGGTTCAAGGACAACTCCCTGCGCAGGCGACCTTCCCCGGTCGGCCAGAAAGAGCCCAATCCCTGGGGGCTTTTCGACATGTACGGCAACGTCTGGGAATGGTGCAACGATTGGTACGAGGAGGACTACTACCAGCACGGTCCCGAGAAGGACCCCCCGGGCCCCGAACGCTCCGACAGCAAGGTCCTGCGCGGCGGAAGCTGGTACTCCCGGGCCGAGGAATGCCGCTCGGCCTATCGCCTCTACGAGGAGCCCGCCTACCGCGACATCTGCTTCGCCCGAGACGTTCAGGGACTGATCGGCTTCCGCTGCGTGAGAAAGGGCGTTGCGTCCTCGAAATAGTCGGTAGGGTGGCATGCTCTCACGACGCGAAGCGTCGGGTGAGCATGGGAATCGGCACGCGGGCGACCAAGCCGGCGCTTGGGGTTCGTCGTGGTTGCCCCATGCCCAGAACCTGCCGCAACGGCCTCCCGCGGTCATTATCGGTTCCTGACACCTTTTCCGACCCGAATCTGTTACAGACTTGTTACGCACGGCGGACCCGCTTTCTGGTACAATACCGGGCGGTGCAGAACGCAAGCCGCGGAGCCAGTTGCCTCGACCTGCGAGCGGCAGGATCGATGGTCGCGGGAAGCATCTCGGCGGGCTGCGTATTGACCATGCGAAAGGGAACCAGGGCAATGCGAGCGCTGCTAGTCTGTTGCCTTGTCGCTTCGAGTTGTATCTTCGGTCTGGAGGCCCCACCGGCGAGTGATCCACCCTCCATGGACAAGACCGGTGACCCGCTCTTCCCCTGTATCGCAGGCGAGAGGTGGGGCTACATCGATGCTCGTGGCACATGGGCCATCGCACCTGTCTTCAGAGAGGCAAGCCAGTTCCACGAGGGTTTGGCGGCGGTCAAGACGGCTGAGGGACGGTGGGGCTATGTCAACCGAGGTGGAGGACTGGCCATCCCTGGCAGATACGCCTTGGCGAACCGTTTCTCGGAGGGATTGGCGGTGGTCTTGGAACATCCTGCTGAGAAGCACCGCTATATGTTCTTGAACGCCAAGGGCGAGACGGTGGCCGTTGTGGACAAGTACCCCTGGATCGACCAGGAGTTCAGCGAGGGCCGGGTCGGCTTCCGCATGGAGGACGATGGCCGCGACGGACACTACGGGTCCCTGGACTCGCAGGGCCTGGTGGCCGTCAAGCCGATCTCTACAGGGTTGGGGCGATTCAGCGACGGACTGGCAGTGGTCAGGATCGGCGGCAAGTTCGGCTACGTGGATCGGCAAGGCCATCTGGCCATCCAGCCTCGCTTCGACGAAGCCGACTCGTTTGCCGGCGGCCTGGCTCCGGTTCAGTCAGGCGGTAAGTGGGGGTACATCGACGTCCATGGGAAATACCTTGTTGATCCCAAGTTTGTCTCGGCCGAACGTTTCTCTGAGGGGCTGGCGGCCGTGCTCGACGGCACGACGTGGGCCTTCATTGACAAGACGGGGGAGATCAAGTTTCGGCCCCAGCGCGCTCCAAGCCAACAGAACCGCCCCGCATTCTCCGACGGTGTTTGCGCGCTCGATGGCGGCACAGGACATGATTCGTTCTGGTCCATCATCGACACGCATGGAAAGATCGTCGGCCGCTTCGCCGAAAGAGGCCCCCCCTTCCTGATCGGGAAGTTTCGCGACGGCTTGGCGCCGCTGTTCTTCGACGCCACACCCCGCGACTCGAGTATGGCCCGCCCGATGATATTCGTCGGCTACGTTCGGAAAACCGGCGAGCGCGTCAAGGTAGCCGAGCCCGCAGACAAGTGACAGATCAGGGCACAGAGTCTGTCCCCACGGTCTGCCCCCCACAGTGCGCTCTGGCCGTTTGGATACTCGGGTTAGCGTGCAGCAGCCGCGCGTGCGTGCAGGCACGCACCCTACCGGGCTCGGCTCTCGACGCTTCTTGTCGCCGGACGGATCCGCCCGGCGGCGTCGAACTCGATGGGCAGCACGCCGGGCCGCTCCTGCCAGGGGGCGGCCCGGTCGCTACCAAAGTAGCTCGACCACCACTGGCCGTGCTCGTCCTGGAAGAACATGTTGTGGCCGGCGTGCGGGATGGCTTCGTAGCGCGGGCCGTACGGGCCCAAGAGCTTCTCGGACGTTGCCACGGCACAACTGTAGCGGCCCTCGAACTGCTCGCCGCAACAGAGATAGTACCGGCCGTTGGCTTTGAACAGGAACATGCCTTCATAGCCCACGTGGTCGAAGGAGCCCTTGCCGAAGATGCCTGCGCAGAGCCCGCTGTGGTGTTTTGGGTTCGGATCGGAAGCGGTCGTCTTGAGCCAGTGATAGGGCTCGGCCAGGCCGCTCATGTCGGGCTTCATCCGCGCGATCTTGCCGCTGTGCCAGAGGAAATACACGGACCCGTCGTCGTCGGCAAACAGCGACGCGTCGATCTCGTCGCCCATGCGCTCGTGGGGCTGAACGTCCTGGTAAGGGCCCTCGGGCCTGCCCGACGTGCTCTTAAGCAGCCCGCTGCCGGAGGTCTTGGCCGTGCCGTCCCAGCCGGGGAGGCTGTAGGTCAGCCAGAACGTGGCCTTGAGATAGTGGACCTCCGGCGCCCAGAGCGGCTTCTTGGCCTTGAGGTACTTCGCATGCCACGGGCTGGCGCCGTATTTCCACACGAAGCCCAGCGGCTCCCAGCGCACCAGGTCTTTCGATTTCCACAGCTTGATCCCTTCGTTGTACGCCCAGAACGGCTCGACGGTGCCGGTGAGGTGCCAGGTGCCGTCGGGCCCGCGGCACAGCGACGTATCGCGGAGCGGCGTCTCCATGAGCTTGCGCAGCCCCGGCAGCTTGCCGGAGGCCGCCGCACGCGGCTCGGCAGCTCGGATTGCGGGGATGCAGCACAGAGTCGCGGCCAAAGCGAAGGAAAGAACGTACGCAACGGTTCTCATAGGGCTCCTCCCGCCGCCTCGAACAGCACGAGGGCCTGGCGGACCGGGGCTACGTCGTGGACGCGGAGGACCTGGACGCCCTGCCGGGCCAGGGCCAGGGCCACGCCGATGGTGCCGGCCGTCAGGTCGGGGAAACTGGAACGCCCCCCGACCCCATTTTCCTCATTTTCCTTCCCCCCGTTTTCCTTTCGACTGCCCCTCGTTCCGAAGCTCTCGCTTCGGAACGGAGATCCTCGAAGCTCCGCTTCATTGGCCGACTCCGATTCCGCGGAGAGGGGGCCATCGGCAGGGGCTTCGGGGGAGGCGTTCCCAAGCCGGAGCTTGGGAACGAGAGGAAAACGACTCCCGTCCCCTTTTTCCAGCACCTCGCGAAGGAACCGCTTGCGCGAATGGCCCACCAGCACCGCACAGCCCAGCTCGTGCAGGCGCCACGCGTTGGAGAGCAGCGCCAGGTTGTGGGCCGTGGTCTTGCCGAAGCCGATTCCCGGGTCCAACGCGATCCGCTCCCGGGCGATGCCGGCCGATGTGAGGGCGTCGCGGCGCCGGCGGAGGAAATCCAAGACCTCGCCGACCACGTCCTGGTACATCGGGTTGTCCTGCATGATGCCGGGCGTGCCCAGCATGTGCATCGCCGAGAGGCCGACCCCCGACTCCGCGGCCAGTCCGATCATGGCCGGGTCGCCGGTCAGGGCGGTGACGTCGTTGAGGATCTCGGCGCCCGCGGCGATGGCTTCCCGGGCCACCGCGGCCTTCGAGGTGTCGATCGAGATCGGGATCGCGATCCGCTCGGCCAGCGCGGCCAGGACCGGCATCACGCGGCGGACCTCCTCGCGGGCGTCGACCGGGCGGGAGTAAGGCCGGGTGCTCTCGCCGCCGACGTCGATCAGGTCAGCCCCTTCGGCGGCCAAGCGCAGGGCGTGGTCCACGGCCGCGGCCGGATCGAAAAACCGCCCCCCGTCGGAGAAACTGTCCGGGGTGACGTTGAGGATGCCCATCAAGAGCGGGCGATTCGGCAGTGCGAGCGTTCGCGTGCGCAGGCGCCAGTGAAGGGCGCGGGGAAACGGGTGGCCCGCCGGGCCATCGGGGTCGTCGGGAGAACGGCTCATGCGCCCCAGTCTACCAGGGCGCCTCCATCATGGCCACGATCTGCTGGGCCATGCGCTGGATCGCCTTCTGGTGGCCGGTGGCGACCGACTGCCCGACCTCGGGCACCAGGGTCGCGCTCTCGGTCACGGAGATGAGCTCGAGGGGGAGAGGGACCGGCTGGGACTGCCGCAGCAGGTTGCCCTGGCGATCGAGCCAACTGGCCTGGACGTGGAGTGCGACTTCGACGTCGCGGGGCTCATCGTTGCGGCTCTCGACCACGACCTTCTTTCTGTCCCCCACGATGCGGATGGTGAGCACGCTGTCGGCGTTGCTGTCGCCCGTTGCCTTGTAGGGAGTGCGGAGCTCGATTTCCTTGATCACCGCCTCGGTAAGCCGCTCGCCGAGGTGACGGCGGAAGCTGGAGGACTCGGCGATCGGGACGTAGACCGTGCGCACGTCGGTGGCGTAGAGCGACTGGTTGCCGATCCGGTAGCCGGCACAGCCGGCCGGGCAGGCCAGGCCGGCCAGGCCGGCGAGCACGGCGAGAAGTGCCGTCAGGCGAGCCGTGAGGCGGCCCGACCGGCCGGCCGGTCGGCAGGCGGGTGTGCGATCGCCGGTGAAGCGGTTTTCGCGGCTCATCCGATTCCTCGTCGGGCTCACCGTCGGGGTCACCGTCGCTTGGTACCCTGGAGCCCTTCCAGCCATTTGAAGTAGTTGGTCGGCTCGGCGGGGAGGTTCCGGATCTGCTCGATCCTCTCCCGGGCCTGCTGGGCGGCCAGGGTTTGGGGAAACTCGTCGATGACGGCTTCGTAGTGGATCCGGGCAGCCCCGTAGCATGCCTTTCCGTCCCAGTACTGGCCCAGGGCGTACTCCCGCTGCGCCCTAAGCTCGACGATGCGGTTCTTGGCCTCCACAACCCGGTCGCGGTCCGCTCCCAGGCTGTCTCCGAAGCGGATCAGGGTCTGGTCGGCGATCTCGCCGGCCTCTTTCAGGGCGGTGCCGTCGTACATCGGCCCCTGGTAGATCTTCTGCTTCGCCTCCATGGCCAGGCGGTGCGCGTTGAGCTGGTGCTCGCTCTTGGGATAGTCCTTGCGGAGGATGTCGTACTGGAAGGCCGCGTCTTCAAAGCGGCCGCCGAGGAAGTAGGCGTTTCCGGCGGCCATGATGCTGTCGTCGGCAAGCGGGCCCGTGGGATCGTTCATCCGCACGTGCTCGTACGCCTTCAGCGAGTTTCCCCAGGTATCGAACCAGGGGCGCTTCTTGTCGGTGAAGTTCGGCGTGGTGCGCCAGTGCGGCTCGCGCTCGTGGAGCTTCTCCCAGTAGCGGCCGATGGCGAACTCGCGGTTGACCGCGCGGTCCAGGTACCGGGAGTACTCGTGCTTCTTCAGCAGCTTCTCGTAGTGCTCCATCGCCTTGGGGTACTGGTCGGAGAAGAAGCAGCTCTCGGCCAGCATGAACAGGGCGTCTTCCTCCAACGAGGAGTCGGGCCAGCGGTCGACGGCCACGGCGAACTTGCCGGCCGCTTCCTCGTAGCGCTGCTGGCGGAACAACTCGGTGGCCTCCTGGTAGGCTTTCCGGGCAACCTCCTCGTTCGGGCCGTAGCCCGCGGCCGCCTTCAGGTTCTTGTAGACGTTCGACGGCGCCAACGATTCGAGCGTGAAGCCGGAATCCTCCGTGTTCTTGGAGGCGGCCTTGGGGCCTGCCGGACGCGATTCGCGGAAGTCCGAGGGCACGGTCACCACGTGGTTGGCTGCCGTGGCACGAGCGACGCCCGCCCCGGGCGCGACGCCGCCTGGGGCCAGCGGGTCGCCGGGGAGGAGCGGCTCCGTGGCCGATGCCTGGCGGACTGCGGGATCGGCGTGCCGTGGCTCGGGCTCGGATTCCCCAGCCCGGGCGGCCTTCCCGTCCGCTTCCGCGACCCCCGACCCGACGATCGTCGGCAAGCCGCGACACCCGGCCGCCACGACCGCTACGCACATCCAAGACGCGAGGACTCGCCATCCAGTTGTGGACATGCCGGACATCCCTTGTCCGGCCGCCGGCGAGCGGAGACCGATCAACCGCTCGACAGCAGCCCTAAGTACTCGTACATGCGGGGCTTGCGGCCCAACAGGTTCCACAGGTAACGGTTCAGCACCCCTCGCAGCTCGCCACGGCTGCGAGGGTCGATTCTCAGGTTGCTCCACGCCCGATCGCTCGGATCAGCCCCTTGGGCCATGATCTTAAGTACGCCCGCGCTGACCAGGGCCACCTGGCGCTTTCCGCTGCGGCACCGGCCGCAGAGCACGCCCCCGTCGAGCTGGCCGAAGGCAACGCGGCCCGCCGGCGAAACCTTCGCCCCGCACTCCGCGCACGCCTCCAGCGAAGGGAAGTGCCCGAGCAGACGCAGGGCGCCCAGCTCAAATCGCAGGACACGGTCGTTCGGCGGCTCTCCGGCCGACAAGGCCCCCAGGGTCTCGTCGGCCAGATCGTACAGCTCCGGATGGGGATCGTACTGATCGGTCAGCTCGTCCAGCAGCTCCGCGACGTAGTAGCCCGAGTACAGACTCGACAGGTCGCGTCCCGGGATACGAAATCGCCGCTGGAGCTTGGCCTCGGTCAACAGGTCGAGCGCATCGGACATTTTGCGGAGGAAGACTATTCGACACACGGCCAGCAGGTCAAGAGCAGACTCGAAAGGACCTTTGAGTCGTCTACCCCCTTTAGCCAGACCGTGTATCTTGCCGAATTCGCGGGTAAACAGGGTGACCACCAGACTGGTTTCGCTGAACTCCACGAGCCTGAGCACAATGGCAGCGGCTTTCTCAGCAGACATTGGGGGAGTCTGGGTGGTATGTGATAAATGGGATCTATGGGACGATCGATCAAGAGCCGGACATCACCGGCCCCCACTTCGGCCGCGCGAACGGGGCCTGCGCGGCGCCGGACCGGTCTTGCGGCGTCTCGCCGGGCCCGGGGCCACTGGAGGCTCCAGGCCGAATTTCGCCAGGTAGTGCCGCTCGCTGGCCCGCATTTTGGCCCGACCGCGTGGCGAGCCGTCCTCCAGGCCGATCAGGTGGAGCGTGCCGTGGATGACGTAAAGGAGGAGCTCGTCGGCGGGCGACCATCCGAATCGGCCGGCAATGCGGTAAGCCGTCTGGGCGCTGACGACGACCTCGCCCTCGAGCAAGCCGGCCGACCGCTCGAGGGTGAAGCTGAGCACGTCGGTGGCGTGGTCGCGGGCGAGGAAGCGGCGGTGGAGGCGTCGGATGGTCGGGTCGTCGACGATGGCCAGACTGACCCGGGCCTCCGCAATCGACTCGTCGCGGAGGATCCGTCGCACGGCCCGGCAAAGCCGCCGCCGGTCGATGGCCAGCGCGGTCTGTTGGTTGGCGACCTGGACTTGGATCACGGGGGGCAGGCCGGGAGTGTCAGCTCACGCGGAGCGGGGTGGGCCGGGCCTCGGGGTACTTCACCCGGCCGTGGTAGTTGGCGATCAGCGACTTGATCATGCTGTTCTCGACGGTGCGGAGCTCCCGCAGCGTCAGGCCGCTTTCGTCGAACTGGCCGTCGTCGAGCTTTCGCTCGGCGACCTCCCGGACCAGGCCCTCGATGCGGGCGGGGGCGGGGTCGACCAGGGTGCGGCTGGCGCTCTC
>Ga0315290_10003243_pt1 | contig 11621 bp, 4 predicted proteins | sample YL17G12_0_MG_FD_203627 | JGI IMG/M metagenome (GOLD analysis project Ga0315290, IMG submission 203627) | Sediment microbial communities from Yellowstone Lake, YNP, Wyoming, USA - YL17G12_0 | ecosystem: Environmental > Aquatic > Freshwater > Lake > Sediment | place: USA: Wyoming | collected...
CACCGCCCTGTGCATCCGGGTGGCATGCCACGCCTTTGCAGGCCACCCGGGTGCCAGGGCAGGTGGCTTGGGGCACGGGCACAGGCACCATTCGCGGTGGCCGCGACCAGCGCACGAACAGACGCTGTTGATGGCGCAACGCCTGCGAACCGAACACGGTGCCCCGCGAGCGTGGGCCGGAGCAATGCCCCGGGCCACCTGCCCCTGCTCCACGCTTGCACGCAGCCTGCGCCCCACGGCCCGCTGCCCGCAGCCCCTGGACCGCAGGCCACAGCCCACAGCCCGCTGCGAACGCCAGCCATTGACCGTCCACCGCTTGTCGTCACAGGCAGTTCGCCGGGCGCTCAACTTGGGAGTCGGCTTTCTGGCGGCGAACTTCGTGCAGCGAGCGGCGTCTGGCGACCCTGAACCGTCGTTCGCGGCTGGGCGAAGCAGACATTAGCTGAAGCGACTTCCGGCTGGGGGTCGTCGGTCGAGGCCAGGCCGGGCCGGGCCGGGCTGACCCTGACACAAGGAGATCGATGAGAACGCGCACAGACACGTCTCATACTACGCGTCCGGCCGATGGGCTGGCTCCAAGCCAACCAATGCATTTCAGCGCTGCCGGCACTTTTCGCGGCGACCAGGATTAAGAGCGGGAGCAGCCAACGCTGGTAGTCGGTGTAGCCCTGATCACCATCACGCTCGGTCTGCTCCGTGGCGTAGCCTGCGTGGCCAGCGCGTCAGTCCATCCGCGCCAGTTGAGTAGTCCACGCTGTTGAGGCGAACCGCCACTGCACAATAGTCGGATATGGATGCCAACGAGAAAGCCGCAGAGGCCCATCTTCAAAGATTGCTGGAGCGAGATGCCAATGTGGGACCGCCTACAGCGCTGAGCCGAGCCACCTCCGGCAAGGCCTCGAGAGAGACACCAGCTGCGACTAATCCCAGTTCCTCTGTCCAACCGCGAGGAACAGCCATTGAACTTTGCTGCGGCATGGGTGGTATGGGTATTGGCCTGCGAGAACTAGGGTATGAGGTCAAGCGAGCCTACGATGTCTGGGCGGACGCCGTTTCGATCTACAACCACAACTTCGGAGACGGCGCAGCCCGAGAATGCAACCTGTTGACCTGCGCGGGTCGCCAGCTTGTCCAGGAGGGCCAAAATGGGCTTGGCGACCTGGAACTGCTGGCTGCGGGTCCCCCATGCAAGGGCTTCAGTCAGCTTCGCAATGGATTCCACGACGGGCGCAACGGCCACAACCGCGTGCTCAGGGCCATGCCGGATTACATCGCGCTCCTGCGACCGCGCATGTTCTTGATTGAGAACGTACCTGCGCTTCTCTCCCATCGCGAGGGAAGGACCTTCGCGGCATTCATCCTCGCAGTCGAAAGACCGGCTGCGCGCTTGCGCTATCGCGTCGAGTACGGCGTGTATGACGCCGCAGGGTGCGGCACGCCGCAGGCACGAAAACGGGTGCTCATTTTTGGCGTTCGCGAAGGCTCTGGCGACGAGAGCTTGCCAGACCCAGCGCCAGATCTTGCTTCACTGTTCGCGGCTATTCGGCACGCGGGCGTCGTCCCAGAGCATCTGCAGGAGTTCCACGACACGTTGCTCGACCCGCGAACCATGGCCCTCACGACGGCCAGCCAAGCACTTTCCGATCTTCCGCCACTCGGTGCAGGCGATGTCACGCAGGCACTGCGATACGTGTGCAAGCCGAAGACGGCGTACCAGCGTTGGGCGAGGCTCGGTGCCCCAAAAGTACTTAGCGACACGCGCACTCCAGCGATTACCAGCGAGACGCTGAAGCGCCTCCAGCGTGTGCCCCCCGGCGGATGTGCCAGGTCCATCCCCGACGGCTACTTGAACGGGCTTGCGAGGCGATACGACTCTGCCTATAGAAGATTGCACCCAGATGCTCCTTCGACGGCGCTGTCCACGAAATACGACTGCGTCTATCACTTCAACCAAGACCGCTCGCTGTCAGTGCGTGAGTACGCACGCCTGCAAGGTATTCCAGACCGGGTGACATTCCCGCAGGAGCTAACAAGCCGGCGTAGCGCCTACGAGATGATCGGCAACTCTGTGCCGCCGCTGCTGATCAAGCATGTGCTTGGCACGGCGCTTGGGGCCGGCAAGTCGTGAGAAGGGCCGAGCTGCCGAGATCCCTGAAACGGGGCGCAGCAGCGCGGATGCACCGCATCGACTGTGCCCTCGACGCGGCCTACGGTACGCCTGAGCAAGAACTAGGCAATCAAGCCGATCCGCTTGATGAGGCGGTCTACATCATCCTCAGTTTTCAGACCGACCTGCCTCGCCTGCAGGCAACGTGGAAAGACCTGCGCGCCGCCTACCCGACGTGGCGGCACCTCCAACGCGCTAGCCTTCCCGCCGTAGCGTCCGCGATTCGCGCAGGTGGTCTTCAAGAGCAGAAGGCGTCACGGATTCGATCGCTGCTTTCAGCGGTCGAGGAACAAACGGGGTCGCTGTCGCTTGCATGTTTGCATCATATGAATGACTCGCAAGCTGAGCGTGTCCTGACGCGCCTGCCCGGCCTGTCATGGAAGGGCGCACGTTGCGTCATGCTGTACTCGCTGGGTCGGCCTAGCTTTCCCGTTGACGGAAACACATTCCGGATACTCAAGCGAACCGGCGTGATCGCGGAGACGGCGGTTTATCGCCGCCGCGAGTTGCACGATTCGCTGCAGCGCCTGATTCCCGCGCCCCGTCGCAGGCCCGTGCACGTCAACCTCGTCGTTCATGGCCACAAGACCTGCGTGCCGGGCGTACCGTACTGCCCAGATTGCCCGCTATACAAGTTCTGTCCTCGTGTGGGCTTACCGCCAGAAGCGCCGCGAAGCCGTCGCAGCACACCGCGTCAACCAACGAGGGGCGCAAAGTGACGCCGGCCAACGTGCAACTGCTCTTTGCCTTCGCCGCGGCGGCTGGCGCCGCAGGAGTCGTCGTTTGGATTCTTCACTCTCGTACAGCAGCCAAGAAGCGAGCCCGCGAGAAGGCTGTCGAAGACGCCCGTCACCGAGCACAAGTGCGTGCGCGCGTCGCCAACGAGGCCAATCGGCGCCGAATTGAAGGCGACGAACGCGAGATCGCACTCGCACGGTTGGCAGCCCGCCGTGCTGAGTTGGCCAAGCGACGAGAAGAACTTTTGACTCCGGGCGTTGCAGATCAGCGAGTTGAGCCCTCCGCTGTACAAGCGGTGCCAGAGCCGAAGCCGCCAGGCTGGTCACAACATAGGGCACAGGCCGACGAAGAGCGGCTACCTGTCGTTCCGACGGAAGGTTCGCCAGCCGACATGTCACCCGTCCTGCAAGATGCCTCGCCCGACGCTGCCACGACGGACACCGGCAACGCTATCGAAGTGACGGCCAGTGGCACGCTGGAGAGCAAAGTTGTTGTGGCGGATACGGCGCCGCCGGAACGGCCTCTCAGCTCGCGTACGGAACCAGCAATCGTTTCGGAGCCGCTGGACGCCACTGGCGCTCCTGCGGATTTAGCCGCTGGCGCGCCTCTCGACGCGGCGCCGCCAATTGAGCCCGTAGCTCCCGACCCCCATCCTCCTCTTGAGGTGGGAACACCGCCCGTTCACGCAGCGCCAGACCAGATCACGCGCCAGCTTCCGGTATTGGAGACAGCAAACGAATGTGTTGCCGCGCCGGCGGACTCTGGCCAAGTACCTTGCACTCCCGAGCCCCCGGGCGAGGTGGGGCCAACTGGTGCCCTTAGCAAGGAGCCCTGCTCCCCAGATCATTCATCCTCAGCTGCCGAGCACTTGCCGGCGTGCGCGGCGGAAGTAGCGGCAGTCGGCTGGGGTGAAAAGGTCGCTGCAAACGCGACGTCGAAGGACGGTGAGCGTGACGTCCCCACAGAGAACTTCGACACCTCCGGCGTGGGCCCCGCGCTGCACGGTGCGCCGAGCAATTTGGAATCAGGTATCGGCGATCTGGGAGACTTTGTGCCGGCGGTCCGTACGACACCGCCCGCCATTGACGCCGAGCCGCGTGCAAGCAGTGCATTGCCAGTGGAGCCTCAGGCAACGCACGAGAGGCGCATCGACCAAGCGCTGGGAGAAGAGGCGTTGCCCTCGGACGTACCGAGTGTCACGCCAGTAATTGTCGGGGTGAAGGATTTGGCCGAAGCGCAGGCGCCTACTGAGGCGGCACAGGGCGACGAATGGGATCCAGCGATCGAAACGGGTACCCACTGGGAACCTTCAATTGCCGCTGCGAAGCAACAGCGCCAATACCAGCCGGTGGTACGAGACCCAGCAAAGGTCCGCCCGCCGCCGCCCCGCGAAGCTGCTGGTTCTCGCGATCGTGGATGCGCGGTAGATGTTCGGGTGCAGTTTGCCAAAGGTGGCTTCTGCCGGGTCGCATTGCTCCCGCACCGAGCCGACGGCATGCCACCGAACTTGAGCGTCTCAGGGCCCGGCGGCCCGGTGGATCTCTCCGAGATGCAAGAAGACTTGTACGAGGACGTATTCATACCCGGACTCGGTGACCTGTTGGCGCAAGGCGTTGCCTGGGAGTCCATCACCAGCGGTGGTCAACGGTATAGCTGGGCCTTGGGCGGGCGCGAGGTCTATGTGCTGTCTGCGCAACCGCACCTAAGTGGCTATCTGAACACCCAGCGACTGATGCTGAATGAAAGGCATGTCGTGTTATGCCTTGCGACGAGGAAAGACGAGGTGCTCGCCGCTATCGCGGCAACGGGGTCTCCGATACCTGACCTACTTGGCTGCGACAGTGGCGTGCCGGAGAAGTGGATTGCACTGCGCGATGTCGTGCCACGCCTTCCTGTGCAAGCCTCGCATGAGGGCGACATCTTGGACTGCCTGCGCCCGTTGCCGAAGGCGCAACTGTCACTTGAAGGCGGCATCCGCATTGAAGGCAATAGCTGGCTGGCCGGCTTCCCTCCTCGTATTCGAGTGCGCGGTGACCAAGCGTCGGTGACATCGCTCTTTATCGACGGCCACGGGGCTACTGCGGACGCCACGGGCGGATTCATTGCGAACGGCTGGGACGCAATTGGCGAGCACGTCGTTTCGGCCTCTGTGGGCACCCGGACGTACACCATCGAAGGCGAGCGCGAGGACTGGCAATCTTGGACCGCTCACGCCTGGTCGCTCGGAGAAGAAGCGGGCGTGGATGAGTTCCAACGCCCATCCATTTGCGGAGCGCTGGTTCAAGCGCCGAGATCAGCGGCTGCCGCTGGTCGCGCCATCGTCGTTCCCGCGAGCAACACCATCCTGATTGGAGAGGTACCCGGCGAGATCGAGATTTGCAGACCTCACGGCGACACCCTGAACAAGCTCTGCGTCGGCTTCCCCAACTTCGAGCCCGTGTGGGCGATCCCAGCGACGGCGCTGCGTTGCGACAAGCGAATTGCGCGCGTCATTCTCTTGCGAACCGGCCCCAACTCGATTGTCCAGAAGTCGCCTGCCAAAGCAGAGCACCGGCCAGGGCCGGGCCGCAGGCATGACCATTCTCAACGCGCCTGGTCGTCGGCGATCCTCGCGGCAGCACGCAAGGGGTTGGTGGTCAACCCGCATGACCAGTTCGTCGTGGACCTTTGGAAGGTGTATCGCGAAAGAGCCCGCGCGCTCGCCAGGAGCAAGGCATGAGCGCGAATCAGGTCTTGTTGTGGATGTCCGCCAAGCAAAGTGGCTCCTGGCAGCAGTTTCGCTCAGCGATTGAATGGCTTCACGCCCAAGAAGATCAAGAGTCAGATGCCAGACAAGCACCGGAGAACCAAGAATTCCCACTGCACCAGCAGCTGAGATTCAACCTGCAGCGACTTGGTCATGCCGAATTTTTTGCGGTCGATCAGAGCATGAAGTGGCGCGTCGCACCCCCCGTCTTGGCGACAACCCGGCGCCGCGATGGGTGGGTCGGCGTTGTTGTAGGAGCCCGCTCCCGCGCCCTCCTCGAACGGCTGCACGCAAGCTCTACCGCGTTCGATGTCGAGCCGCAGTCCGCGTGCCCCGACGTACTTCTGTTGCGTACCCAGGACGCTGGTGCACTTGGTGCTGCTGCAGCGCAGGCCGGCTTGATCGTCCAGCAGAACGCTCCGGAGGCGCTCCTCGCTTGCCTTCCGCCGATCGATGCGAAGCACTTGAGTGCGGCCGCTGCCGTGCCGCTGGGAACGGGATGGAAGATTGAGCGGTTCTGTACCGACGGGCTGCGCTGGGTGCCAGCCACGCGCTCGGATGTCACGTCGGCTTCCCACCAACTATTTCGCTTCGAGTACCGATATCAGAAGCACCACCTTTTCTGTACGGCGGGACTGGCAATGAAGGTCGCGCCACAGGTGGGCAAGTTCTTGGCCATGAAGCGGCGGCGGCGCCAGGTGACCAAATACGACGCACAGCATGAGCGCTTGACGCTGCCCGCCACATGCCGGCCACCTCTCCTCATCGAACGAGCGCTCACACTCTGCTCAGGCCGGCCGCCAAGGTATGAGGTTATTGATGGAAGAGGCTCGGTTCACTACGACGATGTCCCTCCACCGATTGCTTTGACCGCTGCTTTGTTGATGCGCCAGGAGGTTAGACCGTGACCAACCCGATTGCCGTCTTCAGGAATTTGCGCGACACCTACCTGAGGTACCTGGAAAGTCCCTATGACCTTCGCTATCCGGAGCTTGTAGACGAGCGCCACCGACTTTTGGACGTCGACGGGCGCTTGTATCGCCATCCGCTGATCGAACCAGTACCGGCCTACGTCTCTTCGGGCCAGACCTTTGGTGAGGTTGCCCAGTCACTTCTTTCGTCGACATGGTCACCGGCCGTCGTGGCCGAGCTTGTTGACTTCGTTTCAAAGGGCTTGTTCCCGATTGCGCCGCCCGACAAGCCGCCCCGGCACGTCTACGCCCACCAGCAAGAGGTGTTTGAGAGGTCAGTTGTTGGTGGTCGAGACGTCGTCGTGACGACCGGCACAGGATCTGGCAAGACGGAATGCTTTTTGCTCCCCATCGCTGCAAGCCTGGTGCGCGAGTCGGCGGCGTGGCAGGCGCCCAACCAGAGACACCCTCTGTGGGACTGGTGGAATCACCGCATGCCCGGGCGAGCGAATCAATGGCTGCCGCGCATTCCTCAGCGGGCGCATGAGCGCCGCGCTCCTGCGGTACGCGCGCTCATCCTCTACCCGCTCAACGCGTTGGTAGAAGACCAGTTGATGCGGCTGCGCGTGGCTTTCGACTCGAATGACGCGAGAGAGTGGTTGCGCCTGAATCGCCATGGCAACCACCTCCATTTCGGGCGGTATACGGGCCGGACACCCGTCCCGGGTGGTCGTAGCGACAACACCAAGTTGCGAAGGGAGTTACACGATCTTCACGAGGAGGCTCGCCAGGTGTCTGGCCATGAGGCTGAAGCCTTCTTTCCTCGGATGGAAGGCGCGGAGATGTGGTCGCGGCAGGACATGCAAGACCACGCACCCGACATTCTGATCACCAACTACTCGATGCTGAACATCATGCTGATGCGCAGCATCGAAGCACCGATCTTTGATCAGACGCGCCAGTGGCTGGACGCCGACCCGGCAAACGTCTTCCACCTCGTCGTTGACGAACTTCACACCTATCGCGGAACGCCTGGCACCGAGGTCGCTTACCTCATACGAGTGCTACTTGACCGGCTCGGACTCACGCCCGACTCGGACCAGCTACGCATCATCGCATCGAGTGCGTCCATATCCGACGATGCTGCGGGTAGGCAATACCTTCACTCCTTCTTCGGACGAGATCAGAACAGGTTCGATCTCGTGGGCGGTGCCGCGCAGGCGCTGAACTTGAACGCTTTCGTGGCCGTGCAGGCCAACATCGCTCCCCTGTTGCAGCTCAAGACTGCATTGGATGGACAGACCACCGTCTCGCCGACCGCGGCTGCAGACTTTCATGCGGCTACCGGCGCCCCGGCACTGCCCGCCACCGCCAAACCGCGGGAAGTTCTGGAATCTGCGCTAACGCACATCGATGCTGCGGGGGCCTTGCGACTCGCATGCGCGACTGATCCAACCCACTCTTCGAACCTGGAGCCGCGCTTTCCGAGCGACATCGCTCAGAGGATGCTTCCCGCAGCAACACCGCAGGAGGCAGCGGACGTCGTCGAAGGACTTCTGGCCGGGCTGGCTGCGGCGCAGGCGCCTGACGGGGCTGCGCCGCTTCCCGTGAGGGCGCACCTCTTCTTCCGGAACCTTCAGGGTCTGTGGGCCTGCACGAACTCGGCCTGCACCCAGGTCCCGGCGCCGCGGACGAATCCGGTACCCACAGGCACTCTTCACTACGTGCCGACCCTTACGTGTGGCTGCGGGTCGCGAGTCCTCGAGCTTCTCTACTGCGAAGCTTGCGGCGAGGTGATGTTCGGTGGGTATCGCAAGGCGAGCGACAACCCAAACGAGTGGTACCTCAGCGCCGACCATCCGAACTTGGAACAAACCCCGGACCTTGCGTCCCTGGACCGCGATCACCTGAGCTATGCCGTGTTCTGGCCATCGCAAGGTGGAACGCCAGTCGACCCGGTATGGAACCAGCAAAATGTGCGCCGGGAATGGCGAAACGCGACGCTGAGCATCTCGGACGGACGCTTGGCGATGGGCGGGAACGATGGCTACCTGTACCACGTTCCCGCGATGCACGGTCCAACGCCGCCGACTCAGGCAAGCGCAAATGAGGCACATCCCGCGCGATGTCCTCGGTGCGACGCGTACTGGTGGTCGCCGAATCGGCAAATTGGCTCGTCCGTCCGCACGTTACGCACCGGCTTTCAGAAGATCGCACAAGTGCTGTCCGACACCCTGCTTCGCGATATTGCGCCTGAGGGAAGAGGACAAGCGCGCAAGTTGGTCGTGTTCTCGGACAGTCGCCAGGATGCCGCAAAGCTGTCTGCGGGGATGCGGTTCTCGCACTACCGAGATGCAGTTCGGCAAGCGCTCTCGGAGGCGGTCGATGTACAAGGCACCGGCGCGCTGTCATTGCACGCGCAAGCAACGGGTCAGCCTGTGACGCAGGAACAGGCGGCTGCAGCACAGGCTTTCGTCGCGGGGCGCCCAAGCGAAGCCACTGCCATCATGATGGCCGCAAATCCACTGACCGCCTCCCAAGTTTCAGCGTCACATCCGCCGCTCACCAACGGACAACTCGGGCAGCGAATCCTGGCCCGCGCATTGCAGGGTCCCTATCCGCTGACGCCCATTGCCGGCGATGCGGCATCGCACCTGCTCTTGCGCGGCATGAATCCGGGCGGATTCACAAAGGACGTGATGTGGACTGACCCGGACGTGAGACGCGGCAGTTGGCGAGATCTGTATGCATGGGGCACGCGCGGTGCAGTGCCTCAAACCAGGCAGCCAGCGGACCTAGAAGCGCAACAGCGCCAGCACCTTGCGCTCATCAATGAGCAATCCCAGCTCGAGACGATGAACGTCGTTTTCGCATCGGGTCGCCGCAGCCTCGAGTCGCTGAAGCTTGCCTACGTCACAACTGACCGCATCCTTCATCCAGCGCCGGATGACCTCGTGCAGCAAACAGCGGATGGTGTGATTCGGCTGCTTGGCGCTCGCCGCCGGATGTCGACACACCCCGCGATGGGTCAGACCAACGTGCCCCGGTACCTGTCTCGATACATTGACGCGGTGGCCCGCGAGAACAACCGGGTCGCAGCGACCCTTCAGACTGACGTCCTGGACCACCTGCAAGGCACCGGCGTTATCGATCAGTTCATCCTCCAGACCCAAACCTTGTGTCTCCAGCGCCCAGGAACAGAGTGCTATGAATGCCAGCAATGCAGGCGCATCCACCTCCAGCGCTCGGGAGGCGTTTGCACTGACTGTTTCTCTCAGTTGGGCGCCCCTGAGCCCATCTCAGCAGCGCCAGAAGACCACGACTACTACCGTTACTTGGCAACTGAAGCGGGGACGTTGTTCCGCCTGAACTGCGAAGAGCTGACGGGACAGACCAGCAAGAACGACAGTCGCAGGAGGCAGCGACTGTTCCAGAACATCGTTCTTCCGCCTCCGCGAGAAGTCTCAATCACCGACGAAATCGACCTCCTGAGTGTGACAACGACTATGGAGTCTGGTGTCGACATCGGCTCGTTGCTTGCGGTGATGATGGCGAACATGCCGCCGATGCGCTTCAACTACCAACAGCGGGTTGGTCGCGCCGGCCGGCGCGGTGCCGGCCTCTCCGTGGCCTTGACGCTTTGCCGGGGTCGCAGCCACGACGACTATTACTTCCAGCGCCCGGAGCGTATTACGACAGAGGTACCGCCGCAGCCCTACGTTGACATGCGACAGGAAAGCATTCTAAAGCGGGTGCTGGCCAAGGAGGTGTTGCGGCAAGCATTCCTATCCTTGGGGCTCTTCAACGGCAGCGGAGGTGACAGCGTTCACGGGGAGTTCGGCAACGCGAGCGATTGGCTTGCTGTACCGGCCACGCCCGTCGGCGGAGTCCAAACGACAGAGAAGTTGGTGTCAACTTGGATTCAAAGCAACCAGGGTGCGGTCGAGCACGTCCTCGATGTGCTGCTTGCCCACACGACGCCGGAGTTGCTGGCGCGCCGCAATAAGATCCTTGACTACGCATTGACCGATCTGGTCGCATGCGTGACAAACGCGGCGACCGACCCGCAGCTCTCCCAGGTTTCGCTCAGCGAGCGTCTCGCGAACAAAGGCATCCTGCCGATGTTTGGTTTCCCTACGCGCGTTCGGTACCTGTTCCATGACCGCCCCAGAGGTGTGCATGAATGGCCGCCGGAGGATGTGGTCGACCGAGAACTGGATCTCGCCATCAGTCAGTTCGCTCCAGGCTCCGAGACCGTCAAGGACGGCCTTGTTCACACCGCCGTCGGCGTAGTTGACTACCAGCCACGCGGCAACGCGGTGATCCAAGCCCCAAACCCGCTAGGTCCGCCTATCACGGTAGGTCTGTGCAAGCGATGCCAGGCCGTGAATGCATCGCCGCAACCGCCCGCCACCTGCTCGGTTTGCGCTGCCGGACAGCCAGACTATGAACTGGTCACCCTGTCGCAACCGCGCGGCTTCCGCACTGCCTATGGCGCGACGAGTCGCGACTTTGACGGCGTCTTTGAGTGGACCGCCCGCGCCTCCCGTCCAAAGATGAGCGTTCGCAACGTCCCGATGACGCCCGCCTCCAACTTTGAAGTCTGGAGTGGCTCCGACACGATCTACGTCGTCAATGACAACAACGGCAGGCTCTTCGACTTTCAGCGCCTGGCGCACGAAGAGACCTGGGGAACACGGGAGGCGTTCGAAAAGGTCGACATCCCGAACCCGAGGTTCGTGAACGGCGGTGTTGTGGACAGGCGTGCGCTCGCGTCGATCAAGCTTACGGACGTAATGCTGCTCGGGGTCCGAGCATGGCCTGCGGGCGTGAGGGCGACGCCTCTCGACGTGGCCGGTAGGGCCGCGCTCTATTCGTTCGGCTTTATGCTCCGTCGAGCTGCCGCCGTAAGGCTAGATATTCATGAGCGTGAGCTGAGAGTTGGGCTGCGCACGTTGCCCGATGGTTCCGGAGGTGTCAGCGGCCAGGTTTTCATCTCCGACAGCCTGGAGAACGGTGCCGGCTATAGCTCAAGACTGGGCACGGAACTTGAGACGCG
>Ga0315290_10003244_pt1 | contig 11619 bp, 10 predicted proteins | sample YL17G12_0_MG_FD_203627 | JGI IMG/M metagenome (GOLD analysis project Ga0315290, IMG submission 203627) | Sediment microbial communities from Yellowstone Lake, YNP, Wyoming, USA - YL17G12_0 | ecosystem: Environmental > Aquatic > Freshwater > Lake > Sediment | place: USA: Wyoming | collected...
CGCCGAATTTCTGGTGGCGTTCCGGTGCAAGGGGCGCGGGTTCTGGTCGGCACGACCGCTTCGGTCATCTGCCAACTCGAGGACGCGGACTATGCAGGGCGCTCACTCACGATGCTGCGGCGCATCGCCGCTGCGATCGGATTCATCGGGACGCCACGCGCCGGGAGTCACACCCCGTGCTTCACCCGCCGCTCGAGTCTCTCCCAGCGCGCGTCCACTTCGTGCTGGATGAAAGCGACCTGCTCGTCCGTCAGATGGCGAAAGCGCCCCTGCTTGCGGATGTAGGGCTCGACGGGCTCGGGTGCGTGCTCCATCGTGAAGCGCCAGCGCTCGCCATCCTCCACCTCCAGCAGCGGGAAGACTCGGCTGCGCACCGCCATGCGGGCGATCTCAATGGACTCTTCGTCCTCCGTCCGCCATCCCGGTGGGCAGGGGGCCAGGATGTGGAGGAACCGGGTGCCACGGGTCGCCTTCGCGCGAATCACCTTGGCCATCAGATCGTCGGGGTAGGCGACGCAGGCCGTGGCCGCGTAAGGCACGCGATGCGCCGCCATGATGCCGAGGATGTCCTTCTTGGGGTGCGCCTCGGGGTGTCCGGCGGGCGTGGTGGTGGTCCATGCGCCCCAAGGCGTGGCCGACGATCGCTGGATGCCGGTGTTCATGTAGGCTTCGTTGTCGTAGCAGCAGTAGAGGATGTCCTCGTTGCGCTCGGCGGCGCCGGAGAGCGCCTGCAGCCCGATGTCGAAGGTGCCCCCGTCGCCCGCCCACGCCACAACCGTGGTCTCGTGATCGCCGCGCACAGTGAGCGCCGCCTTGATGCCGCTTGCCGCCGCGGCCGCCGTCTCGAAGGCGGTGTGGAAGAGCGGCACTTGAAGCGACGACTGCGGCCACGGACCGGCGACGATGGTCCAGCAGCACGCCGGCAGCGTCACGATGGTCTTCTTCCCCAAACCCTTGAGCACCAGCCGCATCGCCAGCGCCGCCGCGCAGCCCGGGCAGGCAAGGTGGCCGGGGTCCATCAGTTCCTCGCGCGGGATCGCGTCCCGGATCATGATCTGGCTCACGGCTTGACCCCCACCCAGAGATCCTCGCGTGCCTCCGCACCGGGCGTCCCGGGCGCGGCACGGTCGAGACACTCGGCGATGACCCGCGGCGTCACGTCGCGTCCGCCCAGGCCGATGATGAAACCGTCCACGTCCGGGCGGCGCGCGGGCTCCAGGTCGTAGAGCGCCGAGCGCAGCTCCTCAGCGAAGATGCCGCCGTGGCCGGGCGAGATGTTGCGGTCGAGTACGGCGACCCGCCGCACCCCCGCCAGGGCCGCGCGCAAGAGCTGGGTGGGAAACGGCCGGAACATCTTGACCTTCACGAGCCCGACCTTCTCACCGCGCGCGCGGCGCTCGTCCACCACGGTGCGCGCGGTCGAGGTGACGGTGCCGGATGTGACCAGGACGGTGTCGGCGTCCTCGGTGCGGTCGCACTCGATGGCCCCCCAGCGTCGCCCGAAGCGGCGGCCCCACTCGGCGTCGATCGACTCGAGCGCCGCTATCGAGTAATCCATCGCCTCCTGCTGTCGCAGCCGCATCTCCATGTAGACATCCGGGCGCGTCAGCGATCCGAACGCGTGCGGGTCGTTCACATCGAGTTTGAGCGCCGCTTCCCGCCGCGGCAGGAAGGCGTCCACGTCGGCTGCCTCCGGAATGTCCACGGGCTCTGAGGTGTGCGACAGGAAGAAGGCGTCGAGCACGATCATCACCGGCAGGTTCACGGTCTCGGCGAGCCGGAACGCCTGGATGGTGGTGTCGAGCACCTCCTGGTTGTTCTCGCAGTAGAGCTGGATCCAGCCGGTGTCGCGCTGCGCGAGGCTGTCGTTCTGGTCGGTCCAGATGGACCAACCCGGCGCCACCGCGCGGTTGACGTCCGCCATCACGACGGGCAGGCGGCCCATTCCCGCCCAGTGGAGCATCTCGTGCATCAGCAGCAAGCCCTGCGACGAGGTGGCGGTGAAGGTCCTGGCGCCGGCGGCCGAGGCGCCGATGCAGGCCGCCATCGCCGAGTGCTCCGACTCCACCTTGATGAAGCGCGCCTCGAGTCGTCCGTCGGCGCACATCTCGGCGAGGGCTTCCACCACCTGCGTCTGGGGCGTGATCGGGTAGGCGGCGATTACCTCCGCCCGCGCGAGCTTCACGCCCCACGAGACGGCGTGGTTGCCCATGATGACCTTCTTCATGAGTCCTCCCGGGTCATGGTCATGGCGCAGCGCGGACACTCGGCAGCGCAGACTCCGCAGCCTTTGCAGTACTTGTAGGAGAGGTGGTACCCGCCATCGGAGGCCCGCGTGATGGCCGCGTCGGGGCAGAAGACCAGGCATACCTCGCAGCTGTTGCACACGCCGCAGTTGAAGCACCGGCACGCCTCCGCAATCCCCCCGTCCCGCGTGAGTCCCAGGTTGGCCTCGCCGAACGTGCCGCGCGTCCACTCCGACGTCATGTAGCGGTCGCGCACACGCGGCACGCGGGCGAAGTGGGCGGTGTTCAACTGCTCGTAGGTCACCACGTCGTTGATCGGCTCCGCACGGCGCACCGGATCGTCCTCGCGCCACCGCGTCATGCTCACGCTGCCTTCGGGGCCCAGCCGGAGTGCAGCCAGATCCGGCCGGCGGACCGCAATCCCCGCGGCTTCACGCAGCCGGTGGTCGATGGCGATCGCCGCGCGCTTGCCCGAGCCAATCGCCTGCTCGATGGTACGCGGGCCGCCGAGTAGGTCGCCGCACACGAACAGCTTGTCGTCGCTCGTGGCGCCGAAAGCGTCCGCACGCGCCTTGCCCAGCGCTTGCGCCACCGCCGCCGGCAGGGCGCGCAGGTCGGCCTCCTCGCCGAGTGCCACGAGCACGGTGTCGGCTACGATGGAGAACGCGCTGCCGGGCACCTCGCGCGGCAGACCCGAGTCGTCGGCCGGGGCGAATCGCACGCAGCGCACGCTCGCCACACGCGGCGGGGTTTCAGCGTCATGGTGCTCGTCGAAGCTCGCCTCGACCCCGTCGATCGCCGCCGAATCGACACCGAGCGGAACCGGGATCAGGGCGGTCGCGGCCGCGTGGAACTCGAACCGCACGCCCTCGCATGCAGCCTGCTGGACCTCGTCCACGCAAGCCGGGAGATCTTCACGACCACCGTGATGGACGAGACTCACCGAGGCACCGAGTCGCAACGCCGCGCACGCGCACTCGATGGCGGTCGAGTCGCCGCCAAGCACCACCACGCGCTTGCCGACGGCTGGCCGCAGGCCCCGGTTGAGTTCGGCGAGGAAGGCGAGCCCCGGTTGCACGCCGGTGAGTCGGGCGCCTTCGATGTCGAGCGGGCGCCCGCGATGCGCCTCGATCGTCAAGAGCACGGCATTGTGCTTGCGGAGTGCCTCGAGGCTCAGGTCGCGACCCACGCGAACCCGGCAGGCGATTTCGACGCCGAGGGCGATGATCCGCGCGATCTCGCCCCTCACGATCGATCGCGGAAGCCGGTATTCGGGGACGCCGTAGCGCAGGAATCCGCCCGGCTCGTCCTCAGCCTCGTAGATCGTCACGCCGTAGCCCAGCCGCACGAGCTGGTAGGCGGCGGAGAGTCCGGCCGGGCCGGCTCCCACGATGCCGATGGTCTCGGTGCGTGTGCGCGGCGCGGGCGCGGGCAGAGGCCTCTGCAGGGCGATCTCGCCCAGGGCGCGCTCCACCGCGTGAATCGAGACTGCCTCGTCAAAGGAAGCGCGGTTGCAAACGCGCTCACACTCACGATGGCAGATCCGGCCGCTCGTGGCGGGGAAGGGGTTCTCGCGCAAGAGCAGGTCCACCGCATCCTCGACGCGGCCTTCCCGCACGAGATTCATGGAGGCTTCGATGTCGATGCCCGCCGGGCAGGCCTGATTACACGGCGCCACCTTGTCCTGGTAGACGGGCCGAATGTATTTCCACGAACCGGTCCGGTTGGCGCGTGTGGACCGGTCCGAAACCGCGACCGCGGGGACGCCGTGCTGGAGGTTGGCCAAGTCGCCGGGGTCAGGCATGGCTGGCCTCCGTCCTCGAGGACGCGACGCGCAGCAGGCCGGACGCCTCGCGCGCGGCCGCGATGTTGGCCTCTGCCCGGGGAACGTCCTCCTGGATGGCGCCGCAAACCGATTCGAGCGTGACCAGGCCGAGGAACGTGGCGAAGGCGCCGAGGATCGCCGTGTTGACGATCGGCTGGGTCCGGGACCCGAGCCCGTGACCGCGCGCGACGGCACTCGCGTCCACCGTGGCCACGCGGAACTGCTTCGAAAGCGCGGGATAATCGTCCGGCCCGCGCTCGGAGTTGATCAGGATGCTGCCGCCCGGCTTGAGCCCCGTCGTGACGTCGATGGCTCCGACCAGCGTCGGGTCCAGCACGATCAGGTCGTCGGGCTCCGTGATCTCACAGCGAAGCAGTATGGGACCATCCGAGACGCGCAAGAAGGCGGTCACCGGCGCGCCGCGCCGTTCGACGCCGAAGGCGGGGAAGGACTGCACCGATCTACCTTCGTGGAACAGGGCGGAGGCCAGGATCTTCGACGCGATGACGGCGCCCTGTCCTCCCCGTCCGTGGATCCGGATTTCGCGCATTGTGCGACCCCTCTTCTTCTAATGGGACCGTGTGGGGCAAGTGGCGGCTTCTGACCTGCGGGCACACTCCTACGCGGCGCGAATCCAAGGCATCTCCTGTGCCAAGCGAAGCGGGGGCGCGGGCGGAAGAAGAGACGCGAAAGAGGCTTGCCCTCCGGTCGGTTATCGATAACCGGGATCGCGGTTCGTTTTCGTTTGCATCACACGAGTGTGCCGCCATCGGAGTCAAGTTGACAATGCGGCGTGGCATGCTTCGCGCCAGGCCCGAATCCGCTCCTGCGCGCCGCCGCCACCCAGGCAGAGTGGAACAGGGATTGCAGCAACCCTGGGCGACGCACGGAAGGATGGGAGGACGGATGCAGCGCCACAGTCCGGGAACGCTTGATCGCGCCCGATGGCTCGCGATCGTCTTCGGGCTGCTTTCCCTTCCTCCCGCATCGGGCGCGACTCCGGCGACGCCAGGGGCGCCGCGCCTCGACATCGAGATCCATCTACCCCCCGACATTGTCTACGAGCAATCGCTAAAGGCCGACAGCGCCGTGGTCTTTAGCCACGGCACCCATGTCGCGCTCGCCGAGAATCGCTGCACTGGCTGCCATCCGAAACCGTTCCGGATGCTGACTCCTACCCACCACACGACGCACGGCGAGATGAACGCCGGAGCATCGTGCGGCATCTGTCATGACGGAAAGCGCGCCTTCGGCCTTCGTGATCGCGAATCGTGCGCCACCTGCCATTCTGGCAGACGAGCCAGACAGATGGCAGCCGGCGACAGCCTTCGGGGTCAGTCGAAGGGGAGCACCGCGTCTGCCTCGGGACTTCCGAAACCCGTCGCGTACGCGCGAGGCGACGGCTCTCCTGGGCAGGTGATATTCCGCCATGAAACGCACGCGGGCGCCAAGCGCCCCTGCAGCGCCTGCCACCTCAAGTTGTTCCCGATGAAGGCGTCGCCTCCACGCAGCGAAGGCGGCATGCACGAGCCGTCGGCGTGCGGCGCGTGTCACGATGGCTCGAAGTCGTTCGGCGTGGAGAATCCGGACGCCTGTGCGCGCTGTCACGTCGAGCGCCGAGGTGCCCCATGATGAGCGGTTTGCTGTTCGACGCCACGCGCTGCATCGGCTGCGGCGCATGCTCCGCGGCATGCAAGGAGCAGAATGCTCTGCCGCTCCCGATCGAGGAGAAGACGACGGCGTATACGTGGACCGTCGTTGAGAACCGGAACGGCGTGAATATCCGGCGGCTGTGCATGCACTGCCTCACGCCCACCTGCGCATCGGTTTGCCCGGTCGGCGCAATGCGCAAGACGGCGTCGGGCCCCGTGGTCTACGACGCCGACAAGTGCATCGGCTGTCGCTATTGCATCATGGCCTGTCCATTCGACGTGCCGAAGTACCAATGGGACCGGCCCGTGCCCATCGTCGGCAAGTGCGTGATGTGCTTCTCACGCCTTGCGGAAGGGAAACCGACGGCGTGCGCCAGCGTGTGCCCGACCGGCGCGACGACGTTCGGCGAACGCTCGGCGCTGATCTCTGAGGCCAGGTCCCGGATCGCGGCGGATCCCAGTCGCTACGTGGATCACATCTACGGACTCGAAGAGGCGGGCGGCACGTCGGTGCTGATGCTCGCCGGCGTGCCGTTCGACCAACTCGGGCTGCGCGCGAATCTGCCGCGCGAACCGCTGCCGCTCTTGACCTGGCGCGTGCTGTCGAAGGTGCCCGACATCGTTCTCATCGGAACCGCCGTCCTTTACGGCATCCACTGGATCACGAAGCGGCGGGACTACGTCCGGCACGTCGAGGGCGCGGTCGAACCCCCCTCGCCCGGGCGGCCACGCATGGGCGGCAAGAAGTCCGAGGGGACGCCGGCATGACCATCGCCGTCAGCATTCCGCGCAGCCGCGGGGTCGGTTTCTGGACCGGTGCGTTCGCCGTCGTGCTCGTCGCGTTCCTCGCCGTCACGGTGGTGCGCTTCACACGCGGCCTCGGCGCGACCACGAATCTCAGCGACCAGTTCCCATGGGGGCTGTGGATCGGCTTCGATATCCTGTGCGGCGTGGGGCTGGCGGCGGGCGCCTTCACGATCATGGCCACCGTGCACCTGTTCAACATCCGGCGCTTCGAGCCGATCGTTCGCCCGACCCTGCTCACCGGATTCCTCGGCTACCTGTTCGTGTGCGTCGCGCTGATGTACGACCTCGGCCAGCCGTGGCGCATCTGGCACGCAATGGTGTTCTGGAACCCGCATTCGGTGATGTTCGAAGTCGCCTGGTGCGTGATGCTCTACACCACGGTGCTGGCGCTCGAGTTCTCGTCGATCGTCCTTGAGCGTCTCCGCCTCGACCGCGCTCGGCGCATCCTGCGATCGGTGAACACTCCCCTCGTGATCCTGGGCGTTCTCCTCTCCACGCTGCACCAGTCCTCGCTCGGGACGCTCTACCTGATCGTGCCGGAGAAGCTCCATCCGCTGTGGTACTCGCCTTTCCTGCCGGTGCTGTTCTACTTGTCCGCCATCGGCGCCGGTCTCGGCATGATCATCGTGGAATCGCACCTGAGCGGCCGCGCCTTCGGCCGCCACCTCGAGATGGACCTGCTCGAGCCGCTCGCCCGCGCAATGGTCGTCGTGCTCGGGCTGTTCGGGATCCTGCGAATGCGGCTCCTCGCCCAGAACGGCGCGCTCTCCACCGTGTTCGCTCCGACCTACGAAAGCCGCATGTTCCTCGTCGAGTTCGGCCTCGGCGTGGTGCTGCCCATCGCGCTGCTGATGTGGTCCCGGTTGCGAACCTCGCCTGCCGTGCTCGTGACAGGCGCCACGTGCGCGGTGCTCGGTTTCGTGATGAACCGGCTGAACGTGAGCGTCACCGGTCTCGAGCGCGCGAGCGGCACCCACTACGTTCCATCGTGGATGGAGATGACCGTGTCGGTGGGACTGGTGGCCATCGGCTTTGCGGCGTTCGCGCTCGCGGCGCGCTACCTGCCGATCTTCCCTGAGCCCGCTCAAGCCACGGCCGAGCATGGGGAGGAACCGGAGGCGGCGGCCGCCGTCCACGGTTGACGCCATGAGGCTGCGCATCGGAGTGCTCGCGATACTGGGCGTTGCGGCCGTGACTGCCCTCGTTCTCGGATTGACGTCGGTGCTCGTCGTTCGCACCCACCGCGCGGCGCTGCTCGCCCAGCTCACGCGGAGCGCCGATCAACTGAGCGAGACGATTGGCCGCAGCACGTATTACGACATGCTCGAGAATCGCCGTCCGGCGTTGCACCGCGAGATCGTCACGATCGGCCAGCAAAAGGGCATCGACAAAGTGCGGCTGTTCAACGCCGTCGGCACGATCATGTTCTCGTCGGACGAAGCCGAGATCGGCCGTTCTCTGGATCGGCAGGCGGAAGCCTGCAATGCGTGCCACGCGGCCGGCCAGCCCTTGCACAAGCTCTCGCCGCGCGCGCGCGCGCGTATCTACCAGGCCCCCGATGGTCATCGCGTGCTCGGCATGATCCGGCCCATCCACAACGAAGCGAGTTGCTGGAATGCCGCCTGTCACGCCCACGCGCCCGGCGAAACGGTGCTCGGCGTTCTGGATGTGAACCTGTCGCTCGCCGAGGCCGACCGCGAGGTAGCCGCCGATCAGCGCCATCTCGCTCTGTTCGCGTTGCTCGCGATCGCCGCCAGCAGCCTGCTCTTGTGGTGGCTCAGCGACCGGCTCGTGCTGCATCCGGTGGCGGCGCTCATCGCGGGAACCCGCCGAGTCGCCGAGGGCGACCTCCACACCACGATCCCCGACGCCGCGCCGAACGAACTCGGGGATCTGGCGCGCGCCTTCAACGACATGACGCGCCGTCTCAGCGACGCGCAGCGCCAGCTCACGCAGGCCGACAAACTCGCCTCGGTCGGCCGGCTCGCCGCGGGCATCGCTCACGAGATCAACAATCCGCTGACCGGTGTGCTCAGTTACGCATCGCTGCTGCTCAAGCGCCCCGAGATCGACGCCGAGACGAAACAGGATCTCCAGGTCATCGTGCGGGAGACCAAGCGCTGCCGCGAAATCGTGCGCGGGCTGCTGGATTTCGCGCGTCAGACACCGCCGCGGCGACAGCCTACCGACCTCAACGAAGTGGTGCGGCACGGGGTCGCCATCGTCATGAACCAACTCGCGCTCGACCGCGTCGCACTTGATTTCGATCTCGCCGCGGATCTCGGTCCCGTGCCGGCCGACGGCAACCAAATCCAGCAGGTCGTCGTGAACCTGCTGATCAACGCTGCGGACGCGATCGACGGCGACGGTCACGGCACGATCCACGTGCGCACGCGCGCCGTGAGCGCACCGGCGCGTGGGCACGCGGTGGTGCGCAACGCCACATGCCCCAAGGGATGCGAACTCCAGGACCCGCACGTGCGGATCGCGGGGCAGCCCGGAATTCGGGTCATGCGAATCGTGGGAGCGCGGGAATCGATCGTGCATCTCGATCCGGTCTATGGCCGGCTGCACCACCGCGACACAGGTGCGGGCGAGGAAGGCGTCGTGCCGTCCTACACCTGCCCCGATTGTCGCGCGCGGCTCGAGGTCGCCGAGCGACGCTGCGAGGCGTGCGGCACGCCGGCCTTCGCGGTGCGCGCCGGCGAACTGGGGAGTATTGAGTGGTGCCCGCGCCAGGGTTGCACCTGGACTCGCTGGGAGACCATGGACGCGCGCGGCCCAGAGTCGTTCGCCGAACTGATCGTGGAAGATACCGGGCGCGGAATTCGCACCGAGGATCTCGACCATCTGTTCGAGCCGTTCTTCACGACCAAAGGCAGCCGCGGTTCGGGACTCGGTCTCGCGGTCACGTGGGGGATCGTCGAAGGACACGGCGGGTCCATCGACGTCGAAAGCTCTGTCGGAGAGGGCGCGCGGTTTACGGTGCGGTTGCCGTGTGCACGCCCTCCTGTCGTCGAGGCGACGGCGCCCGTCATCCCGGACGCGGTGCGAAGTCCGAGCCTTTCCGACCCCGCGCGAGGTGCGGCATGAGTCAGTACTGGGATGTCTTGGTCGTGGACGACGAGCCCGTCGTGCGTGACGCCGTTCGCCTCATCTTGCGGGAAGCGGGACTCAGCGTGGCCGCCGCCGAGGACGCCGAGTCCGCGCTCGCGCACGCCGCGCTCGCGACCTGCCGCCTTGTGATCTGCGACATGATGCTTCCCGGGCTCTCGGGGCTCGAGGCGGTGCGCGCCTTCCGCCGGCAGCGACCCGCCCTGCCGATCGTGCTGATCACCGGCTATGCCACCGCCGGAACCGAGGCGCAGTCCGCGGACGCGGGTGCCACGGCGTTTCTGGCCAAACCATTCGACGATACCGAGCTGTTGACTCTCGTGAGGCACGCCCTCGAACCGACGGACGTCGCCGGAAAGAAGGGACGACCATGACCGCTTTGCTCGTGCTGCTGGTATGCGTGCTGTTCATCGTCATCGACCTGGTTGTGCGCGCGATCTCGAAGCGCATGGATGCCGCGCGGCAGCACCGAGATCGCGAGGCGGCACTGAAGACCTCGGTGCAACTGACGTTCGCGAACGAGGCGAAAAGTCTCAAGCGCGCCGAGGTGCCGAAAGCGCGAGCCCGCATTCTCGCCGTGGACGACGAGCCGGTCGTGCTCGACAGCTTCCGCAAGATCCTCGTGCTGTCGGGCTTCAGCGTCGACACGGTCGAGAACGGCCCCGAGGCGCTGACGCTGCTGCGCGCGCGCGATTACGACTTCCTGTTCACCGACATCAAGATGCCGGAGATGGATGGCGTCGAGGTGGTGAAAGCCGCGAGGCATTTGCGTCCCGATCTCGACGTCGCGGTAATCACGGGCTTCGGCACGATCGAGACCGCGGTCGAGACCATGCAGTATGGTGCCGTGGACTACGTGCAGAAGCCGTTCACCGCCGACGAACTGATCGCGTTCGCGAACCGGCTGCTGGTGCGGCGCGAAGCGCGGCTCGAGTCGCAGCGCCGCCCGGTGGTGCGCGTAGTGGCGCCGGCGGTGGCCGAGACCGTCGCCCAGCGTGAATACTGCGTTCCCGGCGGCGCGTTCGTATCGCCAGGTCACACGTGGGGCCGCATCGACCCGGGCGGACAGGTGTGGCTCGGGCTCGACGATTTCGCCCGCAAGGCTCTGAAGAAGGTCGAGCGCGTGGACTTGCCGGCGGTGGGGACCCAGGTGCGGCGCGACGGCGTTCTGTTCGTCGTGCGGCGCGGAAACGACGTCGCGCGATTCCTGTCGCCGTTGAGCGGTGTCGTCACCCAGATCAACCAGGATCTCGCGCGCGAACCCTCGCTACTCATCGAGAGCCCCTACGATCGTGGCTGGGTATGCTTGCTGCGCCCTTCGGATCTCGCCGCCGAGTTGCCGGGCCTGCGCATCGGGAAGCCGGTGATCACCTGGTATCAGGAGGAGATCGCGCGGCTCCGCAAGGAAATCGAAGGCTCCGAGAACGGCGCCTGCCAGTGGCCGGTGCTCGAGTCCCGCTTCCTCGGACCCGGCGCCGCCAAGAGCGAGGCGGTGACGGAGCCGGAGTCGGCGGGGGCGGTGTAGCGGCGGGACAGGGCATCGCTCCGCGAGTAACGGACGGATCGCCGGCCTCGAATCGCAGCATCGGTCCGGCGATCACTTCGAGCCGCTGACCCACGACACCGGCTCGTGATGCTGACGATCCCGAAGCGGCTGCGTGCGTACTTCCTCCATCCGAGCGTAGACTGCGCTCTTCCGTTGTCCTCTTCCACACCACCCCTCCGGGAATCCATCGCTGCGCGCTCCCGGCCCGCGGAGAGACCTATGCCCCGATCCGATCGCCGTGCGCGAGCCCTCGCGACGCTCCTGGCCCTGACCCTCGCGATTCCCGCAATGAACGTAGCCCGGGCAGCCGACGACTTCGCCGACTTCAAGCGCGAGATCGCCAAGCGGCACGACGAGTCGGTCAAGCGTCTTCAAGACTGGATCGCATTGCCCTCGATCGCGGCCGAGAGCCTCAACTCGCAGGCGGGC
>Ga0315290_10003246_pt1 | contig 11616 bp, 10 predicted proteins | sample YL17G12_0_MG_FD_203627 | JGI IMG/M metagenome (GOLD analysis project Ga0315290, IMG submission 203627) | Sediment microbial communities from Yellowstone Lake, YNP, Wyoming, USA - YL17G12_0 | ecosystem: Environmental > Aquatic > Freshwater > Lake > Sediment | place: USA: Wyoming | collected...
GCCGGGTCCCCGGCCGCTTCCCATCCACGGGTTGTTCACCTGGAAGAGCTGGAGCGCGGTCTCGCCCGTATCTGCGCGGACGACCTTGCCGTCGCGCTCGTACTCGAAGATGGGGAACGCGCCGAAATCCAGCGACCCGGCCAGCGGAAGGGATTTGGCGGACGGCCGGCCACCGACCGCGCGCCCGGGCCCGAGCAGGGCGCCCCAGGTCTCGACGCTGAACCCACGAGGCGTGGTCACGCCCGTGGCGCGGCGCAGGATCGCGTTCAACTCGAGGAGGGTCGCCTCGAACGCCTGGACTTCAGCCGGAGTGGCGCCGCTTGCCGTGCGCGTGCTGGCGATGGCCGAGAAGGGTTTCCAGGGCTTCCACGTGCCGGGGGCATCAACCAGGTAGCGCGTTTGCGACGCTGCCGGCCGGGCCACCGCGCACAGCGCGAGGAGCACAACCAGCAGCCGGAGCCGTCGACCAGCGCGGGGGCATGTAGGCATGCCTCGAAGCGTAGTCTGCTGACGGGGGATTGTCGAACTCGCTCACGTGGGCATCGACGCGCGCAGGGCGGCCCTCCCGCCCAGGCGTCCCGCACCGGCAGCTCGCGCGTTCTCCCCGGCGCGCGAGGCCGACAACATGACGTCGCGCCTGGCGTCGATCTACCGGCGCGCGGTGTGCGCGGTGCGCGTGGTCGCACACCCGAGTGTGCTGTGGTGGTTCGTGCGCCGGCCCTTCGACTCGCGCGGCTGAGGGCTCGCTCAGGGTCTGCCGACCCTTCGGCTCGCGCGTCTGATCGCTCGCTCGGGAGAGGCAGGCTCGCTCAGCGTCCGAGCCAGGCGAACGTGGCGGGGGCGCTCGAGGTGATGGCCAGCCCGGCCAGGGCGATGGCCACCCAGATCCGCTGGCAGCGCGAGAGGGGTTGAGCGGGCGGGTTCATCGTCTGATCCTCTTTCGGTCCGGCCGGGCCGATTCTCCAGCCCTCCCGGGTCTCATTTCCAGCGTCCCTTTCACCTCTTAATGCAAGCCCCGCTCCATCGATCGGCGATTGCACGCCTGTGCAGTTTTGTGCACCCTGCTGTGCCGGGGCTTGGGCGGCGGCTGATAACGGGGATTACGTTAACTCGCGAGCGGAGAGACGAGCGGAGACCGCTCTAATGCTTCCTATAGTCACGCAGTAGCCGACGCCGCGCACCGTGTGAATCAGCGGGCGGCGCCCCGCGCGATCGATCTTCTGGCGAAGCAGCCGCACGAAGGCGTCCAGCGTGTTGTCCTCGATCTCGCGGTCGTAGCCCCATACCGTGTCGATGAGCGTCGCACGCGGCACGACGGCGCCTGCGCGCCTCATGAGGCACTCGAGCAGCGCGAACTCCGTGCGCGTGAGATCGACGCGCTCGCCGCCGCGACGCACGTCATGGCTGGCGGGATCGAGCGTTAAATCGCTCACCGAGAGCGTGACGCCCTGCGACACCGCGCCCCGGCGGCCGAGCGCGCGCACCCGCGCGAGCAGCACGTCGAACGCGAACGGCTTCACCAGGTAATCATCGGCGCCCGCGTCCAGGCCGGCGACGATGTCCGCGGTCGTGTCCCGCGCGGTCAGCATGAGAATCGGCGTGCGATGGCGCTCCCCGCGCAACCGGCGGGCGACGGCCAGGCCGTCCATTCCGGGCAGCATCACGTCGAGCATGATGACGTCGAAGGCATCGGACTCCGCAAGCGCCAGGCCCTCGGGCCCCGTGTGCGCCACCGAGACGACATGGCCTTCCTCGGCGAGCCCTTTCCGGACCGCCTCGGCCATCCGCCGCTCGTCTTCGACGATCAGAATGCGCATCGCTTTCCCCGATGATGGACGCCCGACCTGAAAGCCGCCTGAAACTGGCGTTTCAGGGGATCTTCAGCTTCGTCTGGTCTACTTGCCGCCACAAGGAGAACCGTATGAAACCCATTCGCGTCGTCATGCTCGTCGCTCTCAGCCTGCTGATCGTGACCCCGGTTGTTTCGGCGCAAACGGCCAAGCCGGTCCAGGCGCCCAAGCCCGCGCCCGCCGCCCAGGCTGCAGATCCGGCCGCTACGCTGCCGGCGCCCATTCTCGCGGCGTTCAAGAAATCGTACCCGAACGCGACCATCAAGAACGCTGCGAAGGAGACCGAGGACGGCAAGACCGTCTGGGAAGTCGAAAGCATCGACAACAACATGGCCCGCGACCTCATGTACAACCCGGACGGCACCGTCATCGACATCGAAGAAGAAGTCGCCATGGCCGCGGTGCCGCCCGTCGTGGCCGACGCCGTGAAAGCGAAGTACCCCAAGGCCACGATCACGAAGGCCGAGAAGAGGACGGTCGGCAAGACGGTGACGTACGAGTTCACGCTGAAGGGCGCGAAGGAGGCGTCGATCGAGCTGACGCCCGACGGCAAGATCGTGCCTGCGAAGAAGGAAAAGGACGAGAAGGAAGAAGACGACGAGAAGGCCGAGAAGAAGGCCCCGATCAAGAAGTAACCGGCGATCGAAAGAACCGAGGTCGACATGAAGACGCATCGTATCCTGCTGACGCTCGCACTCGTCCTCTCCGCCGCCCTGTGGTCACACGCTCCGCTGCGGGCCGCGGACGGGCCCTACAGGCTTCTCACCGAAATCAAGGCGGGCGGCGACGGCGGGTGGGACTACCTCGCGGTCGACTCCGCGGCCCGCCGCCTCTACGTGTCGCACGCGACCAAAGCGGTCGTCATCGACCTCGACAAGAACGTCGTCGTCGGTGAGATCGCGCCAGCCAACGGCATCCACGGCATCGCGATCGCCGCGGATCTCGGCAAGCTCTTCGTCAGCAACGGCCGCGACAACAGCGCCAGCATCGTCGACGCAAAGACGTTGCAGATCACGGGCACCGTCAAGACCGGCGAGAACCCCGACTGCATCCTGTTCGAGCCCGGCCACAAGGAGGTCTACACCTTCAACGGCCGCGGGAAGAACGCCACCGTATTCGACGCGGCGACCGGCGAGGTGAAGGCGACGATCCCGTTGCCTGGCAAGCCCGAGTTCGCGGTGGTGGACGTGAAGGCCGGCCGCATTTACAACAACATCGAGGACACGAACGAAATCGTCGTCATCGACACCGCCACTCATGCCGTCGTCGCGAAGTGGCCCATCGCGCCGGGTGAAGGCGCGTCGGGGCTGTCGATCGATCTGGCGAATCACCGGCTCTTCGCCGTGGCCGGCAACAACCTCCTGGTGGCGGTCGACAGCATGACCGGAAAGGTCATCTCCACGCTGCCGATCGGGCCTGGCGTGGACGCGACGTCGTTCGACCCGGCGACGGGCTACGTGTTCGCGTCCAACAGCGACAGCACGCTGACGGTGGCGGCCTGCGACAAGGCAGGCAAGCTGAGCCTCGCGCAGACGCTCACCACGCCGGCGCGGTCGCGGACGATGACGCTGGATCCGAAGACGCATCGGATCTACATTTCGGCAGCCGAGTTCACGGCCCCGGCGCCCGCGGCGGCTGGCGCTCCGCCCCAGCGCCCCCAGATGGTGCCGGGATCGTTCAAGGTTGTTGTCTACGAGATGGCGGCGGCGGCCGCGTCGGCCCAGGTGCCGGCTCCTTCGAAGGACTGGCAGCAGGCGTTCGCGGTCGCACCGGGCGACCTGGCAAGCGTCGGCGAGAACCCCTACTTCATCCTGAAACCCGGGTTTCAGCTCACGCTCGAGGGCAAGGAAGGCGGCAAGACCGTCCGCCTCGTGATCTCGGTGCTCGACGAGACGAAGACGATCGGGGGGATCGAGGCGCGGGTGGTCGAGGAGCGGGAGACCGAGAACGGCGTCGTGGTCGAGGTGTCGCGCAACTACTTCGCGATCCACAAGACCACGAGGGACGTGTACTACCTCGGCGAAGACGTCGACATCTACAAGAACGGGAAGGTGGTCGATCACGAGGGCGCCTGGCTGCACGGCGTGAACGGCGCCACGTTGGGCCTGCTGATGCCGGCCGCCCCCGTCGTCGGGCAGCGGTACTACCAGGAAGTCGCGCCGAAGGTCGCGATGGACCGGGCGGAGATCATCTCGATGTCCGCGCGTCTCGTGACGCCGGCCGGCACCTACGAGCGCTGCCTTGAGACCGAGGAGAGCACTCCGCTTGAAAGTGGCAAGGAGCGGAAGCTCTATGCGCCAGGCGTCGGTTTGATCAAGGATGGCACGCTGCAACTGGTGTCCGTCACGAAGAGGTGAGCCGATCGTGAGAGGCCTTTCGCTGACAGCCGCGACAATCGCCTTCGGGGCGGCGCTGGCGCTGCTGCTGGCCGCGCCATCGCCCGCCACCGCCCAGGCGCCCGCGCCCCAGCCATCGGGCGCTTCGCCGCCGATCACCTACCGGCAGGCCCTCGATCTCGCCACGGCGCAGAATCTCGAACTGGCCGCCGTGCGCCGCGCGCGCGCCGTGAGGGAAGCGGAGGTGCGCGCCGCCGGGCAGTGGGCGAACCCCGAGTTCTCCGGCGAGATCACAAGGGACGTGCCGCACGGCGACCTCGTGATCGGCCTGCCTGTGGACATCTCCGGCCGCCGGTCGAACCGCGTGGCGGTCGCGAAGGCCGGGCTGGCGATGGCCGACGTCGAGGTGTCGAACGCGATGCGGCAGTTGCGGCGCAACACGCGCTTCGCCTTCTACGGCGTGCTCGCCGCAGACGAGGCGATGGCGCTGGCCGAGTCAGTGGTCCAGGTGGCCCAGCGGTTCAGGGACGTGGCGCAGGCGCGGTTCGACGAGGGCGCGGCTCCGCGGCTGGATGTCATGGGGGCTGAACTCGGCCTGGTCCGCGCCAAGGCCGACCTCAACCTGGCGCGGTCAGCGCGCCGCGCGTCGCAGGCCGATTTGAACGCGCTGCTGAACCGGCCGCCGGGCCTGACGATCGCACTCGCGGGCGAGGCCTTCGACGTGCCGGCGCTGCCGACGCTCGACCTGGCGACCTCCTCGGCGCTCGCCACCAACGTCGACCTGGTCACGCTCGACCGCGAGGCCGCGATCGAGACCAGCATGCTCGGGCTGCTGAAGGCCGAGCGGGTGCCGATGCCGACCTTCTCGTTCGGCACCGCCCTCAACGCGCCGGGCGAATTCAACGTCGGGCCGCACGCGGGCGTGAGCATCGAGCTCCCGCTCTTCTCGCGCAACCAGGGCGAAATCGCGGGGTCGCTCGCGCGCACCGACACGATCCGGGCGCGGCGCGACGCGCTGCGCCGCAACGTCGAGGCCAGGGTCTATGCGGCCATGGAGCGCGTCACCGCCCAGCGCGCCCAGGTGGACGCCTTCCGCGGGACGATCGTGCCCACGGCCACCGCCCTGCAGGGCCTCGCGGAGGAGAGCTACACCCTCGGCCGCACGTCGGTCCTGGCCGCCCTCGAGGCCCAGCGCAGCCTCAGGGACATCAAGTACGACTATCTGCAGGCGCTGCTGGCGCTACAGGCGGCGGTCGCGGATCTGGAGGACATCCTTGGCGCACCGATTCAATAGCCGCCGATGGGCGCTCCTGCTCCTGTCAGGCGCGGCCATTCTGGCGCTCGCCGCCGGCGCGTGCAGCAAACCGGCGGTCGACGAGGAGATCGCGTCGGCCGATGTCCCGACCATCTCCGCCGAGATTGGCGTCGTCGCCCGGCAGGATCTCGTCGAGCCGCTCGTCGTGCGCGGGTCGGTCGTGGCGATGCCGAACCAGGACGTCAAGATCGCCGCGCAGGTGGCAGGGCGCATCGACAGCCTCAACGTCGCCGAGGGCGACTGGGTGACGGCCGGTCAGGTCATCGCCGAGATCGACCCGAGGCCGTTCAACGACCAGAAACGGCAGGCGGCTGCGGCGGTGTCGCAGGCGAAGGCGGCATTCGAGAACGCGCGGCTCAACATCGAACGGACCGAGCGCCTCTTCCAGCGCGGGATCGCCGCCGGTAAGGAGGTCGAAGACGCCCGTGCGCAGCTCGCCGCCGCCGAGGCCGCGCGCGAGCAGGCCGCGGCCGGCCTGGACACGGCCGATCGCGAGCTGTCGCGCACCCGCGTCGCGTCACCCATCGCGGGCCAGGTCGTGAAGCGTCTCGCCAGCGTCGGCGAACAGGTCGACGGCACGGCGGCGCAGCCCATCGCGCAGGTGGCCAATCTCGACCACGTCGAGATCGCGGCCGCCATCCCGGTCGAGCATCTGGGCCGCATCAAGATCGGCCAGCCGGTGAAGGTCACCTCCGACGCGTACGGCGACCAGGCGTTCACCGGCGAGGTCATCGCGATCGCGCCCGCGGTGGACGCCGCCACCAACACGACGCTGGCGCGCATCCGGATGGCGAATCCCGGGCGGCTCCTCAAGATCGGCATGTTCGTGCAGGCGCAGGTCGGCCTGAGCGTGCGCAAGGGGGCGCTCACCGTGCCGCCGTCGGCCGTCAGCAAGGGCGAGGAAGACGCGGCCGTCTACGTCGTCTCGGGCGAGACGGCGACGCGCACGAAGGTGACGCTGGGCATCGAGACGACGGCCGCCGTCGAGGTGCTCGACGGGGTGAAGGAAGGCCAGAAGATCCTGACCTCGGCCGTCCACGGCCTCGGCGAGCGGGCCCGCCTCGCGCCAGCCAAATGAACATCGCCCGCTTCGCCGACCGGAACAGCCGCGCCATCCTGCTCGGCATCATCCTGCTGACGGCAGCCGGCCTGTGGGCCATGACGTCGCTGCCAAGCAACATCTACCCCGAGGTCGAGTTCCCGCGCATCGTGATCGTCGCGAAAGCGGGCGACCTCTCCCCGCGCCTGGTGCAGCTCGCCGTCACGCGCCCGCTCGAGGAGGCGGCGCGCACGGTGCTCGGCGCCCGGCGCGTCACCTCGAAGACGATTCGGGGCGCATGCGAAATCTCGGTGCTCTTCAATCCCGAGACCGACATGCCGTACGCCCTGCAGTTGGCGCAGGGCAAGATCGACGAGGTCAAAGCGTCGCTCCCGCCCGGGGCGACCGTGGCCGTCGAGCGGATGACGCCGTCGCTCTTCCCGATCTTCAGCTTCATCGTGACGGGCAGCCTGCCGCCCGCGGACCTGCGCGATCTCGCGGCGTTCGAACTGCGGCCGCTGCTCAGCCGCGTCACCGGCGTCGCCAACGTCGAGGTGCTCGCCAGCGAAGAGCGCGAGATCTCCGTCATCGTGGATCCCGCGCGGCTCAACGCGGCGAAGCTCACGATCGACCAGGTGGCCGAGGCGCTCCGCGCGACCAACGTCGTCACCGCCGTCGGTCGGCTGCCGAAGGACTACCTCCAGTACCTCGTGCTCAGCACCGCGGAACTGACCGGTCTCGAGGACGTCCGGAAGGTCGTGGTGGCGTTCCGCGAGCAGACCCCGGTGTATGTCGGCGACGTGGCGGAGGTCCGCGAAGGCGTTATCGACCGCACCACGCTGATTTCCGGCGGCGGCAAGCCCGCAGCCGTCGTCAGCGTGGCCCGCCAGATCCGCGGCAACATCCTCGCCGTTGTCGACGGCGCCAAGGCTGCCCTGAACGGGTACCGCACGTCGCTCCCGCCCTCGGTGACGCTCACCGTCGTCTACGACCTCGCCGAATTCGTGCGCAACGCGGTGGCGAACGTGCGCGACGCGATCGCCATCGGCAGCCTGCTGGCGATCCTCGTCCTCGTCTTCTTCCTGCGCGACTGGCGCGTGACGACAATTGCGGCCATCTCGCTGCCGCTGACCATCGTCGGCACCTTCTTCGTCCTGAATCTCGTCGGCGGCACCATCAACCTCATGTCGATGGGCGGCCTGGCAATTGCCATCGGGCTCGTCATCGACGATTCCATTGTCGTCGTCGAGAACATCCACCGGCACCGCGCGGCGGGCGAAAGCGTCGCCGTGGCGACCGAGAAGGGCACGCAGGAACTGGTCGCGGCCGTCGTCGGGTCGACGCTCACGACCGTGGTCGTGTTCGTGCCGCTGGGCCTGCTGCAGGGTGTGGTCGGCCAGTTCTTCGCGGCGCTCTCGACGACGCTGGCGGCTGCGGTGCTGCTGTCGCTGGCCTACGCGCTGCTGTTCATTCCCGGCGTGGCGGGGCGGTTTCTGCGCGATCACGACAGGCCCAGCGCGCGGCTGGACTGGCTGACGCGGCGGTACCGGCCCGTGCTGACGTGGTCGGTGAAGCGACCCGCGATCGTCATCAGCGTCACGCTCGCGTTCGCGCTCCTCGGCGGCGCGCTCTTCTATCAGCTGGAGATGGGCTTCCTGCCGGACATCGACGAGGGCGGCTACATCGTCGACTACTGGACGCCCGAAGGCACGTCGCTGCCCGAAACCGATCGGATGCTGAAGCGGGTCGAGGCCGTCCTGAAAGACACGCCGGAGGTGGCCAGCTTCGCGCGGCGCACGGGCGCGGAAATGGGCATGTTCGCGACGCCGCAGAACACCGGCGACATCGTCGTCCGGTTGAAGCCGCGGTCCCAGCGCAAGAAGACGACTGAAGAGGTCATCGAGTCGCAGCGCGCGATCTTCGAGAAGGAGATGCCCGGCATGACGATTGAGTTCGTCATGCTGCTGCAGGACATGCTCGGCGATCTCGAAGGCAACCCCGAGCCGGTCGAAGTCAAGATCTTCGGCGACGATCTCAAGACGCTGGCGACGCTCGCCGAGCGCACCAAGACGAAGCTTCAGAAGATCCCGGGCCTGGTCGACATCGTCATCCCCCAGCGCGGCAACCCGGAACTGAACGTGCGCATCGACCCGACGCGCGCCGCGAAGGCCGGGTTCACGGTGGAGCGCGTGACGAGCCAGCTCGGCACCGGGATGCTCGGCCAGGTGGCGACGGCGTTCCGGCGGGGCGACCGCCTGATCGACGTGCGCGTCCGCTTCGGCGACACGCACCGCTTCGATCTCGACTGGCTCAGGGAATTCCCGCTGACGACGGCCGAGGGGCGCGTCGTGCCGCTGTCGGCGGTGGCGTCCTTCGACACCGCGGAGGGGGAGACGGAGCTGCACCGCGAGGATCTGAAGCAGATGATCCCGATCACCGCGCGGCTCGAAGGGCGCGATCTCGGGAGTGGCAACGACGACGTGAAGGCGGCGCTCGGGGCCGACACGTGGCCGATCGGCTACTCCTGGCGCCTGGGCGGGCAGTACGAAAGCCAGCAGGCGTCGTTCCGATCGATGCTGCTCGTGCTGTCGGTGGCCGTGCTGCTGGTGTTCGGCGTGCTCGTCGCCCAGTTCCGGCGCTTCGTGCCGTCGCTTGTCGTGCTGTCGGCCGCGCCGCTGTCGCTGGTGGGCGCGTTCGGGCTGCTCATCCTCACGGGGACGCCGCTCAACGTGTCATCGATGATGGGCCTGATCCTGCTCATCGGCCTGATCGTCAAGAACGGCATCATCCTCGTCGACTACGCGCAGATCGTGACGGCGCGCGGCGTCGATCCGGTGGAGGCGCTCATCGAAGCGGCCACCGTGCGCCTGCGCCCGATCCTGATGACGACGCTCTGCACGTTGTTCGGTCTGCTGCCGCTGGCGCTCGGGCTCGGGCCCGGCGCCGAGATGCAGAAGCCCCTGGCCATCGCCGTGATCGGCGGCCTGTCCGTGTCGACGATCATCACGCTGATCTTCGTGCCGACGGTCCTGTCCATCTGGGGCGCGGCGCGCATGGCGCGACGGGCGTCGGAGTAACGCCTCAACCCAGGAGGGGCGGCAATCCCGCCCGTCTGCCGTGGCGTCCGGCCCGCAACGCTGGAGTCGATCTCGACACTCCAGCTGCAGGACTTGACAATAGTGTTAACCTGATAGGTAAACACATTGTGTGTCCATGCCGATTGAGATCCTGTTCCTTACGCCGGACCTTCAGCGCCTCTGCGAACAGGAGAAGCTAGCGGTTCGCAAGCTCGGTCCGGATTCAGCCAGAAAGCTCACATCGCGGCTGGCCGATCTCAGCGCGACTGCCACGGTGTCGGCCCTGGTGGCCGGGCATCCGCATCCTCTCAAAGGTGACCGGGCAGGCCAGTTCGCGGTCTCGCTGGCTGGCGGCGCCAGACTGGTCTTCGAGCCGGCGAATGACCCGGTGCCCCTTGTGGCCCGAGATGGTTCCATCGATTGGACACGGGTAACGCGGGTCCGAGTGGTGTTTGTGGGTGATTATCATGACTGACAGAGTGTCGAGCTTCGAACCCGACTGGGTCTCGCCGCCCGGCGACACGATTCTGGATCTGCTCGAAGAGAAGGGCTGGACCCAGTCCGAACTGGCGACCAGAACGGGATTCACGCGAAAGCACGTGAACGAACTGGCGTCAGGGAAGGCGACCCTCTCGCCGGAGACCGCCCTGAAGCTGGAGTCCACCCTCGGAGGCTCTGCGCAGTTCTGGCTCACCCGCGAAGCGCAATACCGGGAGGCCCTTGCGCGGAGCGACGCGGAAGCCGGCCTGGCGCGCGAATCGCCGTGGCTCGCCGAACTGCCCGTCGCAGAGATGGTGCGGCTCGGGTGGATCAGGAAGACGACGAGCGTCTGCGCACGGGTGGCCGAATGCCTTCGGTTCTTCGGGGTGGCCTCCGTTGCCGCCTGGCGAGAACAGTACGCTCGGCCGATCGCCGCGTTTCGTGTGAGCACCGCGGTTGCCCGCCGCACCGGGGCGATTGCCGCGTGGCTCCGACAGGGCGAACGCCAGGCGGAGGCCATCGTATGCCAACCCTTCGACGAAGGCGGATTTCGCAGCGCCCTCGAAACGCTTCGCGGCATGACACGGCAGATCGATCCCGGGGTGTTCACCCGTGAGCTGACATCGGTGTGCGCCGCCCGCGGTGTCGCGGTGGTCTTCGTGCCGGCCCCCAAGGGTTGTCCAGCGTCGGGAGCGACGCGATGGCTCTCGCCTGACAAGGCCCTGCTCCAGCTTTCGCTGCGACATAAGACGAACGACCATCTGTGGTTCACGCTCTTTCATGAAGCTGGCCACCTCGTCCTGCACGGTAAGCGTCTGATGTTCATCGAAGGCACGGAGTCCATTTCGGCCGAGCACGAAGCGGAAGCCGACCGGTTCGCGCGAGACCTGCTGATTCCACCGTCGGAGGTGAAGTCGTTACGCGAGGTCGGGCGGACGCACGCCCGTGTGCGGGCGTATGCCGACCGACTCGGTGTCGCGCCGGGCATCGTCGTGGGAAGGATGCAGAAGGAAGGGATTCTCCACTGGTCGCAACTGAATGCACTGAAAACCCGCTACGCGTGGTCGGATCCCAGGTGATGGCCATTACGTTCGCCGGAATGGCCCCCCGTTACGCGGTTGCTGCGCCACCGAGAAGCGGCTGAGACGCCGCGCGGAAGGCGGCGAACGACTCGGAAGCGGCTCGGACGTCGAGGGCTCCGAGTCGAGCCCAGGCATCGGCTCCTGTGATAGCCTTTGGGCGCTGCGGGCGGACCCCGGCCGACTTCCACGCGCACGCCCCGCCGTCTTCAAGGAGTTAGAGTCATGCGCTCACGTCATGTCATCTTCTTCATCCTGATCATCCTGGTGGCGGGTGCAATCGGCACGGTCAGCACCCAGGCGCCGACCTCGAAGATGTCGCCCGCGCAGACGCTTGCCCAGGACGAGTCCTGGCAGGGCAAGAAGATGTGCGGCTGGCCGCCGCCGCCCGGCGTTAACCCGGACGAGTGGGCCAACATGTGCGAGTCGTGCACGTCGGT
>Ga0315290_10003248_pt1 | contig 11615 bp, 21 predicted proteins | sample YL17G12_0_MG_FD_203627 | JGI IMG/M metagenome (GOLD analysis project Ga0315290, IMG submission 203627) | Sediment microbial communities from Yellowstone Lake, YNP, Wyoming, USA - YL17G12_0 | ecosystem: Environmental > Aquatic > Freshwater > Lake > Sediment | place: USA: Wyoming | collected...
GATCAGGCCGCGCTCGGCCAGAAACTCCGGCGTGATCTTTTCATTCGGCCCGAACGCGTCAAGGTCCACAAGATTAACGATGGCGTAACGCTTCTTGAAGATGTTGGTGAAGCCCCGCTTGGGCAGGCGCCGCTGCAGAGGCATCTGGCCGCCTTCAAATCCCGCGCGCAGCCGCCCACCGGACCGTGACCGCTGGCCCTTGTGGCCGCGGGCCGCCGTTTTTCCATGCCCGGTGCCCATGCCCTGCCCCCGGCGCTTGCGTGCCTTGGTCGCTCCCTGGGGGGGACGAAGCTTTCCAATATGAATGCCCATAGTCTCGCCGTCTACTTCTTGCCTTTCGAGGTCTTGGCCTTCGCGGGTTTCTCCGCCGCCTTGGCTTTCTTCATCGCGGGCGCTTTCTTTTCCGCAGCCTTTGCTTTGACCGAATCCGCTTTGGCGGGCTTGGCAGCCGCCTTGCTGCGCTTTGCACGCGAATCCTTGGCCGTGGCTGCCGCCTCGTGCGTTTCTGCCGCGGGGGCTTCCTCGCTTTGTCGTGCTTTCCTGGCGGGAGCTTTTTCCTTCACAACCTCGACCTTGGGATAAACCGTGTATTCGGGGATAGCCGCCCACGGCGTTGGCTTGCGGGCGCCCTTCACAATTTCAACCAGATGGGGCACCGCGGAAACCAGGCCCCTCACCTGGGGCGTATCCTCACACTCGACCACGTGGTGGAGCCGCCGCAAACCCAGTCCGCGAACGGAAGCTCTCTGGCGGCGGGTAAACCCAATGCCGCTGCGCTTCCATTCGACGTGAATCGTTCGTTGAGATTTTTCCGTCACAGGTCGATCCGCCTCTAGAGTTCTTCTACTGTCTTGCCGCGCATGGCCGCCACTTCCGCCTTGTCACGCAAACGAATCAAGGCATCCATCGTCGCCTTGACGACGTTGTGCGGGTTCGTAGTCCCCAGCGATTTCGTGAGCACGTTCTGAATCCCCGCCGCTTCCAACACGGCGCGCACCGGGCCGCCCGCGATCACACCGGTACCCTCCGGAGCGGGCTTCAGCAGGACCTGTCCTGCGCCGTAGCGCCCAAGAGTAATGTGCGGGATCGAAGTCGCGGTCATATGGACGCGCACCAGCGATTTCTTGGCTGCTTCGATCGCCTTGCGAATGGCCGCGGGGACTTCTCGCGCCTTGCCGGAACCGTAGCCGACCGTCCCGGCACCGTCGCCCACCACCACCAGGGCCGAGAAGCTGAGGTTCTTGCCGCCCTTCACAACCTTCGTAACACGGTTGATCGAGACGACTTGATCCTTCAGGGAAACCGAGTTGGCATCAATCCGATTGACCAAAGTCATCACTCCTAAAATTTCAGGCCGGCTTCACGCGCTGCATCTGCCAGCGCCTTGATGCGACCGTGATAGGCATAGCCGCCGCGGTCAAAAACCACCTGCGTGACGCCCGCCTGCTTGGCTCGTTCCGCCACAATCTTGCCGACGGATTTGGCCGCCGCCACGTTTCCACCCGACTTGAGAGTCTTGCGGACTTCCTTGTCGACCGTCGAGGCGGACGCCAGCGTCACGCCGCGCGAATCATCAATCACGTGAGCGTAGATATGACCCAGCGACCGGTAAACGTTCAGCCGCGGGGTCTGCGGACGGCCTTCCACGCGGCGCCGGATACGGCGATGAATCCGCTTCCGAGTTTCATTTTTTGATGCGACATTCAACATAGCGCGCCTGGGTTCTCCGTTCCTTTATTACTTCGCCGCCCCGCCGGCCGCACCCACGGCCTTGCCGGCCTTCTTCTTCAGTTTTTCGCCGGTGTAGCGCACGCCTTTGTTCTTGTACGGATCGGGGGGGCGCAGGGCGCGCATCTTGGCCGCCACCTGGCCCACCTGCTGCCGGTCTGCTCCGCTGATGACGAGGTGGGTCTGCTTTTCCACGGTCGCCGAAACCCCTTCGGGCAGCGCAAAATCAATGGGGTGCGAATATCCCAGCGTGAATTGCACGACGCGGTCCTTGGATTCGGCGCGGTAACCAATGCCGACGATATCCAGATGTCTCTCAAAACCCTGGGTGACACCCTGGACGGCATTGGCCAGCATGGCGCGCGTCATCCCGTGAAGGGCGGCGCGTTCATCCGAATCGCGGCGAAGCTGCAGCCGGCCGTCACCCATCTCCAGGGTGATGCCTGAAGGCATCGACACGCTCAGCGTCCCTTTAGGCCCCTTGACAGTGAGCTGGGCGCCTTCCTGCGTCACCGCGACGCCCTTGGGCGCATCGATCAGTTTATTGCCGATTCGCGACATAGTTCCTGCATCCGATCTCTAATAAACCTGGCAGAGCAATTCCCCGCCCACGCCGGCTTTTCGCGCCGCCTTGCCCGTCATCAAACCGCGCGGCGTCGTCAGGATGTTGATCCCCATTCCGCCGAGCACGCGGGGAATCTTGCCCGTCCCAACGTAAACGCGGCGGCCGGGTCGGGAGACGCGCATCAGATTGGAAATCACGCTGTCGCCGCTCGGCGTATAACGAAGGGCAATCCGCAAGACTTTCTTCTTTTCCTCTTCCACAACCTTAAAGTTCGAGATATACCCCTCGTCCTTCAGGATGCGCGCGACCTCCACCTTGATCTTGGAGGGCGGCATGTCGACGCGCGGGTGGCGGGCGTGCAGCCCGTTACGAATACGCGTCAGCATGTCGGCGATGGGATCTGTTAGAGCAGCCATATCACTCCCGATATCCTTCCATCACTCGATTACCGAACCCGCTTACCAGCTTCCCTTGATCACGCCCGGGATATCCCCACGGAGCGCCATCTGGCGGAAGCAGAGGCGGCACAACTTAAACTTGCGAAGGTAGCCGCGCGGCCGGCCACACACCAGACAGCGATTGCGATGCCGAATTTTGAATTTCGGCTTCTTGGCCAGCTTGGCCATCATGGAAGTCCGTGCCACGGGTTAGCCTCCTGCCTGGGGGGATTCCGGTCCGGCGCCCGGGCGGCGTTGCACCTCGGTCCGAAAGGGCATCCCCAGATGCCGCAGCAGCGAGAGCGCTTCCGCGTCGGTGCGGGCATCGGTCACAATCGAAATGTTCATTCCCTTGATCTTTTCCACTTTGGAATACTCGATTTCCGGAAACACCAACTGGTCGCGCAAGCCGAGCGTATAACTCCCGCGCCCGTCGAAGGACTTCGTCGAAAGCCCGCGGAAGTCGCGGACGCGCGGTATAGCCACGCTGGTCAGGCGATCGATGAACTCATACATGCGGTCCCCGCGCAGCGTCACCATGGCGCCGATGGGCATGTCCTTCCGCAACTTGAAGTTGGCAATCGACTTCTTGGCCCGCGTGATCACAGGCTTCTGGCCCGCGATCTGCCCCAGTTCCGAGGTAGCGGAATCGAGCAGCTTGGCGTTCTGAATCGCCTCGCCCAGGCCCACGTTGATCACCACTTTGCGCAGGCGGGGCACGGCCATGGGGTTCTTGTAACTGAACTCCTTCATCAACGCCGGCACTACTTCGTTTTTATATCGCTCTTTGAGTCTCGGCACCATAAAGCTCTCTGGATGGCTCCCTTACTTGTCCAAAACTTTTTCGCACTTCGCGCACAAGCGCACCGTGACCACTTTCTTGCCTTCCACCTTGCGCCGGTGCTGGATGCGCGTCGGCCCGCACTCGCCGCAAACCAGGGCCACGTTGGAAACGTGAATGGGCCCTTCCTTTTCCAGAACCCCTCCGCGAATCTGCTTGGTGGGATTCGGCTTGGTGTGTCGCTTCAGCATATTGACGTGCTCGACGACCACGCGCCGCTTGCCCGGCTGGACCTCGAGCACGCGTCCCGACTTGCCCTTGTCCCGGCCGGCAATCACCTGAACCTGGTCGTTCTTCCGAATATCGAGGCCAGCGCTCATTACAGGACCTCCGGCGCGAGCGACACGATCTTGAGGAACTTCTTTTCGCGAAGCTCGCGGGCCACCGGCCCGAAGACGCGCGTCCCTACCGGCTCGCCCGTATCGGTGATCAGCACCGCGGCGTTTTCATCGAAGCGGATGTAGCTTCCGTCGCGCCGCCTGTGCTCCTTGCGCATCCGTACGATCACAGCCTTCACGACCTTGCCTTTGGGAATGGCGCTGTCGGGCGCGGCTTCCCTCACCGACGCGGTCACCACATCACCCAGCCCCGCCTGGAGCCCCACGCTTCCACCGAGCGGCAGGATGGTCGAAAGCTTGCGCGCGCCGGAGTTGTCCGCCACCTGCAGGATGGTCCTCATGCCAATCATGCGGCACCTCCGGGGAGACGCGCGGCCTTTGTCCCCTTGGCCACAACTTCCACGACGCGCCAGCGTTTAAGGGCGCTCAACGGCCGCGTTTCAACAATGCGCACCGTATCGCCAATCTGGCACTGGTTCTTTTCGTCATGGGCCATGAAATTCTTGGAATAGCGCACCACCCGCTTGTAGAGAGGGTGGCTCACCTGACGGATGACCGTAACCACCACCGTCTTCTGCATCTTGTTACTGCTGACGATCCCGACTTTTTCCTGACGTTGATTCGCCATAACCTTCCTGAAACCCCGCCCGCTCGACTAGGCTTTCTGAGCGCTCTTAATCTCCCGATCCCGAAGGACCGTCTTCACCTTGGCCAGGTTCTTGCGCATGTTCCGGATCCCCGCAAGTGTATCCGTCTGCCCGCTGGCAAACTGGAACTTGAGGCGGAAGATGTGCTCGCTCAGCTCGCGCTCTTTTCCCGTGAGCTCTTCCGTAGCCATGTCCCGGACTTTTTCACCTTTGAGCAGTTTATCGATCTTCATGACTCATCACCCCGGCGCTCGTTATATCGTAATCGAGCGCGTCACAAACCGCGTCGGCAAGGATAACTTGTGGCTCGCCAGGCGCATCGCCTCGCGCGCGTCCGTTTCCGAAACGCCTTCCATCTCAAAAAGGATCCTTCCGGGCTTCACCACTACAACCCAGTATTCCGGCGCGCCCTTCCCCTTGCCCATGCGGGTTTCCGCCGGCTTCTTGGTGACCGGCTTATCGGGGAAAATCCGGATCCAGAGCTTACCGCCACGCTTGATAAAGCGCATGATGGCGACGCGACTCGCCTCGATCTGACGGTCGGTAATCCAGCCCGCTTCCAGAACCTTCAAGCCAAAATCTCCGAACGACAGGCTCGAGCCGCGCCACGCCTTCCCGCGGCGCCGCCCGCGCTGTTGTTTGCGATACTTCACCTTGCTGGGCATTAACATAGAGGAAGTTCTCAGTTCTCAGTGTTCAGTCGCCAGTTCCCATCGGGCCGTCGTCTCACCCCTTGCCTTGACTGTTCACGGACGACTTCTGTTATACCGCGGGCGCCGTTGCCGGCTCCACAGCGCGCACTTGCCGTTTCTTCTCCGGGTGGATCTCGCCGTTATAAATCCAGCACTTCACGCCGATGACGCCATACGTGGTCCGCGCTTCCGCCAGTCCGTAATCGATGTCGGCGCGCAGCGTATGCAGCGGCAGGCGACCCTGCAGGTACCACTCGGTGCGCGCGATCTCGGCGCCATTCAGGCGGCCACCGCAGCGAACCTTGATGCCCTTGCAACCGAAGCGTAGCGCCGAATCCACCGCTTTACGCATCGCCCGGCGGAAGGCCACGCGTTTCTCAAGCTGCAAACAAATGGCTTCGGCCACGAGTTGAGCGTTCAATTCCGGCCGGTGCACTTCCTGGATATTGATCGGAAGCACTTCGCGGCCGGTGCGTTTCTGGAGTTCCTGCCGCAGGCGGTCGATTTCCGCTCCCTTACGGCCGATGATAATTCCGGGGCGCGCGGTCTGAATCGTGATCCTGAGCTTGTTGCCGGGCCGCTCAATCTCGATGGCCGCGACTCCGGCGCTGCGAAGCTGCTCCTTGAGTTCCTTCTTGATTTCCAGGTCCTCGTGAAGCAGAGCGGCGTAATCCTTCTTCGCAAACCACCGAGACTTCCACGTTTTGTTGTACCCCAGCCGAAATCCGTAGGGATGAACCTTCTGACCCACCCGATCCTCCTTGACCCGTGTCGCCATCCGACGCGGGCCTTTAACCACCCAACCTAATTCTTGCCATCCTCGACCACAACCGTGATGTGGCTCATACGCCGCTGGTAGCGGAAAGCGCGACCCATCGGCGCGGGCCGGACGCGCTTCATGCGCGGACCCTCGTTGACGTACGTCTGAGCAACGACCAACTGGTCGACGTCCAGGTGTTCCGACTTCTGCTCGGCATTGGAAATCGCCGACTTGAGAACTTTCTCAATGGCGCGCGAAGCGCGCTTCTTGGTAAAGCGCAGAATGTTGATGGCTTCGCCCGCGTTCTTGCCGCGGATCAGGTCCGCCACCAGACGCGCTTTCTGCGCCGACATCCGAATAAATTTTGCTGTGGCTCGTGCTTCCATTGCCTCGTCCTGAATAAGATTCGCCGACTAACTCGCGGGGGCCGCAGGTTTGGCCGCAGCGGGTGCCGCGCCGCCACCCGGAGGCGGTGCCGAGATCGCCGCTCTCTCCGCGACGGCCTTCGACCCGTGCCCCTTAAAGGTGCGCGTGGGCGAAAACTCGCCCAGCTTGTGCCCCACCATATTCTCGGTGATATAGACCGGTATGAATTTCTTCCCGTTGTGAACCGCAATCGTGTGGCCGACCATCTCGGGCACAATCGTCGAGCGCCGCGACCAGGTCTTAATGACCTTCTTCTCAAATTTCCGATTGAGCAGCTCGATCTTGACCATCACATGATGATCTACGAACGGGCCTTTTTTGAGCGACCTTCCCAATTGACCCTCACTTCCTCTCGCGCCGCTTGACGATAAAGCGGTCGGTCTGCTTGTTGTTGCGCGTCTTGTAGCCGCGCGTCGGCTTGCCCCAAGGCGTCACGGGATTGCGCCCCCCGGAAGTCTTGCCTTCGCCGCCGCCCAGCGGATGGTCGACGGGATTCATCGCCACGCCGCGAACCGTGGGACGGATGCCCCGCCACCGCTGCCGCCCGGCCTTGCCAATCGTGACGTTCTCGTGATCAAGATTGCCCACTTGCCCGACCGTCGCAACGCAATCGAGAAAAACCTTTCGCACCTCACCCGAGGGCAGGCGAAGCTGGGCATAATCGCCTTCCTTGGCGAGGAGTTGCGCGGCGCCGCCTGCCGAGCGCACCATCTGCCCGCCTTTGCCCGGCCGGAGTTCAATATTGTGAACCATCGTGCCGGAAGGGATGTTCCGCAGCGGAAGACAATTCCCCACCACAATATCGGCGGCCGGACCGGAGAGGACCTTGTCACCTACCTTCAGCCCCTGCGGATGCAGAATGTACCGCTTGTCGCCGTCCTCGTAATGGAGGAGAGAAATAAAGGCAGAACGATTCGGATCGTATTCCACCGTCGCGACGCGCGCGGGGACCCCCACCTTGTCGCGCTTGAAATCGATCACGCGGTACATGCGCTTGTGCCCGCCGCCGCGCCGCCAGATGGTGAGTTCGCCCTGGTTGTTCCGGCCCGAAATACGCTTCTTCGGCTCGAGCAGAGCCTTGTGCGGCACCGACGTGGTCAACTCTTCATACGTCAGCCCCGTCTGGAATCGCCGGGTTTCGGTGTAGGGTCGGTATGTCTTGATTGGCATAATTCCCTTAATAAATGCTGAATTCAGAACCAGCGCGTTTCAGTTCCTCATTCATCAATCTTCAATCAAAAACTGCTCAGACGCCCTCAGCGTATTCGGGCATCTTCTCGCCCGCCTTGAGCTTGACGAACGCCTTCTTCCAATCCGGCCGCTTGCCCACGCTGCGGCCGCGCCGCCGGGTCTTTCCATGGAAGAGTGCCGTGCGAACCGAATCCACTTTAACTTTAAAAATCGTTTGAACGGCGTCCCGGATTTGGGGTTTCGTCGCGCGGGCGACAACCTGGAAACAGAGCGTGCGGGCGCTTTCCTTTGCCCCCAGACTCTTTTCCGTAATCACGGGCTTGATCAGAACTTGATACGGATTCTTGGTCATCGCAGCGACTCCTGGAGCCGGGCGAGCGCGCTCTCCGAAATCAGCAACCCGTCATGACTCAAAACGTGATACGGATGAATCGCATGGTGCCGGACCAGATCGCAGCCTTCGACATTTCTCGAGGAGAGATTCAGGTTGCGGTTGGCGTCATCGCACACCACCAGGACCGTCTTTTCGAGCCCCAGATTGTGAAGCACACCCGCGAATCGCTTCGTCTTCGGGTCGTTCAGATTGAACTGGTCAACGACGGTCAATTTCTTTTCCTGGAATTTCGCCGCCAGCGCCGAACGCAACGCGCCGCGCAGCATTTTCTTGGGCAGAGCATAAGAGTAATCGCGGGGCTTGGGGCCATGAGCAATCGATCCATGCCGCCACAGCGAACTCCGCGTGCTACCGGCGCGCGCACGGCCCGTGCCCTTCTGCTTCCACGGCTTCTTTCCGCCGCCCGAGACTTCCCCGCGGCTCTTGGTACTGTGGGTGCCGCGCCGCTGGCTCGCCAGGTACTGCCGCACCGCCGCCCAGAGCAGGCTCTGGTTCGGGCGCACCGCAAATACCGCGTCGGCCAGGTCCAACTGCTTGACCGTCCGCCCTTCGAGATTCTTAACGTCTACCGTTGCCATTGTTTTATTCTGCCTGCTGCCGTCTACTTTTTGCTTTCTGTCTGCTTATGCGGCGCCTTGGCCTTGCGCACGATGACGTAGCCACCCATGGGTCCGGGAATGGCCCCTCGCACGACCAGGGTGTTATCGTCCGCGTGAACCTGTACAACGCGCAAATTGCGCACCGTGACGCGGTCCGTGCCCATGTGCCCCGCCGCGCGCATGCCTTTCAGCACTCGAGAGGGGAATGCCGACGCGCCAATCGATCCGGGGGCGCGGTGGAACATCGACCCGTGACTCCCGCCGCCGCCGCCAAAATGGTGCCGCTTGTGGACCCCGGCAAAACCGCGGCCTTTGGAAATTCCCGTCACGTCCACCAACTCGTTGACGGCAAAATTCTCAACCAGCACCTTGTCGCCCGCCTTGACGTCGCCCGAAGTCTTGAGGCGCACTTCGCGTAGGAAGCGAACCGGAACCGCTCCCGACTTTTTGAAGTGACCCTCCAAAGCCTTCTTCACCCGCTTGGGGGGCGGAACCTCGACCAGCCCGAGCTGGACGGCATCGTAGCCATCCCTCTGCACGGTCTTCCGCTGGATCACCACGCACGGCCCGGCCTTGAGGACGGTCACCGGGATCACGTCGCCGTTCTCCGCGAAGATCTGGGTCATGCCGAGTTTTTGTCCAAGAATCGCTTCAACCATATTCATTCTTCGGGATTCGGGTCAGTCAACCCTCTGCCCGATCCCCGTTACTTCGCGTGTTCTTTGCCGAAAGCCTTGATCTCGATATCCACGCCCGAGGGCAGGTCCAGCTTGGTCAACGCTTCGATCGTCGCCGGCGTTGGCTCGAGCAGGTCGATCAGGCGCTTGTGCGTCCGGATCTCAAACTGCTCGCGCGACTTCTTATCGCTGTGGGGCGAGCGCAGCACGCAGTATCGATTCCGCACCGTGGGCAGTGGAATGGGACCCGCCACCAGCGCGCCCGTGCGCTTCGCCGTCGAGACAATCTCTGTCGCCGACTGGTCCAGGATTCTGTGATCGTACGCTTTCAGTCGAATTCGTATCTTCTGATGCAACATTCACGCTCGCTTTACTTAATGATTTCGGTGACGGTGCCGGCGCCGACGGTATGGCCGCCTTCGCGGATGGCGAAGCGCAGGCCCTTTTCCATGGCAATCGGCGTAATCAGCTCGATCTCCAGGCTCACGTTATCCCCGGGCATCACCATTTCCGTCCCGGCCGGAAGTTCCGCCACCCCCGTCACGTCCGTCGTGCGGAAGTAAAACTGTGGCCGGTATCCCTTGAAGAACGGCGTGTGCCGTCCCCCTTCTTCCTTCGCCAAAATGTACGTCTCCGCCTTGAACTTGGTGTGCGGCGTGATCGACCCGGGCTTGGCCAGCACCATGCCGCGCTCCACGTCGTCTTTCTCCGTGCCGCGCAGCAGGATCCCCACGTTATCCCCCGCCTGCCCCTCGTCCAAAAGCTTCTTGAACATCTCCACGCCCGTCACCACCCGCTTGAACGACTCCGGACGCAGCCCCACAATTTCAATCTCTTCCTGAATCTTCACCTTGCCGCGCTCGATGCGCCCCGTCACCACCGTGCCGCGCCCCGAGATTGAGAAAATGTCTTCCACCGGCATCAGAAACGGCTTGTCAATCTGCCGCTCCGGCATCGGCATGTAGCTGTCCACCGCCTCCATCAATTCGTGAATCGACTTCTCCCAGGTCGCATCGCCTTCCAGCGCCTTCAGCGCCGACCCGCGCACGATCGGAATCTTGTCCCCCGGAAACGCGTACTTCGACAGCAGATCCCGCACTTCCATTTCCACCAGATCCAGCAACTCGGGATCTTCCACCGCGTCGCACTTGTTCATGTACACCACGATGTGGGGCACGTTCACCTGCCGCGCCAAAAGCACGTGCTCGCGCGTCTGCGGCATCGGCCCGTCCGTCGCCGCCACCACCAGAATCGCCCCGTCCATCTGCGCCGCGCCCGTGATCATGTTCTTGATGTAGTCGGCGTGACCCGGGCAATCCACGTGCGCGTAGTGCCGGTTCTTCGTCTCGTACTCCACGTGCGCAATCGCGATCGTGATCCCCCGCGCCTTCTCCTCCGGCGCGTTGTCGATCGAATCGAAGGCCCGGAACTTTACCTTCGGGTTCGCCTTCGCCAATACCTTCGTGATCGCCGCCGTCAACGTCGTCTTCCCGTGATCAATGTGCCCGATCGTCCCCACGTTCATGTGCGGCTTCGTTCGGTCAAATTTTTCCTTGGCCATGTTGCCTCACCTTGAAATAAACTTCTTCAACTTCCATGCCCCGAAATCAAAGGGGCAACCTTATCTGGCTACGGGTCGCCCCTGAACCTGGGCAACGATGTCGTCAGCAATACCTCGGGGCGCTTGCTCATAGCGCAAGAAATGCATGGAGTACGACGCGCGGCCCTGAGTGCGCGACCGAAGGTCCGTCGCATACCCGAACATCTCGGCGAGCGGCACCGTGGAGCGGATAATTTGCGTCGAAGCACGCTTTTCCATGCCCTCGATGTGCCCGCGCCGTGAACTCAGGTCGCCCAGCACGTCGCCCATGTATTCTTCAGGGACAACCACTTCAACCTTCATCACCGGCTCAAGAAGAACCGGCTTGGCCCTCCGGCAAGCTTCTTTGAAGCCCATGGAGCCCGCAATCTTAAACGCCATCTCCGAAGAGTCCACTTCGTGATAGCTTCCCTCTTCGAGCACCACCTGGACGCCGGTCATTTCGTAGCCGGCCAGGACACCCGTTTCCATCGCCTCGCGGATGCCGGCATAGACCGGGGGAATGTACTCTCTGGGAATCGAACCGCCGACGACTTCATCGAGAAACAGCAGTTTCAGATTCTCGTCAAACTTGTTCGTGGATTTCTTCTTGGTCAGTTCCGCGATGGCGACGGGATCGGGATGCGGCAAGGGTCCAACCCGCAGGTGCACGTGGCCATACTGGCCGCGGCCACCGGTCTGGCGGATGTACTTGCCCTCCGCCTCCGCCACCGCATTGAT
>Ga0315290_10003250_pt1 | contig 11613 bp, 10 predicted proteins | sample YL17G12_0_MG_FD_203627 | JGI IMG/M metagenome (GOLD analysis project Ga0315290, IMG submission 203627) | Sediment microbial communities from Yellowstone Lake, YNP, Wyoming, USA - YL17G12_0 | ecosystem: Environmental > Aquatic > Freshwater > Lake > Sediment | place: USA: Wyoming | collected...
AATGAGGCTCGCTGTAATCGTTTGGGGGTCATCAATAAGACTTTCCCCACCCGAAAGATGTTAACCGTGGCTTGCTCATCCAGATTCATTTCCTCCCGTATATCCTGCGGAATGGTAATCTGCCCCCGGATTCTAACCCTTGCAGACCTGGGTATGGTGGCAAAATCTCTCATACATTTTCCTCCCTTTTCTGCTAATCAGAATAAATCAGATTGTATGAAAAAGTCAAGAATTTATTCCCAGGTCGAATTCCTGGAGGAAAATATTCTGGGTGGGAGGGGATCATTTTTGATCATTTAAAGGGGGCAAGTCTGCTCTTGGCTCTTGCTTAATTGAGAAATGAGCTTTTCAATCCTTGCCCTTAACTTACAGTCCTCAGCCATCTCCTTTTATTCTTTCAATTGTACTACTCACAGAACTGCACTTAGACATGCCAAAATTCCTATCATTAATTTTCAATAAAGGTTAAGAGCAGATTTGACCCCTTCACCACAAACCAATTCAGAAACTACGCCCCCTATTTCCGTCCGTCCCCTATTTCCCTCACAAAGAGGTTTGCGCAACAGGCCGTCAAGGGCTGTCCCATATGTCTTTCCGTATATCCTGCCACGCCTGTGTTTCAGATTGGTCTCCCGGAAAAATGCTAAATAAATCATGAGGATAATACTGTTCCAATTTATCAGACAACGTGTCCCCCCCCTGCTCTTCCTTTCCAATCGCCATCGCCATGGCCGATGTGCCTAATAATAGTTTTGATAATTTTGAAATACGTCCCCATTGAGACGTGCTGTTTCATTTCTCCGGCGCGGCACTCGGGTCTTGCATTGGCGCAATATTTCGGCCAACGTGTGCGGCACAGACGAAGCCGATAGGCTTACGTAGGATTTTGTGTTTGTGCCGTTGTTATCTGAAGTGTGTGCCGGCCTTTTTCCTTTTGTAAATTTCCGTATTTTTCTTTAAGTTCCTTAAGGAAAACCTCGCGATTTTCTAAATACCTTTTGCTCAATTCCTCACGGACTTGCCTTTGAAACATTACCGCATTAAACTTCTTCTTCACTGATAACCTCCCTAGGACTTCGGATTTCTAATATAAGATACCCTTGCTTCAGGTTTACCGCATTAAAAGCATGAATACGATTGAGATTCACTATCTGCTGGAAATTCCAACTGACGAGAACATCAACTTTTTCTACAGTAGCCATCGCAATATGCTGGGCATCGGCTAAATGCCTGATGCCCACAACCTGATTCTCGAGATAAATCGAGGCCAATTTTTCTGCTTCTTCCGATAGAAAAACATTCTCGATACTTGTTTCGGGTAGTGTTGATAGCATCTCTTTCACCTTCCTTGGCGCGCCCTCCAGCTCACGCCGAGTAAGATCAGAAACGACAGCCATTTTTCTTCCTACCCGGAATTCATCGAAAAGCTTCTTAGACCAGGTAAAAAATTCCTCATCAAAACAGCCACCAATAACAGAAGTGTCAATATATACACGTGGTTTCATATTTATAGTATATCATATTTTGAATATACCCGACATCAGTTCCAGCTTCAAGGAGATGAGTTGGCAAATGAGATTAAAAAGCCCCATCCCTCTTTTCGAGAAATGGGGCTTTCGTGATTTAGCCATTTTTACTCCTCCAAAAATTGGAAAGGAGAAAACCAAATGAAGCTTTCAGCTATCAGCAGTCAGCGATCAACCATCAGCATTCAACAACAATAAAAAGATCGATGACCTCCCGAATGACCACCCTCCCCTCACCCCTCCCATCAAGGGAGGGGGCGGTTAAGGGTTACCAGCCAAAACCCAGATGAACCACTAAATTAAAGAGGATTCTGACTGCGACTATTGTTTTTATACCATCAAGACCTTTGCCCAGTCAAGGAAATAACTGCCACTCACCGCAGTGCGGCATAGCCGCAACCAAAATCCACATCGATCGCCCCCTCACCCTTCCCCTCTCCCTCATTGGGGGAGAGGGACGGAATTTGGTAACAAGATTCGCTTAACAAAATTTCAGGAAACTGAACGTTAGCAGTAAAGACAGCTCAGGGGTGTAGTCAGTCTGTCTTAGCCTTGGGGTCCTAACCTGAGTTTTGATTTTTCCTCCTGGAGCCCAAGTAGGAAAAGAAAGCATGCCAAAACCATACGGCGGGACGGTGCAGAATTTTTCCCGGGCGTGAAGAAAAAATCAACCACCCCAATTTCCGGTGCCAGCACACGAGCCGGCTGAATCTTCTCCGGCGAACTCGGGCCTTGGAGATGTACCAGCACCGGGGGGCTACTGTGGGCCGCCACTTTCCAGAGGCAACCTTCAAAGCCTCCAGTGCCGCCAGGCTCGCGGCCAACCATTCCACGGAGCCGATCAGGGCGAGCGGACGCTGGCCTCTGAAATAATCGAAGAACCAATCCATCCGCCAATTCCCCCTGGTTATAAAGTTGTACTGGGCACACTGGTACTCCGGGGATTTGACCACAGCCCGCAGCTCCTCATATCCCAGCTTGGGAACTCCTAGCGCGTCCTCAACGGTTTGGCTCTCCGGTGTGAATACGCTCACCCATCCCATCGCTCCCGAGGGAAGGCAAAGAATCGCAGGCTTTCCCAGCTTTCTCGCGCTGCGGAAGACCATGAGGCTATAGGGGAGATCTTCGTTAGCTGGGATGACCAGGTCCACCCGCTTCACAAGGTCATCGAGGGCACTTGGAAGAGGTGAGTCATTAAGGACCTCAACGGTCGCTTGCGGATTGATCCCTTTGATCGCTCTCGCTACGGTATCAACCTTCTGGCTGCCGATTGTGTCTGTGAAGCAGCCGGGCTGACGGTTCATGTCCGAGGGCTGGTACCGGGCATCATCAACTAGGATAAAATTTTCGACGCCGGATCGGGCCAGGATAACTCCTATGGTTTCGCCGCTCCCCGTGCATCCCACGATCAGGACCTTCGTCTTGCGAATCTTTTCTTGTTCGGCCTCCTCGAAAATCCCATAGTTCCTGGCAAAGCGTTCTTTATAATCCGGGCTGGGAGAAGATTCTATTCCGCTGGAGGAGCGGTTTCTCCGCCTCTCTTGCCGCCCCATCTCCCACCAATCATATAATTTCCACCAAATCTTCTGCATCCATCCCAGGCCAGGGCTAAACCAGGTTTGGAAAAGCTTCCACATCATCGAGCGTTGCCACACCAGAAAGGTCTGAAGAGAAGGCCAGTTCATCCGGTTGATCTTGATGGTGCGGGAGGTGATGTACCAGTAACGGGGAGCAACCACAGACGGCCATTTGCCGTTCAGCCATTTCAATATCTCTAGGGCACCGAGGGAAGAGGCCGTCCAAACAATGGGACAGATTTGCGCGGGCCTAAAACCCTCTTGCAGAAAGCGGCGGTAATAGTCGGGGCGCCAGTTGGCCACGGGAATGTAAAAATAGGTCCATAATTTATAGCGCCAGACCTCCAGGATTCGCCTCAGTTCCTCATAGGTGTCCAGTTGCGGAACCCCTTGGAGATCTTCGACCGTAGGGCCGGTGGGCAAAAGCAGGCCGACGTTCGCCCAGGTCCCGGAAGGAAGAACAAGGAGCCCTGGCTTCCCCAGGCGGCGCGCATCCCGGAAAATAAAGAAGCTGAAGGCCAGGTCATCGGCAGCCGGAAAAACCAGATCCGCATCGGCCATCAGAGAAGCAATCTGCGAATGGGTCAGCATCTCGGGATAGACTTTCACCTCCGCCCGGGGGTTGATCCGTAAAATCAGGTCCCGGATGACCTCCGCTTTGTTTCTCCCGATGGTTTCGGCAAAACAGCCGATCTGGCGGTTCATATTGCTTAAGTCATATTGATCGAATTCCACCAGCGTGAAGTGCTCCACCCCGGAGCGGGCCAGGATGACGGCCACGGTCCCGCCGATCCCGCCACAGCCCACGATCAGGATTCGCCCTTGACGGATTTTCTCCTGCTCTTCCCCAGTGAAGATGCTGTAGTTACGATAAAAAAGATCCTCATAATTGGCCATTATAGCTTCGTCACTCGCGAATCATGAAAATCCCCCCTCGCCCCCCCTTTAATAAAGGGGGGTTGGGGGGATTTGAGAGTTGGTTAAAGCAGGTCTTTATAACTCTGAGCTCTCGGTGAGCCCTGTTGCCCATATTCAAGGTGGACTTCCCGGTGCCCCCTTCGAATCAGCGCTGGAAGATCTCCGGTGAAGTGGAATCGGAATCCAGCCGTGGATCAGGCTGGATAGGGCTACCACGGCCGCAGCCCCGATGGCCCGGTAGTAGGCCTTCATGAAGAAAACCTGGACGGCTACTTCCACCCCGGCCTGGATGGAAAGCTGACCGGTCACAGGCTTTCCCACCCGCTGGCAGGCATAGAGCAAAGACCCATAAAATCCTGCCGTGTAGAGGAGCATGAATGCCCCGGCCAGCAGGAGAAACCGCTTTCCCTTCCGACCCGCCATGGTGCTGCCCCAAAACCCCAATAACCAGTTTCCCAGAAGCACGAGAAGGAGGAGGACGATCGCCGGCCGGGGCGTCTCAATGATAAATTCCAGGGCCTCCGCCGGAAGGTTATGGCTCAGGACAAAAGCATAGGCGTTGATGGAATGGTGGTCCTGATGGATACTGGCGTGCCACCAGGGGTTCTTCAGGCTATAAATAAACACCGTTGCGGCCACCAGGCCCAGCGGATTATAAACCGTGAACCGCTCAAAGTGCGCCCGCAGAACTGCCCAAAGTCCTGACCATCCTTGAGGTTCCTGCCCCTGCACCGAGAATTTCTGGCGGGTTTCCGGACTCATAAGGATGCGGGAAATGGAATTCAACATCCGCATTTTCCTCTATTTCTGGCAGAGCCTTTTTAGAAATCCATCAGGCTGGAGGATCGGCCATCTCCCCCAGCAGATCGCGAGTCGCGCCACGGAGACGGCCCATGTTGGCGGCAATCTCCTTATCCTCACGGCCCATAAAGGCGATCAATTTTTCTTCATTTAACGTCGAAGCGATGAGCATAAGAAGGGGACAGACCCCCAGGATCATAGAGAAGGCCACGCGTCGGGCCCACTCCCTTGCACTCTGCCCTGCTGCCCCGCCCTCGGGAGCAATCGGTGGGATCCCTGTGCTGAAACTAGATTTACCGGCTATGGCTGTGATGTCGTTTTCGGGACCGGGCCAGGGGGCGAGTTTCTGGATATTGGGCAGCCCTCTTTCCAATAGGTCTTCGCCCTGTTGCAGAAGGTTTGAAAAGGCCCCAGGTTTGCCCGCCTCTTCTCCTTTGGCCGATTCGAAACAGAGCGCCGCAGCCATGGGCTCCAGGCCCAGCCGGAAACATTCGGCCAGAGAGTCGAATGCCCTCTTTCCCCGGTTGCGGAAAGCCATGGCACCCCCGGGGTCGGTCAGGAGGAACCGCAGAAATGCCTTTGATTTTTTCCTTTCGATAAAAGTCTGGCAGGGGAAAGGGCAGTGAAAGCAGGCGAAGTGCTTGGCCGGAGAAGAAAGCAGCCCTGGACCGGGAATCTTCTCCCCCAGCTTCTTGAAAATGGCCGTCGACCCGGTCATTTTGGCCGGCATTCCCTTTTTGATCTCTTCGGCCAACTGCCGCGAGAGGGCCGGATGATCGGGATCAACCTTCACCCTCCCGCCCATTCCGGTCATCACCAGGGCTTTCAATTTTTTCCTGCCCCACGCAGCACCGAAACCGGCTTTGTCCAAAGTCCCCCAAAAATTCTGATTCACCTGGGCGTAAGGGGTCTTCCCTTCCCCGGCGGGTCCGATAGCCAGAATACTCCGGCTATCGCCTGGATTGGCTGAGCGAACGGTCCGAACGGTCTCCGGGATGTCCTTCCCCCAAAGCGTCTCGGCTGACGTCAACTCTGCCTGCCCCCTCCGCACTCGCAGCATCACGGGTTTGTTAGCCTGGGCCAGTAAAACGATATAATCCAGCCCGGAAAACTTCAGCTCCGCCCCGGCCTGCCAGGTCAGGGGCACATGGTAAAGGTTTCCATTCACGGGGCTTTTGGCGGTCATGACCGCAAGGCACGAAGCCGGGGCGAAGCTTGCCGTTAACGGCCCGGTACTCAAAATGATCGGGTCGGATTCCGCGTATCTTTGGAAGAGGGCCACATTAAGAGCCGCACCCCCCACCTTTGCCTCCGCATCTTCCGGCTTTAGGGCCTCCTGCCGGACCTTGCCGGAGGCCAAGTCAACGACCAGCCCCCTCCCCTCGTAAAATTCCAGCCAGTTCATGATGAAGGCTCCCGGGATGTTCCGGTGACCGGGGTTACGGAAAAACCCTCCACTCCATGCGGCCTCACGGCCTGACCTTTCAGCCGGACCTTTGCGGCTCCATAGGGGCAGTGTTCCACGCAGCGAAGGCACATGATGCATTCGGCCATGGATAGTGCGGGCGAAACTCCTTCGCGGAGCATCTCCTTATCGACGATGCCCACCGGGCAAACCTCGGCACATTCCATGCAGGAGAATTTCTTGCACTGGTGAGCACCGATGACCACTTTCATCAGTCCCACCTTGGCCATCAGCCCGAAAAGCGCCCCTACCGGGCAAAGGTAGCGGCACCAATTTCGTTTCTCCCCGATCTCCAATGCCAGCGCCACGGGGATGACGGCCAACCCTGACCCAAAGAAGAAATCTTTCACGCCGTATGAGCGGCAGACTGTGCCGATGGGGCAAACGGGGCAGAAGACCTGGTGGCCAACCGCCGCGCTGCCAACGATGGAAGCTGCCAGCACGCTGTACTTTGTCTGGCGCGCTCTCAGAATTTTGGGGTTGCCGAAACGGGGAAAGAAACGCCCCACTAGGTCCAGAATGAATCCAAAGGGGCAGAGCCATCCGCAAAAGACCCTTCCGAAAAAGACTGTAAGTACCAGCAGAATTAACGCGGAGGCAATCGTTGCCAGAATGATCGTTTGGGAGGCCACAATTTCCTGCAAAAACCCCACGGGGCAGGTCAGGTTAAAATCGCCCAGGGAAAGCGAACAGACTGTTCCCACGAGGACGATGACGAGGAGGAAGAAAGCCACGGCCTGGACCGCCCAGCGGGGAAAGCGGATCCAGCTCGGGGATTTTGCCGGTCCATATCGTAGAGCTTGGCTCGGACAAGCGGCAACGCAGGCCGGCTCTCCCTTACAAAGGTCGCATTTTTGCACCCGGTGGGTCTCCGGGTCTCGCAGGGGAGCACCTTCCGGACAAGCAGCGGTGCAGAGCCCGCAGTCCACGCAAGCCTTGGAATCGAGGCAGACCAATCCCTCCGCGTTCCGCGAGATGGCCTTTATCGGGCAGACCTCCAGGCAGAGAGGCTCCTGGCAGTGCTGGCAATAGATGGAGAATATTTTCCCCTGCTCTTCCAGGCAGAGCGAACGGATGGCCGCCTTACCGGAAGAGACGGTGCCAAAATGGCTTTGGGCGCAAACCATCTCGCAGGTCCGGCACCCGGTGCAAAGGCGGGGGTCGAATACCAGCGCGGGATGGTTGGTTTTCACTCCACTGGAGTTGCGGTCCGACGATGTTTTATTGAGATTCAGCATCGCTCGTTGTCAGCTGTTCAGCAAAACATAACGCTCCCGCCGGCATGGCGGGCAGAGATGTAAGAATTGCCATTGGACTTTGCCCAGACGCTCTTCGAGGTACTTCATGACGTGGCTGGGCAGAAAGAGCTTTCCGCAGTGCTGGCAGAATAGCCCCTGCCCGGCCATTCCCACCTCTACGGCCAGCTTCCGCAAGCCGGCGGTGAGATCCCGACAGCTCACCCCTTCCGGGCAGGTTTCCGTGCAGGCGTTGCACTCGGTACAAAACCAGATGCTTTCATCCTTCATGGGGTCCGGGCCCAGCAATGCTTTCTTCAGCACCCCCCGGGGAGAAATCTCGAAGGAGAAGGAAGCGTACATCTTGGCCATGGGGCACCCGACCACACATTTGCCGCACTCCACGCAGCGGAATACCCCCGATTCCGTCATGATCTGTTCGACTCTTTTTTCCAGCTCCTCGCTCATTCGGCCTTCTCCAAGCGCACCGCGCATACCTTCAGCTCCGGCATTTTGGACTCGGGGTCGAGCGCCTTCTGCGTCAATACATTGGCTGCACTCTCGGAAAAGTGGAAGGGGATGAAGATCTCTCCTTTCTCCACAGCTCCGGTAACCCGTGCCGGGACCAGGATTGACCCGCGGCGAGAGGTCACCCGTAGCTTTTCTCCTTCCTTTACAGAGATGGCCGTGGCATCTTCCGGGTTAATCTCTGCATAACCCTGAGCCTGCTCGCCGGAAAGGGTTGGAGATTTCCGGGTCATCGTTCCTGTATGGTAGTGGCAGAACATCCGGCCCGTGAGCAGGCGGAACGGATACTCCGCATTGGGGAGTTCTTCATGGGGACGATGGCGAACCGGGTGAAATTTTCCCCTCCCTCTGGTGAATCGTTCAGCGTGAAGATAGGGAGTGCCGGGATGAGTCTCATCCGGACAGGGCCACTGTAACCCCTTATCCATCAGCCTAGAGTAGCGCATCCCGCCATAAGATGGGGTCAAAGCGGAGATCTCATCCATGATCTTCTCCGGGCCCCAGTAGTTCTGCGGAGACCCCAGGGCGGCAGCCACCCGGCAGAGGATCTCCCAGTCCGCTAGGGCATTGCCTGGCGGGTCCAGGGCTTTGCGCAAAAGCTGCACGCGCCTTTCGGTGTTCGTAAAAGTCCCTTCCTTCTCGGCGAAGGAGGCAGATGGCAGAACTACATGGGCCACGGCGGCCGTCTCGCTGAGGAAGATGTCCTGGACAACCAGGAAATCGAGTCGGGTCAATGCCTGCCGCACCCCCTCGGAGTCGGGATCACTCAGTATCGGGTTCTCGCCCATGATGTATAGACCACGGATATCACTTCCGGCTCCGGAGATAATTTCCATGAGGGTCTTGCCCGGCTCCGCCGGAAGAGTAAGGTTCCATTTTTTTCCAAACTTCTCTCTCACATCCGGGTTGCTCACTCTCTGATACCCCGGGAGGACGTCTGGCAAGGCTCCCATATCGCCGGCTCCCTGCACGTTGTTCTGCCCCCGCAGAGGGTTAACACCCGTCGAAGGGCGCCCCACTTGGCCACAGAGCAGGGCCAGGTTGCAGATGGCCCGGACTTGATCGCTCCCGGCAGCGTGCTGGGTAATTCCCATGCAATAGACGATGGAGCCGCGCTCGGCCTGCGCATAGAGCTTGGCTGCCTCTTTTATTTGGGAGGCCGAAACCCCGGTGATCTCCTCCACCCTGGATGGCGAGTATTCCTGGATGGCCTCCCGGAAGGCCTCGAACTCCTCTGTCCGTTCTTCGATAAATTTACGATTGTGAAAATTCTCCTGGAAAATCACGTTGGCCAAGCCGTTGGCCAGCGCCGCGTCCGTTCCCGGCCGGTTGCGCAAGTGCAGGTCCGCAAGCGAAGACAGATGAATCTTCCTCGGGTCAACCACCAGAAGGCGGCCTCCCCGTCTTTGGGCTTCGATAATAAAAGAAGCCGCGAGGGGGTGATTTTCTGTCGTATTCGACCCGAATACCAGAATACAGTCTGCATCGGCCAGCTCCGGGATAGAGTTGGTCATGGCCGCGCTCCCGAAAGCCGAAGTGAGGGCCACCACGGTCGGTGAATGGCAGAGGCGGGCGCAGTGGTCCACGTTGTTCGTTCCGAAGATTCCCCGAATGAGTTTCTGGAAAAGGTAATTTTCTTCGTTGGTGCATTTCGCCGAGGAAAGCCCCGCCAGGCTCGCCGGTCCAAATTGATCTCGAATTCTGGAGAAGCCTTGACCCACACATTCCAGCGCTTCTTCCCAGCTGGCCTCCTGGAGGACCCCTCCCTTCCGGATGAGCGGATGCCGGAAACGATCGGGGTGATGGACGAACTGGTGGGCATTCCATCCCTTGATACATAACCTGCCCTGACTGACCGGGTGATCTTTCCGGGGCAGCGTTCCAATCAGACGTCCATCCAAAACCTGCAGCAGGAGCCCGCAGCCCACCCCGCAGTAAGGACAAATCGTGGAAACAGTCCGGTAATTCATTCCCCTTTCAATTCTCCTTGCTCATTTCCTCCGAGCGTGCTCATCCATCGCGGGATCTCCGGGCCGCAAAAGGGGGCCCGCTTCAGGTCTGTAAAGAGCGGGGACTGTTGGTTCGCATCCAGACCCGGAACATAGGCCAGGCGCTCCTCCAAGACCTTCAGGAGATACTGATGCAACTTACGGAGCGGGATGCCGGCCGGGCAGGCATCCTGGCAACTGCCGCAGTCGATGCATTTATCCGCCAGATGATATGCCCGGATCAGGTGAAAAGAGAGCGGATCCGGCGGCACCACACCGGTTTGCACCCACATGTCCAAGCCGATCTTGCATTCGGGGCAGATGCAGAGCGGGCAGGCATTCCGGCAACCATAGCACTTCAGGCATCGAGCCAATTCGGCAGTCCACTTGATCTGCTTTCCCTGATGAACCATTGTTTCCCCTGACGGCTCCGCCCCCCCGACCCTTTCTACCTTTTCTCCTACATCAATGCTCCGCGGATACGGGCGGCTGCAGCCACACTGGCGAGCCGTCTCCTCATCGCAAGCCAGGCCGATGAGAACGACATGCTGCAGGTCCACCTGCCCTGCCTTCGCCAGCTCCACCAGGGCCCTTTCGTCGCATCCCCTGGCCACGATTCCCAGCGTGGTCTTCGAATCGACCGCCTGAAGCGTGTGGACCGTCGGGGCTAGAAGGTACCTCGGTTGCAGAACCAGGGAATTTACCTCTTCCGGTTTCTGTAAAAGGCCCGGACGCACTCCCGACTTATCCGCAATAAGAGCCAGCAGGCCGCGAATTCGGCCGCTCTCCAGGAGCTCACGCCCGATGCGTTTTGTTCTCTCTTCCGCTGATTCCATCGAATGAAGCAGTCCGTCCTGTACTACTGATTTTCAGTTTCATTAAATTTTGTTAAGAATTTTCCCCCCCACCCTCTCCCTCCCCCTCGAGGGGGGAGGGTAGGGAGGGGGTGATTTCTTGAGTTGCGGCTCTGCCGCGCTGCAGACTGTTTATGCCCTTCTTTTCGGTCTTGAGTGATTTCAGAGTGGAGACGAATTTCTGCACCTCTTCCTGAAAAGGAAGAGCTTCCCGCCCCATGCCCCAGCTCAGACAAAGCTTCTCTGGGGGAATCCCTAACCCGGAAAGCAGCCAGCGCAGGGTTTCCAGCTTTTTGTGCGCCCGGTGATTTGCCCCCTGGTGCCGGCAGGCGTCGAGATGGCAGCCCATGACCATAATCCCATCGATCCCCCCGGAGAAGGCCTCGATGACCCATTCTCCGCTAACTTGCGCCGCACAATCTACCCGAACGAGCCGGAAGCAGGAAGGCAATGACAGACGATCCTGGCCGGCGCGGTCGCTCCCCAAGCCGGGGCACCAGTCGCAGGCAAAAATGAGGACCTTAGGCTCGGCAGATTTACCTAAACGTTGCATAAAAATCTCTAAAAACATCACCCCCACCCTTCCCTCCCCCCTCCGAGGGGGAGGGTTAGGGTGGGGGGGCAAAAGTCACCAAAGGTGGGTCTTGCTGCCATCTATAAAAAGCATTTCTGCTACCTGAATTAAAGGACAAAGAATATTTTAAAAATTTTTTCTGCAACA
>Ga0315290_10003251_pt1 | contig 11610 bp, 7 predicted proteins | sample YL17G12_0_MG_FD_203627 | JGI IMG/M metagenome (GOLD analysis project Ga0315290, IMG submission 203627) | Sediment microbial communities from Yellowstone Lake, YNP, Wyoming, USA - YL17G12_0 | ecosystem: Environmental > Aquatic > Freshwater > Lake > Sediment | place: USA: Wyoming | collected...
GGTTTATGAATTAATCATGTTATATACTTTACGAAGTAATCAGGGTATAAAATTAGCTTTTTCCCCGAATCTACCTGAGAATACAAATTCGTTCAGGGGTTTTCGTATGCGTGGAGCAAATTCGAGGCGTTTCAGATTTTCCCGGAGTACTTCAGGATTGCCGGGATAGCCCAATGCAATGGCGGTAATCACCTTATAATTTTCCGGAACTTCAAACAGGCGACTTGCCAGTCCTTTATCGAATCCTCCCATTTGATGCAGATAAACGCCTTCGTCCATGGCTTGCAAGCTCATGAATGCAACTGCCTGTCCAACATCATATTTGTGGCTTCCATTGGGTTCTCCTCTGGCATTTGTCTCTTTGCCAATGGATAACAGGAGAACCGGTGCCGTGGAAGCCCATAACTGGTTGAATTCAACGAGTGTGGAATAGATAGCCTTGTAGGTTTCGTCGCCTGAAAAACCTACGATAAATAACCAGGGTTGAAGATTGGAGCTTGAAGGTGCCCAACGCCCAGCTTCGAAGATGCGGTGGAGTATTTCCGGCTCAATGGCAGTGTGTGCAAAGGCCCTTGGGCTCCATCTTTGGCGGATGAGTTCATGAATAGCGACAGTGGTAGGAGCTTCTTTTGATAGCATAGGATTTGCTTATATAGTTTCTGCTTTGAGAATGCTTGAGTTTGTTTGAAAACGATTTAAATGTTTGAAATTGTTTAATAACTTTTTAACTATCAGATAGACTAAAATATGAATGAAAACATGCAAAGTTAATGATCCTAAAGTTCTGAGAAGCCATTCATCAGGAATATGATATCTTATAAATGAATAAGTTATACGTAAAACACTATAACCTGACTGTTGCTTTGGCGAATAAACTGGCAATTTTAGTGCAAAGTATTGGTTGCTTATTGGCAAATGCAAGTAATTTAGGTTGCCTAAAAAACTGAAATGTAAGTTAGTCGGATATTGATATATTTATCGTTTAATCTACTTTTATATTACTTTTGCACTCCTTTATGATAACAAAAAGACCATGAAAAATAAATATATCGACCTGATCGAACAAACATTCGATTTTCCGCAGGATGAATTCAAAGTTGAGGATAACGAGTTGTGCTTCAACAACATCCCTCTTATGGATTTGATTAAACAGTATGGCACGCCGCTTAAGATTTCTTACCTGCCAAAAATAGCTTCACAGATACAAAAGGCTAAGCGGCTTTTTAATGTGGCCATGGCCAGGAGTGATTACGACGGAGAATATCATTACTGTTATTGCACAAAAAGCTCACATTTCTCTTTTGTACTGGAAGAAGCGCTTGCAAATGATGTACATATTGAAACTTCATCAGCTTTCGATATCCCTATCCTGGAGTATCTGAATGAAATCGGATTATTCCAAAAAGATAATTTTATCATTTGTAACGGATTCAAACGTCCGCAATATATTGAAGGTATTTGCAACCTGATTAACAATGGTTTCGAGAATACAGTTCCTATACTCGATAATAAATTTGAGATAGACGAATACGACCGCAACATCACACGTAAGTGTAAAATTGGTATCCGGATTGCTGCCGAGGAAGAGCCCAAGTTCGAATTTTATACTTCGCGACTTGGCATCCGTTACAATGACATCATACCTTTCTATGAGGAAAAGATCAAGAATAATCCGAAGTTCGAGTTTAAGATGCTGCACTTCTTCATCAATACCGGTATTAAGGATTCAGCCTACTATTGGAACGAATTGAGTAAATGCGTGAACCTCTACTGCGAACTCCGTCAATTATGCCCGCAACTGAATACGCTGAATATTGGGGGTGGCTTTCCGATCAAGAATTCACTTTCGTTCGATTATGATTATGAATACATGGCCGAGGAGATCATTGCGCAGATAAAAGGAATCTGTAAGAGGAGCAATACACCCGACCCGGATATTTTTACCGAATTTGGCTCATTTACTGTAGCTGAAAGTGGCGCCACGCTCTATTCCATTATCGACCAGAAACAACAAAACGACCGTGAGTTATGGAATATGATCGATAGTTCATTCATTACTACGCTTCCCGACACCTGGGCTATAAACCAGAAATTTATTCTGCTGGCCATCAACCACTGGGACAGGGAATACGAAAGGGTATTCCTTGGTGGCCTTACCTGCGACAGCGAAGATTACTACAACGCCGAAGCCCATACCAATGCCATATTCCTTCCCAAACTACAGGAGGAAGAGCCACTTTACATCGGGCTTTTCCATACAGGCGCATACCAGGAATCACTCGGCGGGTTTGGTGGTATCCAGCACTGCCTGATCCCCGCGCCAAAGCACATCATAATTGGGTTGGACGAAGATGGCGAGTATTATACCAAACTCTTTGCTAAAGAACAAAGCCATAAGTCGATGTTGAAGATCCTGGGCTATTAGGAAGCAGGTTTCAGGTTCTGAGATACTAAAAACTAAAAATAAATTACGAATTACAAATATCTCCTTCTTTCTGGTTAATTTATATCTTTGCACTGGGATCACTTTCATTTAAAAATTATGACTATGATAAACTATGGAGGGTTATCCGGCGACTTTTGCCAATTCGAAACCGCAAAGGTTGTTGTATTACCGGTGCCTTATGATGGCACGAGCACCTGGCTGAAAGGGGCTGACAAAGGTCCGGCAGCAATACTGGAAGCTTCGGAAAATATGGAGCTTTATGATATTGAAACAGATTCAGAGGTGCATAAAATCGGCATTCATACCACTGAAGAGATTACTGTAAAAAGTAGTCCGGAAGAAATGGTGGATGCTGTGTACAAACGTGTATTACAGCTCTACCGAAAAAAGAAATTCCCGGTTGTGATCGGTGGCGAGCACTCTGTGAGTATTGGTGCCATAAAAGCCAGTTTCGAACAATTTGAGGATCTTACCGTCCTGCAATTCGATGCTCATGCCGATATGCGGCAGGAATATGAAGGTTCGGCCTATAATCATGCATGCGTGATGGCCCGTGCCAGCGAGATGGGACCAGTAGTGCAGGTTGGAATCCGCAGTATGAGCGTGGAAGAACGCGAGGATATTCAACCCGATCGCATCTTTTATGCCGATCGTCTGCGTGATAACAAATCTTTCATGTTCGATTTGCTGAACAAGCTTACGAAGAATGTGTATATCACAATTGACCTGGATGTTTTTGATCCTTCAGTAATGCCTTCCACAGGTACTCCGGAGCCCGGAGGAATGCGCTGGTATGCTATGATAGAGACTTTGCAACGGGTGAGTGAACATACCAATATTGTCGGATTCGACGTCGCCGAACTTAGTCCCAACAAGAACAACAAAGCCCCTGATTTCCTGGCTGCAAAGCTCATCTACCAGCTACTTACCTATAAATTTATCAGCGGCTTAAAATGAGATTCAGCAAGTACTCATTTACCGAAGGCTGAACAAATAAATGCGAAAAAAATAAAGAGACTGCCTTTTTGAGACAGCCTCTTTTCAATTATAAATGGTTTGTTGCTTACCAGCCCAAAAGCCAGGCAAAAATAAGTGGGGCTACTATTGTGGCATCACTCTCAATTATGTATTTTGGTGTGTGAATATCGAGTTTACCCCAGGTTATTTTTTCGTTGGGGATGGCACCGGAATAAGAACCATACGAAGTCGTGGAATCTGATATCTGGCAAAAATAGCTCCAGTAAGGAACATCATGCCATTCCAGGTCCTGGTACATCATGGGCACCACGCAAATTGGGAAGTCTCCTGCGATTCCGCCACCAATCTGGAAAAAGCCCACACCTTTACCTGCCGAATTATGGCGGTACCAATCGGCAAGCCATATCATATATTCGATGCCGGTTCTTATGGTTGAGGGTTTTAACTCTCCTTTGATACAATACGAAGAGAAAATGTTCCCCAAAGTGCTATCCTCCCAGCCGGGAACCACGATAGGAAGGTTCTTTTCGGCGGCAGCGAGCATCCATGAATTTTTCGGGTCGATCTCATAGTCGCGCTCCATCACCCGGCTTAGCAGGAGTCTGTATATGTACTCATGCGGGAAATAGCGTTCCCCGGCAGTTTCGGTGTCTTTCCAGATTTTAACGATATGATGCTGTATCCTGCGGAAAGCCTCTTCTTCGGGGATGCAGGTGTCGGTAACACGGTTGAGGCCTTTCTCCTGCAATCTGAATTCATCTTCGGGCGTTAAGTCGCGGTAATCGGGAACACGACGGTAATGCGAATGCGCCACCAGGTTCATCACGTCTTCCTCCAGATTGGCACCGGTGCAGGAAATGATCTGCACTTTATCCTGACGGATCATTTCAGCCAGTGATACACCCAATTCAGCAGTGCTCATGGCACCGGCAAGGGTAATCATCATCTTGCCACCTTCCATCAAATGGGATTCGTATCCTTTGGCAGCGTCGATTAAAGTAGCAGAATTGAAGTGCCGGTAATGGTGGAGGATAAATTGCGATACAGGGCCTTTATTCATGATAGACAGTTTTTACAAAGGTAATAAGGTAATGGAATGTTGAGAAATGATTTTTTATGCAAAAGCTATCTTTTGAAATTGTTTAAGCCTTTGAAGGTTCATAAATTATAAAATGGTTTAATAATCTGCTTAATTGCCACAACTCGTTTTTAATGAAGCCGGAATACAATTCTCCGGAAATCTCAAGGCACAATTAAGGCGCATTATTGACAATGGACCAATCCGGAATTACAATGAATAGCCATGTGTGACCACCAATGGCAAAGTATTCCTTACTTTTGTGTCCATTTTAAATATACAGGAAGGATTATTTATGGATAACATTTCAGGCAAACGTGTAGTTATAACAGGCGCTACAAGTGGTATTGGCCGGACCACTACACTGGCTTTGCTGAAGCAGGGCGCTAATGTGGCTTTTTGCGGTAAATCCGAAGCCAAAATGAAGGATCTGCTGGATGAAATAGCGCAAGTGGAAGCAGGTATTATATATGCCAAAGCATTTGATGTTATCGCGGAAAAGGAAATTAAACAATTCGTTGGGGAAGCTAAGGCAAAGCTTGGAGGGATTGATATATTGATAAATTGTGCTGGATTGAACCCAGCCAAAAACCGGGTAGAAGATATTAAAACGGAAGACCTGGAATACATGATAAAAGTGAATTTTGTCGCGCCATTTATATTTATCAGGGAAATTATTAAAGATATGCAGGAACGGCAAAGCGGGCTTGTCATAAACATTATGTCATCGTCCTGTCTGTTTTCTTCCGAGGGTGTTGGCGCATATTCAGCCTCAAAAAGCGGATTTGATGCACTTGCTAAAATTTTGCGGAAGGAAGTAAGAAAGGACAATATCGGTGTATGTTCGATTTATCCGGGAGGTGTAGACACGCCATTCCGGAAGATGGAAAGACCTGATTATCTCCGGCCGGATGATGTGACAAATGCAATTATTCAGATTATCAAAGCGGGTCCTGACGTGGCTTATGACGAAATTGTGTTGCGGCCATTTGTTGAAATGAATTTATAAGCTTTTGAAAACTGCTGATCTTCGATCCAAATCAACATTTCTTTTAACCTTACAATGGGCACTTCCCGGTAGTCTGAATTAATTTAAAAATCAACTCGTCGTATAATGCAGAATCTCAGTAACTTCGCGCTGAATTTAAATCCAGCTTTGTGACTTTTGAAGAATTTAATCTTACCGGCCCCTTATTGAATGCATTAAACGATATGGGCTTCACTACTCCAACACCCATACAGGAAAAAGTATTTTCGGAAATAATGTCGGGAAAAGATGTTATTGCCATTTCCCAAACCGGCACAGGAAAAACATTTGCTTATCTCCTGCCATTATTGGCACAATTAAAATATTCGGATCAGCGGCAACCACGAATCCTTATTGTGGTTCCTACCCGCGAATTGGTCTTGCAGGTTGCGGGCGAAATTGAAAAATTGACAACTTACATGCATGTGCGCATTGTGGGTGTATATGGAGGCACAAACATCAGCACACAAAAGCAATTGGTATACAAGGGCGTGGATATTTTAGTAGCCACACCGGGCCGGCTTATCGATATTGCATTGAGTGGCGAATTGCGACTGAAGACTGCTAAAACGCTTGTGATTGATGAGGTTGATGAAATGCTGAACCTGGGATTACGGGCGCAGCTGGCCAAAATTCTCGATATGCTGCCTGTAAAAAGGCAAAGCCTGATGTTCTCAGCCACTTTTAGCCCGAATGTGGAAGAACTCACTACCACTTTTCTCCGTAAAACAATGAGGGTCGGGATCTCCGCACAGGGCACGCCGCTGGATCAGATCATTCAAAAAGGCTATTATGTTCCAAACTTTTTCACCAAAGTTAACCTTTTGGAACACCTCCTTGCAGATAAGGAATTTGAGAAAGTTCTCGTGTTTTTCGGAAGCAAGCGCCTGGCAGACCGCCTGCATGAGCAGTTGGAGCTAAAATTCCCCGGCGAGCTATGTGTTATCCATTCCAATAAATCGCAGAACTCCCGGATAAAAGCGATCAGGCAATTCGGGGATGGGACACACCGTGTACTCATTGCTACAGACATAGCAGCCAGGGGGCTGGATATTGCCGACATTACACATGTTATTAATTTTGATACCCCGGAGGTTCCGGAAGATTATATTCACCGCATTGGCAGGACCGGCAGGGCCGATAAATCAGGCGAAGCCATTACTTTTATCAACGAACCCGAACGTGTTTTCCAGGCCGGCATTGAAGGCCTGATGAACAAGCCGATCCCAATTGCACCATTGCCCGCCGGTGTCGTTGTTTCCCCGATATATACCGACGAAGAAAAGCCATTTGCCGGGAATAAAAACTACCTGAAGATAGCTCCGCCTCCGGATTTCAAAAAAGGTATCCAGGACAAGAAGGAAAAGAATAAAAAGACAAATCAGGGAGGTTCCTATAAGCGTAGGCTGAAAGCCAAATATTCGAAACCTAAAACACGTGGAAATAAACCCTGAGCCATGTCGAAGGGGAGCCGGGTCCTTTTCCGGCTTTCAAGACAGCGGTATAAAAAGATCAGGTATTACTATAATCATGTCAATAATCTGTAGTTTTGCGACGGTTCTTAGCCATGCTTTAAATAGCGTCATAAGTCGCGTTTAACCAAACCCCGCCCGAATCCTCAAATCACTTTCTACCCCTATGAAGAACAGAATTATCCTTTTTGCGCTCAGCTTTGTGCTCGGCTTTTCCTCTATTTTGCATGCCGAAGAAGGCATGTGGCTACCACTCATGCTCAGCAGGCTCAACTATGCCGATATGCAGATTAAAGGGCTTAAACTCACGCCAGATCAGATGTACGGTTTGAACCAGGCCTGTCTCAAAGATGCCATTGTAAGCATCGACCACGGTGGTTGTACCGGCGAAATAATTTCAGGCGAAGGTCTGTTGCTTACAAATCACCATTGCGGCTACGAAGCTATCCAGACGCAGAGTTCAGTAAATCACGACTACCTTACCGATGGCTTTTGGGCTATGCACCCCAGTGAAGAATTGCCCAATCCGGGCAAAACCGTTTCATTCCTGCTCCGAATGGAAGATGTTACCTCCCGCGTTTTGGCTAATGTCACGGCAGATATGTCCGAAGCCGATCGTAAGACCAAAATCGACGAAGCAACGGAAGCCATTCAGAAGGATGCTGTTGGCGATACCCCGTACGAAGCCAATGTGGAATCAATGTACGAAGGTAACGAATACTACCTGTTTGTTTACGAAACTTTTACCGATATAAGGCTGGTGGGTGCGCCTCCTTCGGCTATAGGCAAGTTTGGCGGCGATACCGACAACTGGATGTGGCCGCGGCAAACCGGAGACTTCTGTTTACTCCGCGTGTATTCAGGAGCCGATGGCAAGCCTGCAAACTATTCCAAAGATAACGTGCCCTACAAACCGAAATATGTACTTTCCATATCGCTCAGCGGCGTGAAAGAAGGCGATTTTGCAATGATATGGGGATATCCGGGAACTACTGACCGCTATATTACTTCATACGGTATTAAGATGAAACTTGATCAGCTCAATCCGGCAGATATCAAACTGAAGCGTACAAAGATGGATATCCAGAAAACTGCCATGGATGCAGATGCTAAGGTCAGGATTCAATATGCCAGCAAATATGCTTACCTCGGAAATTTCTGGAAGAAATCGTTGGAAGAAAGCAAAGCCTTGCGCAAGCTGAAGGTTTATGAAGATCGCAAAGCTTCAGAAGATGCTTTCGGCGAATGGGTAAACCAGGATGATACACGCAGGAAGCAATACGGACAAGTGCTTCCCGACCTGGCCGAAGTATTTGCAGCGCGTTCCGCCGACAGTTCCGAACTTAGTTCTTCGTATTTTTTCGAAACCATCATGGGGCCGGAAATTCTTATGCTGGCCTATAAATCGAACGAACTCACCGAAGTGCTCGAAGCAGGGACTGGCGTGGATGACGCAGTTATAAAATTTAAGACGGAAGCAGAAGCCGTATATAAGGATTACGATCAGGCAACGGATAAAAAAATCATGGCGGCGATGTTTGAAATGTATGATAAGGATGTGCCTGCTATTTATCACCCCGGATTTTTCAACACAGTTCATAAGAAATACAAAGGCGATTTCGGGAATTATGTGGATCGCTTGTACAAAAATTCCATTTTCGCTACAAGGGATAAAATGAACGCTTTCCTGACCAGCCCGAATTCCAAAAAATTAAACAGAGATCCGATACTAAAAGCGACAGGTGACCTGATAGACGGCTATATGCTCATGCGGATGATACAGAAGGTAACTGAGGATAAATACGAAGCGGCAAGGCGTAGGTTTATCGCCGGCCTTCAGCAGATGAACCCTGCTCAGAAGTTTTACCCTGATGCCAATTCCACCATGCGCGTTACTTATGGCAGTGTTCAGGATTATGCACCGGCAGATGCCGTGCAATATGCCATGCAAACCACGCTGAAAGGTGTAATGGAAAAAGAAGATGCAACGAATGAGGAATTTATTGTACCGGCAAAACTCAAAGTGCTTTATGAAAATAAAGATTTCGGACAGTATGGCGAAAACGGTGTAATGCCGGTTTGTTTCCTCACCAACAACGATATTACCGGTGGTAATTCGGGAAGCCCCGTTATCAATGGCAGGGGCGAACTGATTGGTGCCGCCTTCGACGGTAATTCAGAATCCATGAGCAGCGATATTAAATTTGATCCAACGCTGCAACGCACCATCGTTGCCGATATACGCTATATCCTCTTTGTGATTGATAAATATGCAGGTGCAGGTTACCTGATAAAAGAAATGAATCTGGTTAGGCATTAAAACATTGCTGAGCAAAGATTAACAGAAAGCGCAGCAAGGCATCTTTTATGGATACTGAATAATGAGCAGGAAAACCAATTAACCGGGTTATAATACCATCGGATAAGCATAACAATGCCTTTGATAGTCTTTACTTTAGGAGTAATTTCTTAAAATCTATAAACAGGAGAATAAGAAAGCAGGTTTATCTTGTATCTTTGAAACTTTAAGGTGGTTGAACCATTCTGATTATTAAGGTTTCTTATTTCAGACATGATAACAGAACTATTGTAATTATCCTTAGTGCAATTTAGCAATATTCAGTATGATTCCAGGAATAACAAACAATAAATTCAGTGTTTTATTTATTATTATCCTGATTACCTCAACTTACAACCTGAAAGCAGCGAAGAGCACTGTAAATTTCCCCGGATTATTTATGAAGAACCAGGGTCAATTCAAAAACGAATCCAGGTATTGCCTGAAATCTGCTAAATCAAATACATTCTTTTTTGATCAATTCATTGTTCACCAGTTTGTATCAGGAAATAATGAACAAGACACAGCAAATCCCGCTATCCTCAACATGAGGATTGATTTTGAGAATAGTAATCCTCATCCTGTGTTTGAAGAAAGAGATCCGCTTGCTTCCAGATCAAATTTTTTCATTGGCAATGATCCTTCAGCCTGGAAAACAGATGTTGCATCATTCGGAACACTGGCATATAATGAACTTTACGATAAAATCGACCTGGTTTATTATAACTCAGCCAGGGGTATAAAGAGTGATTTTGTAATTCATGCCGGTGGAGATTATTCGGATATAACGTTGAAGTACAGTGGCGTAAAAAATATTTCAATCAATCCGCAGGGTGCTTTATTACTTTGTACCGATGCCGGTGAGATAACAGAACATATTCCTGAAGCATACCAGTGGATCGATGGAATAAAGATACCGGTAAAGGCAACTTATAAGCTGGAAGAAGGTTTTAGCGTACGATTTGAAACTCAGGACTATAATCCGGAATTTGACCTGGTGATTGACCCGCAACTGATTTATTGTAGTTATTTCGGCGGATCAGATGATGACCAGTTTTTTCATGGAAGTATTGTAAAGGATTCACAAAGTAACATCTATTTTACCTGTAAATCCAAAAGCATGAATTTCCCGGTTACTGCCGGATCATATTCCAACACGTATAGTGGCTTTTATGATATTGTTGTTGTTAAATTGAATCCCACTGCAACACAAATTCTTTTTTCAACCTTTATTGGAGGAAACGACGATGACTGTCCTTATGGCATAGCACTGAGCGGGCCATCGAATGATATTGTTGTTGCAGGATTTACGCGTGGATCAAACTTCCCGATAACACCAGGCGTTTATCAAAACAGCTATGCCGGTGGACCATGTGATGGTTTTGTTTTAAAGTTAAATAATTCAGGAAGTAATTTAATATTCTCCACTTTTATCGGAAGTGATAAGGAAGATTACATACAAGATGTGGATATTGATGCCTCGTCAAATATATACTTTGGCGGTTATTCAAGCTCTGATTTCCCAACAATAACTGGTGCTTATCAAGCCGCAAATGCAAACTGGGGCGGGTATGATCTTTTTGTATCTAAACTAAATTCAACCGGAACCACCTTGATAGCTTCAACAATGATTGGAGGTTCTTCTTATGATAGAGGTTATAATGTTGCATTTGATAATACAGGAAACGTATACATTTCAGGATCTGTGGAAGGCTCATTTCCAACTACAGCTGGTGCTTACGATGATACATTTAACGGGGGACCAAAGGATGTTGTCGTTTGTAAATTCAATCCCGGGCTAACTTCATTATTATATTCAACCTATCTTGGGGGCAATGGTGAAGATACCCCAATAGACGGATTTATTGTTGACAATTTAAACCAGGTAACCATCACAGGCAGATGCGGAGCCGGTTTTCCTACAACTGCAGGTGCATATAGTCAGGTCTATGCTGGAGGTACTTATGATGTCTTTTTAACCAGATTAAATCCAACATTCAGTGATTTAGTATTTTCAACCATCATCGGTGGTTCCGGTGATGATTTTGGAAATTCTCTATCTATTGGTAATAATGGCAACCTGTTAATTACCGGCTTAGCTTCAACAGGATTCCCAACCACGCCTTGTACTTATGACAATACTTTTAATGGCAACGGAGATGCTTTTATCGCAAAATTTAACGCTTCTGCATCAAAATTACTTTACTCTTCATACCTTGGGCGAAGCGATACCGATTATGGTTCTGCAATATGGATGGATGGAGATACTGC
>Ga0315290_10003253_pt1 | contig 11606 bp, 7 predicted proteins | sample YL17G12_0_MG_FD_203627 | JGI IMG/M metagenome (GOLD analysis project Ga0315290, IMG submission 203627) | Sediment microbial communities from Yellowstone Lake, YNP, Wyoming, USA - YL17G12_0 | ecosystem: Environmental > Aquatic > Freshwater > Lake > Sediment | place: USA: Wyoming | collected...
CCTCCACGGGACGTTCAATCAGCTCTTTCCCCTGGGCCACAAGAACTTCGGCTGGATGGACATCGTGGGCCGGCAGAACATCGAGGACTGGAACTTCCAGTTGACGTTCACGCCGCACCCGGCCGCCGCGATCACGCTCTGGGGTCACGTGTTCCGTCTCCAGCAGGCCCGCGACGCGCTGTACGATGCCTCCGGGAGCCCGTTGCGCCAAGACCCGACCGGAGCGGCGGGCCGCGACGTGGGACAGGAGCTCGACGTGACGCTCAAGTGGACCCTCACGCCGCGGGCCAACGTCCTGTTCGGCTGTTCCCACCTGTGGCCCGGCGCTTTCTTGTTCGACACCCCGGGTGGCGCCGGCGGCCGCGATTTCTATTACACCCAGCTCACCGCCACGTTCTAAGTGAGGTTGCGTCATTCCCGGAGGAGTGCTCGGAAGGGTGGCTGGGGCATAGCGCAGCGGTGCCCCAGCAATCGGGGGCCTGGGGCTTCGCTGCGCTCAGCCACCAGCCACCCCGGGGTCTCTTGGAATCACGCAACCTCATTCAGCACTCCGAGGCCCAACAACCGTTGACTAAACCCCGCCGCGCAACTACGCTTGCAGGGCTTGCGCGGGTGCAGGCGGCGTCAATCATTACACGGGTATGAAGGTATTCCACGCGCGGAGGGACTTCTCCATGGGGGAGGAAAGCCACGATTCCCGGCACGTTCTGACGGTGATGAAAGAGGGTCGGCTCTTCCCGCCCCCGCCCGAGTTCGCGGCCAAGGCACGCATCGGCTCCATCGAGCAGTACCAGAAGCTCTGGGACGAAGCGGCCGCCGACATCCCAGGCTTCTGGGGCGGCATGGCCGGGGAGCTCCACTGGTTCAAGCCCTACGACCAGGTGCTGGTGTGGAACGAGCCGTTTGCCCAGTGGTTTGCCGGCGGCCAGACGAACGTCTGCTACAACTGCCTGGACATGCACCTGAATACCCCTCGGAGGAATCAGATCGCCTACATCTGGGAGGGGGAGCCCGGGGACGTCCGCACCTTCACCTACCAGATGTTGCACCAGGAGGTGTGCAAGTTCGCCAACGTGCTTCGGCAACTCGGGGTGAACCAGGGGGACGTGGTCTCGATCTACATGCCGATGATCCCGGAGCTGCCGATCGCCATGCTGGCCTGTGCCCGGATCGGGGCGGTGCACAGCGTGATCTTCGCCGGCTTCTCGTCCGAGGCCATCGCCGAGCGGAACAACGACGCCAAGGCCAAGGTCCAGATCACCGCCGACGGCGGGTGGCGGCGCGGCAGCCAGTTGCCGCTGAAGGCCAACGTCGACGCGGCCCTGGAGAAATCGCCCACCGTCCAGAAGTGCGTCGTGGTCCGGCGCGTGGGCAACGAGGTGGCCATGAAACCCGGCCGCGACCTGTGGTGGCACGAGCTGATGGCCGCCGCCTCCGACCACTGCCCCGCCGTGCCCATGGACAGCGAGGCACCGCTGTTTATCCTTTACACCAGCGGCTCGACCGGCAAGCCCAAGGGGGTCAAGCACACCACGGCCGGCTACAACCTCTTTGCCAAGAAGACCGCCGAGTGGGTCTTTGACGCCCGCGAGGACGACGTCTTCTGGTGCACCGCCGACATCGGGTGGGTCACGGGGCACACCTACATCGTCTACGGGACGCTCTCGGCCGGGATGACCACGTTCATCTACGAAGGGGCCCCCAACTTCCCCCAGGAGGACCGCTGGTGGGCCATGATCGAAAAGCACAAGATCAGCATCCTCTACACCGCGCCCACCGCGATCCGCACGTTCATCAAGTGGGGTGACGCCTGGCTCGACAAGCACGACCTGTCGAGCCTGCGCCTCCTGGGGAGCGTGGGCGAGGGGATCAATCCTGAGGCCTGGATGTGGTACTACGAGAAGATCGGCCGCGGCCGATGCCCGATCGTCGACACCTGGTGGCAGACGGAGACCGGCGGCATCATGATGACCCCCCTTCCTGGGGCCATCCCCCTGAAGCCGGGCAGTTGCACCAAGCCCCTGCCGGGAATCGTGCCCGAGATCGTCGACCAGGCTGGGAAGCCGGTCCCCCCCGGAGTCGGGGGCCGGCTGATGATCGTCAAGCCCTGGCCGGGCATGCTCCGCGGCATCTGGGGCGACGACGAGCGCTACCGCATCCAGTACTGGAGCGACGTGCCCGGCAAGTACCTGTGCGGCGACAACGCCCGCTGCGACGAGGACGGCTACTACTGGATCATGGGCCGGATTGACGACGTGCTGAACGTCTCCGGCCACCGGCTGAGCACCATCGAGGTCGAAAGCGCCTTGGTGAGCCATCCGGCCGTTGCGGAGGCGGCGGCGGTGGGCCGGCCCCACGAGATCAAGGGCGAGGCCATTGCCGTGTTCGTCACGCTCACCGCCGACGCCTACCCGAGTGAGGAACTCCGCAAGGAGCTCAACAACCACGTGCGCAAAGAGATCGGCGCACTGGCCGTGCCCGACGACATCCGCTTCGCCACGTCGCTGCCCAAGACCCGCAGCGGAAAGATCATGCGGCGATTGCTCCGCGACATCGCCGCAGGCCGGACGACCGCCGGCGATACCAGCACCCTGGAGGACTACAGCGTCCTGACCGACTTGCGCCAGGACGAGGACTAGGCGCGCATTGCCGTCTTCGGCTCGTGGCATGCCCTCACGACGTGGGGTGGCATGCCCTCACGACGCGAAGCGTCGGGTGGGCATGCTTGGAGTGCATGCCGACCCAGGCTGCACCTGTGACGGCATGCCACCCACCGCTCTAAAGACCGGTCCATACCCCCTCCATGGTGGGTCACTCAACCCCTAGGAGGTCGTTTTCTCTCGCACGCCATCCAGGAAGAAACTAGATTTTTGGGGGGCATCGATTCGCTATCGTCTTGGGCTTGGCATGTCCGCGGCAGATTCCTCGAATCTGGTCTTTCCAGGCGTGGCGGGGTTGCCGCCCCTTGAGGCGAAGGCCGCCGTGTCTTCGCAACAGGCGGGTGGTGGCGGTCCAGCCGCAGCGATTTTGGTCTTCGGACGCGGCTGTGCGATGGCCACGTCCGAGGCCGCGCTGATTCAAGAAGTCAGGGTGGCTGTGGCGGCCGTTCTGCGCCCCCAGCTCTTTGGGCTGGCCGAGCTGACCCGCCCGGGCGCCACCGTCCGATTGGTCGTGATGCCCGTCGGGGAGCCGGGTGGCACGGCCATCCACGAGAACTCAACCCAGCCCACCCATTCGGCAGCGGCTTTTGCCCTTGCCGCGGGCGCGCCGGTCGTTTCCGTGGACCTCGCGCGGGAGGCGCGGTACAACGATCCGCAGCTTTCGTCGCTGGGGGTGAGAGCGGCCCTTACCGTGCCCTTTTTCGCCGGCGGCAAGCCGCTGGGCGCCTTGGGGGTCTATCACCGGCATCCGCGCGAGTTTTCCTCCTCGGAGATCGAATTTGCCCAGCACGTCAGTCACCTCCTGGGGCCGACCCTGTCGCAGATGAGATTGCAACGGGAGCTGGCGGAGCTCCAAGGCAGGGTTCAGGGGCCGCCCGAACCCGGCCTCGAGGACGCCCGTGCCCTGGAAAGGCCGGGTGCTGAACTGGCCGGCCCGGGGAAGCCGGACGCCGGCCGCTTCCAGCCGCCCGTGCCTGCCAAGGACCTCCGCCGGGCCGAGCGGCGGGACTTCGGGTACTGGCAGCGGATCGCGCCGATGTTCGGCCGGGGCCTTCCTTCCCAAGAGAAGTTCTTCGAGGTCCTGTGCAAGGACATCTCGGCCAGTGGGATCGCCTTCTATGCGGACCGACCCCCCGATTTCAACACCCTGGCCGTCGAGCTGGGCTGCCCTCCCGAGCAGAGCTACTTCTTCGCGCAAGTCGTCCGCGTCTCCAAGGCGGATCGCGAGGGACAGAAGCGTTACCTGATCGGGTGCCGCTTCACGGGAAAGGCCTAACCCGCACTTCTCACCGCGGTGTGCCACGGCGCCGCCACCCTCGAGGAGCAGGCCACCGGACCGGTCGAGAACCCCATTGAGATGGGCAACTCGATGAAGGCCGTGGACAAGCCCAAGCCCGACGAGGGGCGCAAGGACGTCACCAGGAAGGACGAGGACACGGGCGCGTTCCGCGTCCCGGCGCTGCGGGAGGTGGCCAACACGGCCCCTTACTTCCACGACGGCAGCGCCAAGACCCTGGAGGAGGCGGTCGCCCTGATGGCCGCCGGCGGCAAGGACCTGGTCGAGTTTCTCAAGGGGCTCTCGGGGAAGTACCCGATCGTCCAGCCGCCGAAGCTGCCGTAGTTACGGTACTTCGCCGGCCGACTGTTTTCCTTCCGCGCCGCGGCGGCACCGCAAGAGCGTCATCAGGGCGAACGCGGTGCCGTACTGCTGGTGGTAGTCGTACATGGGGAAATCCCACCAGGAGCCGTCCTTGTCCTGCAAGGGCAGAAGCACGTGGGCGAGGTGGTCCTGGTACACGGGCCGCTCCTGCGCGGGGAGCTGCTCGATGCACAGCGCCCCGTAGTAGTGCCCGTAGTAGAAGAAGTACGCCGCCACCTGGAAGTGCGACTCGTGCGGGATGGGGCGCCTCCGCCCGATGTCGAGCCAGAGGTTCCGGGCGAAAAGCCGGTCGAGCCAGTCGGTCAGCACCGCGTCGGTCACGGCGCGGTCGCCCCAGAGGCGGGTCGCGACGTTGCACGCCTGGGAGCGGCCCAGGCTCCCGCCGGGGCGATTGATCAGGGCCATCGGGGCGTACTTGAACGCCTCCAGGTAGCAGTAGCTGAAATCGGGCTTGCGCTGCCGGCGGATCGAGGCCATGCCCCGGTCGATCAGCTTCCGGGGAATGGAAACGCCGATCCCCTTGGCCTCGTGCAGGCCCACCAGCACGGTGGCCGTGACGAAGCAGTTCGACGAGTCGCTGGGGTGCTGCGTCTGGGCCTCGAAGTCGTAGTAGGCCCAGCCGCCGTCGAGGCAGATGTAGCGATCGAGCATGCCGATCTGCTCGGCCAAATGCCGCTTGATCGCGGCGCGCCGCGGGCCGTCCTCGGGCTTTCGCTCGTGCATTCGCACCAGCGCCTGCAGCGCGTAGGCGTGGCCCCAGACGTTGTAGATCGTGTCGCCCGTGGCCCGGCGGACCTTGGGCAGGTGCTCCAGGAGCCAGGCCTCGGCGCGGTCGATCGCCCGCTCGACGCGCGGGTCCTTGGCCTTCGTTTCCAACAGGGCCGACGTACACAAGGACGTCACCGCCGCGCGAAAGGCATGATGCGCCCCCGGCACCGGGGCGTAGATGTCCATGGGCCGATAGGTCACAGCCGAGCCCCAGGAGCCGTCCTTGTTCTGCCGGGCCAGCAGGAACTCGGTGCCGCGGCGGATGGCGGCCTCGAGGGCCTCGGGCCTGGGCTGGGGCACCGGGTGCGGCTTGGGCCCGGAGGACGCCCGCCAGCCCTTGTCGGCCGGTTGCGGCGCCTCCCCCGCCTCGCCGCCCGCCGCAGTCAGGCTTCCCGCGAGCACGGCCGCCGCGAGCGGAATGCGTAGGGAGAACAGCAGCCCGATCCCTCCGATCGGCCTGAACGTCGCGCTGGGTTGCATGATCCTGCCGTCCTCCTCGTGGTCTCAGCATGCTCACCCGACGCTGCGCGTCGTGAGAGCATGCCACCCTGGATGCCACCCTGGAAACCTAAGTTCCCTTGCGGTTCCACTCAGCTCTTGCCCTGGCCCTTCTTCTTCCCGCCCGGTTTCTTCCCGCCCGGTTTCTTCTCGGCCGGTGGCTTGGCCTCCTCCTTCTTTTCCGTCTTGCCCGCCTCGGCCGAGGGCTTCTCCTTGCCGGCAGGCTTCTCCGGCTCGGCGGCCTTCGCGGGGGCGGCGGCCTTCTCGCCCGTCTCCTTCGTCTCCTTGGCAGCGGGGGCCGGTGCCTTGGGCTCGTCGGGCTTGGGCGCCTTGGGCCGTTCCAGGAGGATCTCGTCCCCCTCGGTCAGCCCCGCGATGATCTCCACGCGATCGTCGCTCCGCTTCCCCACGGCCACGTCACGCTCCCGGGGCTTCCCCTCCTGGACGAGGAACACGTACTTGCGGGTCTCGTCCCTCTCGTCGCTCATCACGGCCTTGGCGGGGATGACCAGGGCCATGTCCTTCGCGTAGGCGACGACCTCCACCGAGCAGCTCATGCCGGGGACGACCGCTTCGGTCTTCGCGTCGGCCTGGACCCGCGCGTGGACCTCGAAGCTGTCGGCAGACGACGGGATCGTATCGACCCGGCTGACGGCCGCCGAAAGCTTCAGATCGGGCAGGGCCGCGCACCGGGCGGTCCCCTTCATGCCGGCTCGGATCTTCTGCACGTCGGCCTCGCCCAGGCTGCTGCGGAGCACGAGCGGCCGGGTCTGAACCACGGTCATCACCACGGCGCCCTTCATGACCATCCCGCCCGGCCGGAGGCTCTCGACGAGCATCTCCGCGCCCGACCACCGGCCGCGAGCGAACCGGCCGTAGTAAACCACGCCGTCGATCGGCGCCTTGAGCGTCATCAACTCCCGGTCGGCCAGGAGCTTTTTCATCTTCCGGTCGTCGCGAGCCCGGTCGGTCTTGAGCTTGTCGAACTCGATCTGCGCCTGGTTCAAGGCGGCGGGCAGGCTGACCTTGACCTTGGCCGCCGCAATGTCCAGCTTCTTGACCGACTGCTCCATGGCGATCTGCCTGCGCGGCAGGTCGATCTTGAGCGTTTCGTCGCGGTTGGCCCGCGAGGTCTCCACCATGAACTCCGCCCGCTCCACGGCCCGGCGCTGCCGCTTCATGACGATCTTCTCGGTCTCCTCGGTCAGGTCGTCGGCCTTGTACATCTTCTCCAACTGGTTGAGCTCGTCCCGCGAGTTCTCCAGGTAGTCCTCGGCGGACTTCATCAGGTAGTGGGCGGTTTTCTCCAGCAGGAGGCGGTCGAGCTTGAGGAACCGGGCCAGGTCCTCGTGGGCGTACTTCTGGAGGCGATCGGACGACTCCAGGTCCATTGGCGTCGAGGCCACCAGGCCCTTGAGCGTCTCCTCGGCCTGCTTGAACATCAGATCGGCGATGGCCCGCTTGGTCTTCATATCCGCAAGCTCGTCGTCGATCTTCTCGACGTCGAACTGGACCAGCACCTCGCCGCGCTTCACGGCCTGCCCGTGCTCCATGGCCTTGACGACCTCGAACGCGGCCCAGAGCTCGGGCCGGACGGCGACCTCGGCGGTCTTCTCCCCCTCGAGCATCCCCTTCAGGGTGACCTCGATCTTGAACGGCTCGCGCTTGACCCGGTACGGGCCCGCGCCTTCCGGCCCGGCGGGCTTCGCGGCCTCGGGCGGCGGCTTGGGCATCTCGGGTGGCTTGGCGGCCGAGAAGCCGGGCTTGCCCGGGGGCGCGATGCCCTTCGGCTCGGCGGCCAACAGGAGGCTCCCGGCCACCAGGGCCCCCAGTGCGACGCACAGCGTCAGACAGTGAATGCGGCGTGTCATGAGGTGTTGTCTCCGAATCGTGCGAGCAGAAGCGGATTACGTCGAATGGGTGGCACAGTGCCCCTCTAACGAGACCCCGGTGCCCTCGGGCACCCCTTACCATTGTCCTTTGCCGAGGGCCTTTGTGCAAACCCCGGGCGACTAGGAAAATGACGTAAAAGACGCGGTTGGTAGGGGCCTCACGGGGAAAACCGGGCGGCCGACACAATCCGACGGGCCTCCTCTGGGGTGACGCCGGCCAGGAACAGCGTCGTGCGGTGCCCCCCGATCGGGACAACGCTCTTTCCATCCACTACCCGCACCCCTAGCGGCTTGCCGCTTAGCAGGCCCGCCTTCACTCCCGCCCCATCCAGCACGAGATTCCCCTGCCGCCCCAGATAGTGCCACACCGTGGCGACCGAGCCCGAGCCCCACGGGCCGACCATGGCCCGAACCTCGCCCGAGCCGGGCACCGGCGTCACCTCGACGAATTCCGGCACCCCCCCGGTATCTTGTCCCCCGGGCACAACTACCATGCAGAAATCCTTGCCCCGTGCGCGGAGCCGGCCGCAAACCGAGGGCGGCACCTTGCCGGAAAGCCGCAGGCGCTCGTACGCCCCCACGATCTCCAGGATCCCCGGCGTCAACGGGTGCCCCTCCATCTGCGAGAAGCTCGTTTCCAGCGAGATCGGGGCGTCGTAGGCCATCGAGCGGGCCATGAGGTACTCGATCTCGTCGAGCTGGAGCCCGTCGGTGTTCTTGCCCTTCGACCAGATGCCGAACCAGCCCAGCTCGCCGGGCATCATGTCGTCGCCCACGCTGAGCATGTAGGCCACCGAGTTGTCGACGTGCCGGCGGACCGTGGGCCAGGAGTCGATCTTGCCGCCGGCCTGGATGTGGCCGTAAAGCGTGTTGAGGTACGTGTCGACCGTGCCGCTGCGGGTGAAGGAGTGCCAGAGGTTGTGGGTCATGATGGTGCCCATGTGGACCATCGGCCGCTTGCGGAACTTGCCCATCGCCGTGGCCTGGAACTTCGACACGTAGTAGTTGAACCGCCCGCGGGGCACGTCCTCGCCCCCGTCGAAATAGACCATGTCGAAATCGCAGGCGTTGAAGACCTCGGCCAGCCGGGACGTGGCCTCGTCCAGAAGCGTGGTCTCCTGGTCGATGATGTAGCCGTTGATGCAGCCGTCGACGCCGTAGTGCCGGCCGGGCGTGCCGGCCTTGTGGGCGGCCGGGCGCGTGCCGTACGAGCCCCGCTGGCAGCCGAGGAAGGTATCCCACTTCCCCTCGGGCCCGATCGCCTGGTAGCGGACGATCTCGTCCTCCAGGATCACCTCCTGGTGCTTCATCACGCCCCCTTCCCAGATCGTCTGCCGGGCCACGGGACTGCCCGGCCACTGGCTCAGGTCGCTGGTCGTGCGCAGGGCGGCGTCTTTCGGGCCGGCGTCGGCCGCGAGCACTGTCGAGAGGTCGACCCAGAACCGCCGGTCGGGCACCGGAGTGACGTAGGCGTCGATCTTGGCGATCTTCGAGGCGTAGCAGTGCATGCCAACCAGGATCCCCTCCTGGTGCAGCCTGGCCACGGTGCGGCGCAGGCTCTCCAGGCCGTTGGGATAGAGTGCCTTGTTGAACGTGTAGTGGCCCGGGCTGGCGCACCACGAGCCCGACATGAGCATCACCTGGCGGAATCCCGCACGGCGGCAGTAGTCGATCACCCGGTCGACGTCCTTCTCCCCGAACGACAGGAACCAGTACGACTGCCGGGCGATGGCCAGCTCCTTGGACGGCCGTTGCGGCCCTTCGTTCCTGGGCAGGTTGCAGGCCGCGGCCAGCCGGCGCAGGCTCCCGCGCAGCTCGGCGGGCGAGCCGGCCAGGATGGCGGCCGCCGCGCCTTCCAGCTTCGGCCCGGGGCTATCCTGGGTCGTGGCGGCCAGCTCGACGAATGCGCCCCGCCGGCCCGCCGTGCCCTCCGTCTGAAGGTTCATCCCCTGCACGCAGATTGCGAACCGCTCGCTCCACGCGGCGGCGAGCCGCGGGCCGACCCGCTCGGCGAGCGTCACCGGCAAGCGCACCAGCGTCACGTGGCTCGGCCGCGTGCCGGCGACTTCGACCAAGCGCAGGCCGATCCAGTCGTCGGTCGCACTCACGGCGTACGCCAGCCGGGTATCGCAGCCGGCGAACTCGAGGGTCAGGCGCTGGCCCTCGAGGGCCGCGCGGCCGGCCTCGACCGTTTTCCCGCCGATCCGGGCTGCGGCAAAGCAAAGCCGAGCGTTGGGCGGACAATACTCGCTCTTGGTTCCCTTGTCGACGACGGATCGCACGACGGCGTCTTCGCCGAGCACGATCCGCAAGCGGGGATTCTCGACGACGATTTCTCCTCGGGCGCCCGGGGCGGCGCAGAACAGTGTGATGGAGAGAGTAACCCAGGGGATCGGCGACGTTCGGGTGGGCATGGCGGTTCTCTTTCGGGTGGGCAAATGCTAAGCCGCAAGCGGAACCGCTTGCGGCTTAGCAGCGGATTCTCTTCGGGCTAATCCACCTCCGGCGGGACGTTTCCGTACGACCACGGGACCTTTGCCGGCGCCACCTTCGGGCCCGTGGGAATCGCCCCGGGCTTCATCTGGCGCGCCAGCCGGACCGCCGCGGCCACGATCTGCGGCCCGGCAGTCGGCTCGAGGTTGCTGTAGCTCGTAAGCCGGGTCTCGTAGCCGCCGCCGTGCGGGCCGAGGGCCTCTTCGGTCGGAACGTAGCCCACGCAGTCGTTGGCCAGCTCCACGGGGAAGGTGATGGGAAAGGGGCTGCCCGCACGGATGTCGAGCCCCAACTGGCAGAAGAACTCCGCCGGGTTGGAGAGCACCGCCACCGGCCCGACCTGGATCGCCTGGACCTCGAACTCCCGCACCGGCTCCTTGGCCAGGAGGGCGTCCAAGAGCATGATCTCCTTGGCAAAGGTCCACTCCGTGTGCCCGACCTTCTCGGGCGCCTGCTGGACCAGCTCCAGGCACTTGCGGACCCGCTCGGGCGTGGGCACGCGCCGCTTCATGCGCAGGGTCGCCGTCTTGGCGTCCAGCGGCCCCAGGGCTCCCCGCTCCATGCCCACCAGGACCTTGACCGCCTCGGCGCCCACCCGGCAACCGACGATCTCCCCCCAGCGGTCCTGGCCCGGCTGGGCAAAGGGATTGCGGTTGTCGACCTGGGTCACGTCGCCCGAGGCCCCCTGGAGGAAGACCACGACGACGTCCGGCCCGAACGTCCCGCGGATGGTCTTTTCGAGCCAGTAGATCCAGTTGGCCGAGGTCCCGCTCGGCCCGGTCGTGGCGTGGCAGCAGTAGTTGACCACGCAGCCGGCGAGCTTCCCGTCGCGGCTGAAGGCCCCGATGACCCCGACGGCCGGGTCGATGGGTCCGGCCGGCTCGATGATCTCCGGGTTCATCTGCCCGGGATGGGTGTAGCACAGTCCGTTTTTCATGCGGAAGCGGCGGTTGAAGGCCGCCTTGTCCTCGATGCCGCTTCCCGCCCCGCAGCGGGCCTCGGCCCGCGACGCATCGGCCGCGCACACCGCCTCGGCAATGGCCTTCTCGACCTGGGCCAGGTACTTGGGATCGGCGCAGGACGACTTCTCATAGGCCAGCGACTGCACGAGCTTCGAGGCGTGGTCGTACTCGCCGGGCAGGATCATCGAGGTCGGGCCCGAGGAGTGGGAGTGCGACGCCCCGATCAGGACCGCCTGCGGCGGGATCCCGCACTTGGCCTGGATTGCCCGCCGCGCCGCCTCGACCGAAGGCCGGCGGATAGCCAAAGCGTCGATCCCGACCAGGGCCACACGGGTCTTGCCGTCGTCGAACACGGCGGCCCGGACCTTGCAGGGGTCGTGAATCACCGTGTGATACGCCTTGCCGTACCCGCCCGGCTGCTCCATGCCGATCGCCGGCGTGATGTCCCGCTCGGCAAAGCCGGCCTTCAACAGCCTGGGAGCTGAGTCGGCACCGTGCGCAGTCTCCACGACCAGCAAAGCCAAAACCATTCCAGCGGCAAGAGCCAGCATGGGCCAGCGGATCGCAGTCATTGGCTCGTCTCCTCGAAGAAGAAGGGTGCCCCATCGTCCGGATGCGCCCACCATGCTAGCCGTGGGCCTCGGGAAGTGCAAATTTGTAGGGAACGGGGTGA
>Ga0315290_10003255_pt1 | contig 11602 bp, 6 predicted proteins | sample YL17G12_0_MG_FD_203627 | JGI IMG/M metagenome (GOLD analysis project Ga0315290, IMG submission 203627) | Sediment microbial communities from Yellowstone Lake, YNP, Wyoming, USA - YL17G12_0 | ecosystem: Environmental > Aquatic > Freshwater > Lake > Sediment | place: USA: Wyoming | collected...
AATGCTATTGTCAGGCTTGAAGTATGCGACAATGATATCTTCCGTATCCGGATGTCGCCAGGCGGGAATTTTAAACCTGACGAAACCTGGGTCGTAATTAAATACGATTGGCCGGCTATTCCGTTCAGCGTTAAGGATAAAGGTAAATACATCGCCATTGAAACCAGCCGGATGCAGATCAAGGCATTTAAATCGCCTTTCCGTTTCGAATTTTATGATTTGAACGGAACCCCCATCAATAAAGACGCGAAATCAGGCAGTATGGGTTTTCGCGGAAGCGAAATACTCTGTAAAAAAGAACTCACCGCTACCGATCATTTTTTTGGTTTGGGGCAGCGTTATGAAGAAAGCGATTTACGTGGTGAAAAAAGGACTTGCCTGGTAACCCGCGAATACACTCCCGTGCCCTTCTTTTTAGGAACTGATGGGTATGGTATTTTCTTCCACAACACTTTTGTTTCCGAGTACGATTTTACCCAAAATCCATATACATTTTCAGCTCCCGGCGGCGATGAGCTTGATTACTATTTTATTTATGGCCCGGATTTTAAACATATTATTCAACAGTATTCAGCAATCACCGGGCTTTCGCCCTTACCTCCCAAATGGGCTTTTGGATTATTTTACAGCCGGTGGAATGAGGAGGTTGAAGGCATCAATTACAGGCAGGAAGGGCAGGCTGGCATGCTTCGGACTATCAAGAATGTAAGGGAAATATGGGATTGGCCATTGGACGGAATCCGGGTTCATTCCATGGGACCCAAGCAAAGTTTTTATACCAGCCCTAATCTGAACTGGCCGGATATGTTGTGGGGAGAATTCCCTTCAGTTGATACCTTCGTAATGAAACTACATGAACAACACATCCATCCACTGTTTTGGGAAGCTCCCGGCGTTACAGGAAACTGTAAAATGTATGACGAAGCTATTAAAAACAACTATTTCCTCACAAAAAATGGGAAACCGCAGGACATCGTTTTTGGATATTTGCAGCCGCCTGGAGGTATGGTTGATTTTATGAATCCTGAAGCCCGCAAATGGTGGGGGAAATACCATTATTATATGGCTGACTTTGGTTCAGATGGTGTTGCTGGCGACTGGAACGATGAAAAAATGCTCAGGGGTACTGTTTCGCCTTACAATGGAATGAAATCCGATGAATTTTTAAATGTATATTCCCTGCTTTTTAACCAGGCAAGCTGGGAGGCATACAAAGAGCGCAAGCCCAATAAACGGTGTATTAACTTCGGACTTGTATACTGGGCTGGCGGACAGCGCTATCCCATGCAAGGCACCCAGGATTCGCATGCAGCAGGCAAAAACATATTCGGCGAAATGATGGGATGTATTAACCTGGGCCTTTCCGGAATTCCGTTCCGGACTTTTACGGATAATGTTGCCAGGGAGATGCTTCCCGGCCTGCCATATTCAAGGTTATCCCAATATCTTTCGCTCACTGTTGCAGGCGAAAGGACTCTTGCTGTTCAAACCGGAAATGCCATGGCTGATTGGAATTACCGCTACTATGCTAAATTGCGTTATCGGATGATGCCTTATATTTACACGTTTGCACGCGAAGCCACGCAAACCGGCATGCCACTGGTAAGAGCGCTGGTTCTGGAGAATCAGAATGACCCCAATGCATATGATGCTTATTGTGAATATTTAATGGGAAAAGATATCCTGATGGCACCACTCTGGAGTGATACTACTTTTTACCGCGATATCTATTTACCTGAAGGTGAATGGATCGACTACTTCGATGAAACTTCCTATCATGGCAAACAAACCATTAACTACCATGCCCCGATCGACCGGGTTCCGATTCTGATAAAAGCGGGAGCCATTATTCCTTTGGCACCCGATAATCAACGCTATATTGATGAGATCAAGAGTCCGCTAACCATTCATATTTATCCAAGAGGAAACTCTTCGTTCGAACTTTATGAAGATGATGGGGAAAGTTATGAATATGAAAAGGATATTTTCAGCATCACTACTTTCAGGTGTAATGAAAACGATAAAAAACTGCTCATCAGTAAAAGTAAACCTGTAGGGAAATTTGAAGTCCCTGAAAGAGATTATGTTTTCTGTGTGCATGGAACAACTGCAGTAAAAGATATTTCCAGTGATGGACATTCTTTGCCAATATTTACATCGGAGAAAGAATTTAATGCAGGTGCTGAAGGATGGATGCGCGAAACCTCCGGGAAGAAACTGTTGTGGATAAAAGTGAAGAGCAGCGTATCAGATGCAATTGATATTAACGTGGCATACAATAAAACGAAGTAATTATCTAAGTTCAGTAAATAGAATTTTAAAATTCCTTAGAATGAAACTGAAGCAGCCATTATCAAAAAAGATATATAAGTGTAAGAATTTAATTAAAATCATTCTCATTTTATCATTGGTTGTTTTGTTGATTAGTGAAAGGCTGAATGCCCAGAATGAACTTGATGTAATCGCTAATAAGTGGCTTCAGTATAACGATGCTCCCAATTCATTGTATCATCACCTTGCAGATCAGGCTTATGTTCTGCTTGCTCAGCGGGCTGAAGTAATTTCAAAATTAAATACAGTATCCGATTGGCAGCAAAGGCAGAGATACATTCATGAAACCTTATTGGATATCGTGGGTCCTTTCCCTGAAAAAACTCCCTTAAATGCAAAAATCATGAGGATTATAAATAAGGAAAGTTACAGGGTTGAACATATTGTTTATGAATCCCAGCCAGGATTTTTTGTTACATCTTCAATGTTTATACCTGCCGGACTAAAGAAAAGCAACAAAGCTCCTGTTGTGATTTACTGCAGTGGACATGCGGAAGAAGGATATCGCTATGCAACCTACCAACAAGCAATACTCAATCTGGTGAATAAGGGATTTATTGTTTTTGCATTTGATCCGGTCGGACAAGGTGAACGCCTGGAATATATTGATCCGGTTACAGGTAAATCGGTCTTTGATGGTCCAACGAAAGAGCATTCCTATCCGGGTTCACAGGTCTTTATCACGGGAAGTTCGCTGGCCCGGTATATGATATGGGATGGTATCCGCGCCGTTGATTACCTTCTTACCCGCAAGGAGGTTGACTCTGCAAGAATAGGGATAACAGGCCGTTCAGGCGGAGGTACGCAGTCGGCCTTTATTGCTGCTATGGATGATCGCATTTATGCTGCTGCTCCGGAGTGTTATATCACAAATTTAACCCGCCTGATTCAAACCATTGGCAGTCAGGATGCAGAACAAAATTTATTCAACGAGATTGCACGGGGAATTGATCAGGCCGATCTCTTACTGGTAAGGGCACCTAAACCTGCATTGATGATAACCACTACAAGGGACATATTCAGCATACAAGGAGCAATTGAGACTGAAAGAGAGGTATCTGGTATATACACCGCTTATGGCAGAGCGGATAACTTTGGCAGGGTAGAGGATGATGCAGCCCATGAATCTACCCAAAAGAACAGGGAAGCCATGTATGCTTTTTTTCAGAAGCATCTGAATAATCCGGGTAATCCGAATGATGAGCTTATCGCCACACTTACCTCTGAAGAATTACAGGTTACAGCCACAGGACAGGTTTCAACATCTCTTGGAGGAGAAACTGTTTTCAGTCTGAATACTAAAGAAGCTGAAAAATTGTTCACTGAATTACAAACTTTACGAAGGGATCTTACCGGGCATCTATCCGGAATTTTGGATTCTGCTAAGAAGCTTTCAGGCTATCATAAACCAACAGAAACTAACGATCCTGTCTTTACTGGTCGTATTCAACGGGAAGGTTATGTAATTGAACAATATTTTGTAAAAGGGGAGGGTGATTACATTATACCTTATCTGTTAATGATACCTGCCAGGCCAAACAACAAAGCGCTGATCTATCTTCATCCTTCAGGCAAGTCGGCAGAAGCTTCTGTTGACGGTGAGCTGGAATGGTTTGTCAAGAATGGCATTACAGTTCTGGCTCCGGATTTGATTGGCGTGGGGGAAACCGGTCCGGGTGATTATACAGGAGATGCCTATCTGGATAGCATTTCTCATAATCTGTGGTATGCTTCCATGCGTATTGGCAGAAGTATAGTTGGGATAAGGGCTGGCGATGTTGTAAGGTTAAACAGCTTATTAAAGGAACGGACTGCGATTAATGAAGTTTATGGTTTTGCCCGTAAGGAAATGGCTCCGGTAATGCTGAATGCTGCAATTTTTGATACAACTATCAGAAGGATTGCTTTAATTGAGCCCTATTCCTCTTACTTTTCTATTGTGAAAAGCCGGTTTTATACTTCTTCATTTATATACGGAGTTGTTCCCGGCGCTCTTAAGTCGTACGACCTTCCGGATATTGAAGCCTGCCTTGCACCACGAAAATTATTAATGGCCGGAGTTACGGACGGATCAGGCAAAAACACGGATGTTATATCTATCAACATGGATTTCGAAATAATTAAAACTGCTTATCGAAACAAAAATGCAGAGGATCATCTGAAAATTATATCCCTGAAACAAAATGAAAAGCCATATGATATTTTTATGGAATGGCTGAAATAAATTGATGAGTAAAAAAAACATGAGTATCAGGATTAGGGGAGGTGCCGACAGGCGGAGGGGTAATATTGTTAAATAATCTCATCTTATTAATGATTCCCGATACCCATAAAAAAACAAAAAAAAATCTTAAAAACTTAAATCAAAGTATTATGAAGAAGGTATATATTTTATTTATTTTAAGTGCATTATTCCTGGTTTCGTGCAAACAACCGGAACAACCAAAACAAACAATTGATCTAAAAACAGATATAGTTGCTCAAAAACCACCAATGGGATGGAATAGTTATGACTGTTTTGGAGCAACAGTTACTGAACAGGAAGTAATGGCAAATGCTCAGATGATGGCTGTTCATTTGAAAGAAGCCGGTTGGGAGTATATTATCATTGACTTTTTATGGTTTTATCCCTTTCCGGGTGCTATGCACTCTCCCTATCAAACAAAAAACTTTATTCCGAATTTCAGGCTGGATGAAAATGCGAGGTTATTGCCTGCTCTCGATCGCTTCCCGGGTTCCAGGGATGGTGCCGGATTTAAACCACTGGCGGATTATGTCCACAGTTTGGGCCTGAAATTCGGCATTCATGTCATGCGCGGAGTTCCGCGTGAGGCAGCAGCTAAAAAGCTTTCAATTGGTTTTGAAAATATCACTGCTGATATGATTGCGGAGTATAGCGATACCTGCAACTGGAGCAATTCGATGTATGGTGTTGATGTAACAAAACCAGGGGCGCAGGAATATTATAATAACCTGTATAAATTATATGCATCCTGGGGTATCGATTATGTGAAGGTTGATGATATATGGCGTCATATGGATGAAATAGGATTGGTAAGAAATGCTATTGATAATTGCGGCAGGAATATGGTTTTTAGTGTTTCCGCAGGAGACAGTGTACAGATAAAAAATGCTGAATTCTTAAAAACCAAAGCTAATATGTGGAGAATATCCGGAGATTTCTGGGATAGATGGGCGGATTTAAAGGGGCAGTTTGCATTATGTCACCTATGGGAAAAATATATTGGTCCGGGCCACTGGCCTGATGCTGACATGATCCCGATCGGTATGATTGCACGCAGGGGGCCGGAAGGTAAGCCGGAACACAGGTCGTTGTATACATGGGAAGAGAAAAAAACACTTTTTTCCCTCTGGGCTATCTTCCGTTCGCCCCTGATGTACGGAGGAGATCTCACTTTGATCGAACGCCCTGAACTGGAAATATTAACCAACAAAGGAATGTTGGACGTGAATCAGAACAGCGAGCATAACAGACAATTGTTCCGGAAGGATGACAAGGTGGCCTGGATTGCCGATGTTCCGGGTACGGAGAACAAATACTTAGCCCTTTTTAACCTGGGTGAGGTAGGGACTGAAATCGAAGTTGATTTTTGCGAAATGGGAATAAAATCGGAATGTCGGTTCCTAGATTTATGGAAAGGTATTGATTTAGGCAGCTATTCCGGTAGTTTTAAACAAAAAATTGTTCCACATGGATCGGGTTTATATAAGGTTAACGCGTTGTGAGATTGAAACTTGTCAATACTTTTTTTATATAAAATGTCTGAATAACCTGCACAGGTTCAAAGAATATGAAGTCAATAATTTGTTTGGTAATCAATAATTCTGAAAATGGCAAGCATATGAAAACAACTAAATTAATCACATTGCTAATTCTGATTTTATTTATAAAAATCGATACAGCAGCCCAGGTTTATCCTCCGGATGAACAACTTACATTCCAAGCTAAACCCTCTGCTGGTAACAAACCGGCATATTTAACTCCCATTACCGACCCGACGTATAAGTCGAAAGTTGTACGCATTACTGATCAGGCAGTATTTGATAGTAAGACACCAGGAATGGGGACATATCATCATTATTCGAAAGATCAGGCCTGGAACAGTGACGGATCACTTATTTTACTCGAAGGATGGCCTTCCGCTATTATTGACGGAAAAACATATGAGTATAAAAAATTCGTTAACCCTCCGGGTGGACCTCATACATGGTCGAACACGCAGCCTGATATTATCTACGGAACCAACAACAGTAACTCCATTGTTAAGTTGAATGTAAGTACAAATACAACAAGTATAGTCAGAACTTTTACCGAATACACCTTTGTCAGTTATGGTGAGTGGGAGGGAAATATGTCGAACGACGACCGGTACATGGTGCTGCAATGCAAAACTGCAGCGGGTGAAATGGCCATTGTTGTATATGATTTGGTTGATGATGCGGTAGTTTCAACAATGAGTGCGCCGGTATGGCCTAATAACTGCGCAATGTCGCAAAGTGGTAAATATGTTGAAGTACAATGGGATGTAGCAGGATACGAAAATTACCAGGGCATCTGTATTTATAATCGTAGCGATTTGAGTTTTGTACGCAATGTAATTTCGAGCGGCGGAGGTCACTACGATTTTGGTTATGATACTGAGGGTAATGAAGTTTGTACAGGTGCTGATATCGACGGAAGTTCTAGAGGAATTATTATGGTGCGCCTTGATAATGGTGCAAAAACATACCTGCTTTCCGATGCTCAGATGTCGTGGCCCATTCATATTTCATGCCGCAACCTTAACAGGGCGGGCTGGGCTTATTTAACCGAATTTGCTGAAACATACGGCGAGCCGACAAAACCTAATTTTCAAAAGATGTTCGCTGTTAAGCTGGATCCCACTGCAAATAATGATGCTGTAACCGAAACATTCGCCCACGTACAACATTCTACAACCATCGATTACGACCGCAGCCCGTTCGGCGTTCCAAACCGTGATGGCAGCAAAGTAATGTTCCGTAGCGACTGGATGAAAGGCACAGGCGAGATTAACAGTTATGTTGCGACAATGCCACAGCCTGGTGATGATAATACACCTCCAACAGTCCCGACAGGATTGGTTCCATCAAATATAGCCCTTACTTCGTTTGATTTGTCATGGGTTGCTTCATCCGATAGTGCAGGTGTTAACGGGTATGAAGTATTTAAATCAGGAATTTCAATAGGTACCACTACAGATACATCAATGCATATCAGCGGGCTAAAATGCAATTCATCCTATTCAATGAAAGTTAAAGCTTTTGATGCTGCAGGAAACATGAGTGCGGCGAGTACAACTTTGGCAGTAAGCACCATCTCCACCTGCGATATTATTGCACCCGGTGTTCCGGTTGGGTTGCATTACAGTAATCTCGCACCCAATTCTTTTACCCTTTCATGGAACACATCAACTGATAATTATGGAGTTACAGGCTATGATGTATTTAAAGACGGAGTTTTTTATGGTTCTGCAACTTCGGATACAACCTTGAATATTGAAGGACTGGATCCGAATACTGTATATTCAATGACTGTTAAAGCGAAGGATGCTTCAGGAAATATTTCAGATGCCAGTGCACCCTTATTAGTAACAACCGGGAGCTGCACGCTTCCACACGGATGGACAGGTGTTAATATTGGCGCAACCGGTCAATCGTCGTGCGAGGATGCCGGTACCTTTACCATTGTTGCTACAGGTGCTGACATATGGGGCACCACTGATGAGTTTATGTACACCTATAAAAATCTGACAGGCGATGGTGTTATTACAGCTAAAGTGGATAGCATAACGAATACTAATATTTGGGCTAAATCAGGAGTTATGATCCGTGAAAGCCTGGCGGCTGATTCAAAACATGTGGATTGCCATGTTACAGCCGGTAATGGTATTTCCTTTCAACTAAGGTCAACAACAGGTGGAAATACCACCAGCACCATAGCTTCGGGCATATCAGCGCCCTATTGGGTTAAACTGGAACGGATTGGCAATATATTTAATGCATATCATTCCCCGGATGGGGCTGCCTGGACCCAGGTGGGTTCAGGAACCACAGTTAGTATGGCATCAAATGTATATATAGGATTGGCGGTTACAAGCCATGTAGCGGGTACTTACTGTACCTCAATGATATCCGATGTAGTTACCGGCGGCGGTATCAATACTTCTATTCCTGGTGCCCCAATCCCGGCCAATGAGGTTTCATGTTTCCCGAATCCGGTTAATTCCGAACTGTCAATAAAAAATATTCCTCAAATTGCTGATGTTTCCGTTTTTACAGTGGATGGCAGGTTAGTTACCCGGGTAAAGACCAAAAATAATTCACCTTTTGTTCTCGATGTAAGTAGCTGGAAAAATGGCATTTATTGCATTTGTATTAAATCGAAAAATGAAAGTATTACCAGGAAGGTTACTGTTCAGCACTAAATTTAAACTATAATCTGTTGAAAAATAAAGATAACAAATAGCTGAATAGCTTCTATAAATCAACAAAAAATTAAATCACTCATTTGTATGGAAACCAAACACTCAATTACAGTCAAGCTTATGAATACATTCAGGTACATCGTATTGCTTATTTTGATTTTATTCATAAAAATCGATGCCACATCACAGGTATTTCCTCCGGAAAAGAAATTGATATTTGAAGCAGTGCCGGAAATGCCCAGGCCTGAATACTTAAAACCTGTTTCCGATCCGACTTTTGGATCTGTTATTATCAGGATAACCGACAAGGCCGTTTTTGACTCCATAAAACCTGGGCTCAGGCCTTTTCATCATTACCCTAAAAACCAGCCCTGGAACAGCGATGGCTCATTGATATTGCTCGATGGCTGGCCCGGAGCTGTGCTTGATGGAAATATCTACAAATTTGTCAGGTATGTTGATCCGCCCACCGAACCGCATGGTTGGTCAAACACCAAGCCCAATATAGTTTATGGAACAAATAAGCCCAATTTGCTGGTAAAACTGGATGTTTCTACCAACATAACTCAAACCATCAGGGAGTTCAGCGAGTATTCCTATATAAGTTATGGCGATCAGGAAGGTTCTCCTTCCAACGACGACAGGTACATTTCATTAATCTGTAAAAAACCATCAAATGAAATTGACATTGTGGTTTATGATTTGCTGAAAAACAAGGTAGTCTCGAAAATGGATATCCCTGAATGGCCAAACAACTGCACAATTTCTCAAAGTGGAAAATACGTTCTGGTTCAGTATATGACCGACAGCACCGGGCCTAAACAGGGATTGTGCGCCTATAATTTAAAAGATTTGAGCTTTATCAGGAATATTATGGCGCTAAGTATACATTACGATGTTGGCTACGATACCGAGGGGAACGAAGTGGTGGTGTGTTCGGACCGGGATCATAACTCAAGGGCTGTTATAATGACCCGTATTGATAATGGTAAAAAGACGACCTTATTGTCACCCGAAAAAATGTCGTGGCCCATGCACATTTCCTGCCGAAATATTAAAAGATCCGGATATGCCTATTTATCCGAATTTGCCGAATCATACAGCGAGCCCGACAAACCTAACGCCCAGAAAATATTCGCACTGAAACTTGACCCGGCTGCAAATGGAGATGCATTAACAGAAATCTTTTCACATGAATGGCATTCAGATGTTGTGGAAGAAGACAGATGCCCTTTTGGTGTGCCAAACCGTGATGGCAGTAAAGTAATGTTCCGCAGCGACTGGATGAATGGGAAAGGGGAAATTAACAGCTATGTTACTTTTATGCCAACTGTAAAATAATTCATTACTAATTCAAAAATCGTATGCGAAAACTTTTCTTTTTACTGACTCTGATATTGAACTTCTATGCGGGATATAGCCAGGAGCTACCCATGTCGGAAAAAATGGCTAAAACAGTAATGACAATCTGGGCCGATTCCATGTCGCTTGAAGAACAGCCTGCCTATTGGACCTACCAGCAGGGATTTGTTCTGATGGGTATTGAAAGCGTATGGAGGCGCACGGGCGATAAATAATATTTTAATTACATAAAGCAATCAATGGACGATTTTGTGAATGAGGATGGTACTGTAAAGCAATACTCCCGTGAAGAATACAACCTCGATCAGATTATGCCGGGCCGGAATTTGTTGTTTCTTTACAACCAGACCGGAGAGAAAAAATACTTAAAAGCAGTTCAGCTATTTCGAAGCCAGTTAGCAATACAACCCAGGACAAAAGAAGGCGGTTTCTGGCACCAGGGGCGGTATCCTTATCAGATGTGGCTTGATGGTTTATATATGGCCTCACCTTTTTATGCCGAATATGCGAAGCAGTTTAATGAGCCTCAGGCATTTGATGACATTGCCAACCAGTTTATATGGATGGAAAAACATGCAAAAGATGAAAAAACTGGATTGCTGTATCATGGATGGGACGAAAGCAAAAAAGAGAAATGGGCTGATCCTGTAACTGGCTGCTCCCCCAATTTCTGGGGCCGATCCATGGGATGGTACATTATGGCGCTTGTCGAAGTGCTCGATTATTTCCCTGCCGATCATCCCAAAAGAGCTGAACTGATAAACATTCTGAACCGCACATGCAAGGCGTTGGTAAAGTATCAGGACAAAAAAACAGGGCTTTGGTACCAGGTACTCAACAAAGCGGATAAGAAAGGAAATTACCTCGAGGCATCAGCCTCATGCATGTATGTTTACACTTTTGCCAAGGCAGTGCGAATGAAATACCTGGATCCCGGATATCTAAAAGCAGCTCAAAAAGCCTACGACGGCATTCTGTATTACTTTATTGCAAAGGACATTATGGGATATACCAATCTGAATTGGGTTTGCCGTGTGGCTGGCCTGGGCGACGATCCATACCGCGATGGGTCTTTTGAGTATTATATAAGTGAACGTATTATCACCAACGATCCTAAAGGTGTTGGGGCTTTCCTTCTTGCAGCGGTTGAAATGGAAAGCTTTTCCTGTAAACCTTCAGGAAAGTAAACCAGATTGTTAAAGATCTAGTTTTGAATCCTTAACAAAAATATATGTATGAAAATTCAATCATTAACGAAGCCGGGAAATAATTGGGTACCACTTTTGGTGCGAAGAATCAGCGTAATTCTGATTTTATCAGTTTTTCAACCTGTTATTTTTGGGACTACCATTGATTTTAAGAATGATAGTATTGTAAATGAAACACATGGTAACTACCCTCCGGCACTAATTTCTTATATCCAGCATCAGTGCCAGGTTTTT
>Ga0315290_10003256_pt1 | contig 11602 bp, 12 predicted proteins | sample YL17G12_0_MG_FD_203627 | JGI IMG/M metagenome (GOLD analysis project Ga0315290, IMG submission 203627) | Sediment microbial communities from Yellowstone Lake, YNP, Wyoming, USA - YL17G12_0 | ecosystem: Environmental > Aquatic > Freshwater > Lake > Sediment | place: USA: Wyoming | collected...
AATGTATCGGGAAGGGTGATGTTTCGAAAACTGCACTCATGGTGTATGACAAAACCTGGCGGGCATCAAAGATGGGCAAAGCCATCGAACGTAATTACCACATCAAGGAATACTTAATCAGACAACCCGATGCAAAACTTAACGAGATCATCCACTCCGTTTCAAAACTGAATCTTAAGGAGTTCACCACGCTATCCTTAATAAAAGAAATTATGATGGTGAACCCTAAACTGATGCTCGAGCTGGGCGCGCTCGCAGCATCAATCCGCTGATTTTTTGAGTTGTTTATTGAGGAGTTGCAGGCAGTCATCTTCTGCTTCTTTTTTTGTAAAGACCGTGAATATATCATTCGGCTGAATTCTGACATTACCACTTGGAATGATCAGTTCACCCCCGGACCTGCGGATTGCAATGAATACGAAGTCTTTTACCTTGAGTTCACGGATTTCATGCCCGACAATGGGTGCACCCTGCTCGGCAACTATTTCAAAGATAGTCCCTCCGGGAATTGAGGCGAGCTGCTGGAGCTGGGGGTTCTGTGTCCAGTAGTAGAGCCGTGATGCAACGAGCTCGTCAGGATTCTCGCTGATCCTGACGCCGACTTCCTTAAAAAAATCTGAGTGTGATGACTGGTTTACTATCGAAACAACATTCTGAACGCGGAACTTTTTTGCAAGCCAGCAGGTCATGAGGTTGACCGAATCATCACTCGTAGTAGCAATCAGGGCATCCGCCCGTTCAATCCCGGCCTCTTCAAGTGTTGTCTTGTCAGTCGCATTACCGGTTACTGCCAGTACATCATAGTGCTCCAGAACCTCGCTGCACCGGGCTTCCTCCTGATCGATGACAACAACATTATTTGCGTGTTCAACTGCCTGTTTTGTCAGGTTCCTCCCGATTCCCCCGAGCCCCACGATAATAATATACATGACTACCGGTTACCATCATCGGCATTGAAATAATTTGCGCATTAACCAATCCATGTGATCTGCGGAGTGGATGAGGCGGGAAAGGGATCCGTGCTGGGACCGATGGTGGTTGCGGCGGTAGGAGTACCTTCGGAGGATGTATTTTCTGATATTGAGGTTAATGACTCCAAACTGCTCTCCCCCAAAATGAGGGAACGCCTCTATGCCGTCATCAGGAAGCGGTTTAGGGTTGTAACGGTACGCATTGACGCGCACGAAATTGATGAGATCCGCATGGGAATGACCATGAATGCCTGCGTTGCCCGGGCACATGCACAGGTGATAGCAAAACTCTCTCCTGACTGCGCTTATGTGGATGCCTGCGATGTGAACACGTTCCGGTATGCAGAGATGGTGAAAAACCACCTTGAACTGCCCTGCGAGATTGTATCCGAGCACCATGCGGATGAGAAATTCCCGGTTGTGTCTGCTGCAAGCATCATCGCAAAGGTTACCCGTGACCGCGCGATTGCCACGCTGGCAAAAAAATATGGCGAGATCGGCAGCGGATATCCTTCGGATCCGGTCACCATCCGGTTCCTGAATTCCTATATTGACGAGCACCGCGTCCCACCTCCCATTGCCCGGAAGAGCTGGAAGACTGTCAGCGCGATCCTTGCAAAAAAGACCCAGAGCAGTTTGGGAGATTTTTAACGTCTTTTCCCATCAGCGCCATATTTGCCCCTGGTGAATACTTTATCAGCCCTGCAATGCCATAGTACAGGAATGGACTGGCTCCTCATTCTCCTTCTTCTGGTTGCCTCCTATGCAGCGATAGCGTACTACATTCACTCCACTAAACTCTGGGAGGATCGCATCACATTCTATGGCCCGATTATGGCAATCAAAACGAACCGGATCGGGTTTTTTGACAAATTTGCCGCATTCCGCACGTTCTTTCGGTTCTACGGGACAGCCGGGGTCATAGCCGTCATAATCGTTTCAGTCTTCATCACCCTGATGCTCTTTATTTCTGTCCGCTACACGCTCCTCGTCCAGCCGGAACCCACCGGGATCTACAAGCCGCAGAATATCCTGCTGCTCCCTGGTATCAATGAATATGTTCCATCCACCCTGGCGGTCTGGCTTGCGTTTATCATCACCATTGCCATTCATGAGTTCGGGCACGCGATTCTCTGCCGTGTTGAAAATATCAAAGTAAAGACTATGGGCGTGCTCATTGCAGTCATCCCCATAGGGTTTTTTGTTGAGCCCGATGAAGAAGAACTTGACAGGACCAGAGGAATGGCCAAGGTCCGCATGTTCGGGGCGGGGATTACCAACAACCTTGTTGTGGGATTTTCCTGTTTTGTCCTGCTCATTCTCTGCATGGGGCTGGTAATTCCTGTCAGCCAGCCGATCATCCACGGTGTTTACAAGGACTATCCCGCTGCCAGTGCTGGTATTCCTACCGGATCGTTTATTAAGGGAATTTCAACCCTTACTACCAATCAGACAGGGCGAATAACAACAACGCCCCTGCCGGGGGATCTCAATGACACACGAATAGCTGATTATAGTTTTAACATAACCAGGGAATCTGAACGATATTATCTTGGAATTTCAAACCCGTCTCAAGCTTATAATCAGACGATTGATTTATACCTGCATCAGAAATATTCCAAAAAATTGTATGGGGTTATACCTGCAAATTTTTCGATAAGTACCTCGTCACAAATCCATGACGCACCGTATACCCCGGAATCAGGAATACCCGGGACAGATACCTATACCGAGGTCCGGATTAAGAATCTGACCGTTTCGACTATACAGGATATCTCTGCATTTTTAAATACCACAAAGCCCGGGGATTCTATCACTCTTATTATCGAAAAAGACGGTACAATAAAACCCTATAATCTCACACTCGCCCAATGGCCAGATGATATTTCCGGGATGACAAGCGGATTCATGGGTGTTGAGTACTATGACGGCACAGCTGTCTTATCCGTGATTCATGGAATGTTATCGCCGATAGGATTTTTCCAGTTCCTGATCGTTCCCTTCGCAAATGACTCTGGTATACAGTTTCTCCGCATCCTTGCTTTCGAAACTCCTGACACGACCTACTATCTGGTACCATTCGAGGGTTACTGGGGTGTTGTGCATCTGCTCTTCTGGTGCGGCTGGATCAATCTCAATGTCGGTATATTCAATGCAATCCCGATGATACCGCTTGATGGCGGTTATATCTTCAAAGAAGGAGTTGACAGGCTGCTCGACCGCCGCGGACTCCTGAAATATTCAGGGTATGTAACAGGTGCTGTCAGCTACCTGATGCTTGTCGTACTGGTCTCGCTGATCGCGCTCCCCTACCTGCTCCATATATAATTCAATCACGTGATAAAGTTGGGAACATTCCCCCGTTGTCATTACCCGGGCTGATAGTATTCATGCATTTCCGGTTGCCAATTATCGTCTTTGTTATCTCATAGACCTCCGGATCAAAGTATTCAGGCAGGCACCTCCTGTTTGAGCACGATAAGTTCCTGTCAAAACCGCTCACCGTGATTTGCCGTAAGGTTGAGCGCAGTTAGTCCCTGCTATAAACTCACTGCCCGGTCAAAACGATAATGGTAGATCTCCTATTCATTGCTAAAGATGCCCTGTATACCCTTGGTGATTATGGGCTTTCCCGACCCGCTGTACACGGCAACATCTAAGTAATGATAGTGGGTGATGCAGAGAAAATCTCCTTGAAATTCGGAAACTACATGCCTTATTCCGGGTCAGGGGTATATGAGGTAAAAACCATCCGTGACCTCATTCCAGCAGTGAAATTCATAAAAAAAGGGGGTCGCAGGGAAATTTACCGGGGTTATTATTCCGCGGGTTTTGACACGAACTCCCCTTTCTCCTTTTCGATCGGGAGTCTGCGCTTGCTCGTGTCCTTGAGTTCATCCTCAGAAACATGAGGTACCGCATCCTGTATATCCTTTAATATTGCATCTATCGCTTCGCGCGTCGGGATATCGCCAAGGATGCTCTCGTCCATCACCGGGCGTTCTGCCGCTTCTTCCGGTGTCTCGTCAGCTGCACCAAGGAACTTTGCACCCTGGCGGATCAGCTGTGAAATCTCGAACGGGAAGATAATCTTGGTTGCCTGACCGTTCGCCATAATCTTTAATGCGTCCAGGGAAAGGACGGTGATCGCTTTTTTGTCGAGCGGTGCTGCCCCCACTGAAAGGATACGCAGTCCCTGAGCTTCTCCCTGTGCCTGCAGGATTCTTGAGAGCCGTTCCCCTTCTGCACGGAGTACCTTGCTCTGCCGCTCTCCTTCCGCTTCAAGGATCATGCTCTGCCGGAGACCTTCAGCCTTGAGGATCGCTGAGCGCTTTTCACCATCGGCACGCAGGATGGCAGCACGCCTTGCTCGCTCGGCAGCCGTCTGTTCGGTCATTGCATTCTTGACCGCCTCAATCGGGTCAACTTCTTTAATCTCGACTCGTTCTACCTTGACACCCCACTGATCCGTTTCACGATCCAGGATATCCCGAAGTTTCGTGTTGATCACGTCACGGTTGTAAAGAACCTCGTCCAGCTCCATGTCACCGATGATCCCACGGAGGCTTGTCTGGGCAAGGAATCCGGTCGCCATCCGGTAGTTTGAAACCTCGAAATACGCCTTCTCGGGGTCGATCACCCGAATATAGACAATCGCGTCGACATTCGTGGGCGAGTTATCCTTCGTGATCACTTCCTGGCTGGGGATTTCCATTACCGTGGTGCGTAAGTCGAGTTTGATCGCCTCGCTCACGAACGGTACTATCCAGCGGAAACCGGGGTTCATCCGACCGATATATTGTCCAAGACGGATCTGCAGTCCCTGTTCATACGGCTGGACAATCACGACGCCTTTTGCGAAAATGGCGACGATGACAAGGATCAAAAATATAACGATAAGTGTCTCGAAAACTGCCATGTTATTTCACCTCTTCTACAACGATATGCACACCCTGTGAATCAATAACTTTGACCTTTTTTCCCGGGGGGATTTCGGAACCGGTTGAACGTGCACTCCATTCAGTGCTCGCAATAAGAACCTTACCGGAAATTGTTGTGGCGTCAACACGTGTTTTCACCCGTCCCTCCCTGCCAATCAGGGAGTCGCGGCTGATGGTAGTCGGACTTTCGTCTGTCGTCATCTTCCCGTACATCCATACGGTGAACCCCGCTGCGCAGATTGCAGTGATTACGCCAAAAACAACTCCCCAGCCAGAGTTGAAGACATCCACTCCCAGCAGAAATAATATGCCTAAAAAGATCATCACGGTGGCCGGTACCGTAGCAAAAAAACCCGGGCTGTATACTTCAACCAGGAGGAGGAGAGCACCGCTCATGATGAGCAGCCATCCAAGGTCAATTCCTTCCAGGAGTACCATAATCAATGATCAGAATTGACGGATAAAGTCTTATGGGATGCAGGTCAAAGAAGAGAAGATCACGGCTACCAGGCACACAATAGCGCGATCTTCGAATCACCGGCAAAGATACGAAGATGCAAAGGCTACTTCCGTAGCATCGCAATCTTAGAACCAACAGGTACGCCTGCTTCATCTGCAACAGGTTTGCATTTCGCTGCCAGCAGATAAGCAACCGGTGGCAGATTGTCTATCTCGGACAAGGACTCAAAATTTGCCATTCCTTTTGCGATAATAATCGTGCATTGGGAAATTGCATCCCTGAGATCATGGGGAATATTTTCAGAAGAGATCCCGATCTCAGCCCCCCCGCCTGTTATGGTAAGGCGGTCAACAAGTGTGTCAAGTCCCAGTTCGTATGCTTCCTGCAGGGTTGCATCATTGAGGATTGGTGCCTCTTTGACTGCGAGAGTAATATGAGAACCATGCCTCTTGAGATATTCGATCAAGAGGCGATCGAGAACAATTTCCCCGCAATTGTCGCTCAGGTATACAACACGGGAGCAGAGTGGGGCGATTTTATCCGTATGATCTATCGTGAGCCCTTTTGCAAATTCCCTTTTGAAAAAATCAGAAAAGTTTTCTTCCACTATATGTCCCTTCACGCCGTAATCAAAGGTGTTTCCGATCACTGATGCAAGGACATACTCGCGGAATGTAGACAGCTTTCCACGGATTTCTTTACAGACTTCCATTGCCTGACGGTTCCCCTGCTGTTTAAGTTCTGCGAAGGGATCAGGATTTCCCAGAAGGGTGTAAGCCCTGCGATGGATACGGCTTGCGATCTGCGGGTGGCTGAGCGGTGCAGAACGAATTTCACTCATCACCTTCCTGCAATCAGTCAATGTAGCATCGGTGAGAGCGGGACTGGCATGACACAATGTACATTCAAGGTTCACGCGGGAAAGTAAACAGTCAATGCATTGTTCGGTAATTTTCATAACAACAACCAAAAAAACAACATCAGAAATGGGGCCACTGAGATTTGAACTCAGGTCAGAAGACCCCCAGTCTCCTAGGATGGCCAGGCTACCCTATGGCCCCGCTCTCTTACTATTGGCTCATTTCATTTATTTATCTTGTTATAGCAAAAAGGGAAATATCTGCATTCGTCTCTGGAGAAATGCTTGAGAAAAATTAAATTATAACGCTCTTTTGGGCTTTTAGTATCACCTCCGCTCCCGCCGCTTGGGCATCCTCCCACAGTGCGATTACCTCTCATAAGGTTTACCCGGTTGTAGAAGGGGGTCAGGGGGATACACCCCTTGGGTTGCCTCCCCCTCTGGGGAAGAGAGAGGGTCACCTTCGTATTTTTTTTTAGTCAGCAAAAAGATGAATAAAATCAGGTTTTCTCCAGAGCCCTGCATTCAGGAAAACAAGTATACTCATCAGATATAAACAAGTTTGAACGGGTCAGTTCTTTTTTTGAAATTTTTCAATTCAGTATTCAGTGCCTTGAATGTATTTTTCCCCTGCCTCATATATCGGGCCAAAAAAAGATATGTATATATGTTCCAATTAGGCATTATGAATTACACAGGGTAGTGCAGCAGGTGCCGGGTTATGTTAAAAGAGAAAATCTCTACATTTATTGATAAGATTCGATCAATAGAAGGGGTTGCAGCATGTGCCCTTGTTTCCCGGGACGGGATAATTGCCGGGAAATATTTTGATCGGGAGCTAAACGAGCCATGGTTTGGAGCCCTCTCTGCAACCATCCTTGCATCCGCTGAGTCAGTCGGAGGCATTATTAAGATGAAATCTTTGGAGTCGGTTGCTATCCGTGCACAGGACACTTCTGTTATGGTAGTAGGTGCCGGGGAAAATTTTCTCATCGCAGCTATCATCAAAGAAAGGGTAGATCCATCAAAAGTCCATAACCAGATGCTCGTGGTTGCAAAGATGATTGGTGAGGTGATGTGATGTATACTATCCTGGTTGTCGATGACAGTCCATTCATTGTCGATGTATTTGTCACCATGCTGGAGCGGGGCGGTTACCGCACTGTTGCTGCATATGGCGGTGAGGAATGTATTGAGATCTTAAAAACGGTGACCCCGGACCTGATCCTGCTGGACATCATGATGGAGCCGGTTGATGGATGGGACACTCTGGAGCGGATCAAGGAGAACCGCCTTACAAAGGAGATTCCGGTGCTGATGCTCACGGCAAAGCAGCTCACTCCTGCAGAAGCCCAGGAATATGGAATTTATATTGAAGATTACGTATTAAAACCAATCACTCACCGTGAATTGTACGATGCGATCGAGCATGTCGTCAACAGGCGACAGACAATTAAAACAGATACGGATACGGCAAAACAATCCGGGTTTGATACAGAGATTATTACTGAATATGCCCGATTAAGTAAAAGCATCGATGTAAACAAGCGCCTCATGAAGATCCTCGAGACAACGTATAATTTCGATGATTCAAAAGTCAGGGTCAATGATGAGATATCAGGAGCGATCAAGAGCATGGAGATGAATATTAAATTCCAGGAAACCCGGCTCGAGCAAATAAAAGGGGAACTCTCGGGAACCCCCGTATCCAAATAATCCCCAGGGTCAATTTTTTGGTAAATTTTTGAATTTTACGGCTTTGTTAAAATCCTCTTTTTCTGTGTAATTCGCTTATTCTCAGCGGCAGCTAGGAGGGTGACCCCCTATCTCCCCCAGAGGGGGAGGCAGCCCAAGGAGAGCATCCCTTTGCCCCCTCTTTTGTCAGGGTTTTTCATCAACCTTCTGATGATTATCGTAATAGTGGAGGATGATGAGAGCGGCGGGGGCGGAAGCACGATGTAAAAAAGAGCCCCCAAGAGCGACAGCGTGTTTCTCTCTAGGATTTCAACAGAGCTAATTTTACTCTGAAATTCACTATTGTGTATCTAATCCCCCGTATTTTTTCCCGGTAATGCACCGGATCTGCATCATATCGATCGGTTTTTAGGGAAAACAACCCGATAAAATAGTATGGTGATCGCTGACCAAATCCACTCTATTGGTGTATTTCACGTCTTGGTCATAAGGGATTATGTATCGTTAAAAATTGTTTGGTATCCATCAATCACGCATGAGGTAAGTTAATAGAATCTGCCTTTCGAAAATAAAAGGAAAAAAAGTTCTCAATCCAACAATATTCGCTTTTCCTGATCTTAAGATAACCTAACTTAATCTATAAAATTATGGTAATTTAATTCATTCTTTGGGTTATGTTTATATAGTTTTTTGGCATTGTTATAATGCTGTACATCTTAGTTTATTTGGGGTTCGTAGCTCAGTTCGGTAGAGCGCCTGGCTTTTAACCAGGTGGTCGGGGGTTCAAATCCCTCCGGGCCCGTTGCCACGAGGAATCGTGGGTTTTTTGCGGTGATGTATCTGAAAGGAAATTTATTCATCTGTGAGGGGGTTTTTCATTGAGCACCAAACTGAATGTGTTGAAGCACGTGATGGTGCCAGACCATAACATTATGAGTGAGGCGGAGGTATCGGCGCTCCTCTCCCACTACAAGATAACTACGGAACAATTACCTAAAATTTTCCATGACGATCCAGCGGTCAAAACTATTGGCGCAAATGTCGATGATGTTATACGAATTGTCCGCATGAGTCATACGGCCGGCAGGGCAGAGGCATATCGTCTCGTAATCAAGAGACCGAAGAAATAATTTTTGAGGTGGTCAGTCTGATCGACAGAAGTATTTTATCGAAGGCGTATTTTTCACGGGAGCATGTTGCGCGCCACCAACTTAACTCTTTCAATTATTTTCTCAAGCACAATCTTCAGAAAGTGGTCAACGAGCAGCGGGTTATCGAAACTGATATCGAGAACCGGGGGAAGAATAACGAGCCGGTATATGTGGAACTTGGCACAATTTCTGTTAAAAAACCGCTGGTGAGGGAAGCAGACGGATCCCAGGGAGAGTTATATCCCTGCGAGGCACGGCTGCGTAATCTTACCTATGCAGCACCAATCCAGCTTGGCCTCACGCTTGTGCATGGGGATGAACGTCAGGAACCTATCATCACGACAATCGGGCAGTTGCCGATCATGGTAGGCTCTCTTAACTGCAACCTGTATGGGAACGACGATATGCAGCGGGTCTCCCACGGTGAAGATGCATTTGATCCGGGTGGATATTTTATTGTCAACGGTACTGAACGTGTGCTCATGACGCTTGAAGATCTCGCGTCCAACAAGATCATGACCGAGTTCACCGAGCGGTATAACGAACGTATCTATGTTGCTAAAGTATTCTCGCAGTTCAGGGGATACCGGGCACTGGTCGTTGTCGAGCGTAATAAAAAGAACCTGCTCGAAGTTTCATTCCCGTCAGTTGCAGGGCACCTTAAATTTGTCGATCTCATGCGTGCGCTCGGGATGACGAACGATCAGGAAGTCGTGACCGCGGTTTCTCCCGATGAGGATATCCTGACCTTCATGATGCAGAATTTAGAAGAGAGCGAATGCGATTCTGTCGAAGGCGGTATCATGTATGTCGGTAAGAAGCTTGCCCCGAACCAGACGAAGGATTACCAGCGCAAGCGGGCGGAGTTCGTGCTGGACAATTATCTCCTGCCTCATCTTAATTACTCGATGCCTGCAAACTTAAAGGAAGGTGACGAGGGATACCAGGAAGCTGTTCTGTCTGTACGACTTGCAAAGGGGCACTTCCTGGGACGTATGGCAGAGGCGTGTTTTGATCTCGTCTTAAACAAACGCAGGATTGATGATAAGGACCACTACTCCAATAAGCGGCTGAAACTTGCAGGGGACCTCATGGAAGATCTCTTCCGTATATCCTTAAACCGGCTTACCCGTGATATCAAATACCAGCTGGAACGTGCAAGTATGCGTCACCGCGATCTGTCAATTGCGACCGCTGTCCGGGCTGATGTGCTTACCGAGCGGCTTTTGCACCCGCTTGCAACCGGTAACTGGGTAGGAGGAAGAACCGGTGTTTCCCAGCTGCTCGACCGTGTCGATCATATGGCCGTACTCTCCCACCTGCGTCGTGTTATCTCGCCACTTTCCCGCTCACAGCCACATTTTGAAGCCCGTGACCTCCACCCGACCCAGTGGGGTCGGATCTGTCCGAGCGAAACACCTGAAGGTCCGAATTGTGGTCTGGTCAAGAACTTTGCCCAGATGGTCGAGATATCCAAAGGCGTGGATGATGAAGCAGAAGTCATGCGGCTCTTATACAATCTTGGTGTTGAACAGATACGGGGTGAATCACGATGAAGAAGTCACGCGTGTTTGTTGATGGGGCACTAATCGGGCTTGACGAAGACGGAAAAGCCCTTGTGGCCAACATCCGGTTAATGCGTCGCCAGGGCGCAATTTCTTCAGAAGTGAATGTTTCACACAAGGAATACAACGGTGATGTGGTAATTCTTACGGACCATGGCCGGGCCCGTCGTCCGCTCATCGTCCTGAAGAACGGTGAACCACTCATCACGAACGAAGACCTTGCAAAACTGGCAAAAAAAGAAGTTGATATGAACTCGTTTGTCCAGCGCGGGTTAATTGAGTTTATTGATGCAGAAGAAGAAGAAGACCTCCTCATTGCGATGAACCCGGAGAATGTGACGCCGGATCATACTCACCTCGAGATCGATCCATCTCTCATCCTCGGTATCGGTGCTGCGCATGTCCCGTTCCCGGAACATAATGCAAGTCCGCGTGTAACTATGGGGGCAGGCATGGTCAAGCAGGCTCTCGGGTTTGGATGCGCCAATATGAAGCTGCGTCCTGATACCCGTGGTCACCTGCTCCATTACGTGCAAAAACCCTTAACCCATACCCAGACGTCGGAATTGATCGGTTCTGATGATCGTCCGGCAGGACAGAACTTTGTTGTTGCAATTCTTTCCTATGAAGGCTACAACATTGAAGATGCTCTCATCTTCAACAAGGCATCCATTGAACGGGGCCTGGGACGCTCCCACTTCTTCAGGACCTATGAAGGGGAAGAACGCCGGTATCCCGGTGGCCAGATCGACCGGATTGAAGTTCCTGCAGAAGATGTCGCCGGAGCGCACGGTTCCGATTCGTACAAGAACCTTGACGAAGACGGTGTGATTAATCCTGAAACAGTTGTTGCAGAAAAAGATGTACTGATCGGTAAAACCTCTCCTCCCCGGTTTCTTGAAGAACCGTCCGGAGAACTCATTGCTGTTGAGAAACGTCGGGATACTTCGGTCACCATGC
>Ga0315290_10003257_pt1 | contig 11602 bp, 8 predicted proteins | sample YL17G12_0_MG_FD_203627 | JGI IMG/M metagenome (GOLD analysis project Ga0315290, IMG submission 203627) | Sediment microbial communities from Yellowstone Lake, YNP, Wyoming, USA - YL17G12_0 | ecosystem: Environmental > Aquatic > Freshwater > Lake > Sediment | place: USA: Wyoming | collected...
TCCGGCGGACGCACCAATTCTCGTGGGGAGAACGCACCAGACGCTGTGCGAGGAGCTAGATGAGGTGCTTCTGGAAGGCGAAGGCCACGGCCTCGGTCTTGGAGTGGACCTCCAGCTTGTCGAGGATGTTCTGGATGTGATTGCGCGCAGTGAGCGTCGAGATGTGCAGGCGGGCCCCGATTTCGGCGGTGGGATTGCCGGCGGCGAGCATGCCGAGCACCTCGACCTCGCGCCCGGTCAGCTTGCGGGCCCGGGCGTCCTCGGAACCCCGAACCATGACCAAGGTCGGGCGCGGCGGGGCAACGCCTTCTTGCTCGAGCGCGAGTTGCTGGGGATGCTGCCGCGCCGAGGGATGCACGATGTGCGCGAGGAAGAACAGGTGGGGGGCCGGGACCGCGAAGTGGAGCACGCTGACGTCCGCCACGATCGCGTGGCCTCCCTTGGCAAGCAGCCGCAGCTCGAAGTTCCTAATGGTCTCGCTCCGGAGGGCGAGTTGGGTGATCGGGCACTCGTCGGAGCAGTACCGGTTCCCGTGGCTGTCGCACCCCTGCAGCGTGGACGCGCACGGCATCCCGAGAGCCTCGTCCGCAGTGAATCCTAACAAGCGCTCGGCGCTGGTGTTCCAGGAGACGATCCGGTTGCGACGGTCGGTGACGAAAACCGGATCCGGCGATCTGGACAACGCGTCGAAGAGCGGGAGAACGGAGGCGGGAACCGGATCGGGAACACCCAACGGAACCACCACCTCTCGGAGAGACGATTCGTGTGGAGACGCCGCGGCCGACGGCGCACAGGACTCCGGCGGAGGCTAACACCGGAGCCCCGGCCGGACAAGGCCACCGTCCCGTCTACGGCTCGATCACGAGCCTCCCGCGGTCCGGAAGGTCCTTCAGATACGACAGCAGCGCGTGAATAAAGACAACGAGCCCGGCCATCTCGAGGGTTTCCTCGACGATGGTCATCATGCTGAACGACAGCGAGCCCGACAGTCGGTCGAGGAGCGCCTCGACGACCTCCATTCCGGCCGCGCCGGCCACGTAGACGACCGCCGCGATCACCATCGTCCTTCGGATCCTGGGAGGAAGATGGCGCAGGAACTTCCACGAGGCGATCCCCAGACCGACCAAAAGCGTGAGGGCGGGGATCAGCCAGACGTAGACCCCCAAAGAACTCTCCCAGCCGAAGTGCTCCGAGATCCAGAAGCCGAGCGTCTCGTGCAGGCTCGCACTCTCGTCCGCCGAGAGGTAGACGAACACCCCCGCGAGGAATTTCCAGTGGCGCGAGAACCGATTGTCCGGCCCGCCTGAGCTGCCGATCTTCCACAGGAGCGCTCCGCTCGCGAGCATCATGGCCGACTGGAACCAGGCCGGCAGTGTCGCCTCGGCATCGAGATCGAACACGTGGGCCCACGTGTCGGGCTCGGTTTCGCCAGGAGACAAAACCTGCGTGATGAGGCCCAGTACCGCGAGCAAGGCCGTGACCGCGGCGAGCGTGACGGTGACCCTGCGTATCGAGATCCGGCTCATGCGTCCTTCCGATTCTCGAGCCGCTCACGGCCCGGCGAACGGCGATGTAATCACGACCAGCACCCGAGTTCAAATCGCTCCAAGGCGAATCTCTCCAAGTTCACACTTTTGTTGCGAATCGACGCTCGAGGGGCCGTGGAATTGGCGATGGTCAAACCCGCCACCAACTTGGCTGTCTGCCTGGAGGGAAAGATGAAGGGGTGGAAGACCATTCCGCCTCCCCAGGGTGGATTCTGGGCGAAGCTGGATTTGAAATTGAAGGCGAAGTAGGGAGCTGCCGCACTCCGTCCGCTCCCCCGATCGGACCGCCACTGTTGGGCCTTTCCGGGTATTCCGAACTCTTCACGGCGCGGACCCGGCGAAAGACGTCGGCCATTTCGAAATCGGTCATTGAATCACCGAAACGAACCGTTAGGTATTCCTTCGGACAAACAAAACGGGGAGACAGGGTGGAGACAAGGACCATGAAAATCATCGGTCGGCGCGCATCTCAAAGATTCGCCGTGTTCGCTCTGAGCGCCGGGCTGGTCGGAGCGGGAGGTGGCGTTCCGGCGACGTCCGCGGCCCAATCGACGCCGGCCATGACGGCGGGGACCGAATCCCGCCGTCTCGAGCGCACCGTGCTCTTTGCCCCCGGTCAGACGTTGGCTCCGTTGCCTCTCCCGATCCTGGAGGGCGACGTCTGGTCTTACATGAAAGGGATCGCGGAGCCTCCCGCGGACTGGGCGACGGTGTCGTTTTACGACGCCTCGTGGCTGCTCGGTCCGAGCGGATTCGGTTTCGGGGATGGCGACGACGCGACGGTGCTCTCGGACATGCGGAACGCCTACTCGACGGTGTACACGCGGCGCACGTTCACCGCGGACCCTTCGTCGATCGGCGGTCTCGAGCTCACCGTGGACTATGACGACGGGTTCATCGTGTACCTCAATGGCACCGAGGTGGCGCGCCGGTGGGCACCGGGAGTGATCGGTGAGCCGGCTCCCCACGACGCGCTGGCGACGGCCAGCCACGAAGCATCGGCGGGTCCGAGCGGAAATCCACCCGAGGTGATCGACATCAGCGCCCACGTGGGTCTGCTCGTGGCCGGGGACAACGTGATCGCGGTGCAGGGCCTGAACGCGGGGCTGGGTAGCGGCGATTTCTCCCTGATCGTGGAGCTTCGCCCGGGGAACGCCGCGCCACAGGCACCGCGAGATCCTCTCCCGGCGTCGGGCGGGACGGGGGCGCCTACGGATACGCAACTGTGCGTCACGGTGAGCGACGCGAACCTCGACCCGCTAGAGGTCACGTTCTTCGGGCACGAGACTCCGGCGGGGCCATCGCCGCCGTTCACGATCGTAGCGGTTCCCGACACTCAGTTCTACGCGGCGTATTACCCGGGGAGTTACCTGGCGCAGACGCAATGGATCGTCGACAACAAGCAAACGCGGAACATCGCGTTCGTGAGCCAGCTCGGCGACTGCGTGGACGACGCGAGCGACACCGCGCAGTGGATCGCCGCGGATGCGGCGTGGGACCTCGTGGAGAATCCGGCGACGACGGGGCTCGCGGACGGGATTCCCTACGGGATCGCCGTGGGCAACCACGACCAGTCCCCGGTAGGCAACGCCGGGACGGTGTCGAACCCGAGCGCGACGACGGCGCTGTACAACCTGTGGTTCGGCGTAGGGCGGTTCCAGGGTCGAAGCTACTACGGGGGAAGCTACGGCTTGGACAACGACAACCACTACGAGCTGTTCAGCGCCGGCGGCATGAACTTTATCGCGATCTACATGGAATACATGCCGAGCGACTCGGCGCTCCGGCAGAACGTGTTGACGTGGGCGGACGGCCTTCTGAAGACGTACGCGAACCGTCGCGCGATCGTGACCTCTCACTACCTGATGGAGGGCGGCTCCAGCCACGCGTTCAGCAACCAGGGGCAGGCGACCTGGTCCGCGCTGAAGAACAACCACAACCTGTTTCTCATGCTCTGCGGACACCTGGACACGGCGAAGGGGCGGACGGACACGTACGTGGACGGCACGGGCACCACGACGACGCACACGCTGCGCTCCGACTACCAGTTTCAGCCGAACGGCGGGAACGGCTGGCTGCGGATCATGACGTTTTCGCCGGCGAGCGACACGATCGACGTGACGACGTTTTCGCCGACCCTGAGCCAGAACCTGACGGATCCGGACAACCAGTTCACGCTGAGCTACGACATGGACGGCTCCGTCCCCTTCGCGGCGATCAACAACATCCCGATCCATGTGACGGGCTATCCCCCGTCCGGCCAGCAGGTGTGCACACCGTGGCTCGGTCTCCAGCCGAACCGGCAGTACGAGTGGTACGCCATGGTGTCCGACGGCGCGGCGGTGGCGACCGGGCCGCACTGGAACCTCCAGACGGCGGCGACGTGCCTCCCGGACGGCGCCTGCGACGACGGGAATCCGTGCACGTTGGATTCGTGTAACACGGGCACGGGATCGTGCCTGAACCTGGCGGCGCCTCTCGGTACGGCATGTCTCGACGGCGACGTGTGCAACGGTGACGAGGCGTGCAACGTCTCGGGGCAGTGCGTGGCCGGTGCCCCTTTGTCTTGTGACGACGGCGACCGGTGCAACGGTACGGAATCGTGCGACGCGGTGTTGGGGTGTCGCGCTGGTTCCCCTCTGAATTGCAACGACCAATTGCCGTGCACGTCGGACAGCTGCGACGCCTTGACGGGATGCCAAAACGCGAACGCGTGCGGCGCGGGTGAGGTCTGCGCGGCGACCGGCTGTTTGAGCGGGTGCTTCTCGAACGCGGCCTGCGGCGACGGTGACCCGTGCACGACCGACGTCTGCGACCTGTCGAACACGCATGCGATTTCGTTGGACGGAGTGGATGACTACGTCACGATGGGCGCGGCGCCGGAGCTCAATGCGGCGCAGTTCACGTTGGAGCTCTGGTTCAAGCGCACGGGCGTGGGGATCGCGACGGGGACCGGAGGCGGCGGACTCACGGCGGTGCCCCTGGCGGCGAAGGGCGCGGGAGAGAGCGAGAGCGCGACCTTGAACATGAACTACTTCCTCGGTCTCGTCGAAACGAGCCCGGGGACGTGGGTGCTGGGGGCGGATTTCGAGGAGGGCTCGGGAGGTACTGGCCCGCTCGGTCAAAACCACCCTGTGGTGGGTGCGACACCGGTGCCATTCGGGCAGTGGCACCACGCGGCGGCCACCTACGACGGTATCAGCTGGAAGCTCTATCTAGACGGCGCCCTCGACGCGACAGCGACGGTCGAGCAGCCCGCGGCTGCAGACAGCGTGCAGCACTTCGGCCTGGGAACCTCGCTCACGAGCGACGGAACGCAGCGGGGGCGGTACCTGGGGCTTCTCGACGAAGTCCGTGTCTGGAGCTACGCCCGCACCCCCGAACAGATCTGGCTCAACAAGGACCGTCAGATCGAGACGGAAGACAACCTCCTCGGGCGTTGGTCGTTGAACGAAGGGTCGGGCACGACGGCGACGGACACAGCCTTGACTCCGACCCAAGAGATCGGGACGCTCGTGAACGGGGCGGGATGGTCGATCGAAGCGGCGATCCTGGACTTCGGGACCTGCGCACACGTGCCGGTCTCGTGCGACGACGGGAACCCCTGCACGCTCGACAGCTGCGATGCGGTGACCGGGTGCACGCACGCGCTCGGCCCGAACTGCTGCACCGAGGATTCAGATTGCGCCGACGGGACCACGTGCACGACCGATTCGTGCAACGTGGCGACGAGGGCGGCCGTGTCGTTCGACGGGACGAGCTCGCGGGTCGTGATGGGCGAGGCGCCGGGGTTGGGGTCGACCACCTTCACCCTGGAGTGCTGGTTCCGCTGGAACAACGGCGGGTCAACCGCGAGCTCCGGGGGCGGGGGCGCGGTCGCGTACCCGCTGGTGACCAAAGGCCGCGGCGAGTCGGATGGCAACAACAGAGACCAGAACTACTTCCTCGGAGTGGACGCGAGCGGCCGTTTGAGCGCGGACTATGAGGAGGGCGCGGGGCAGTTGTCGCCCGGAACCAACCACCCGGTCACCGGATCGACGGCGATCGCGCGCAACGACGGGGTGTGGCACCACGCCGCGGCGACCTTCGACGGTACGACGTGGCGGCTGTTCCTCGACGGGAACCCGGACGGGATCGTGGTGGTGGGGCCGGGCCGCCTCCCGCGTTGGGACAGCATCCAGCACTTCGGGGTCGGTACCGCGCTGAACAGCCTCGGGGAGACCGTGGACAGCTTGGGTGTCGTCGACGGGTACTTCAGCGGGGACATCGACGAGGTGCGGGTTTGGGACCGCGCGCTGAGCGCGGCAGAGATCCAGACGAACAGGAACCGCCGGGTGACCGTCGGATCCGGCCTGCTGGGCCGGTGGGGTTTCGACGAGGCCACCGGTGCGCTCGCGGCGGACTCCACGATTCCCGGAGAACACGGGACGGTCGAGTACGGCACTTGGTTGACGGCCGGCCTTCCTCCCGTGGGAACGAACTCGTGCGAGCACGCGGCGGTCGCCGAGGCCACCGCTTGTAGCGACGGAAACGTAGCGACGTGCGGCGACGCATGCACGGCAGGCGTGTGTGCTCCGGGCGTGCCCGTGGCGGCGCCCGTTCCCGTCAACGACAGCGTGCGCCTCGCCAAGACCGCGACCGAGGCTGCGATCGGCTGGACCGATGCGCCGGGTCCGTTCAACGTGTACCGAGGCGTCAGAGGACAGGGCGCTGCGTGGGTGTACAACCACGCCTGCCTCGCCACGCAGGTCTCCGGAACGTTGGTGACCGACGGCGAGATCCCGCCGGCGGACCAGCTGTTCTACTACCTGGTTTCCAGGGTCGATTGGTGTCGCGAGTCGAGCCTCGGGCAGGACAGCTCGGGTCATGGGGTGACGGACGTGACGCCTTGTGGCGTCGCACCGTAGCAACCCGGCCCTGGAGCGCTTCGAGCACCTCGCTGCGGGCGCGGCTTGCCCGAGAGACCGCCCGTCCCCATGTTGACCTGGGGATTCCGCGGGTCGTTCCGGCTCCGGCAGGAAGTTCTTCGGGCCGGCCGAGCGCATGGGGCAGGTGACACGATGGCGGAGGACGTCGACGTGGCGACGCACGAAGTCCTGGACTACGACGTCGGCGGAACGGTACGAATCCGTGTGACCGGCGGGACCGAAGCGGACGTCGCCCTCATGACGAGACTCTTCGGCACGCCCTCGGCGGCCGCTGGAGAAGCCGACCTCACCGTGCGGTTCTCCCCCGCCGTCGAGGTCGTGGGATTACGCTACCTCGGGCTGAATTCGGCCGCCTTCACAGACGAGGACTTTTATCTCCTCGGACCGAAGAGCGGCAGAATCGATGCTCGTATCCCGTTCGCCACTCTCGGGCACCCGTGCGAGATCGAATGCCGAAGCGGTCTCGGGTTCGTCCCGCATCTGTTCGACGCCATTACCCTGGCGTGCATGCGCAAGGGATTCGTGGCGCTGCACGGATCCGCTTTCGTGCACGACGGCGCCGGGGTTCTCGTTTTGGGGTGGGAGAAGGGCGGCAAGACCGAAACGCTCCTGGCGTTCGCGAACCACGGCGCGTACTACGTCGGGGACGAGATCGTGATGCTCGCGGGAGACGGTCGCACGATGTTCGGGATTCCCGTTCCGATATCGATCTGGGACTGGAATTTCGACCAGATCCCGGCGTTGCTCCCGCCGTTACACCCGAGCCAGAGGCTCCTCCTCGGCGTGGTGCGCGGCCTCGTCGCGGTGCGCGAGGCGCACCATCGGGGACGGCGGAGTCGCACGATGGTGACCCGTGCGCTGGATGCCCTGATCGAGCCCCTGCGCGAGAAACTCAGGATCTGGGCGCTGCCCGCGCGCCTGTTCGAGGGCCGGATCTGGCCGGGGAGGGCTCCCGTGGACACGGTCGTCCTCAGCGTGAGCGACGGCGGACCCGGCGTCTCGGTCGAGACATGCGATCCGGCCGAGGTCGCCGAGCGGATGCGGAGCTCGAACGAGTGCGAGCGCATGACGCTGCTACGGAACTACAGGGCCTTCCGCTTCGCTTTCCCCCGACGCCACAACGATCTCCTCGATGCGCTCGATGAGCGTCAAGGCGCGCTCTTACGGAGCGCTTTGGCCGGGAAGGACGCGTACGTCGTTCGGCACCCCTATCCCGTGCCTTTCGAGGCGATGTACGAAAAGCTGAGCCCGCTGATCCGCCAGAGCGGCGCGCAAGAGACGAGCACGCGCCTCCCGGCAGGCGCGGAATTCTAGGACGACATGTCGTTTTCCGTCGCGCTCGTGGGCCCGGACGGTTCGGGAAAGACGACCGTCGCCCGGAAGGTGCTCGCGTCGTTTCCCGCGCCGATCAAGTACCTCTACATGGGGACCGCGATCCAGTCCGCCAACGTCTCGCTAGCCACGTCGCGCCTTCTCTTGCGATTGAAACGACGCGCCTACGACAAGGCCGTCCGGGAGGGCCGCCACGAGGCCCCTCCCGACCGCTCGCTCCACAACGTCGAGTTCGAGAAGGTCCAGCGCAGCACCATTGCGAGAGAGCTCGCGCTGATCAACCTGATCGTGGAGGAGTGGTATCGTCAACTCGTCTCTCGCATATACCGTTTGCGAGGCTTCGTGGTGCTCTGCGATCGCCACTTCGTTTTCGAGTACATGCCGGACAGCCGGACGTTTCACGCCGTGAGGCCCCGATTCAGCCTGCGCGTTCACCTCTGGATCATGAGGCACCTCTACCCACGCCCCGACCTGACGATTTTCCTCGACGCTCCCGCCGAAGTCCTGTTCGAACGCAAAGGCGAGTGGTCTCTCGATCACCTACGCCGCCATCGCGAGGGGCTGCTCGCGCAGGGCGCCAGGACCCGCAACTTCGTAGTCGTCGACGCGACCCGCAGCATCGACGAGGTGACTGCGGACGTCTTGGGGCGTCTTTTGAGCTTCGGGCAGGAACGAGCTTGATGCCCGACATCGCGCTCCGTCCGGCACCCTATACTCGTCCGCCGAGGCGCGTGTTGGCGCGTCGCCTGAGGGCCGTCCGGGCCGGGAGTCTTCGTGGGACTGACGAATTCCATCTTGAAGCCGGTCGCCGACCTCGTCGTCGCGCGCTCCGTGCGGCAGCAGAAGGGCAGCCGGCTCCGTGACCCGAGCTTGTGGGGCGCGCGCGTCGACGAGCGCGGGCATCTCGGAATCGACGGCGTCGCGCTTGCGGAGGTCGTGTCGCGCTTCGGCTCGCCGGCGCTCGTCGTCGGCCGCTCGACGCTCCTTGCGGACGCCATGCGCGTGCGAGACGCATGCGCCACCGCCGGGTACCCGGTTCGCCCCTACTATTCCTACAAGACGAACTGCATTCCCGGAATCCTCCGGGAGATCCATGCCCTCGGGCTCGGGGCCGAGGTCATTTCGCCTTACGAGCTATGGCTGGCCGAGCGTCTGGGCGTGCCCGGCGACGCCATCATCTACAACGGGGTCAACAAGTCGGCGGACAGCCTGAAACGGGCCGTCGAGATCGGCGTCTTCTCGCTCAACGTCGATCATCTTGGCGAGGTCGACCTCGTCCGCGCGCTGGCCGAACAAGCCGGGCGCCGCCTCCGGGTCGGCGTTCGTCTGCGATTGCTCCCCGAGTCCCACTTCGGGTTGAGCTTGACGGACGGGGAGGCCATGGCGGCCGTCGAGCGGATCTTGGGCGCGCCACGCTGGCTGGAACTGCAGTCGGTCCACTTCCACCTCGTCGCCGCGGCGCGGAACTCGGCGCTCCACCGTCGTCTCACCCTCGCGGCGCTCGAGTTCATCGCGCAAGTGCGGGATCGTCACGGCGTCCGGGTTCCGTGCCTCGACGTGGGTGGGGGGTTCGGCGTGCCCACGAGCGGCGTCATGTCGCGGGGCGCGTACGCGATGCAGAGACTCTTCACGGTTCCCGGGCGCCCGCCCGACCCCGCGGATCACGTGTCGTTCGAGGACTATCTTCGGGATCTGGTCGCCACGGTGAGGGCATTCGTCGCGCGGCGCGGGATCGAAGCTCCCACGATGATCATCGAGCCGGGCCGGGTGATCACGAGCCGGGCGGAGATTCTCGTGAGCCGCGTTCACACGATCAAGCGCAATCGGAGCGAGCCGCACTTCGCCTTGACCGACGCCGGGCGCGTCCTGATCGCCTATCCGTGCGACTACGAGTACCACCAGATCTTCGTGGCCAATCGGATGCGCGCACCGCTTCAGGAGCGCTACAACCTGATGGGACGCCTGTGCACGACCGCCGACTGGCTCGCCAGAAACCGCCTGCTGCCCTCCTTGTCCGAGGGCGATACGATCGCCGTCATGGACGCGGGGGCGTACTTCTCCTCCTACGCGTCGAACTTCGCGTTCCCGCGGCCGGCCATCGTCATGGCCGAGGGCGGCCGAACCGAGGTCCTCCGGTCCGAGGAGTCCTTCGAGCATCTTTGCGCGATGGACCATCTCGAAGACCGGGAGTCGTCGCGGCGGTGAGGCGGATGATCACGCCGCTTTACTCCGGCGACGACCTCGAGAATGCCGCCGATGCCACGCAGACGGCGGCGGGTGGAGGCGGCGGGTGGCGCGGATACGCCGCCCCCGCCGGCGAGATCGCCCGCTACCTTTTCGGCTCGGCCAGGAAGGCTCCGATGGCCGGTTGCCGGGAGGTCGTCACGCGCGGCCGCGAACGGGGTTCCGCGATCGAAATCGTGCTCCGCTACGTCGGCACGATGGAAAACTTCCACTACCTCCAGAGCTTGGTGTTCGACGATTACGAGACGGTCGCCGAGCGGACCCTTTGGAGCCCGCTGAGCGTGGTCGGCGCGCTCCGGCCCCGCCGCCGGGACGAGGAGATTCTCCTCGTGGATGCCGAGTCACCCATGGCGGAGGCGATCATGACTCGCCCCGCCCTCCGTCTGCCCCAGTGGGTGAAACAACGCCTCGCCGTGGCGCCGCGTTGGGCGCAGGTCGTCGAGGGCCTGCCTCGGTTCACGAGACGAGGCGTATCGCGGTACCTGCGTAAATACGGTTACACGGGGCGGGTGAACGCGACCGAGGAAGCGCTCGACCAGTTCTATCACAGGCTCTACGAGCCTCACGTGCGGCGACGCTATCGCGACGGCGCGGTCGTCGTGGAGAAGCGGCGATTCATGGCTCTCGCGCGCGGCTGCAAGCTCGTGGAGCTCGTCCACGACGGCGAGGTGATCGGCGCGAACCTCATGAGGGCGTCGGGTCAGGCGATGTTCATCCTGTGGTGCGGCCAGTCGGATCTCGTGCGCGACAAGGACCTCAAGGGGGCCACCGACGCGCTCGATTACTTCTGCCTGCTCCACGCGTTCCAGTCGGGGTGCGGGATGCTCGACTTCGGGCCGAGCCGGCCGCGACTCAACGACGGCGTCATGATGTACAAGGCGAAGTGGGGGGCGGTCTTGGTTCCGGGACGGGTCCCCAAGCCGGCGATGCTCGTGGTTCCGGCCCGGACGACGCCGGCGGTGATCGCTCTGCTCGCCCGGAACCACTTCGTCACGAGAACTCGGCGCGGGCTCTGCGGGAACATCCTCGTCGAGGGAGATCCTCTGACCGCGGGACGGATCGGGGACCTCGTCGCGGCGTATCGGCCCCCGGGGCTCGATCGATTGCGGCTGCTGTCGCTCGGTGGATTCGAGGCCTCGGTCCGGGACGGCGATCGTCCTCGAGGAGTGGATCTGGTGGACCTCCGGGCCGGCGAGGATCCCGTGACCGCCTACCTTGCCGGCTAGCCGTGGCGGCCGGCCTCGCCGGCCCTCGTGCGCGGCCGTGCCCTCTCGAGAAGATCTCGGATCACGGCCATGAAGATCGTGCGCAATTCCGCGAAACCCGGCCGCAGGTCGTCTCCGTCGAACGTATCGATGCGGTCCCGGAACGTGACCGCCCTGAACATGTCCGCGACGAGCCTAGGACGGGGTACGCGGGCGATGTCCCAACCCTGGTCTCTCCGGTCGCGCGGGGGCGTGATCTGCCTCGCGAACCACAGCAGGCCGAGGCTCAGGTCCCGCGACCGAATCCCCAGACGGTACGCCTGCGAGAAACTGGTTCTGCCGCGAA
>Ga0315290_10003258_pt1 | contig 11600 bp, 11 predicted proteins | sample YL17G12_0_MG_FD_203627 | JGI IMG/M metagenome (GOLD analysis project Ga0315290, IMG submission 203627) | Sediment microbial communities from Yellowstone Lake, YNP, Wyoming, USA - YL17G12_0 | ecosystem: Environmental > Aquatic > Freshwater > Lake > Sediment | place: USA: Wyoming | collected...
TATCTTTGAAGACTCGCGTGGTTTTTTCATGGAAACCTATCAATCCGAGGTGTTCGCTCAAGCTGGGATTGGTTCTAATTTCGTGCAAGATAATCACTCCCGTTCAACCCATTTCACGTTGAGAGGCTCCACTATCAAATTCACCAATCGCAAGGCAAGTTGGTTCGGGTCGCGGCTGGCGAAATATTTGATGCAGCCGTGGATATCCGCCGCTCATCGTCAACTTTCGGCGAATCAATCTGCACTCACCTTTCCGCACAAAACAAACGCCAACTATGGATTCCACCCGGTTTTGCGCACGGATTTTATGTCATCTCCGAGTGGGCGGATGTGCTGTACAAAACGACTGAATATTATGATCCAAAGGCAGAAAGGGTGATAATCTGGAATGATCCAACCCTTGCCATAAACTGGCCGATTTCTATAAACGAGTTACCAATTCTGTCTGCGAAAGATTTACACGGGAAATTATTTTCGGAAGCGGAGGTTTTTGAATAAGGCGGCTTCCAGCCATAATAATTTATCAATGGGCAAGGATGTGCAAACGGGTGTATCGTTGCACCACCATACTGTGGAGCGAAGCAATCCTCCCACAGGCAGGGAAATTGGTTTGCATCAGACCATCCTGGTGGTCGGGGCCTGGGAATAACGCTCGCGGTGGCACAGCAGTAAAGACTTACGTTGGCATATCAAATGGTCAAGGATAATTGAAATGTTCAATAGAATCCTGGTCACGGGCGGTGCCGGTTTCATCGGTTCCAACTTTATTCGTCATATCCTGCAGACCCAGCCGGAAGTTTTCATTATCAACCTCGACAAGCTGACCTATGCAGGCAGCCTGGAAAACCTGAAGGAATTACCATCTCAAGATAGATACAAATTTACCAAAGGTGACATTTGCGATCAAACGCTGGTCGAGGACATTCTGCGGGGCAATAATATTGATGCCATTGTTCATTTTGCGGCGGAGACTCACGTTGATCGTTCCATCCTTGCCCCGCGTGCTTTTGTGCAAACCAATATTTTTGGCACGTTTTCACTGCTCGAGGCGGTACGCAAAGTCTGGCTGGGAAAAAAAAAGGCGGATGCCAGACCTGTCCGTTTTCATCATATTTCCACAGATGAAGTCTTTGGTTCGTTGACAGCAGATGCACCTGCTTTCGATGAAGGGACCTCTTATTCCCCCAATTCGCCGTATGCAGCCTCGAAAGCCAGCAGCGACCACCTGGTACACGCCTATGCGCACACCTATGGCTTGCCGATCACCCTCACAAACTGCTCGAATAATTTCGGGCCATACCAGTTTCCTGAAAAGCTTGTTCCGCTGATGATCTTAAATGCTTTGGAGGGGAAACCCTTGCCAATCTATGGGGACGGAAAACAGATCCGTGACTGGTTGTTTGTAGAGGACCATTGCGATGCCATCTGGCAGGTACTGCAGCACGGGCGGACTGGTGAAGCTTACAATGTGGGGGGAAATAACCAATCCACCAATCTGGAGATCGTGGATGCCATTTGCGATATTCTTGATGAGTTTCAGCCCGGGTCACCTTACCGGCCTCATGCTGGTCTGAAAATATCTGTGGCCGACCGACCTGGACATGACCAGCGTTATGCCATGAATATCAAAAAAATTGGACTGGAGCTGGGCTGGCAGCCAAAATACGCTTTGGAAGAAGGTCTTTTGGAAACCGTGCGATGGTATTTGAAAAATAACATTTGGATCGAGGCTATCCGCAAGCAAAAAGAGTACCAGTCATGGCTCACCAATAACTATACCGAACGTGTGGAGGGCAGGAAATGAAAGGAATCATCCTGGCAGGCGGCAAGGGAACGCGTTTGCATCCTATCACACTGGCGGTCAGCAAGCAATTGCTGCCGGTGTATGACAAACCGATGATCTATTATCCGCTTTCGATGCTGATGTTGGCGGGGATGCGTGAGATCCTGGTCATCAGCACCCCTGAGGAACTGCCGCTTTTCAGGCGTTTACTGGGAAGCGGCCTGCAGTGGGGTATGCAATTCAGTTATGCCGAACAAGCCGAGCCACGCGGCCTTGCAGATGCATTTATCGTCGGAGAGCAGTTTGTTGGTGGAAATCCGGCCTGCTTGATCCTGGGAGATAATATCTTCTTCGGGCAGGGCTTGCCTGCCCTGTTGCGCCAGGCAGCTCAATTAATTGAAGGCGGAATAGTGTTTGCTTACCCAGTGCGTGATCCTCAGCGTTATGGCGTGGTCGAATTTGACGATCATGGGCTCGCCATCAGTCTGGAAGAAAAACCGGTTATCCCGCGCTCAAATTTCGCCATTCCGGGGCTTTATTTTTACGACCAGCGCGTGGTGCCCTTTGCTAAAGAGCTCAAACCATCGGCCCGCGGTGAGATCGAGATCACAGATTTGAACAAAGTTTATCTTGAAATGGGCCAGTTGCAGGTCCTCCAATTAGGACGCGGAATTGCCTGGCTGGATGCTGGAACACACGAATCGCTCTTGCAGGCTGCCAATTTCATCCAGACAGTGCAGGATCGGCAGGGGATCATGATCTCCTGCCCGGAGGAGATCGCCTATCGGATGGGTTTCATCTCCCGGGAAAAGTTAATTGAGATAGCCCGTTCCTATAAGAACAATGGCTATGGTGAGTATCTAATGCGGTCGGCTGAGGCAGATGTACAATGAATATATTGCTTTTAGGCAACGCTGGCCAGCTCGGCTGGGAATTGCAGCGAACCTTGCAGCCTCTTGGCAATGTGGTATCAGTCGATTACCCGGAAGTCAATATGGCCGATGCGGCCAGCATTCGCAGGACCGTGCAAGAGCACAACCCAGAAGCCATTATCAACGCCACGGCTTATACATCTGTGGACAACGCTGAGAGCGAACCAGATCTTGCTGATGCGATTAATGGCACCGGGCCGGGTGTGCTGGCCGAAGAAGCGCGAAAAATCAATGCAGTGTTGGTACATTTCTCTACCGACTATGTGTTTGACGGAAAGAAGGGTACCCCTTACTTGGAGACTGACCTTCCCCAGCCCCTAAATGTATATGGGAAGAGCAAACTGGCCGGGGAACAGGCCATTCAATCTATTGACGTGAAGTATCTGATCTTTCGCACAGCCTGGGTATACACTCTCAGAACGATTTCAGGAAGCACAGGCCGTGAAAGTTTCGTTTCCAAGGTGCTGGGGTGGGCCCGGAAAAATGAAACCCTGCGTATTGTAAATGACCAGATCAGCAATCCCACCTGGGCACGCATGCTGGCTGAGACAACAGCCCTGATCCTTGCCCGCGCTGGAATTGATTTCCATCCCTGGTTATCCGAACGCAAAGGGTTGTACCACCTAGCCGGGGAGGGTTTTACCAGCCGCTACGAATGGGCAAAGGAAATCTTGGTTCTCGACCCTTATCCCCACGAACAGATCACAAAAGAGCTTTTACCAGCCGCTACGGTCGACTTTCCGACGCCTGCTAAGCGGCCTCTTTTTTCTGCAATGGATTGCACGAAATTTAATAATACTTTTGGCTTGCAGTTGCCTGAATGGACATTTGCGTTGGCTCTTGCATTAAAGGAATTTAGTTGATATTGTTTGCGATAATTGCTCCATTAAATGATGTTGATACTATGAATCGTACAGAGGGGTGAATTATCATACGGTAAAACTTTTGACTTCCAACAATAATCGTATGGAAGCTAAATTATGAGGGAATGGACCCAGCAATATTCGGATCACCTCTCTTGCGAGGAACCTGTGTCCAAGCGACTATGACCCCTCAGAGCAAACTGCCATGCCACAAACCCCGGCTCCACAATTATTACACGGTCAGAGCTCTTGGGACGCAAAACGATACCAGCTAATCATGTTTATGGTTAATTGACAATATCGCCCATGCCAATATAGAGTACTGAAATCCGATAATGTTGAGTTCACGGATGTGCAGGGAGGAGGTAACCAGGTTCAAATTCCGGCAATATCCGGAGAATTTCTTTCGCCACTCAAACTCACCTGCAAAGGCAGGAATATTTATTTATCGGGGACGCAGGCGTATTGATAATCATCCAGCACAGCTTGGATCGAGGCGTCAATCACGCTCGCTGGGTGTCGGGGGAGTTTTCCCCTTGGAATTTGATTGAATATATTTGGCGCATACTGGCTCAACAAAGACAGGGGGATGGTGACACTCTCCAGATTTGAAATTAATTTTGTCAATGCCGCTTGCACCGCAGGGTCCGGCCAGTAGTACCGGGATCGGTCGCTCAAACTATACTTGCGCGCAAAAGCCTGCTCGGCAGGAGTGCCATGATAATGTTCCTGCCAGTATTCCGGCTGGCGCAGCATGGCTTGATCGAGGACCGCCAGAAACATCGAGCGCTTCCCAACGGAGAACAGCTCGGCTTCCATCATCGCCAACGCGAAAACTGCCTCACGAAAGGCAAAAGTCAGCGCCGGGCCAACTTTAAGGATTGCGAAATGGTCACGGACAAGGGTCCGCAGGTGGTCGCGCGTCTGGTAGTCGGTAGAATGTGCCTCGTAGACTAGAGGGATTGTCTCGGAAAATCGTGCGAGTTCACGCGCCTCTGCAGGTTTGTAGTCCAGAATAAAATCATTGCCGAACTCCACCCCCGGCTGAACGACCAGAGCGATGACGCGCTCCCAGGCAGATTCCAACCCTTCACGAAGAAACGCATCCCGCGTAACCTCGAGCGTGCACAGGGCATCTTTCACTGTAGTCACTCTGACGCCATCCTCGTGAGCGGTCGCGCCGCCAGGGATGGGGACTTCCGTGCCAATGACGTAACAGGGGGCATTGGCCGGGTCCGCAACCGTTTCGGCGGCTTTCGCAAGACAGGCGGCGCGTTGGGCGGCGCGTTCCACGTCCAGTGGCCTGGATGGATGATCGTCGCCCAGTTTCATGCTGGCATCCAAGTGGATCTTGGTGAAACCGGCCTGTACATAAGCCCGCACCATGTCCGCTGCTTTTCGCATGGCGCTTTCGGCAGGCTCTTTTTGCCAGACATTCGGCCCCAGGTGATCGCCGCCCAAGACCAGCCGTTCAGAGGGAAAACCGATTTCACCAGCAAGACCGTGCACAAAGGCGACGAAAGCCACCGGGGTCATGCCGGTGTAGCCGCCGAACTGGTTGACCTGGTTGCAGGTGGACTCAATCAGGAGCGGACCATCCCCTCGCATGGCCGTTTTCAATACCGCAGGATGGGCGGAACAAATGGAGGGGATTCCGCGTGCTTCTCCCCGCTTCTGGGCACTTTTGATATCATCAAGAAGATGAGACATATTTCATCGCCTCTGCCAGCGTCGGCTGGGATGACGTGCCACCGGCGCGGCGCGTGGAGAGCGACCCGCAGGTTGCCGCCAACGAAAGGGATTTTTCCAAGCTCCAGCCATTCAGCCGGCCGTAGAGGAACCCGGCATCGAAAGTATCCCCCGCGCCGACGGTATCCACAACCTGGACGATGAGGGCGGAAGCCCGGGCGGTTTCCCCGGCATGACAGGCCAGTGCACCCTGCGCACCAAGTTTCAAAGCCACAGTGTCGCATTTTCGACAGAGGACATCTGTGGCACCATCTATGGAGGCCGCCCCGGTCAATGCCTGGGCTTCTTTTTCGTTGGGAAGGAAAACATCCACCTGTCGCAAGAGTTCGTCAAAGCCGCGCCACTCGCCGGAGGGGTCCCAGTTGGTATCGAGTGAGGTGGCCAGGCCGAGGCTGTGGGCGCGGGCGAACAGGCCGGGGAGGCCGGATTGGAGGGCAGTCTGAAGGAAATAACTGGCGACGTGCAGGTGACGGGATCTACTGAGTAAGGCGTCGGTCACATCGTCTGCTTTCAGGGCAGCAATCAAACCGGAATGAGTGAGAATGGCACGATCGCCCTGAATGGAGGGATGAGACCCGAAGATGAAGGGACGAGTCAGAATCACGCTCAAGCCAGTCTGACCACCGGGAACGATGATAACATTCGAGACCTCCACGCCGTGCCTGACCATCTCATCGAGCATGAAGCGACCAAAGACGTCGTCCCCGCACACACCCACAAAGGCCACTTTTAGTCCCAGCTGGGCAGCCCCGCAAGCGAAGATAGCCGACGAGGAACCGATTGTGAGAACCGCAGAGTCAACCAGTTTTTCCACCTGACCAAATTCGGGGGTCACATCCCCGGAAAGGACCAGGTCGGGGTTGATTTCACCAGCAACGAGGATGTCAAAAACGCGTTTCGGTGTCATATGCTCCTATGTCATATCGTCCATTGTCAAGAGCCGTGTACCAGCATCGCTGAAACTGGAACACTTCAGTACGTTCTAAACCAATCGAACGGGGCTTCCGCTGTGTAAAAATCACTGACAGGTTTGCCGAGATCCGAGCATAGTTCGGTGAGACGGGTCAGTCGTTCCCGCCCGGTGGTGCGCAGGAAAGCGAGACGGGCTTCCCCGTTCAAACTGACCGCCTCTTGCCAGATAGCGCGCCCAGCTGCACATCCGGAAGCCCCCGCGAGACAGGCGATCTTCACCTGGCGCAGGTAGATCTCGAAATCCACGGCAGCGGAGAGTAAGATCCAGGGAGCGGTCGAAGCGGTGGAAATCTCCGCGCATGCCGAGGCCCAGGCACTTTCAGCGGGGTTTTCGACGATGTCAAGCGGGAATTCAACCTTGAGCACGTCTATGCCGGGGATCACCAGTCGGCGGGCGGTCTCGGTGATCAAGAATTGCTTTTCGGCGGATGAGGGTTTTTTATTGGCGTCAAGCGAATATGACAATGGCTCGAGCATGATGCCCAGGTCGAAGCGGGTGCACTCGTGCGCTACCAGCCGAATGAAGGCTTCAATCCCGGGGGCGGTGGACGAGTCGGGGTGGTAGTAGACCAGCAATTTGATCATGCTGGCGCCCATGCGTTTGGCTTTTTCGACGCTCCAGCCAGGCAGGATCTGACTCTGACGCGCAGTCGGCTTGCCGCCATAGCCAGTGGACTCAACCGCCACGACGAAGGCTGTTTTGCCGGGGATGGCACCCGCAGCGATGGCCTGGGCCGCAGAAAATTCCGGGTCTAGCAAAACGGCGGTGGACAGGTCGGCGAGGGCGAGGGTGGCATCGAGCTTGAAGCGCGAGAGTTCAACCTCGTTGACAAAAGCCGGGTTGGCTTTGCGCAGGTTCTGTCGATGGTCGAGAGCCAGGCAGGTGAACGTGCCGCGTGGAGAGGTGCATTGTTGTATTCCGCGAAGTTTTCCTATAGTGATAGATTTCATAGGGTGTTCTTCCCTTATGCTGTGCATTGAATATTAATCACGTAACTACTCAATAAAGGGGGGAAGTTGGGTGTTTTTGGCGGGCGTAGCCCCCCAAAAAAACCCAAAAACCCCGATTATTTTTAAGATAAATAAAAACACATAAAAGGAAAAATAAAGGGCAGGTAAAACTGAAGGCGGTCAGGATGCGGTTTTTCAGAATGAAGCTGACATTGTGCTGGCGGCCCCAGTTGCAGGCGGCGCTGAAGTCCACATCCATGTCGGTGTACTCGGCAGCAAAGACGGGTTTGCCAGCCTCGATGAAGGGCAACATTTCCTCGACCCATCCATATTAGAAGGCATCCTCGGTGATGCCAAAGTCAAAGAACGGGAGCGAGTTGGCCAGCATGTCGGGGGCGTTCTTGATTCCGATGGCGAGGCCGCGAGCATGGGCTTCGTCAGCCAGCCATCGGGCGTATGCCAACTGGTCAGCATAGGTAAGCGGGAAACCAGTGTCGTTGTTGTAGATCTCGATGTTGTCGGGTTCGACGCCATCGAAGCCTTTGGTTTTGCACAAGTCAAGTCGGAGGCGCATGATGGGCGCGAGCAAGTCAATACGACGGATGTCCAGCCATTTTTCGCCGGGCCAACCGTCATAACCATTGCCCAATACTTCTGCCGGGAATTGGTTTTTGTCTGGACGCCAATCTTCCCACGAGCCGACAGAGATGTAGCAGATGACCTTGCGTCCCTGGGCATGAAGTTCTTCGATGACCGATGCATCGTTGTCGAACAGGTCAATATCATAAACATCCGCCTCTTCGCTGGTATCCACAGGAGGGTCGGAGAGCTGCCATTGCCAAGTGAGACCGGGTGCGGGGCGCCACCAGTTGGCAGCTACGGAAGGGGAGGAAGCGTCGGGGGCGGGAGTCAAGGTGGGCACGGGGACCAAGCCGCTGCATGCGGTCAGGATAAAGAGCAGGAGCATGCCCAGAAAAGAAGCTGGATTCGTCTCATACCTCGTGATTTTTGAACTGCGGCAGGTAATCCTTGTGCTGAGCAAATAGATCGTTGGTCATCTTCCGTATCTCTGTCAACGAGAGCACGGCGGCAGTCAATGGGTCGTGGCAAATGGCACGGAAAACCATGGTCGGGTCGCCGGTGAGGGCGGCAGTGATCACCATCTCCTCGATGCCACTGGAAAGCTGGGTCAACAGGGCGCACTCGGGCGGCAGCGCGCCGACGTGGAACGGGTGGAAACCGGCCTTGTCGACGTAAACCGGGACTTCAACACAGGCGCCTGCGGGCAGGTTTGTTATTAGTCTTGTATTTGGGACATTGCCATTGAACTTGAAGGCTTCTCCACCCTTCAGGGCATTTATGATATAGGCGGCGTACTCCAGGCCGCGTTGGATGTCTACCGCGGTCAGTGGGGTTGCCATCTGGTCCTTGACAATGTCTTTCCAGGAAGTTTCGGTGTTCTGGTATTCCTTCAGGATATAGGCATACTCGCCGGGGTTCCAGCCGGTGCCGTGTGTGCAGTACTTCTCGATCAAATCGGGGCGCTTGCGGAACCACCAGTTGTATTCTGAATTGTGGCCACTTGACTCGGTCACATAATATCCAAGAGCCAGGTACATCTCGTTGCGGACCTGCTCCTCATTGAAAATATCGGGGTTTTCAGTAATGGCTTTGTGAATAAGCGGATAGGCGTCCTTACCGTTCCACTTGTATTCGATGTACCAAGCCTGGTGGTTGATGCCGGCACAGGTGTACTCGATCTCGTTCGGTGCCGCCCCAATCCACTGTGCAAGCATTATAGCCGAGCCCTGCACCGAGTGACACAGGCCAGTGACCGGAATATATGTCTGCCGCTGAAGAGCGCCGCACAGCATGGCCATCGGGTTGGTGTAATTGAGCAGGATGGCGTTCGGACAATATTTTTCCATGTCACGAACAATATCCATCATCGGCGGCAGGGTACGCAAGAATCGGAAGATGCCCGAAGGACCACGCGTATCCCCAACGTTGATATCCACGCCGTATTTCTTGGGGATCTCAATATCGTGGCGCCAGACTTCGGTGCTACCGGACAGGATGGTGGTGAGCACCACGTCTGCACCTTTGAGCGCCTCGACCCGGTCAAGAGTGGCGGTCACTTTGGCGGGGTATTTACCGGCCTCGACCAGCTTCAGGACAGTCTTATAAGAAAAGTCCAACCGCTCGGCGTTTATGTCCATCAAGGCGATATGGGCATCTTCCAGAAGTGGGAAGGTCAGGATGTCGCGGACGAGTTCGGAGGTGAAGCCGAGACTTCCGGCACCGATCAATGTGATTTTGGTCATGGGTTATCCTTTTACTTTGATTTTATCGTGAAAGCCTAGGAATGTGTCTGATAGGGATCGACTTTCTTGGGTGTCATTGTGGGAAAGACCCACTCGCCCGGATCCCTGTCGGGCTCGAAATCGGGGTTGATGCGCAGACGCCCGAGCGAACGGTCAGTTACGTAGGGGACGCAGCCGCGAGCGTGCGAGCGGAAGTAGGCGTCGGCAATCTGCCCAGGGCGGGAAGTGTAGTCGATGGTCAGGACGAGTTTCCCAGCCGCGACCCACTGGTCAAGCAACGTCTCACGCACGACGGTCCATTCGGGTGGGCTAAGCTCGTGGTCGCGCGGATAGCCGTAGTACAGATCTTCTACACCGATGCCTGTCATGGCTTCCATGAAGTCGGGGAACATCATACCCAGTTCTTCGGAATTCTGTGGGAAGACGCCGAAGCCGGGATGTCTCTTGCGGGCATAGGCAGAAAAATTAGTGTACCGGCGCGACATGCGTACTCCTATTTGAAGCCGGTCATGGTAAAGCCCTGAACGATCCAACGCTGGAAGAACAGGAAGACGAACAGGATGGGCATGATAATCATTACTGTGGCAGCCATGACCAGGGCACCCTGGCCGGTGTGGGTCGAGTTGAACCAGGTCAGGATGATGGGCAAGGTGCGCACTTCGATCTTTTGAAGGACGATCATCGGCCACAGGTAGGCATTCCAGGTTTGCATGAAGCCCAGGATGCCCAGGGTGGCCAGCGGCGCGCCCAGTTGCGGCAGGACGATGCGCAGATAGATCTGCCATTCGGAAGCCCCATCGATGCGGGCGGCATCAAGCAGCTCGTTTGGCAGCGTCTCGCAGAACTGACGCAGCATGAAGATGCCGAAGGCGTCCACCGCGCTGAAGATAACCAGACCCCACAGCGAGTTGATCAGGTGCAATTTGGCAAGGATCAGGTAGCTTGGGATCATGGTGATCTGCCCGGGAATCATCATCATGGTCAGGAACCAGCCAAAGAGGATCTTCTTGCCAGGGAACTCGAACTTGGCGAACATGTAACCTACCAGGGAGCTGGTAAACAGTGTGGAAATAACATTGAAGACGGCTACGAATGCGCTATTACCGTAAAAGCGCAACAGGGGAAGTTTGGGGTCATTGAAGATCTTAACATAATTATCCAGGGTGAACGACTCCGGCCAGAAGGTGGGCGGGACGCGCAAGACCTCCAGGTTGGTCTTGAAGGAGCTGAGAATCATCATCAGGAACGTAAGCAGGGTGAACGACAAGCCAAGGGTCAGGGTGAAGTAGAACAGGAATCGGCGGACGAGCTTGCCCCAAATGACCGGTTTTCGAGTATGAGTAGTTGCAGATAGGGAAGTGGCAGCCATTTTAGTACTCCCAGTTGGTTCGTAACACACGCATTTGGAAGATGGTCACGCCCATGACGATCAGGAACAAGACGAAAGACTCGGCAGCAGCCCAGCCCAGATTCTGGTAACGAAAAGCGTTCTTGTAGATGTCGAGCATCAGCACCTGGGTTTGGTTGCCCGGGTCGCCGTTGGTCATCACCTGGATAATATCGAAAACCTGGAAAGAGGAGAGCATGGTCATCACGCACACGAACAGCATGGTCGGACGGATGAGCGGGATGGTAATCTTGAGGAAGACCTGCCAGGGACTGGCACCGTCGATCAGGGCGGCATCCTTCAGTTCCTGGGGGATGCCTTGTAAAGCAGCAATGAAGATGACCATGTTGTAACCATAGTCCTGCCAGAGGTAGGCCAGGATGACCGCCCACATGGCTACTGAGACGCCAGCGAAACCAGCGTGCGGGTCGGAGAGCCAGGAAACCGGCGTACCACCGAAGAAACGGATGATGGCATTTATCCAACCGGCCTGGGAATCGTACATGCTCATCCAGATCAGGGCAACGCCCACCGAGGAAGTCAGCACCGGCAAAAAATAGATGGTACGGTAGAGAGACTTGAAGCGGATGCCAATTGTTTCGAGCAGCCAGGCCAGGGGCAGAGTGATGGCCAGGTTGA
>Ga0315290_10003261_pt1 | contig 11598 bp, 11 predicted proteins | sample YL17G12_0_MG_FD_203627 | JGI IMG/M metagenome (GOLD analysis project Ga0315290, IMG submission 203627) | Sediment microbial communities from Yellowstone Lake, YNP, Wyoming, USA - YL17G12_0 | ecosystem: Environmental > Aquatic > Freshwater > Lake > Sediment | place: USA: Wyoming | collected...
GACAAATTCCAACCCCAGAATGTTCTGATAGAAATTGAGGCTGGCTTTGATATCGCTGACCACAATCCCTAAGTCCAAAGAATCCTTTGCTGGCTTCATCATGTCTGTAGACTCCTTTCTGGATAATTTTTCTCCGAAGGGTTCATCATATCCATAGGGAACTGATTTGTAAACCTAAACGTTGTAAAAAAAGCATCAAGAGCATCACCCCCACCCTTCCCTCCCCCCTCCGAGGGGGAGGGTTAGGGTGGGGGGGCAAAGGGCACCGGAGGTGAGGTCTCGTGACTATCGCAAAAATCGGTTTTCCCCCTTGCCTGCAAGGGCCAAAGCAAAATTTCAGGAAATTCTTATGCACCTGTTGAGTAAAGGAAGGAAAAATTTGGCCCCTTTCCGTGGCCGGCTGGATTCTACCAACCAAAGGGCCGAGCGGACCTCAAATTATCCGGGAGAGCGGCCGATGGGAGGGTCGCTCTCCCGGGTAGATCATTAGAAGCGAAGGGTTAACCCGACGAACGGGCCGTCGAGTCTGTAATCCAAGGACTATTCCCCAAAAGCTTTGATTTGAGAGGCTACTAAAACGGGCCGGAGATGTCAATAAAAATTGAACGAACCGAGGCAGGCGAGGCCAGAAAAGGCCTTGACAGGGTTTTCCTTTAGAAATACAGTAAGCACGTAAAACAGACCTGACCCATGCAAACCTGCTCAAAGATTCAGGCACAATCTTTTTGAAAGAGCTGGGTTAGCTAGAAATGGGGTACTGGGCAAAAACCAGCGCAGAAAGGAGGTATAGTAGGGGTAGAAACCTTCTGGACAAACCCGAGAGGTGAATTCTTTCTTTGAAAGGAGGAAAAATATGCGACGGTCATTGATGTTCTGGATGGTTCTCAGTTTAGTAACGTTGGCTTTCTTTTCCCCGCAAACCGCAGATGCTCAAAAGAAGCCGATTCTGGTAGGTTTCCCCATGATATTATCGGGTGGCGGAGCCCTATTTGGCAAGCCTTCCTCCGTGGGAGCGGAAATGTTCGTGAAAGAGATCAACGCGAAGGGGGGAATCCTGGGAAGGCCGATTGAATTGATCGTTCGCGACTGCGGGAACACTCCCGAGGAAGCCACTCGAGTCGCCCGGGAGATCATCCTTAAAGAAAAGGTGGACTTCCTGGTGGGCGGCCTTACCGCATCCCAGGGCTTGGCCCTCTCGGAGGTTGCCAAGACGGAGAAGGTCCTCTACATCGCGCCCATTTCCAAGTCCACGGCCATGACCGACCCCGATAAGCTTCACCCCTATGTTTTCCGGGCCGCCGCCAACACGAACACTGAAGGGAGAAGCGCAGCGGTGTTCATGGCCAAGCATCCCTGGACCAAGATCGCTACCCTCGGCCCGGATTATGAATACGGCCAGATGGTCACCAAGGCCTTCGTGGAGTGGATGAAAAAAAACAAGCCTCAAGTCCAGATTGTCCATCAAGGCTGGCCGAAACTGGGGGAGACGGATTATACCCCTTTCATCGCCCCCCTTCTTGCCGCCAAACCGGATGCCGCTTTCCTTTCTCTATGGGGCGGCCATTTTGTAACTTTTGCCAAACAGGCGAAGCCCTATGGCTTCTTTGAAAAGGTGAAGGTCGTCGCCGCCGGTGAGGGAGGCTCTCCGGAAACCGGCATGTCTCTCAAAGACGATCTTCCCCTGGGGATTACCACCAATGCCTATGATGTGTTCTATTATCCCGACACGCCGGAGCACAAATCCTATGTAGAGCGGTTGAAAGCCTATACCAAGCAGGAATATCCCCCGAGCTGGGCCATTACAGGGTATATTGCCGTCCAATTCCTGGCCGAGGCCATCAAAAAAGCCAACTCCACGGATACCATGAAGGTAATCAAAGCTCTGGAGGGCTTAACGATCAACACGCCCATCGGCAAACAGACCATGCGGGCCAAGGATCACCAGGCCACCCGGGGTCAGGTCTGGGGAACGACGGCCAAAGTCCCGGAATATCCCTTCCCCATCCTGCGCCCGGTGGAGTACATTCCCGCCGATGATCTAATGGATTAACCTTCGTCCAATCGTGCATGGGCAAAGCTTCAGGCTTTGCCCATGCGCCTCTCTCTGTCCCCGGGGAAACAGAGCCATGCCGGATCCGTCTTTTCTGCTGCTGCAATCGCTGAACGGCCTCACCTATGCGATGTTTCTTTTTCTGATCGCCTCCGGCCTCTCGCTGATCTTCGGCATCCTGGGGATTCTGAACTTCGCTCACGGCTCCCTTTACATGCTGGGGGCCTATTTCACCCAGCAGTTTGTTTCGCTCTTCGTCGATGCTCCCGGTCAGTTCTGGTGGGCGGTGCTATTCGCCTCTCTGACCGTCGCCGCCCTCGGGGCGGTCATTGAGCGGTTCTTCCTGCGCCATCTCTATGCCCGGGAAGAACTCTACCAGCTTCTCTTTACCTATGCCCTCGTTCTCATCCTGGCCGACTTTGCCAAAATCATCTGGGGCACCGGTCAGTTTTCCGTTTCCCGGCCGGCCCTGCTCAAAGGGGCGGTTCCCATCCTGGACCAATTTTTTCCCACCTACAACCTGGTCATCATCTTTCTGGGACCCTGCATCGCTTTCACCTTTTGGTTTACCCTGCTGCGCACCCGTTGGGGGAGGAAAATCCGGGCGGCCGCGCTGGATCGGGAGATGTTGAGCTCCCTGGGGGTCCACGTGAACCGTTTGTTCACCGTCGTTTTTTTCATCGGTGCCTGGTTGGCCGGGCTGGGGGGCGCTCTGGTTTCTCCGGTCTCGGCCATCGTCCCGGGGATGGACGTGGAGGTCATCATCAACGCCTTCATCGTGGTGGTCATCGGGGGGTTGGGAAGCTTTTGGGGGACCTTTCTCGGGTCCCTGATCGTGGGCCAGGTTTATGCCCTGGGAATTCTGGTTTTTCCCCGGCTCTCCCTGGCGTTCATCTACGTCCTGATGGCCCTGGTGTTGATCATCCGGCCCTGGGGGCTTTTGGGAAGACCTTTGCAGCGGTAATCGAATCATGTCCAAAGAAAACTGGATCCTGCTTCTTTTCATCCTTCTTCTGCTCTGCATCCCCCTGACCGAATCCCGGTTCTACGTTTTCCTGGGGACCGACATTCTCATCTTCGGCCTTTTTGCGGTGAGCCTCAACCTTTTGCTGGGGTACACCGGGTTGGTTTCCTTCGGCCACGCGACTTATTTCGGGATCGGCGCTTACACCTGCGCTCTCCTGATGAAGAAGGCTTCGGTCCCCTTCCCGTTGGCCTTTGCCGCGGCGGGCGCCCTGGGAGGAATCTCTGCCCTGGTCATCGGCTTCTTTTGTGTGCGCCTGACCAAGGTGTACTTTGCCATGCTGACCCTGGCCTTCTCGCAGATCGTCTGGGCCATGGCTTTCAAGTGGAATTCCCTGACCGGCGGGGACAACGGTTTCGTCGGAGTCCCCTTCCCCCAGTTCCTGGATTCCAAGGTCCGATTTTACTATTTCACCCTGGGGGTTGTGGCCGGATCCCTTTTTCTCCTCCGCAAGGTGGTGAACTCCCCCTTCGGCCGGATCCTTACCACCATTCGGGAAAATCCCGAGCGCACCGAATTCATCGGGATCCACGTGAAGCTTTTCCAGTTGATCGCTTTTATGATCTCCGGGGTCTTCGCCGCCATTGCCGGGGCGCTCTTCGGGATTTTCAACCACAGCGTTTTCCCCGATATCCTATTCTGGCCGGCATCGGCGGAGGTGCTCATCATGACCCTCCTGGGGGGCATTTACAACTTCTTCGGCCCCGTCGTGGGAGCCGCCGTCCTGCTCTTCGTGAGGATGCAGGTCACCTCCTACACCGAACACTGGCCGGTGATCTTGGGGTTCACCCTGGCTTTTCTCCTCTTCTTCTTCCCCGGGGGAATCATGGGGTTCCTGCAGGCTCGCTTTGCCCGTCCGGGAGGGAATCGATGATTCTCGGGGTGGAAAGGGTCAAAAAATCCTTCGACGGATTCGTGGCCATCAACGGGGTGAGCTTTTCCATCCCGAAGGGAGAGATCTGCTCCATCATCGGCCCCAACGGTGCGGGAAAGACGACCCTTTTTAACCTAATTACCGGCCACCTGCCCATGGATGAGGGAAAATTGACCTTCAAGGATCTGGACATCACCGGCCGCCCTCCTCACCAGATCTGCCGGCTGGGCGTCGGCCGTTCCTTCCAGCGGACCAACATTTTCCCCCGGCTCACCGTTTTCCAGAACATCCAGGCTGCCGTGCTGGTCCACCGGGGAAAGAGCCTTACCTTCTTCCGGCCTGTGGAGTCGTTCTTTCAGGAGGAGACCGGGGAGATTCTGGGGAGAGTCGGCCTCAAGGAATATGCGCAGACGGTGAGCGGGTCTCTCTCCTACGGGTTTCAAAAGCAGCTGGAACTGGGAATCGCCCTGGCCAGCGAGCCCGAGCTTCTCCTCCTGGATGAACCGACGGCGGGAATGTCCGCCCAAGAGACGCACCAGACCATCGAATTGATCGGACGAATCACGCGGGAGAAAGGCCTCACCCTGCTCTTCACCGAACACGACATGGAGGTGGTCTTTTCCATCTCTGAAAGAATCATGGTCCTGTACCAGGGAAGGCTCATTGCCGAAGGGACTCCGCACGAAATCCGGCGTAACCCGGATGTTCAGAAAGTCTATCTGGGAGAGACCCGATGAACCTGGAGGCCAGCAACATCTACACCTCCTACGGGTTGAGCCAGATTCTCTTCGGGGTCTCCCTCCGGGTGGAAGAAAAAGAAGTGGTCTCCCTCCTGGGAAGAAACGGGGTGGGCAAGACCACCACGCTCCGCTCCATCATGGGCCTCACCCCGCCCCGCTCCGGGTCGATCCGGTGGAAGGGGGAGGAGCTGGTGGGCAAATCACCTTTCCAGATCGCCAAGCTGGGGATCGGGTTTGTGCCCGAGGAGCGACGGATCTTTTCCGACCTCACCGTCTGGGAGAACCTGGACGTGGCGGTAAAACCGGCCCGGGACAAAAAGAACCTCTGGACCCTGGATCGAGTTTTCAATCTCTTCCCGGCTCTCCACCCCATCCAGAATCGGAGGGGAGGCTTCTTAAGCGGAGGTGAGCAGCAAATGCTCACCATTGCCCGGACCCTCATGGGCAACCCCGACCTTCTCCTGTTGGACGAGCCGTCCGAAGGTTTGGCGCCCATCGTGGTGCAACAGCTCGGCGAGCAGATTTCCAGACTGAAGCAGGAAGGAATGACCATTCTTCTTTGCGAACAGAATGCCAGGTTTTCCTTGGCCTTGAGCGACCGATTGTATGTATTGGAGAAGGGAGAAGTGCGCTACCAGGGAAGCGTGGCCGACTTTCGCAAGGATGAGGAAGCGTATAGGACTTATCTGGTACTTTAGCAAGTGAATGGTGTGAGTGTCAGTGAACAAAAAAATGGCCACTACCAATTGACACTCACACTGACACGAATCACTAATCAGGAAGGAGGTAGGAAGCGATGAACAAAGCAAAAATAACCTGGCTGGGGCATGCCTCCATTAAGGTGGAGGCGGGAGGAAAATTGATCTTCTTCGATCCCTGGATTGAGGGGAATCCCGCTTGCCCCATCAAGCTCAACCAGATCAAGAAAGCCGACGCGGTCTGTGTGACCCACGGTCATATCGACCATATCGGGGATTCCCTGGAAATCGTCAAGATGACCGGCGCTCCGCTGATCTGCAGCCCGGAGATCGGGATGTATGCCGAGAAGTATGGGGGAATCAAATACGACAAAGGGTCCATCACGCTCAACATCGGAGGAAGCTGGGAGACAAAGGCTTTCACCCTCACGATGGTCAATGCGGCCCACACGTCGGATATTATGGGAGAAGAATATAAAAAAGAAGGCAAATTGACGGCCGGGTCAGGCTCCGTCGGATATGTAATCGAATTTAAAGATGGCCCCTCCATTTACTACGGGGGTGACACGGGCGTCTTCGGGGACATGGCCATAATCCGTGATCTTTACAGCCCGGATGTGGCCGTTCTCCCGGTCGGCGGGAAATATAACATGGGTTACCGAGAGGCGGCCTACGCCGCTTCCCTGATCCACCCGAAATGCTTCATCCCCATCCATTACGATACGTTCCCCAATCAGAAGCTCAACTTGAATAAACTCGTGGAAGAGATAAAATTCCGGGCCCCCCACGTAACTGTGGTCCGCTGGAAACCGGGGGAGACTTTCGAATACAAATCATGAGGGAAAAAATTGGGCGATCAGCCCCCCTCACCCCATCCGTTCGGCTGAGCTCACGACGAAGCCCTCTCCCCCGAGCACGGGAAGGTGTGAAAAAATCGGAATATCGCCCCTCACCCTACCCTCTCCCGCCCGGGGAGAGGGTAAACATATTCAAATAAGAAATAAATTCCCTCCCCCTTGAGGGGGGATAGGGTGGGGGTGATTTAGGGGATTATTTCACACCTTCCGGGGGAGAGGGGAGGGTGAGGGGGAACCCGCCGGGTCGAACCCTGATTTACGGAACCAACTGCACCGATTGTACCAAAGACAATTGGGGGAATTAGTAAACGAATTAACGAGTCAGGACACTGCTCACCGGTCAGTTCTTGAATTTTCGCTGCAAGGATTCATAACGTTTTAACAACCCTGCATAAGCTTTCACCGCCCGCTGCAGAGAAGGGTAAGCCGCGACCCGCCGACTCCGAATGCCCTCTGCATACCCCGGGATGAGATGCACCATATCGGAAGCCAGTAGAATTGGCTTTTCATACCTTCTGCCAAGCTCCTGCACGTCAGAAAAGATTTTTTGTTCCTCTTCTATCCAGTCCTGGCCAGCGGTTTCCATTTCATCCCCTGGCGTAAGCGCTGACGTTCTCAAAAAACTTCCCCGTACCACCCGCCACCCGAGCCCCAGCATCAACACCCCATCGAATTGTTTGGACCCCAAGAAGAGCTCCAGGGACTGAATTAGATCTCCCTTCCGGTATCCGGCAACCATGTCGATGGGGTTGATCCGGTTCCACCATGGGGGTAAAATCTTATCCAGCGTCTTGACCATTTCTTTGGACAAGTCCGGAAGGATCAGGCCGGCTTTGGCACAATAATCCGCTGCCAGTACGCCCCAGCCGCCTCCCAGGGTCAGGATACCTACACGTTTTCCCCTTGGAAGAGGCTGGGTAAGAAGGGCGGCGGCGATGTCCACCATCTCCTCCAACGTTTCCGCCCGGATGATACCCGCTTGCTGGCATAACCCATCAAAGAGGCCATCGGACCCCGTTAGGGCACCGGTATGAGAAAACGCTGCCTTGATCCCCGCCTCGGTCCGCCCGGCTTTCAACATCACCAGGGGTTTCCGGGCGGAAACCTTCCGCACGCTTTGGATAAACCGCCTTCCGTCTTTTATTCCTTCCAGATAGGACAAGATGACCTCTGTCTTTGGATCTTCAGCCAGGTATTCCAGAAAATCCAACGTTTGGAGGTCCGCTTCGTTGCCGCTGCTGATGATCCGGCTGAACCCCAGGTGCATGGGGCTGGCCAGCTCAATGATCGAAGTAGCTAGATTCCCGCTCTGGGAGACCAATCCCAAGGGCCCCGGTTCGGGGAATTGAGGGGGCATATGCGCATACAGGCGTTGAGGCTCTATGGTGACAATCCCCTGGCAGTTGGGACCGAGCAGGCGCATCCCCAGAGTTCTGGCTAACCCGACCATTTCCTCTTCCAGCTTCCTCCCCTCATGGCCCACTTCGCTGAAGCCCGCCGTGATCACGACCCCAATCTTGGCCCCGTTCTTGCCACAGTCATGGAGCACCGTGAGGATATCAGAAGGAGGGACGATAAAAAGGACCAGGTCAACGGCCTCGGGAATCTGGGCGACCGTGGCGTAGGCCTTGAAGCCCAAGATCTCTTTCTCCCGAGCATTTACGGGATAAAGCCGCCCCGTATAGCCTCCTTTTATCACATTCAGCAATAGATGGAATCCCCATTTTTTCGGGTCCCTGGAAGCCCCCACGATGGCGATGGATTGGGGATTGAAGAGAGGCTCCAAAGAAGCGTTCTTTCGTCCTTGCCGAATCTTCGCGCTTTGCGATGCTGGATTTCCATTCATCGGAACATCACCCTTTTTATACAATACCTGATAAATACCCAGGATTGCATTACCATGCCCTTAAGAAATTCAATGCACGTTTGCAAGCCCAATCCCAAAACCCACCTTTTTTTCAGATCCCTTTTTTTCCTACGCTTGCCAGGTAAATGGCTGTTTCTTCCAATCCATCTACCTCGATTAGGTTGTTAACCTCATCGTCGAAAAAAGCCGCGATCCCGCAACATCCCAGGCCCATGGCTGTAGCCGCCAGATATAGGTTTTGCCCAATATGCCCACAATCCAAGTAAATGTAACGATAAGCCCGCTGCCGGTATTTTTGCCGGGAACGGTGGATTACCGCCACCCAAACAAAAACAACGGCTGCTTCCCGGGCAATGTCCTGGTCCAGTGCCGCCTGGGCGATTTGCAGGGAAAAGTCCCCTCTATTTTTCATCTCTAGAGAAAAGTCTGTGACGTTGAGGAAATAGATCCCCAGGTCTAATCCCTCGACTCGATTGACCACTAAATATGTATCGATCGGATGAAGGGCGCCGGCTGACGGGACCGTCCGATACCAGGGGGAGAAAGCTTTCTCCGTGAATCCCTGGGTGGCCCAGAGCAAGTTGGATAGTTCCTTTAATGCGAGGGGCGCTGGCGTGTAATCGCGGATCGAACGCCGTTGCTGGAGAACCTTCCAGAAATTCGGCTCGGTCTCCAGGGAAGGTGCAGGCAAAGAGATTATTTGGGAAGAAGCCGGTTCGGCGGTCTTTTCTGCGGTTCTGGCTAAATAGGATGGCCGGGCATATTTCGTCTCTTGCTGGAACCTCTGGCCGATTTTCTGCCCCGTAAAATCCATTTTTCACCTCCATTGACCGGAGTCTAAAAAGTCTATCCCCCGCTTGAGAAGCTGTCAACTTAATCCATCGACTCTTCCCCCTTGATCGGGGGCCAGGCGCCCAGACTGCGGGCTCTGGCTGAACTCCTCGTTGGGCGTCTAGCGTGAGAAAAGATGTCGGAATACGTTATGCGGTACACCAGCACCAAGGGGAAATCGCCATAGCAGACGTCTTCATCAATATCACGTGTGTTGCGAGACCGGCTGCAGTAACGCGGGAGGGTTTTGGGAGATGAACTTCTACCAGGTCAATCAGAAGAGGACGTTTGAGCGGGAGTTCACGGGGGGCTATCTCTGCTCCCCGGATGACAAGTGGAGAGGCTGGCCGCTGATGCAGGTGCTGCAAAGCGGGGACATTCTCTTCCACTACAACTCGCTGTGTGGCGCTGTGGTCGGGATCTCCCGCGTCATCGACATCGGTCGGCATAAAGGCGTTGCGTCAAAGACTGCATACGTGATCCCGGACACGCAATGCATCCAGTATGCTGGCCGGCAGCTGTCCGAAGATGACTTCAGCCCGAAAGAGCGGGCGCATTATCGCCAGAAGTATTCCAGCTATTTCGAGGTCCACGCCGTTCCGCTTCGCAAGGGAAACCTGGGGAAGCTCCTGCCCCAGACCCCACAGAGGTATCTGGTTCGGATTAATGACGGGGACGCTCGGCGCTTCCTCGAGGAGCGGCGTATTCGTCTCGATGACCTGAAGTAAGTCACTCCTAAATCTGTGTCCTCTTGTTCGAGACGAAAGAAAATCGGGGGCAGAATCGGTTTGCCCTGGCTCAAAAAGGAGAAGGCAAAAATCCTTGGCCCGAATCCCTATCAGTTCCCGCGCCGAACAATCGCTTGCAAGCGACCGCCAATAGCCTACGCTCGTGCCTCGCTCCGGCTATCGGCGGCGCCTGAAGCGTGGGCGTCTGAGCGCAGCCCGTTATCCACCCATTCAATCCGTAATCGTCAACTTCCCGGACTTTATGGAGATAAACATAAGTCGGTGAAAGAGTTAAGCAGAACCTGGTCGGACACTGCCAGTAAGATCGAGTAGTGGCCCTTTAATCACGGCCAAAGTCAAAACGCCGCATTTCTCATATCGTTTCATCACTGCCACATTCCCCTTGGCAGGCCAGCAAGAATCATTGGCATTGGCTTTAACTCCCGACGCAGCGGATCAAGGGACAATCCGAGAGCTTCGAGAGTAAAGGCCCCCAGGAGCACGCTGTCTCCTTCCTCTCCAAATATGACATCCGCAACACCGATGCGGTCCCCATATTTGAAAAGAGCCCCTCCCTTCTTGCGCACAATCTTTGTTCCGTTTGCCAATCGGAATTCCTGTTCGACTAAAGGCCTGATCCCAAGTCTTTCCAAAATTGGGGTGGGAACCACGGAATAAATGGCTCCAGAGTCAATCAGAAACTCGATCTTTTCTGTGACCTCGGGCTTAGCAGGATTTCCTACCTCGATTTCTAAAACAATCAGCCCCCACATAACTTCTTCTTCCCAAAAGCCCTTTTAAGTAACGGCTTGTGGTTTATGATTTCCACCGCAGGCGAATAGGGATCCACCCCGATGCGTTAACTGCCGTTATCCAAAGAAGGAGACGAGATTCCCCTCAGATATTAAAACTTGGGCTTCAATCCAGCTTGTTTGCATAATTCGTTAGCTGTTATCCGATCAATCGTGCGATGCCTTTTGATGGGTATAGTTTTGTCATTATTTGTGTAGATAGAATGTTTTTGCCTTCACGTAATAGATAAAATCCGTTTTCCTCAAAATATTTGATTAAGTCACCACGTTTTACCGACATCCTATACCTCAACGGGTATTTGCTCCAGCAGGGCCCTGCCAACAGGGATTTCTTTCTTTTGCTGTCGATAAGCCATAATCATTTCATGCAGAGCGTCCTCAAGCATCTCCCTGCACTCCTCTAAGGTTCTCCCCTCGGTTATCACCTCCGGCCACTCTACCAACTGCCCCATGTAGCCAGAGCTTATCTTTGAATATTTGGCAATATATGTGCTTATCATACGATCACCTCTTTAGGTCATCTGCGTCGTCTATTTCAGCTAACGACTAAACAAAAACCCCACCTCAGCCTTTGAGAAATGGGGTTTGTTGTTCCCACACATTTCACTCCTCTAATGTGGAAGTGGAAAAGGAGAAAACCAAATATCATAAGGCTTTCAGCCATCAGCCCTTGCCCAAAACATTAATTTCATCAATTGAAAGCTAACCTAAATCTTTGGGGATTCACTTTGGTGAGTTTAACATTGAATTCACTGGCTTATCAAGAGGATAATTATACCCTGTCTTTCTCTGCGGCCTCTGCGTTCTCTGTGGTGAAAAAATTTCAGTAAACGGCATCCGGAAAGGTGCAGACGGAGCGGGGTTGGTTGACCATCAGGTACATCTTGGGGGAGAACCAGCCTTCGTCCAGAAGGTCATCATCGATCTCGTTGATCACCCCGTCATGAATCGCCCAGGAGCGACCGCGGACGGTATTTTCGAAGCCGGGCTGGCGGAATGGAATGGCCGGGTCGAGTTTCTGAGAGAGCTTTCCGGCGGGCTGGAAGGTCTGATGGATGCGCTGCATACGCTTGAAGCCTTCGAAGTAGGTAAAGCCGCAGCGTTGATAAACAATGGC
>Ga0315290_10003264_pt1 | contig 11592 bp, 11 predicted proteins | sample YL17G12_0_MG_FD_203627 | JGI IMG/M metagenome (GOLD analysis project Ga0315290, IMG submission 203627) | Sediment microbial communities from Yellowstone Lake, YNP, Wyoming, USA - YL17G12_0 | ecosystem: Environmental > Aquatic > Freshwater > Lake > Sediment | place: USA: Wyoming | collected...
CCAGCTCGGAGAGGAAGACAGGAAAAACATAAGTTATATTGAGGATGAGTACTCAAAGAGATGGGCTAAGGAAAAAGAGCAACAGATAACTTAGCGCAAAGTAGAGGCCTATGCTGAGCTTAAAGATATACATACCCAGCTTTTCAAGGACATGCTGCACACTAATTATATACGCCATGCGATCACGAACATGAGCCTGGTTAAAGAGCAGAAATATAAGGTAAAAGATTTCTTCTATGCCTCGATGATGGAATCCCAGAAAGAAAAGATTTTTACAGATACTGTCAAGGATTGCGGTTATGATGAGCAGCTGAAAAAGCATGCATCCCACTTCTTCCTTACCAAAAGAGGAAAGCTAGGAGCTGCGAGCCCTAACTATATGGGCGATGTTATTAAAGACGCCTGTGATTTTGTTTCCAAGGCTTATCATCAGAAAGATTCTGTGAAGAAGATGAACACCAAGCTGGAACAGCTAACTGCAGAAATGAAAGAGCTGAAGTCTGAAGAGAAAAATGTGAAGTCAAAGCTTCAGGATTTTAACTCTTCAATGTCATGGGTAGAGAACCTGATGCACGGTCCCAGGAGCGGCGTGACCTGGTTTACAAAGCAATACCCTGTTTTCGCAGACGAAGTCGAGCTTGCATTTAAGAAAGCAAAGGACCAGTACACTAACCATTTCTTTGGATGGGAACTAAAGCAGCAGCCAAAGCCAGTTGTCCATGTTTCTCCAAGGAAGAACATTGAGGTGCATACAGGCATAATAACTGACCTGAGAAAGAGGACTGAGCTGAAAGCCAACGTGGAAGTTGATTACCAGGAAATAATGCCGGCCTATGGCCACAAAAGCCTATTCCTGATCCATAACATCAAGCAAACCTTTTCTGACAGCATTGGGCCGAGAGCAATAAAAGAGGCTAAGCTCGAGATGAACTTTGAGAACATGGTGCTTAAGAAGCTGTTCAATGACCTTAAGGCACAGCCAGACATAGTCTTGCTCGGAGGGCACATGAGCGGTGGCTTCAGGACACAGCCATGGTTCAAGGATTCCCAGCACATAATGGAAGGAGGATTCATCAAGGACAATCCCGTATCATATCTTGTGAACCTGCCCACACTCCAGTCAATACCAGACCTGCAGTGGCTGGTCGCCCATGCATTCAAGAACTGGCACACCAAAAGATTCCAGGCAGGACCATTTGCATCTGCAGCAGTCATACACACAGAGGACCATGACGGCGTGAACCGCTTCCATATAATTGATTCAGCCAGGCTCGCAGACTACGGCCCGCTGGCAAGTGAGATTGACGTCTATAAAAAACAACTTGCGAGAGACAAGAAACTGTCAAAGCGCAACAAGGAAATTCTCGTCAAGCTGATAAATGAGAGAAGGGATTCTATCAAGACCAACTTCAAGAAGATGGAATTTGCAGGAGACTTCCACCTTGGTGACGCAGACACGCCGGGAAACTATTCTAAGGACCAGCTCATAATTGCTTCACAGATGTACCAGAAGGAGCATGGCTTGCCAGATTATGTTTTCTGGGATGAGATACTTCAAGGCACAGAAGAGAAGATGTTCAGCAACGCAGCAAGGTACTTGGGATTGATACCGGCAAAATTCAGGAAGGTATTAGAGAAAATACTTACTGACAAAAGCCTTTCTGGCGAAGAGAAAGCTGCGGCCATAGCAAAGAGGTCGATGACCAACCTTTACCAGATTGTAGTACATAACAGCTCAGAGCAAAAACACGCGTTCAAGATAATGATGAAAGAGCCTTACCTTGACCATGTCCTTGCCAAAGGAGGGAAGGTAGGATTGACAGGAGGAAACCATCACAAGCATTCAGCTCCGACAGAAGATGAAGCCATTGAATTGGCAAACCAGTTTGCAGAGTCATATATTGACAATGGCCAGCTGATTGTTTTTGCAGGCGGAGCAGGCACTCTGAAACTAGAAGGGAATCAGAAGCTCTTCAGCATGCACAAGTTCCCTTCGCGCCAGGACGAGGTATATGGCATGCTTGAGCACCTCAGAAGGCAGAACAATGATGCAGACATCGTTGTCGGAGGGCACAGGCACCAGGCAGGATCAGCCTATGCTGACGGCCACCTCGTAGTGCTTCACCCTGCATATACCACAATCAATACCTACACTGCAGAGATTGGGAAGCCCTCGAACATAAGAGGGTTTAACAATGTATACTTCACTCCTGGCAGGAAAGGAGATTATGTTGTCGAGTATATAATCAACCCTACGCTAGAGAGGATAATCAAGAAAGAGAATATAATATAGATTTATTTCAGTTCCGCCTGGGGCCTGTTAATTTTTTTAGTTTAGTAAATTATTTTTCTTTTTAACTTAATCAACTTTAACTTAGTTTTAAGTCCCCTCAATCGACAAAAGCTGATGCTTTTGAGTTGACCTGATGGTCAATGCCGGCGAGGCTAACTCTAGAATGTCTTATCAGCTTCTTTCAAGTATTCCTTGACTCTTGTCATTATGCTGTTAAGATAGTATTTCTCAATGTTCTCCTCGAACAGGCTGAGCAGGTTGCTCTTCTCCTTAATCCTGTAATTATTCCTGATTTTCTCTACAATGAACAAGTCCCTTAACCTTAATAGCTGGCGCCTGACATTTGAAGGGGCTATTCCGAGCATCTTGAGCTTGTGCTTCTCCCTGTTCTTGATTGTCAATTTCTCGACCTGAGAAGAGCTTAGCTCATCATCAGCTTCAAGCATCACCTGCAGAACATCGACCATGACATCCCTTGAGTCACCTGGCTGCAATATGCCCAGGCTAAGGCATATCTTCCTGACCAGCTCTCTCTTTGACAAATCCTTTGGCTTCTCATACTTGCGAAGAGTCAGCTCTGCCAGAGGCGTGTCTATGCTAATGGTCTTCTTCAAAAAATATCCCCCCAAAATATTATTATTAAAACGATCCTAAATGATTATTGACTAAAAGATTTAAGCGAGAGAGAGTATATAAATATTTTGATTTTGTTTTGAATTTTAAGAAACCTGTTGTTGTTTACTTATCTCTCTCATGTTTATACCAGACGTTGATTAATCCAATAAATTTTGAGTCGTGATAATCCATCATGGCGTCCCCTGCGTCATAGTTGTATTGGTTAAGTATATTCCTTATGTCTTCCTGAAGGTCATCCTCTGCAGGTTTGTTCCTGTGCTTAAAAGCGTAAGTCATAGTCACATTAACATCCATACCCCGCCCAAAGTTATACCTGCTTATCCTGACAGAATAATCTGCCCGCGGGAATTCTCCTTGCTTTACCTTGTCCTTGATTTCAGCCCTTACCAGCTTTGCAAGGTCCTTGATATCAAGGTCTTTTGTCTCCTCGTATTTTGAGCCGATGTAATGCTGTGGATTCTTAGGGTCGATATTCACCATTTTTGCTTTGGGAGTGTTTTTTTCTTTATAATCCTTTTCCTAATGAACAAATTTTTTTAGATTTTTTAACTACTATTTAGTAATTATTAATCCGAAAAGTTTATAAACCTGAAAAGCTCATTACCATGAATGGACTTAAAGAAACTAGGTTTTAAGACAGGAAAAATAGTTCTTCCAGGGCTAGGGCTAGAGACAAGGCTAAAGCCTGGCTATTACTTCAGGAATGATGGAGTTGTGGACAGTATCAGGAAACATTACAGCAAGATAGCCAGGGAATTAATGTGCCCTGAAATAGAAAAGCATACTCCTGAAAATAATCCCTTTGTAGGAGGAGGGAAATCATTGCAGCTTGAGAGCAGGAATAAAGAATTCACAAGCTGTGAAAAAGCAGCTATTCAATTTATAAGAGACCACGGCTATCTTGAGAATATTTTTGCCACAGGCCACGAGTCAACTCATTCACTCATCTTCTTAGACAAGCAAAAAGAATTCACGCAATACGTCAAGTCACAAGGATTCAATCTCGACCCTTTCAAGGTGTTTGACAGTGAAGAGCACATTGCAGATCTCGGCGGATTAGTTAGCTTGCACAGGAGAGGAAAAGATGATTATTACAGAATGCCTGTGCCGCGCTTTGTAGTTGAAGCATTTCTTGACAGCAGGAACAAAAAAGTTACTGATGTGTATCGCTAGTTTGATAACATTTAAATACTTCTTTTTTTGAGAATAAGCACTATGAATGAAATTGTTCGCTCAAACCTTAAGAAGATGAAAGGAAATGAAACAGGAGACATGATGCCTCTTGTCACGGGTGAGAGCTTTGGAGGAAATGCTGGTAGGCATGAAGGAAATCCCTGCACAGGAGCAAACTTTCATTATGACCGATTGACCGGGGAAATCAAGTATTTTGAAAACATACAGAATGTGCCTGACGATATAAAGAATAAGTATCGCGAAGGAATTTTCAGGCTAGCATTCAAAGATAATTATCTTGAGGTAATTGATGTTCGTGCTTCAAAGCCTTCTGACAATGCACGAAAAGTCTTGGAAGAAACAATAGTGCAGTATAATCATGAGGTTAGACAGCAGAAAAAGTCCAAAGCTCAATCAGAGCATCACCCTGCTTGAACTAATATAAACAAAAATTATGAATCTTTGATATCATTAAACACAAGCAAAACATAAGGATGTTTATCAGTTGGGCCTAAATTAATTTATAACCTAGCACAGAATACAGTTTTTGTTCCATATCCTTCGCGTCGTCAAATTCTAATCCAATCATCAGGTGGTAATTTCCCTTCTGAAATAGAAATTCTACTTTGCCAAGCTTGTCAGAAGGTCCTTCGATTTTGAAATGTGAATTAAATCCAAACAATTCTTGGTTACCTTCAAAATCAATAAATGGCATTATCTCCTTGACTTCCTTATTGATTTTACTAGCGTATAGTATGTTATCTAGAAAGGTATATCTCCCCTCGCCATTGACTCCAGTTATAAAAGGCTCTGTTTTCCTTAACAAGTCTTCAACCACAGGTATTCGCGCCCTTATTGCTATTCTGCTGAAGTCCCAACTTTTATTATTTTTTACTAAATCAAAGAAAATTTTAATGATGTTAGAATCAAGCCCTTTGGTGGAACGTATTGAGATGTGATAATCCCCCAATGCATCCCCTACAAAACAAATCTTGTAATCCATGAACTTGTTCAATAATAAAGCATTCAATTGCTTCTCCTCATTATCATATGGTTTTAAGGATTTAATAAAACTTATATCTAAACCGAGAGTTTTACATATTTGCGTAAAATAATTAGTTCGCTCCTCAATCATTCTATCCTGATTCTGATTTCTCTCTTCATTTCTTAAATAGCGCACTTCTTTCACAGAAATATTTATTGATGGATTTTCAGACGATATTTTTTCCAGATATAATGTTACGCTTTCCTTATTTTTTGTCTCAAAAAGAAGGTCGATTTTGTTAATGTTGCCAATTACCGATTTGATTTCATTTTCCAGTTTTTCAAAATCCAGGTTATCCAATAAAATCTTGTTATGGAGGGTTATTTCGCTTGCCTCGTTTGCCCCGATTTTTTTTAGATTATCAAATAAACTCAAAACTTTACTTTTTTCAAGATTATTAAAATACAAGAAGTAATCCGGAATAACATTAAATGCAGAACAAAATTTATTATACTCAGTCAGCACAGAATCCTTATCGTTTTTTTCCAACATAACCTCTTTCCAGAACATATAACTTCAATAGGGTCGCTTATATTTAAATTTTTCTAAAATTTTTTTTATGTGATGTTTTGTGTAGCAACAACTTTTTTATGAAAGATCAAGACCGAGGCTAGTAAAACGATTGTTTCATGATAAGATTAAAAAAGCACAAACCTAAATCTTACATGATGATGAACCAAAACTGCTGTTTTGGATATCCTTTTAAACAAGAATAAACCTGAACTTCTTTTCCTTAATCTCAGCAACTGCCTCGTTAGGGACAGTTCCAACAACCTTGTTTGGCGTTATTATCAACTCGCTAGCCCCAACTTTTTCTTTCAGATCAGAAACATATTGTTTGTCAAGGACAAATTCTGTCTCAACCATTATTCTTACCTTGTCATTTCTTTTCAAGCCAGCTTTCTTTCGAAGTGCCTGTATTCTCCTGCCTATCTCTCTGGCAAATCCTTCCTGCTCAAGGCTTGGAGTTAGCGTGGTGTCAAGCTCAACTTTCAGGTTGCCTTTCTGCAATAATAATTTCTTGATATTAGTCTGCCTTCTGACAAGTCCTTCAACTTTTTTCAGAATATTAGGATTCTCAATAGTTACTTCTGCCCTTGCGAGAGGCCATCTTACTCCTATGCCTACTTCTTCTCTTTTTGCAAGTATCAGAGTAATAACTTCTTTTGCAATCCTGAATTCTTCTTCTAGCCCAGGATTAATCAGTTTCTGTTCATAGCCAGGCCAGTCAAACAAGTGAACAGACTCAATATCAAGCCCGTATTCTTCTTTTAGCGCCTGATAAATTGATTCTGAAATAAAAGGCAGGCTTGGAGCCATGATTTTTAATATGTTCAGTAAAGCTTCAAACACAGCATTAACCACCAGTTGCTTGTCTTCCTTATCCCTGACAAACTGGATGTAATCCCTTGAAAGCTCAAGGTACAATGTTTCTAGCAATGGAGTAAGCTCGCTCAGCAAGTACTCATCATGAAGCTTTCCCATTTCCTTGATTGCAGTGTGCACTCTTGAGAGAATATATTTTTCCTCGTCTTCAAGCTTTGAAATATCAATGTTTTCTGGCTTGAGATTATGAGTCTTGGTCAAGTCCAGGAGATAGTTGTGAATATTCCAGAACACTTGCAGATTCTTGAACTTAATTTTGGTTTCTTCCCATGAAAAGTTAATATCCAGGCCTGGCTTGGTCTCACACATATAATACCTTAGAGTGTCTGCTCCGTATTTCTCAACAATCTCATTAGGTGATATGACATTGCCCAGGCTCTTGCTCATCTTCTTGCCTTCAATGTCAGTAATCATTCCGTGCATATAAACTGCCTTGAAGCTTGGCTTTCTGAAAGCTATCATGCTGGCAACCATCAACAGGTTGAACCATCCTCTTATCTGGTCTTTTCCTTCGAGAATAAAGTCTGCAGGATAATATTTCTCAAACAAGTCAGTTCTTTGGGGATAGTACAGGCAGTTCCAGCTTACTGTTCCTGCATCAATCCATACGTCAAGGATTTCAGGAATCCTTTTCATTATTCCCCCGCACTTGCATTTCCAAACAACATCATCAATCCATGGCTTGTGAAGATTTGCAGGCACCTTGTCCTTGCCTGCTTTTTCCTCTAATTCCTTTATGCTTCCAATCACATCATAGGCAGAGCATTTTTCACAGCGCCAGATAGGAACAGGAGTGCCCCAATACCTTTGCTTGGTAATGCTGTTGTCTCGCAGATTATCAAGCCATGAGTGGAAAGCATTCTGCCCTGCTTTTGGCACCCAGTAAACTTCCTGGTTAGCTTTTAGCATCTCATCCTTCAAGTCTTCTACCTTGAAGAACCATTGCCTTGTTTTCCTGAAGATTGCAGGAGTGCTGCATCTTTCGCAATGAGGATAATCATGGGTTACTTTTGTCACAGCTATGAGTGCTCCGCTCTTTTTCAGTGCTTCTGTGAACTTATCATCCTCTTTCCTGGCAACCAAGCCTGCGAATTTTCCAGCTTCTTTAGGGAAAACTCCCTGCTCATCAAGAAAGTTAAATGGTGGAATATTGTTTTTGTAGCCAACCTCATAATCCTCTGGCCCGCAACCAGGAGCGCAGTGCACAAGCCCAGTTCCTGCGCTCGTATCGACGTATTCTGATGACAAGACTACGGTATGAACTTTTGGGTATTTCTTTTTCAAATCTTTATAGAAGTCAAGCTCACTTGCCCAGGGGTGCTCATACTCAAGACCTTCAAGCTTAGCGCCCTTGAACTCCTCAACAATCTGGAAGCTTTTCTCAGCAACAGCGCCAATAAAAACTCCTGCAAGAGCTTTTGCAACAATCCATTTCTCACTGCCAACCTGGGCTTTAACATAATCAAGCTCAGGATTAACCATTATGGCGAGGTTGAACATTATGGTCCAAGGGGTTGTTGTCCAGATTATCAAGTACTCATCCTGCTTATTCTTCACCTTGAACTTTATGAAAATGCTATTATCCTCAACTTCCTTGTATTCGCATTCATGCTTAGCCATTGCAGTTGCACAGTTAGGGCACCAGGTAAGAGTCTTCTCGCCCTCATAAAGCCTGTTCTGCTCATGAGCTTTCTTGACAAGGAACCATTCTCCCTCTATGAACTCATTCTTCACAGACATGTAAGCATTATCAAAATCCATCCATACTCCAAGGCGTGCTAAGTCCTGGCTCATGCCTTGGGCTGTTTCAGTAGAAAACCTGAGGCACTCATTGGTGAATTTCTCAACACCGAACTTCTCAATGTCTGACTTGAACTTCATCTTCTGCTGGCTCATAACCTTTCTCTCAACAGGAAGGCCGTGCATATCATAGCCAGCCCTGTCCCAGACATCCAAGCCTTTCATCCTCCTGTAACGCAGAGCAACGTCCTTGATAGAATTATTCCAGGCCTGTCCAATATGAATCTTTCCACTGGTGTAAGGCGGACCCTGCAAAAAGTAGAAAGGCTTGCCATCCTTGTTCTTCTCCTTGACCTTCTGGTAAATAGCTTTATCTTCCCAGAGCTTCAAGACCTGGGCTTCTACTTCCTTGAAATCATAGGGCTTTACCATAGAACAAAGATACAAATAGCAGGTTTATAAAGATTGCTTTTTAAGATATTTACTTTTTAGATGCTTTGATAAACTTATCTCCAAGCGCTATAATTTCTGGTATAGCCTTGTTAAGAGTCAAAACGCCTAGGTCTATTATTCCTCCAGGAATGTGAGGATTATACGGTACTAGCATTGTTTCATAACCTTGCTCTTTTAATAAATCTGTAGCTCTCACGGATTCTTCTTTGGTCATAGGGTTAGGCAGGTGAGCAAAAAGAGGCAAGTTATTATCAGCATACATAGCAAACACATAGTTTTCTTCAGTACTTTTTCTAGCTAAAACAAAGTAGCTATGCTTTAAGGTTAAATCATCCAACCCCATAGCTATTCTGTAGTGATGACTGAATATATAAATTTTTTGAGTGGATGTTTAGTCTTAGAGATTTTATAATAAACTATATAAACTTCAGAGAAATCTTTTTTTTGTTGGTGACCATATTGTACGACGTAATAATCATTGGGGCAGGATTTGCAGGCTACACTGCTGCTATTTATAGTGCGAGGTATAATCTAAAAACACTTGTTATTGGCAAGGAGCTGGGAGGAATGATTACAGAATCCTCTGAAGTATGGAATTATCCTGGCTTCCAGAAGATTTCTGGGATTGAATTGATGAGCAAGTTCCTGGAACAGGCAAAAGGTTGTGGAGCAGAGATTGTTGCTGATGATGTTCTGAAAGCTTCCAAGGACAATGATGTTTTCAAGATTGAAACCAGGCAAGACAAGAAGTACGAGGCAAAAGCCTTGATACTCGCCCTTGGGACTAAGAGAAGAAAGCTTGAAGTCCCTGGAGCATTAGAATTTGAGAGCAAAGGAGTCCATTACTGCGCAACCTGTGACGCTGCTTTTTACAAGAACAAGACAGTTGCTGTTATTGGCGGAAGCAACAGTGCAGCCCATGCTGCTGAACTGTTGTCAAGGTTTGCAAATAAGGTTTATGTTGTTTACAGGGGAGCATCTCTGAGGTGCGAGCCCATAACTCATGACAAGCTAAAGGCTGACAAGAAAACAGAGATTCTCTGCGGATATAATATTAGGGAAGTCAAAGGCTCACAGTTTGTAGAGAAGATAATGCTGGACCTGCCATATAAAGACAAGACAGAGCTGGAAGTTGATGGCGTATTTGTAGAGCTAGGAGCACTTCCTAATTCTGTGCTTGCAAAAGAGCTGGAAGTAGAGCTTAACAAGGATAATGAAATAGTTGTGAATGCTGCGTGCGAGACCAGTGCAAAAGGAGTTTTTGCTGCAGGAGACGTAATTAACACTCCCATGAGGCAAGGCATAGTGGCTGCTGGCCAGGGAGCAATAGCGGCAGGAAGCGCCTATAAGTTTGTAACAGGAAAAAGCTCGCCGTGGAGCTGAACAATAAAGAAAAGTATTTATATCATTCTGAGCATTAAGCAGGTTATGCCAAAGATATTGACCAAGGATAATATCCATATCTATTATGAATTTGTTAACAAGAAACACTATCCTGCAAAACCGGTTTTGGTGTTTATTCACGGCTGGGTTATGAACTGGACTTTCTTTAAAGATGAAATATTGTTCTTTAAGAAAAAAGGTTACCCTGTCCTTTACCTTGATTTGAGAGGGCATGGCAAATCAGACAAGCCTGAGAAGTTAGAAGATTATGATATTAAGCTGATGGTTGAGGACGTTGCTCAGATCCTGAGAAAAGAGAATGTTAAGAATTGTGTACTGATAGGCCACAGCATGGGAGGCATGATATCAATTCTTTTTGCTGTTAAAAACCCTGGCTTAACAGATAAAATAATTCTTGTTGATTCATCATATAAGAATCCCCTATTCTCCTATAAGTTCAGTTATTTTAGAAAGCTAATGCCCATCAAGTTCACAAAGCTACTTATAAAATTTATTGTGGAGCACACCAAAATAAGGCATCATTTTTCTCATTTAAAAGAGCTTGACCTATCTAAGTATAATTCAAAGCCAGATATTTCGATCTTCTTAGATGGCTTAAAAGATACATCTTTGCACGCCTGTTTTGCTGTACTAGAGGAAATGTTTAATTTTGATGCGAGTAAACAAATTGCTGCTCTTAAGGCCCCCGTCCTGTTGATTGCAAGTGACCATGATCAATTCTTCTCTTTAAGAGATGCTAAGGATATGCGAAAGAAGATTCCTAATTCAAAACTCCTGATAGAGCATGGAACACACGCGGTTATTGTCAGGAAACCTGAGGAAATAAGTGAGAGAATGCGGGAATTTATTTCCTGATTATATTTAACATCATCTCATTACCATAATATTTTTAAATGAGTGCGTTCTAAGAAAAAATAATTTAATCTTTAGCGAGGTGTGTTATGGTTGTTGAGCTTAATGAGGATAATTTCAAGCAATTGACAAAGACTGGAAAGGCTGTAATTGATTTCTATGCTGACTGGTGCGGGCCATGCCAGATGATGAAGCCAATATTTGAGAAAATAAGCAAGGAAGTCAAGGGAGTGAATTTCTTCAAGGTTAATGTTGATGAGTGCGCAGAAACAAGCCAGCTTTACGGAGTGAGGAGCATACCAACCATCATCTTCATGAAGGACGGCAAGGAAGTTGAGCGAATTCTTGGAGTATTGTACGAGGAAGAGTTCAAGAAGAAAGTGCAGGATGTCCTGAAGTAAGGCTCATATTAAGTATTTCTTTTCATTTATTTTTCTATTTTTTTACATCTTTTCTTAATATTCATTTTAATTAATATGAATTATCGTAAGAATCAGCTTTTACAGAGTTTGTCGCATTAAAAATTGTTTTGAGCAATCTCAGGCTTGTCCTGAGATTGTGCCTTAATGCTAGCATTAAGGTGTCGAGTCTTCTAGTGTGCTCTAGTCTA
>Ga0315290_10003265_pt1:0-7500 | contig 11590 bp, 5 predicted proteins | sample YL17G12_0_MG_FD_203627 | JGI IMG/M metagenome (GOLD analysis project Ga0315290, IMG submission 203627) | Sediment microbial communities from Yellowstone Lake, YNP, Wyoming, USA - YL17G12_0 | ecosystem: Environmental > Aquatic > Freshwater > Lake > Sediment | place: USA: Wyoming...
TTCCGCATCATGGCGCACAACGGCGAGATCAACACCCTGCGCGGCAACCGCAACTACATGCGCGCGCGCGAGGGGACCCTGCGCTCGGAGCTCTTCGGCGACGACCTGCGCCGGCTCTACCCGATCATGCGCGAGGCGGCGAGCGACTCGGCGCAGTTCGACAACGTGCTCGAGTTTCTCTGCCTCGCGGGCCGCGAGCTCCCCGAGGCGATCCTGATGATGATCCCGGAGGCCTGGGAGAACCACGCGCAGATGGACCCGGACCTGCGGGCCTTCTACGAGTACCACTCGTTCCTGATGGAGCCCTGGGACGGCCCCGCCTCGATCGCGTTCAGCGACGGGCGCAAGATCGGCGCGGTCCTCGACCGCAACGGGCTGCGACCGTCGCGCTGGATCCTCACCAAGGACGGCCTGGTCGTGATGGCCTCGGAGGTCGGCGTCCTCGACGTGGCGCCCGAGAACGTGCTGCGCAAGGGGCGGCTGCAGCCCGGCCGCATCTTCTTCGTCGACCTCGAGGAGGGGCGGATCGTCGAGGACGACGAGATCAAGGCGCGCTACGCCGCGAAGCGGCCCTGGCGGCGCTGGGTGCAGGAGAACCGCGTGTGCCTCGGAGACCTGCCGGCGGCGGCGCTGGACGAGACGCCGCTCGCGCCCGAGCTGCGCACGACGCTGGAGAAGGCCTTCGGCTACACGCTCGAAGACCTGCGCGTGCTGCTCGCGCCGATGGCGGCGAGTGGGAAGTGGGCGATCGGGTCGATGGGCGAGGATGCCGCGCTCGCCTGCCTCTCCGACCGGCCGCAGATGCTCTACCGCTACTTCAAGCAGCTCTTCGCGCAGGTCACGAACCCGCCGATGGACTCGATCAACGAGGGCACCGTGATGTCCCTCTACTCGACCCTCGGCAGCGAGAAGAACCTGCTCGCGGAGACGGCGGAGCACGCGCGCATCCTGCGCTGCGACCGGCCGATCCTCAGCAACGAGGAGCTCGAGCGGATTCGCGGCATCGGGCTGCCGGGCTTCTCCGCCCGCACGCTGCACGCCCTCTACAAGGTCGCGGACGAGGGGTCCGGCCTGCGCGCCGCCCTCGACCGCCTCTGCCGCGAGGCCGAGGAGGCGGTACGCGGAGGCGTGAACCTCGTGATCCTCTCCGACCGGGGCGTCGATCCCGACCAGGCTCCGATCCCGATGCTGCTCGCAACCGGCGCCGTGCACCACCACCTCGTCCGCGAGGGACTGCGCACGCAGTGCGGGATCGTCTGTGAGACGGGCGAGGCCCGCGACGTGCCGCAGTTTGCGCTGCTGCTCGGCTACGGCGCGGGCGCGATCAACCCGTGGCTCGCCTTCGAGACGATCCGCGAGCTCGCCCTCGACGCCAGCTACGTGCCCGAGGGCCTGGGCGCCGAGCGCGCGATCAAGAACTACCTCAAGGCCTGCGACAAGGGCCTGCTCAAGACGATGGCAAAGATGGGCATCTCGACGCTCCAGAGCTACCGCGGGGCGCAGATCTTCGAGGCCGTCGGTCTCGATCGCGAGCTCGTGGATCGCTGCTTTGCCGGCACCGCGTCGCGCGTCTCGGGCGTGGGCTACGACGTGCTGGCCCGCGAGTCGGGCATGCGCCACGCGCGCGCCTTCCCGGGCGGTCGCTACGTCTACCCGGAGCTCGATCCGGGCGGGCTCTACCAGTGGCGGCTGCGCGGCGAGCGGCACACGTTCAACCCCGACACCGTGGCCAAGCTCCAGCACGCCGTGCGCCAGGAGAGCTACGCGACCTTCAAGGAGTTCTCCCGGGCGGCCGACGACACCGCGGAGCGTCTGTGCACGCTGCGCGGGCTCCTGCGCCTGCGCGAGGCCGCGGAGCCCGTGCCGCTCGACGAGGTCGAGCCGGCCGCGGAGATCGTGAGGCGCTTCTGCACGGGCGCGATGTCCTACGGCTCGATCTCGCTCGACGCCCACCAGACGCTCGCCATCGCGATGAACCGCATCGGCGGGCGGAGCAACACCGGCGAAGGCGGCGAGGACCCGCGGCGCTTCGTGCGCGACCCGAACGGGGACCTGCGCCGCAGCGCGATCAAGCAGGTCGCCTCGGGCCGCTTCGGCGTGACGAGCTGGTACCTCGTCAACGCCGACGAGCTCCAGATCAAGATGGCGCAGGGCGCGAAGCCGGGGGAGGGCGGCGAGCTCCCCGGCTACAAGGTGGACGAGGCGATCGCCCGGACCCGGCACGCGACGCCGGGCGTGGGCCTGATCTCGCCGCCGCCGCACCACGACATCTACTCGATCGAGGACCTGGGGCAGCTGATCTACGACCTGAAGAACGCGAACCGCCGCGCCCGCGTCAGCGTGAAGCTCGTCGCCGAGACGGGCGTCGGCACCTTCGCGGCCGGCGTGGCGAAGGGGCGCGCCGACGGCGTGCTGATCTCGGGCCACGACGGCGGCACCGGCGCCTCGCCGCAGGCCTCGATCAAGAGCGCGGGCGTGCCGTGGGAGATCGGGCTCGCCGAGACGCAGCAGGTGCTGGTGCTGAACGACCTGCGCGGCCGCATCCGGGTGCAGACCGACGGCGGGCTCAAGACGGGGCGCGACGTCGTGATCGCGGCGCTGCTCGGCGCCGACGAGTTCGGCTTCTCGACCGCGCCGCTGGTTGCGCTGGGCTGCATCCTGATGCGCGTCTGCCACCTGAACACCTGTCCGGTGGGGATCGCGACCCAGGACCCGGTGCTGCGCGCGCGCTTCGCCGGGCTGCCCGAGCACGTCGTCCGCTACTTCTTCTTCGTGGCAGAAGAGGTGCGCGAGTACATGGCGAAGCTCGGCTTCCGCCGCGTCGAGGAGATGGTCGGCCGTGCCGACCGGCTCGAGGTCGACCGCGCCATCCAGCACTGGAAGGCCCGGGGGCTCGACTTCTCCGGCCTGCTCCACCGGCCCGACGTCCCGCACCCGATCCGCAACACCGGCGGCCAGGACTGGAGCCTGCTCGACCGCGTGCTCGACCAGCAGATCCTCGAGCGGGCGCGGCCGGCCCTCGAGCGCGGCGAGCGCGTGCGCGTCGAGCTCCCGATCCGCAACACCGACCGCACCGTCGGCACGATCCTCGGCTCGGAGATCTCGCGGCGCTACGGCGCGGAGGGGCTCCCCGAGGACAGCATCGACCTGCGCTTCCAGGGCTCGGCCGGCCAGAGCCTCGGCGCCTTCTGCCCGAGCGGGATCACGATCCGCGTCGAGGGCGACACGAACGACCACTGCGGCAAGGGCCTCTCGGGCGCAAAGATCATCGTCACGGTGCCGCGGGGCTCGAGCTTCGACCCGGCGGAGAACATCATCACCGGCAACGTCGTGCTCTACGGCGCGACCTCCGGCGAGGCCTACTTCCAGGGCGTGGCCGGCGAGCGCTTCGCCGTCCGCAACAGCGGCGCACAGGCCGTCGTCGAGGGCGTGGGCGACCACGGCTGCGAGTACATGACCGGCGGGCGTGTCGTCGTCCTCGGCCGCACGGGCCGCAACTTCGCCGCGGGCATGTGCGGCGGCTTCGCCTACGTGCTCGACCTCGACGGCGACTTCTCCGAGCGGGTGAACCCGGACCGGGTCGATCTCGAGCCTCTCACGCCCGAGGACGAGGAGATCATCCAGCGCCTCGTGCGGCGGCACTTCGAGTACACCCGCAGCGAGCGGGCGCAGGAGGTGCTGCGAAAGTGGAACACCTTCGCGCCGAAGTTCGTGAAGGTGTTCCCGAAGGATCTCAAGCTCGCCCTCGACGCGCGGCTCGACGCCCACACCGGCGACGGCTAGAGACAGGACGGACGGGAACGCGATGGGCAAGCCGACGGGATTCCTCGAGCAGCGGCGCAAGTCCACCTCCTACCGGCCGGTGGAGGAGCGGCTCCACGACTGGCACGAGGTGCAGCAGGATTTCAGCACGGAGCAGACCCGCACGCAGGCGGCGCGCTGCATGGACTGCGGCGTGCCCTTCTGCAACAACGGCTGCCCGCTCGGGAACATCATCCCCGACTGGAACGACCTCGTCTACCGCGACCGCTGGCGCGAGGCGCTCGACCGCCTGCACTCGACGAACAACTTCCCCGAGTTCACCGGCCTGGTCTGCCCGGCGCCCTGCGAGGCCGCCTGTGTGCTCGGGATCAACGACGAGCCGGTGACGATCAAGCAGATCGAGTGGGAGATCTCGCGACGCGGCTGGCAGGAGGGCTGGATCCGGCCCGTCCTGCCGGAGCGGCGAACGGGCCGCTCGGTCGCCGTCGTGGGCTCTGGGCCCTCGGGACTCGCGGCGGCCCAGCAGCTCGCGCGTGCGGGACACGGCGTCACGCTCTTCGAGAAGAGCGATCGCATCGGAGGCCTGCTCCGCTACGGCATCCCCGAGTTCAAGCTCGAGAAGCGGCTGATCGAGCCGCGCATCGAGCAGATGCGGGCCGAGGGCGTCTGCTTCCAGACGGGCGTCCACGTGGGTGCGGACCTCTCGGCGGCGGAGCTGCGGCGGAGCTTCGACGCGGTGCTGCTGTGCACGGGATCGGAGCGGCCCCGGGAGCTCCCGATCCCCGGCCGCGACCTGCGCGGGATCCACTACGCGATGGAGTTCCTGACCCAGCAGAACCAGCGCAATGCGGGCGACCGGATCCCCGCGGAGGAGGAGATCCTCGCCACGGGCCGCCACGTCGTCGTGCTCGGCGGCGGCGACACGGGCTCGGACTGCGTGGGAACCTCGCATCGCCAGGACGCGCGCTCCGTCACGTCGATCGAGCTGCTGGAGCGCCCGCCGGATCAGCGCCATCCGTCGTCGCCGTGGCCGCTCTGGCCGCTCGTCTTCCGCGCCTCGAGCTCCCACGAGGAGGGCGGCTCGCGCGAGTTCTCGGTGCTGACCAAGCGCTTCGAGGGCGAGGGCGGGAGGGTGTCGCGGCTCCACTGCGTGCGCCTCGCGTGGGGCCCGCCGGACGCCTCCGGCCGGCCGACGATGCAGGAGATCGAGGGCAGCGGCTTCTCGATCCCCGCCGATCTGGTGCTGCTCGCGATGGGCTTCGTGAACCCCGTCCACGAGGGCCTCGTGAAGGACCTCGGCGTGCGCCTCGATCCGCGTGGCAACGTGCAGGCGGATCCCGAGGGATTCGCGACGAGCGAGCCCGGCATCTTCGCCGCGGGCGACTGCCGCCGCGGACAGTCGCTCGTCGTCTGGGCGCTGTGGGAGGGACGCGAGGCGGCCCGCGCCGTCGATCGCTATCTCGTGGGCGAGTCGTGGCTGCAGTCGCGCCGGGGATGGGTCTGAGCGCGGCGCCACCGCGTTCCCGCGGGACGTGGCGGCGGCGAGCCGCGCGGCGCGCCGTTCGCAATCCGCGCAGATCCGCCTTGACGGGGTTCCAGAGGCGCCAGTACGATCGTTGCCGACGGGGGTTCCCGATTTCCGAACACGACCGCGAGAGCTTCGATTTCGAGCGTCTCGAGCGCGCCGTCGAGGCCCTCTCGGAGGCGCACCGCCGCCTGCGCGAGGAGAACGTGGCGCTGCGGCGGAAGGTCGAAGAAAGGTCGCGGCGGGTCCGCGCGCTCGAGGAGCGCCTGATCGAGGCGAACCAGCAGCGGCAGGACGTCGCCAAGCGCGTCGACGAGCTGATCGCGCAGCTCGATCATCTCGACGGGCAGCTTGATCGCTCGGAGGAGTAGCGGATGAGCGCGCGCCGCTCGGTCTCGGTCCGCATCCGCGGCCAGGAGTTTCGGATCCTCACGGACAAGGATCCGGAGGCGCTCGGGCGCGTCGCGGATCTCGTCGACCAGACCATGCTGCGGATCGAGCGGCACACGGGGACCGTCGATACCCTCGACGTCGCGATGCTCACGGCCTTGAACCTCGCGCGCGAGCTGCTCGAGCTGCGCGAGAGCGACTCGGGCGCCGGAGTGGACGCCGACCGGCTGCGCGCGCTCGTGGAGCAGGCGGAGTCGGCGCTCGTCGCCTGACGGCGGCCTCCGACGACGCGGAGCTCCCCGAGCGCAAGCGGGTGCTGCGCGCCGTGCTCGGCGCGCGCCGCCGCACGGTGTCCACGGCCGTGGCCGAGGCCGCGGGGCGCATGGTCGCGGCCCAGATCCTCACCGCTCCCGAGATCGAGGCCGCCGTCTGCGTCGGCCTCTACGCCTCGCTCCCGGACGAGGTCTCGACCCGGGTCTGCTTCGAGAGCCTGCGCCGCCTCGGCTGCGAGTGCCTCTTCCCGCGCATGGCGGAGGGCGGCCGGATGGTCTTCGCGCGCGTCGGCGCGTGGGACCAGCTCGCGCCCGGGCGCTTTGGCGTGCTCGAGCCCCCGGCGCGCGAGGCGGCGGTCGTGCCGGGCGCTGGCGACCTCGTGCTCGTGCCCGGCGTGGCGTTCGATCTGCGGGGCCACCGCCTCGGGCGCGGCGCGGGCAGCTACGACGCCGCCTTCCCGCCCGGGGCCGCCGAGCCGCCGCTGCTCTTCGGCGTCGCCTACGAGTTCCAGGTGCTCGAGTCGCTGCCGTACGGCTCGCGCGATCGGCGCATGGATGCGATCGTCACCGAGCGCACCATCCGCCGCGTGCAGGGGGCGTAGCGCCAGGGAGGGTTCGCGATGCAGGCCGGGCGCGAGGCGGAGGCCTTGCGGCAGCTCGCCGTGATGCGCGAGGGCAGCGTCGAGTTCTACGGCGAGGCCGAGCTGCGCGAGCGGCTCGCCGCGCGGCTGGCCGAGGGCCGCGGGCTGCGCGTGAAGCTCGGCATGGACCCCTCGGCGCCCGACCTCCACCTCGGGCACACCGTGGTCCTCGGCAAGCTGCGGCAGCTCCAGGACCTCGGGCACACGGCGATCCTGCTCGTCGGCGACTTCACCGCCCGGATCGGCGACCCCTCGGGCCGACGCAAGACGCGGCCCGCGCTCTCCCTCGAGGACGTGCGGCGGAACGCCGCCACCTACGTCGAGCAGGCCGGGCGCGTGATCGACGCCTCCCGCGCGGAGGTGCGCTTCAACGGCGAATGGATGGAGCGCATGAGCTCGGACGAACTGGTGCGGCTGTGCTCACGTTACACCGTGGCGCGTCTGCTCGAACGCGACGACTTCGCGAAGCGCTACGCCGCGGGAGAGCCGATCTCCGTGCACGAGTTCCTGTACCCGCTCGTGCAGGCGTACGATTCCGTGGCGCTGCGCGCGGACCTCGAGCTCGGCGGGACCGACCAGACCTTCAACCTGCTGATGGGACGCGAAATCCAGCGCGACTACGACCAGCCGCCGCAGGCGGTGATCACGGTCCCGCTCCTCGTCGGCACCGACGGCCGCGAGAAGATGAGCAAGAGCCTCGGGAACGCGATCGGCATCAACGAGGCGCCAGAGCAGATCTACGGCCGGGTGATGAGCATCTCGGACGAGCTCATGCTCGGCTGGTTCGACCTGCTCGCGGCGGGGGCGTGGGGCGAGCTGCGCGCGGAGCGCGAACGCCTCGGCCGGGGAGAGGGCGACCCGCTTCTCTTCAAGCAGGCGTTGGCGCGCAACCTCGTCGAGCGCTTCCACG
>Ga0315290_10003266_pt1 | contig 11589 bp, 10 predicted proteins | sample YL17G12_0_MG_FD_203627 | JGI IMG/M metagenome (GOLD analysis project Ga0315290, IMG submission 203627) | Sediment microbial communities from Yellowstone Lake, YNP, Wyoming, USA - YL17G12_0 | ecosystem: Environmental > Aquatic > Freshwater > Lake > Sediment | place: USA: Wyoming | collected...
GGGCTTATATCTCAATGGCTTCCTTTCTACAGCGTAACTCCCGAAAATTTTAAGATGATAGTCCGGGCTTTCCACGAGGTCTTCCCGCATACATCCATCTGGTACATCAACTCGACTATCAATCCATATGTAATTATCATCGGGAAAACCGATTCGAATAGGATTGACTTCGAAAAGATGGCCGCCGGGATGCGGATCAAAGAGGTGAAGGAAGACCTTGAGGAGATTGATATTGATAATCCCTTCAAGGTTCTTGATTATTTCCTCTTCGCCGATGAAAAAGTGAAGGCTTTCACGGATGATGCCCCACTGCATACGGATGACAATATGGCGGTCGAGTATCTCTCCGGCAAAGAAGTGAACCGCCGTCTGACAGTCGTCACAAACTACTACGAGCTTCTCAAAAACAGAATAAGCATCGAACCTTATCTTAGAAATCTCCGGGATAATGGTGAATCCGAGGGGGATATCCGAGATAGAATCCAGCTATACGAAACCGGGACAGGATATAATCTCAACGGACAATTGATGTTTCTGCTCGGAAAAAGAGAGAAAGCATTTGAGGAATTCGAACTGATTCGCTTCTACAACCCGGAAGACCTGGAGCCTGTCGAGTATTTCGGCGCCTCCTTCCAGCGTCCCTTCCTGAGACAAGCGACATTACAGGTTAATTAAGCTATTTTATCAATTGAACATACGTTGCCACATGATTCAACCTATTGACAAATATCAGCGATTGAATTATAAATTATCGCGCCGAGCGGGAATAACTCAGTGGTAGAGTGCAACCTTGCCAAGGTTGAGGCCGCGGGTTCGAATCCCGTTTCCCGCTCCACCTTATTTCACTGCATTCTCATCATCTAATAGATCGTTGATGGATATCGTTACATCTTTTATGGTTTCGCCTGATATCAATATCTGATTTCTCGGCATCGCTTTATTTTTCTTGATAATCAACCCGAGCTCCGGATATCGGGCCTTTATCTTCTTTAAATTCACGCTCCCCTGCCCCTTCATCGTTTCCTGGTCACTGCACTGAACCTCGATTCGTAATTTGCCGATCTCCATATTCAATTCGCGAATTCCTTTGAGGAACATACGATAATAGATTTCTCCTCTAACCATCTGACCGAAAGAAGGGTGCCAGGGACCGGCAACAATCGAATCTTTTTCTTGGAGCGAACAGGAGGACTGGAGGCCAATCCTGATTACAGGTATGCCGGCAGATTCCCCCTTTATCACAAGATCGGAGCATATCATAACCGCATCATCAATGCTCAACGGGAGATAACTCCCATTTTTATACATTTCTTCCAGCTCGCTGCTTTTGAGAACGAGCGTTGGATGAATACGTAAAAAATCAGGTTTTATGGACAAAACATCATTAAAAGATTTATCCCGTTTTGCTTTGTCCTCTCCGGGAAGTCCGACCATAAGTTGCAGGCCGACGTTAAAGCCGTTTTCATGCAATATCCTGACGGCATTTCTGACATCCGCGGATGTATGTCCACGTTTTATCGAAGTAAGAATTTTATCATCCAAAATCTGGGCGCCGAGCTCCACGGTTATTACTCCGTATTTTTTCAGAATCGAGATGGTCGATTTATCTACTGAATCGGGCCTGGTGGAAATTCGGATTCCATTTAACCGATTTGCCTTGATAAACGGTGAAACAGCCTCGAGATATTCCTTTTGTTGTCCGGTCGAAAGAAGCGTGAAGCTGCCGCCGTAGAAACCGGCCTGGACGTTTGAACCTTCGGGAATCGTCGCAAGCGCGGTATTAATAATATCGCCGATGTCCCCGTATGTTAATTGTCCTCTTTCCCCTACCGCTATCCTTTGATTGCAAAAGATGCAATCATAAGGACACTGGTCTTGAGGCAGAAAAATGGGAATTATAGAAATCATCCTAATTATTGCTTTTCTTGAGACGATCCAGATATCTACGCATCCGCCGGAACGTTTTCCAGCGGCCTGAGAGTATCTTGTAAGCTTTCTGCGCCGCCCTCTGCTCTGCCCTTTTCTTGCTTGGTCCGCTCCCGCGGCTTATCGCATCCCCTTCGATAGACAGTTGAACGACAAAGGTCTTGTTGTGCTCAGGTCCCTTCGCTTTGATAATTTTATATTCCGGGAGGATCTGCCTCTCCTTCTGAACAATCTCCTGCACAATAGATTTGTAATCTTCGAAAATCAGATCCTCGATATTTAGCTTTTCAACTAAATCCTTAAAAGTGGCAAGAATGAATATGCGCACGTTTTCCATCCCGCCGTCGAGGTAAATAGCCCCGATAATCGCCTCTACAGTGTTTGAAATGACAGAACCATGCTTTTTCGTCCGCTTTCTTTCATCTTCCGACATATACATTATCCGTTCGAGGCGAAGGATTCGTCCGATTTCCGCCAGCCTGTCCCTGCTCACCACGAATGATTTGATTTTCGTCATCGGGCCTTCCCGCATAGTCGGAAATTTCTTATAAAGATATTCGGATATCACAAACCCGAGGATAGAATCTCCCAGGAATTCCAATCTTTCATAATGGGAAGCGATGTTCTGCGCTTCTTCCGCGCTTAAGAAGGATTTATGGGTTAATGAAGTTATAAGCAGGTTCTTATCGGAAAATGTATACCCAATTCTCTGCTGAAGATTGTTCAGCTCGATATCCCAATTTGATTCATTTGATGACATTACATATGTTATCCTAAAAGCGTTTCCACAGCCCTGGCTTTATCCTGCGCTCCGGTTATCGGCCTTCCGACAACGATATAATCCGCGCCTTCATTCAATGCCTCCGCTGCGGTCATTGTTCTTTTCTGGTCATCGCTGGCTGCGCCTGCCGGCCTGATTCCCGGAGTCACGATGATAAAATCTTTGCCGCATATCTCTTTTATCGCTTTGACCTCATGAGCGGAAGCGACGACACCGTCCAACCCAGCGTCCTTCGCGAGCCTGCTGAGAAGCTCCACCTGTCCGCGGACATCGTTCTTAACCCCGATTTTCTTCAAATCGTCGTCGCCGAGCGACGTGAGAACGGTAACCCCGATGATCAGCGGTTTCGCTTTGCCGTTTTTTTCCGAATAATCCCTGATCTGCTCCACGGCTGCCTTCATCATTTCAAAACCGCCGCTTGCATGGACATTGAACATAAAAACGCCGAGCTTTGCCGCTTCCACCGAAGCCGCTCCGACTGTGTTCGGAATGTCGTGAAATTTCAGGTCGAGAAATATCTTGAACCCCTCCGTCTGGAGCTTTATTACGAGATCCCTTCCTGCTGCCGTGAAGAGCTGCTTTCCGATCTTCAGATAATCCACAAAGCCCTTAAGTTCATTCGCCGTATTAAGAGCTTCTTCAGGCGTAGGCAGATCAATAGCGACGATTAATCGCTTTTTGACATCCAAATCCATAATCTCATTCAATCCTTTCCAGGCAAGGCATAAATCGTAACCTCCACGATGCCTTTTTTAAGCATTTCGATTTTTTCAGCCGCGGCATACGACAGGTCGATCACCCTTCCCTGTTTGAACGGACCCCGATCGTTTATCCTCACTTTAACCTCTCTGCCGTTCTCAAGGTTTCTGACAAGGATGATTGTTCCGAAACCCAGCGTCCGGTGCGCAGCTGTATATGCATTCATGTCGTATGTTTCGCCATTAGCCGTTTTCCTGCCGTTAAATTCTTCGCCGTACCACGAAGCAAACCCCGTTTGTTTCCACAAACCATCAAGATTTGGTATTTCAAGATCGTCATACATATCATAATATCTCGGGGAAACGCAACCGAAAGCCACGGCAATAAAAATAAATCCTGCAATAAATTTAATCGCGGGCATAATCCAGGCTTCCTATAATATCCATGAGTCTCACGATTCCATTCCGCTCGCAATACTCAGAGATGCCGTCGAGGAGTTCGCCGAAAATCAGCGGATTCGCAAAAGACATCGTCCCGACCTGCACTGCGGCTGCGCCAACGATCATAAATTCCAGGACATCTTCAACCGAGGCTATCCCTCCTATTCCAATGACAGGGATTTTAACCGCCTTCGCCGCCTGATAGACCATCCGCACCGCGATCGGATGGATGGCGGGACCGGAAAGCCCGCCGATCACGTTTGCAAGCTGCGGCTTTCTCGTCTCCACATCTACCGCCATCGCCGGTATGCTGTTTATCAGGGAGACGGCATCTGCTCCGGCGTCTTCGACAGCCTTTGCAAGTTCCGCAATGCTCGGCGCCGAAGGGGATAGCTTCACCCATAACTGTTTCGATGTTGCTTTCTTGACCCTGGCGGTCAATCCGGCGGCAACTTGCGGATTGTTTCCGAACTCCAATCCCCCCTTCGAAACATTAGGGCACGAAATATTCATCTCAAGAGCCGAGATATCTTTCGAATCTTCCAAAAACGCCGCGACCTCCACGTACTCGTCTTCGCTCCTGCCCCAGATATTCGCTATCAACGGTATTCCAATATTCTGTAGTGCCGGCATCTTGTCACGAACGAGAGCCTCGACGCCGATATTCTGCAGACCTATTGCATTGAGCATTCCTGCAGGCGTTTCATATATTCTCGGACACGGATTGCCGTCAACCGGAGTTCGGGACACACCCTTTAAAACTACGGCGCCGAGAATGGATGTATCAAAAAAATCCGCAAATTCGGTCCCATAACCAAAGGTCCCGCTTGCAGGCATTATAGGATTTTTCAATGCAAGAGAGCCGATATTGATGCTGAGATCAGGAGCACTCACCATGCCACCTCGCTTCCCTTTAAAACCGGTCCCTCTTTGCATACCCGGACATAGCTGGATTTTCCATTCTTATCTTTGACGGCAATATTGCATCCAAGGCAAACGCCGAACCCGCAAGCCATCCTCCGGTCAAATGACAATTGAGGGTCAATGCCGGTAGTGAGGCAAGTTTCAGCAATCTTTTTTAGCATTCCACCAGGGCCGCAGGCAAGGACGGATATATCGCTGTCAAGATGACCGGCAAGCCCTTCGCTCACAAGCCCTTTCGTCGTGCCGGTTGAACCATCTTCCGTGTATAAAATAATCTCAATGCCAAGACCCCTGAATTCATCCTCAAAAACAAGGTCTGTGGTCGTTTTTGCGCCGTATAGCAGGGTCACTTTTTTCCCGCTATGTATCAGTTCTTTCGCCGGGAGATAAAAAGGCGTTATCCCTATCCCTCCTGCGATCATTACCGTTTTTTCCCTGATCACATCCATATTCCAGCCGTTTCCGAGAGGGCCAGTTCCCCTCAGCTTGTCCCCAGCTTTACACTGCGCAAGAAGGTTCGTCCCTTTGCCTACCGCCACATAGCCAATGCTGAATGATGTGAAGCTGCCGTTCTCCTCCAGAACCTGGAAAAAACCCATCGGCCTCGGCAGAAGGGGATCGATGCGGCCTGGAAAACCGAGCATTATGAACTGCCCGGGGGCAATCCGGCCGAGACTTCGTTCGCTTTTTAATACAAGGTAATAATAGTCCGAGCCGATTTTTCTATGAGACACTATACTGATATCCAGAAACTTCATAAATGTCATACCTTTATGTGCGATTATACCAAATTGCAGGCCAGACCTCTATTCTAAATCTAACAAGCTGAATTTATTTTCGATTAAGCGTTAAAAACGGGGAAAAAAATAATACAACTCAGGATTTCTTCAGCCTGGCTCTGCGTATCGCCTGCAATATTGGTCTTTTCGGAGCCGGCTTGCTGAAGGCGTCGTTCAACAGTTCCGACGTTTTTTTCTTTGCTCTGTCGAAATAGAATCTGACCTTAGGCGAGAAATATTCCTTATCGAGCTCGAATTCAGGTTTGATTTGATAAATCTTCTCTATTTTTTTCATCGCTTCATTTAACAGTTCGTTTGTCGTCCGCCCATCGAGAAAATGTTCGTCAATCAGGGCGGCCGCCATAAAAGTATAAGCCGTTATCAGCTTTTCCTTGTATTCCGGCATTATAGAAAGAGTCTCAATAGAAGATGCCAACACCGATTTACATTCTTTTATCCGGCCGTTGAAATAATGCTTGACCGCGATGTTGATATCATCCACGCTCTTCGAATAATCAATCGTTTTCAGCAGTTTAAGAGCCTCAGGATTGCCTTCCTTGATCTGAAGGGCTGCATTCAGTTTAGCCCTTGCTTTCGTATAATCGCCCTCAAGAAACAGTTTTCTGCCGTCCTCGATCAATTTCCTGAAATCTTCCTTTCCTGTAATGGTCTGGACTGGCTGCTCAGAAGTAGTACTGCTTTTTTCGGAGTCGGATTTGTTCTTCTGGTGATTTTCGAATATCTCGATCAGCCGGCGTGCTTCAGTGTTCCCGGAATCATACTCGAATATTTTTTTAACTTCTGTTATCGCTTCCTGGTACTTTCCATCCTTGTCCATCTTTTCTGCACGGTCGAGGCTGCTTCGCGTGCGGATTTTCTGCCCGATTTTTTCTATCTTCGCTTTAACGGAGGAAAGTTCGGAGGCGCGTTCACCTGTCTTTTCGATAAGACCTTTAGCAAGATTCAAGGCGTAAAGCGCTTCCGAGTATTTCTCGTCGCTAAACTGACTCTCGCCGTCGGATATATATCCATCAATCAGACTGGCGTTCCTGGAATCAACAGGCTTGTTCTGCGAGGGTTGTTCCTGGGTTAAAGGGGCAAGCTTTTTTTCGCAATCCGAGACCATCTTCTCCAATGAGGAATACCTTTCGGGAATATCTTTCACAACGCCATAATCCAGCGATTTCTTAAATGTAGCCGCCGCTTCTTTGCATTTCCCCTGCTTGTAATACGCAAGACCGAGATAGTAATACGGCGTATATTTGATGAACCTCAAGCCCGTGGTTTTCGCCTCGAAACTCGGCTCTGGCCTGTCGATCAGAGCTTCCTGGAGATACCTGACCGCCTCGCTCCAGTTCTGATCCTCAACGGACTTCAGCGCATTTTCATAGTTATTGTACCATTTCTCAGCAAATATAAGGCCGTTCAGTCCGATCAGAGCTAAAAACAAAAAAGAAATAAATTGTTTGAATTTCATAACGCACCAAAAATGAAGGCGAGTAACATTTCACCCTTTCTTCCTGATAATAACATTATCCCTATAAACTGAAGATCGTCGAAAGAAAGAGTTTGATCTCGCTGAAGTCCGTGGCAGCATAGGATGTGTTCGATTCCAGGTAGCTGCCCGATTCGAACATAATCGCGAAATCCACCGCAACCGGCCCCCACTTGATTCCGAGCCCTCCGGTAAGGCCGATAAAAGTGATCTTTTCCCCCGAAGCGTCTTTGTAATACTGCGAGTCCGAGAACATACCAAGCCGGAAAGGTATCAATATATCCTCGGAGATGTAAACATATTCCATGCCGAATCTTATCTGTTCCGTATCAAGCTGTTTGGACTTGTCTTCCGAGGTGACATTTTTCATTGTTGGAAAATAGACATCTATCGCTTTTTCATCCGTCTCGGCATTATAAAAATTTCTCATAATTGCAGCGGACCAGTTCGTCCTCGTATAATCCATGGAGAAGGTCAGCGTATCTATCGGAGCGAACGATAGCCCAGCTCCCCATGTCTCGGGCCATTCAAGCGTTGTTTTCCCGCTGTATCTGATCTCCCGGCCCGGTATATCCGCATACACCCCGGTCAGTGCATCTCCTTTTGCAAGGTTATCATATTCTAAATCTGCGTAGAAACTGCTCTTATAAACTGCACCGAGCTTCAGATTTTCCATAATCTCTAATAATATACCACCATTGAAATTCACACCGCTTATATCGAAGGATTTCTCTACTTCATACTCAACATCCACGCTTTGCTTTACCAGTGTATCGGTATAAGTCCTAGTGCCTTTGATGGAATATTCCTGAGTTCCGGAAGAACCGTTCATCCAGATATTCGTCGAGAAACCAATGTTGACGCCTCGGAATATCTTGGTCCCAAGACTGAAAGACATCATATCGAAACCGCCTGAAAAAGAGTCCGAATAAGTGAAAGTCCCTTGAAAATCTACTATCTTCCTGCTAATTGGTTCGCTATATCTGTTTCTATAAATTACATTATTCAATGTGCTGTTGGTATTGAAATTTACATTTCTCTGATAGCTTATCTGCGGAACCAGCTTGAAATCTCCTATGCGGAAGGGAAACGTCGCGGAAGCGAAATCAAACGAAAAGGAATTCCCGCTGAAATCCTGGGGTCCAAAGAAATAATTATCTATGCTCGATTTCGCGGGGAAAATGCTGTTATAAGTATGATTTTGCATAACGAATGAGAATTCGACATTCTCGAGCTGACCGAGTCCGCCCGGGTTCCACGACGCGGCAGTTGCGTCATCAGCAACAGCGATGAATGCGCCGCCCATACCGAAGGCTCTTGCGCCTGACCCGACAACGCCGCTGAAATTCGTCTTGGAGATTGATTGTGAAATCCCAAATAAACTGAAAATGAAAACAAAGATGATAAATAAAAATTGCAACCTTTTGCTCATTAACTTCCTCCTTGATTATTTGGATATCTTAAAATGATCAATAGCATCGCTGATAAACGTCTCAGTTATACTTCCCTTAATCTCCGTTACATGCTGGGATGTGATAACAAATTCTTTTATAAGCGCTTCAGCGCCGATAGAAGAATTTTTATAAGTAATTTTATATCTTCCAGGCAGCAGGGGTATCCTTATAGGGGTAATAGGGGCCTCTTCATCGGGTTTGAAGCGTTTAACCTCCCCCGACTGCGTATTTTCTATTTTTTCCACAACCGCCCAGGGTTTTATATCGAAGGAAAGATAGCCGGTTCCAGGCGGCGCTGTCGGTTGGGAAAAAGCGATAAAATATAGCGCTGCAGCGGCGGCGATTGCCACGATCAATCCTATCCCGGCATATGTCAGAGTTTTCGATTTCTTCTTTTTCGCCGTTCTCGGAAAATCGAGTTCCGTATCCATCAGAACCGTTGTATCCTTATCCTCGATTATCAACGTGGCGTTTTCCTGATGAAAACCTTTCTTTATCAATTTATGCTGCAATGCCTCGATTTCATCGGCCATAGCTTTCATCGTTTGATATCTTCTTTCCGGGTCTTTCTGCATAGCTCTGCGCGCAATACGCTGAAGCTCGGGGTATTGAGAAATCAAAGCCGGATCCAACGCGCGCGGCTCGGTGTTCAATATCTGGTACAGAATCGTCGAGATTGACTCGCCCTGGAAAGGTTTTGAGTACGTCAGGACTTCGTACATAATCACCCCGACTGCAAACTGGTCAGACCTTCCGTCCGCTCTTTTTCCCTGCACCATCTCCGGGGACATATAATGGGGTGTGCCCATTATTGTTCCGGTCTTGGTCAGACCCGAGGTCTGCATAGTTGCGAGACCGAAATCCATAATTTTAATGGTGTTATCCTGTAATATTTTTATATTCGCCGGTTTGATATCCCGGTGGTAAATATTGTTCCTATGAGCGTAATCGAGGCCGAGACAAATCTGTCTTATAATCTCAAGTTTTTCGCGGAGGTCCATTTTCGGCTTGGAGGCGATGATCCCATCGAGGTCCCTTCCTTCGAGGTATTCCATCGCTATAAAAAGCTGACCTTCCTGTTCTCCGAAATCATAGATTGTAATAATATTATTGTGCCGCAATTTTCCTGCAGAACGGGCTTCGCGTATGAACCTTTCCTTCAAATCCTGGTCGGATTCCATCACTCCTATCGTTTTAATTGCCACCTGGCGTTCAAGAACAGGATCGTATGCCAGATAAACAACGCCCATGGCGCCTTTCCCGAGTTCACGCGTAACCTCGTATTTTCCGAAATTCAAAGTCATTGAATAAAGACCCCCTTTGAAAATCTTATAATATTAGAATTCAAAGCTCAATATATATTTTGAACCGGATGTTATCAAGAAATCAGCGGATTTTCCGGATACCCCATTTCACCCTGCAGGGTTCAAAAACGCTTTTTCTTTTTCCCTCTTTCGACAAGCCTCACTAAAATTTCCGAGGCAATGTCTTCATCGAGGGTTTTTTCCGCTTTTTTGCGGGAAATCGTTATTTTTTTATTCATGGAAGTCTTACTGAGAATGATGTCACCCTTTTTCAGTCCGCTCTTGCCCGCCTTCTCTCCGACGGAGATGATTTTTGCTTCTTCTCCAGTTTTAAGGTCTGTCAGCGGAATAACTTTTATCGCCTCAATTTTGTCCGATTCCTCAGGTATATATTCCCCATGAGGACCGTGCAGTGGGTGACCGAGTTTCGAATCGAGGTATCCAACTGACTGGTCGTATTCAAGGTGCTCCAGCTGGTGCGCCATTTGATGAATCTCCCCGCCCGGCGCGCCGACACTTTGCAGATACGATTCCCAGAGTCTGTGCGCGCGGAGAATCTTCATCGCCTCTTCTTCACCCCTATCGGTCAGCACCAAACCTTTTTTATCACTTGTAATCAATCGCTCACGCAATAACGTCTTAACAGCCCGGTGAATTAAAGAGGCATAAACGCGAACGAATTTTTTAAGATCTTGTATCGAAATCGGCTCGCCTTTTTTCCTGAGAATCGAAACGAGCAAATCCTCACGGAGTTCCTGCGGTATCATCCGTTTTTTCCGCAGCCAGTTTGAGATTATGCCGTACCTGGGAGCGATGAAAAGCACAAACAGGAACTGGAAAGTGCAGAACAACATTATCGCGCCGCCGCCGGACGAATCCAGCCATACGCTCAGATACAGGCCTCCCACTACGCTCGTTACCCCGAACAGCGCAGCGAGCGCCATCATCCGGTCAAGCCGGTCGCTGATGAGATAAGCCGTTGCCGCCGGTGTTATCAGCAAACCTACGACCAGGATCACGCCGACCATTGTGACGGCGCTGACGACCACCAAAGAAACGCCCGTCGTCAGGACATAATCGAGCAGCACTACCGGTATCCCCATCGAGGCGGCCATCACGGGGTCAAAGGCCGTTATCTGGAAATATCGGAAGAACAGAACAATTACGGACAGAACTATGGCTGCCACGAACGCCGAAACCCAGAGGTCTGAATCGGCAATTCCAAGCACATCGCCCATAATAAAATGAACGATATCAATATGTATAAGGTCATGGAATATCGAAACGATCACTACTCCAGCCGCGAAAACGCCTGTATAAACGATTCCAATAGCGGTGTCTTCCTTAATCCTTGATATGTTTGAGACGAAACCGATCAGACCAATTGTAATAACAGCGGCGATAACCGATCCTGCGAGCATCGCAGGGGCATATGCCTCAACACCGAACGCGATCTTCATAAAAAGGTAGCCCCCACTGACGCCGGCGATCATCGCATGAGAAAGCGCGTCTCCCAAAAACGACATCCGCTTCAGTATCACGAGGCAGCCGATCACGCTGCAGACGACCGCGGTGACAATCCCCCCGAGTAATGCCTTGAGGAAAAATCCCTGGCTCAACGGTTCCACGAATGCTTGATAAAGGAAGCCGCTCATTTCAAAGCCTCCCTCGTCTCGAAATCCCGGAAGATTGCGAGCCTGCCCTCATAGACCTCGCCGAGAAGGCCGGGCTTGAGGACATCTTTCGGTGGGCCATACGCGAACAGCCGTTGCTTGATGAGGATGAGC